>Ga0299906_10003116_pt1 | contig 13682 bp, 10 predicted proteins | sample RVTome_14_FD_200259 | JGI IMG/M metagenome (GOLD analysis project Ga0299906, IMG submission 200259) | Soil microbial communities from uranium-contaminated site in the Upper Colorado River Basin, Wyoming, United States - RVT145D125 (version 2) ...
TCCACCTCCTACGCTCCGCCGGTTTTGACCGGCGCTTTCCGGCAGGCGGAGCCTGCCCTACACGGAGCTCCGCTTGTTGCGCAGAGCAAGGATATCACCGTTCGCGAGCGCAGCGAGCTAAGTTCCGCTCTTGCCGGGCGGTCCGCCGCTTCATCCACCTGGTCAGGGCTGGGACAGGCCTCGGCGGACGACGCCCGTCCGCTCGAGCTCGACAAGGAGACGCGCCGGCGTCTGAAGGCGCTCGGCTACATGCAATGACGCGCCAGGAGGACAAGCACATGAAGCACTTTTCACGCCACGCAGCCGTCGCGGCGCTCGCCGCGACGTTGATCCTCGCTCTCCCGGCGGCAGCCGGCGAGCCGCCGGCGCCCCGCGTCGAGATCGTCAACGCCTTGACGCCGCTTCCCGGCGTCCTGTCGGGAGGCCAGGTGACCGCGGAGCAGCTCGCCGAGGCCGCGGCGGCGGGCTTTCGCACGGTGGTCAACCTGCGCACGAGCGAGGAGCCGCTCGACTGGGACGAGCCTGCCCGCGTCGAAGCGCTGGGCATGCGCTACGTCGCGCTGCCGATCGCCGGCGCCGACGACCTCACCCGCGAGAACGCCGAGGAGCTCGCCCGGATCCTCGACGAGGCGCAGCGGCCGCTCCTCCTCCACTGCGGCAGCGGCAACCGGATCGGGGCGCTTTTCGCCTTGAAGGCGTTCTACCTCGAGGGCAAGGACGCGGAATCCGCCCTCCGAGTCGGGCTCGACGCCGGGCTGACGAAGCTCGAGCCCAAGGTGCGGGAAGTCCTCGGTCTGCCGGCCGGGGAGTGAAACCGCCGGTATACTCCGATCATGCACCCGCAACGCGCACGCCCCCTGCTGCTGCGCGGCAAGGTGGTGCGCGACGACGGCACCGCTCCCGACCGCTACGTGCTGGTGCGCGACGGGCGCATCGCGTCGATCAGCCGCCGGCGTCCGCCGCGCAGCGGCGACGCGCTCTACCTCGAGACCGGTCCCGACGACTGGGTCTTCCCCGGACTGCTCGACCTCCACACCCACGCCGACTACAACTTGCTGCCGCTATGGGAAGCGCCGCGGCGCTACGAGAACCGCTTCCAGTGGCGCGCCGACCCCAGGTACAAGAACGACGTCCGCGGCCTCGCCGAATACCTCGCCCGGCCCGACGAGGCCCACGCCCAGGAAAAGGCCCACGCCCGGACGATCGCCGTCTTCTCGGAGCTCCAGGCGGTGGCCGGCGGCACCGCGACGCTCCAGGAGGGCCGCAGTCTCGAACGCGAGGCCGGCCTCGGCGAGCCGGTGCTCTGCCGCAGCACCGCCAATCCGGAGGACCTCGGGCTGCCCGGCGACGCCCAGGTGCTCTCGCTGGTCGACTTCTTCCGGCCCGACGACGCCGGCCGCCCAGCGCCCGTGGACTGGGCCTTCGAGGCCTACCTGACCGCGCGCGACGCGGGCCGCCTGCACGCCACCCTCGCCCACCTCGCCGAGGGCCGCTCCGGCTTCGGCGCCGAGGCCGGCCCCGATCCTTACAGCCGGGCGGAATTCGCGGCCTTCATGGCCCATCCCGCGTTCGCCGACGCCGGCCGCGTGCGGTCGAGCCCGCTGGCGCTCATCCACGGCTGCGGCATCGACGTCGACGACGAGCGCCACCTGGCCTTCCTGCGCGAGCGCGGCATCTCGGTGATCTGGTCGCCGGTCTCGAACCTGCTGCTCTACGGCGAGACCCTGGACGTCGAGAAGCTGGTGGCGGCGGGCGTCAACGTGGCGCTGGGCTCCGACTGGAGCCCGAGCGGCTCGAAGCACGTGTGGGACGAGGCCAAGCTCGCGCGCTTCTACTTCGAGGCGATCGGCTCGGCGGTCAGCGACGTCCAGGTCTTCCGCATGGTGACGACGAACGCCGCCCGCTGCCTGGGCAGCGACCGGCTCGGCCGTCTGGTCGAGGGGGCCATGGCGGATTTCTTCATCCTGCGCAGCCCGCTCGAGTCCGACGTCGCCCTCGAGGTCTTCTTCAAGACCGCCGACCGGCACGTGCGCGGCGTCTTCATCGGCGGCGTGCCGCTCTACGGCGCCCGCGACTTCCTCGCGCCCTGCGGCCTGCCGCTCCAGGGCCTGCCCGCGCGCGAGGGCTCGGCGGTGGAGGGCAAGGCCGTCTACCTGCCGCCGCAGCTCACGAAGGCGGACGGCGAGCCCATCGACGTCGACCGCGACGTGACCCACCTCGAGGACCTGCTGAAGGCGGCGCCGCCGCCGCTGCCGGCGACCAGGCGCAGCAACCTGCTGGCGAGCTCCGACGGCCCCTACCGGCGGCGGCTGATCCGCCTGCGGCAAGACGTCGTGGACTACGGGGGTCGCGTCCAGGAGTGGCGGCGCCGGCGACGCTGATCCGCGACGATCCAGGTCACGACGAGCTCAGCAGCGCCTCCAGCGTGAAGTCGGAGCCGGCGAGCTGCGGATTCCTGGCCCGGGAGAACCTGGAGAAGTCGACGGGGCGCCAGCCCTCGTCGCGGCCTCTATCTGGCTTTTAGCGCCCAGTCTCGAGTAGGTTATCCTCGAAAGGGTAACGCAAGCCTAGTTCGAGACGGATTTCATCCATAACAGCCATGACGTCGACCGACATTTGGTGAGTCATCGCTGGGCTCTCGATCTGGTTCTCCATCACACAACGGGCCACTTCGCGGGCTTCATACTCAAACCCCGTAGAGCAAAAATTACAGGTCTCGCTCTGTTGCTGGTGCCCCGTCTTCAGATGAGCCGTAGTGGCGCGCCAGAAATTTTCAATATGAATGCTGCCGTCAGTTCCAAAAACGAATGCGTCGTGCCGGGTATTAGTACGCACAGCAGAGCTCAGGATCGCCAATTCGCCTTGATCGAAGCGGAGCAACATACCAGTCTGTTCATCGACCCCAGCCTAAGTCGGGGCTCGTAGGCAAGCAGCCCGCTCGCCTCGAGGGCGAGGACCCGCAGACCGCCCTCCGGATCGGGCTCGACGCCGGGCTGACGAAGCTCGAGCTCAAGGTACGGGAAGTCCTCGGCTTGCCAGCCGCGGAATCGAATCAGGTCACCCGTGACGAGCGTCTTCGCGGCCAGCGCCGAGAGCTTCGTCTGGCTCCTCGCGACAGGCGCTGTCTCGATCGGCGTAGAGGCCCGCTCCTCACAAGTGAGGGACCGTCGCGAGAACGTGGGAACGTACGCCTCAGCCGTAAGAGGCCCTTCCAAGGTTCTCGAAAGCGCGCCTTGTTCGTCAGGCGACCCAGCCGCATCCCCGGCATGAGCGCCTCACCGGTGAAGGACTGCTCCTGAGAGTCTGAGGAGCCTCTCCTGACGGTCAGGCGAGCGAGGAAAGTTCCTCCGGAGGCTCGCCTCACGAGTGAGGAACGCTCGCGAAGATCCGGGAACGCACGCCTCAACCGTGAGATGCGTCTTCCGAGATTCCTGCAAGGGCTCCTCAGGCCCGAGGAGCCGCTCTCGGGTTCTCGGAAGTGCGCCTCACCCGTGAGGGATACGACCTGAGACTCTGAAGCGACTCTCCTGACGGTGAGGCGAGCGAGGAAAGTTTCTCCGGAACCTCGCCTCACGGGTGAGAACGCCTCTTCGGATTCCGGGGGAGCGCCTCCTCACCCGTGAGGAAGGCCTCGGCACCGATCCCGGAAGTGGCTCCTCAGATGTGAGGCCGCGGAGCTCCTGGGCGAGCTGTCGGGAGGTTGCAGCCGCGACGAGCCCGCTCACGACGAGCTCAGCAGCGCCGCCAGCGTGAAGTCGTAGCCGGCGAGCTGCGGATTCCCGGCCCGGGAGAACCTGGAGAAGTCGACGCTGCGCCAGCCCTCGTCGAACAAGCGGGCGTACTGGTCGAGGTTGTCGCGGGTGATCACGGCGAAGGCCGACTTTTCCTGGAACGACTCGGAGAGGAAGCCGTGGTGCGCGTCGTGGAGCAGGACCAACGCCCAGGCGCCGTCCATGCAATGGCCTCCCGCCGAGGCCGTGAGCACGCCCTCGCGGATCTTCGCGGGCACGAACGACGCCCAGTCGACGCCGCCGATCAGGACGTCCTCGCCGGGCGTCCGGCCGGTGGCCGCGACGGCGTCGATGGCGCCGAGGGCCATCTCGTCGCTGGCGGCCCAGACGACCGTGACCTCCGGATCGTCCGCGAACTGGCGCGCCGTCACCTCCCTGGCCTTGGCCCGCTCCCAGTTGGCGGGGAACACGCCGCCGAGGCTCACGTCCTCGTGCGCGTGGACGGCCATCCGCAAGCCCGTCACCCGCGCCAGGGACGACATCGTGAAGGCGCCGCCGATGCCGCCGACGTGGACCTTGCCGTCGCCGCCCACCTTGCCGCGCGCCTTCGCTGCCGCGATCAGGCTCTCCGCCAGCAGGGAGCCGCACTGGCAGTCGTCCGGCACCAGCTCGCCGAGCCAGTGGGCGAGCTTCTCCCGCGGCTTGCCGATGCGGTCGCGCTCGGCCGTCAGCAGGCCCTCGTTGATGAGGAAGACCTTGATGCCGGCGGCGTCCGCCTGCGGCAGCAGCTCCGCCGCCAGGCTGCGGTGGTTGGTCATCAGCAGGTATTCGGGGGGCGGGTCGCGCTCGATCAGCGCCAGCCCCTCCCGCCGCACCCGAGCCGAATCGCGGTGGCAGTCGACGACCTCCAAGTCGATTCCCAGGTCGTCCGCGGCGGTCCGCATGAATGACGTCAGCTTGGCGAAGAAGGGATCCGCGTCACTTCCCAGGTTGAGAAAGCAGACTCTCATGGTCGTCCTCTCTGAGCGACCGGACCGACCGACCGGACGGTATCATATAACAGCAACGCCGGAGCGGAGCGGGCGGGCGCCCAAGAAACGACGGGGAGGGGGGACGATCCCCCCTCCCCGTTCTGAGGAGCAACGCACACGAGATCAGTTGTCTTTCTTGTCCTTCTTCCGCGGCTTCTTCGCGGAGACGGACGGCTTGGATCCTTTCTCGCGATCGGATCCGGACTTGGCGCGGTCGACCGCGCTCCGGCGGCTCGACGGCGCGCTCTCCACCGCCCGCGGCGCGGGCTTGGCAGGAGCCGACGGCGTCACCGTGGGCCGCGAGCTCTCGCGCGGCGAGGGCGCCGTGCGCGCCGGCTGCTTGTAACGCTCCACGTCCCGCGGAGTCACCGAGGGCCGCGAGGGCTCGGGGCGCGACGGGGCCGTGCGCGCCGGCTGCTTGTAACGCTCCACGTCCCGCGGAGTCACCGAAGGCCGCGAGGGCTCGGGGCGCGACGGGGCCGTGCGCGTGGGCTGCTTGTAGCGCTCCACGTCCCGCGGCGTCACCGAAGGCCGCGAGGGCTCGGCGCGGCGCTCGTCGGGCCGCTCGACGAGCCCTGGCTTGGTCGTGGGCTTGGCGCGCGAGACGTCGTCCCGATCGACCCGCGGCGCCTCTCTGCCGGTGCGCTCGTCGACTCGCGGCATCGGATCCCGCGGCGCGGCGCTGGTGCGCGGCGGCCGCGCGGGCAGTTGCCGCGACACGGAGCCGGGCTTGGACGCCACCGCCGGCCTGGACGCCGCCGCCGGCTTCGACGCGGTCACCGGCTTGGGCTTCAGCACGGCCTCGCGCAGGTCGCCGGCGAGGGGCTTGCGGGCCACGAAGTCCGACACGTCGGGCAGCCGGCGTCCGGTCGCGCGCTCGTGGCGCTCGGCGTCCTCGCGCAGGCGCCGGTAGACCTCGGCGGGGTCCCTGCCGGCCCGGCCCGGGTCGGAGGTGATGATCCCCTTGTGGAGCTGCGCCGACGACACCAGCCGCTCCATGTCGCGTGCCCGGCGGACGTGGCGGTCCTGGTGGCGGTCGCCGAAGTGGGCGGTGGACACGAAGCTCCAGTGATCGAAGCGTCCCCAACTGCCGCCGGCCCAGCCGTAGATGCCGAACGAGAGGCTGAGGCCCGCACGGCGGTGGCCATAGTAGCCGGGGCCGCCGTAGAAGCTGGCGTAGTAGCCGCTCGGGCACCAGCCGACGTATTCGGGACCCCAATACCAGTGGACCCAGGCCGGACGGTAGACGGACCCCGGATACCAAACCCAGCCGTAGCCGGGCACGTAGTCCCAGAGGCCGTAGTGGTGGGTCACGTAGCCCCAGGGCTCGTAGGACACCCAGGTGGGGCCTACCGGCGTGGTCCGCCAATAGCCGTGGCCGTAGGGCCGCCAGCTCAGCTCGACCCGCGGGCGCCAGGCCCAGCGGCTGCCGATCGACACCCAGCCGCCGTGGCTCGCCAGCGGCGCCGAGACGTAGCGCAGCGAGTCGTCGACGTGGGGCACCTGGGCGAGCTCGGCCTCGCGCGTCAGGTCCTCGCCCCAGAGCTCGAGCTCGTCGTAGCGGCCGGCGAGCCGCACCTCGAAAATCGGCCGCGAGCCGCCCTGGGCCAGCGCCATGTCGCCCCGGTGGACCAGCGAGGAGCCGCGGTCGCCGACGATCTCGGCGCGGCCGTCGCGCACCACGAGCTCGGTCCAGCCCCGGTCCGACACGGTCAGGCGGTAGGTGCCGGGCTCGTGGACGTAGATCGTGGCGTCGGGCGTCACCAGTTGCGGCAGGGAGTCGCCGAGGGCGTCCTCGGGAACGACGAGCTGCAGGTGGCCGCGGCGCACGTCGAGCACGGTCGCGCGGTCGTCGGTGTCGGCGGAAAACGCGACGGACTCGAAGCCGATCTCGCTCTCGCCGAAGGCGCGCAGCAGGCTGAAGTCCGGGAGCACGAGCTCGAGACGCGAATCGTAGGGCACCCAGAGCCGGTCGCCGACGAGGATCGGCCGGTGGGCTTCCACGCTCTCGCGCTCGCCCGCGGCGCCGACCACCGTCGCCGGACCTTCGACCACGCTGGGAAAGGTGTAGCTCGATTCGGCCCAGGCCGGCGCGGCCAGCAGGGCCAGCGCCGCGACGAGGCCGCCGAGTCGGATCTTGTCGTTGCTGAGTTTTTTCATGGTCGTTTACCTCGCTTCCGTCACCCTTTGGTTATGCAAGGGCCGTGCCACGAACGCCACGCGGATCACAGGTTCAAGTCCTCGATCTTCAGTGGTTTACGGCACGGATGGTCGGGCGAAACGTGCAGGGTCGGCCCGTCCTCTCGAGGGGACGGGTCGTCATCGGCGAGACCCTCGCGCGGAGCGACTCTCACTCCCGCCGGTAGACGACGCCTTCCTTCATCACGAAGGTCACCTGCCGGAGCAGGGAGACGTCGGCGAGGGGATCGCCGCGGACGGCGACGACGTCGGCGAGCTTGCCCGCTTCGAGGCTGCCGAGGCGGTCGGCGACGCCGAGCATCTCGGCGGCCACGAGGGTCGCGGCGCGGATGGCCTCCATCGCCGGCATGCCCGCCTCCACCATGTACTCGAACTCCCGGGCGTTGTCGCCGTGCGGCGACACGCCGCTGTCGGTGCCGAAGGCGATCTTGACGCCCGCGGCGTAGGCACGGGCGAAGGTCTGCTGGGCGAGCGGGCCGATGGCGGCCGCCTTCTCGCGCACCATCGGCGGGTAGTAGCCCTCCTCGGCCGCCTTCTCGGCCACGAACTTGCCGGCCAGGATCGTCGGCACGTAGTAGGTGCCGTGCTCCTTGAACAGCGCGATCGCCTCCTCGTCCATGTAGGTGGCGTGCTCGATCGAGGTGACGCCGGCGCGGATCGCCCGCTTCATGCCCTCGGCGCCGTGGGCGTGCGCCGCCACGTGGAAGCCGTAGTCGCGGGCGGTCTCGACGATGGCGCGGATCTCCTCCTCGGTGAACTGCGGGTTGAGGCCGCTCTTGGCCTGGCTGAGCACGCCGCCGGTGGCGGTGATCTTGATCAGGTCGGCGCCGTCCTTGTAGCGCTGGCGCACCGCCTGGCGGGCCGCGTCGACGCCGTTGACCACGCCCTCACGCGGTCCCGGGTCGCCCTCGAGGTCGTCGCGCAGGCCGTTCGAGCGGTCGGCGTGGCCGCCGGTCGTGGCCAGGCTGGTGGCGGCGGTGAAGATGCGCGGGCCGCGGACGAAGCCGGCGGCGATGGCGTTGCGCAACGGGATCGACACCCCGAAGCGGTCGCCCAGGTCGCGCACCGTGGTGAAGCCGGCCAGCAGCGTGCGCTCGGCGTAGACGACGCCGCGGATCGCGTAGTCGCCCGGGTTGAGCCGCGGCGCCTCGGAGTAGGCCTCCTTGCTGCTCTGGCTGGAGAGATGGGTGTGTACGTCCATCAGTCCCGGCATCGCCGTCGCGTCCTTGAGGTCGATCACCTCGTCGCCGTCGCCGCCGGCGAGGTAGCCGTCGGCGATGGCGACGATGCGGCCGCCGTCGACGACGATCGACTTCTCGGTGGCCACGCCGTCCGACTTGCCGTCGATCATCCGGCCGACGTGGAGGATGGTGCGCGCGGAAGCGGCGCTCGCAGCGAGCGAGGCGAGGACGAGCAGGACGCGGAATCTCATCGCGGATCGTCTCCTTGGAGCCAGGCGTGGACGAAAAGAGGCACGGCCGGCCGCAAGCGTAGCCGGCCGGCCGGGGGGCGTCAAGGAGACGGCGGCGGCGCTACCGGAGCTTGAAGTGGACCGTGAGGACGTAGAGCACGGCGACCGGCCGGCCGCCGACCGTCGAGGGCCGGAACTTCCACTGCTCCACCGCCGCCACGGCCTCCTCGGTGAGCCCCATGCCCAGACCCTTGAGGACCTGCAAGTCCACCACGTCGCCGCGCGCGTCGATCGTCGCCTGGAGGATCACGGTGCCTTCCAGACGGATCCTTCGGGCCAGCTCCGTGTAGCGGGGCTCGACGTCGTGGAGGCGCTCGGGCGGATCGACCTCGCCCACCCGGTAGACGAGCTTCTCGGGCTCGGGCGGCGCCGGCGGCGCATCGGGGAGCTCGAAGAAGGCCGTGTCGTCGACGTCGGCGAGAACCGGCGGCGGCGAGAGCTCGTCGTCGCTGACGTAGGGCTCGATCGCCTGCGGGTCGGGATCGGGGATCGGAACGTACGTCACCGGCAGGCGCGTGTCGGTGGGCGGCGGCGTCTGCTGTCTGAATCGGGGAGTCTGCACCACGTAGAGGACCTTCTTGTCGCTCGCCGCGGCGGGCGCCGCCGAATACTCCGGCACGGCCACGGCGAGCAAACCGCCGTGGAGCACCGCGGCCACCGCCAGCGACAGGCGCAGGCCGCGCTTTTCGCGGCGATCCTCTTGTGCCCAATTGTCGTAAAGGTTTGCTTCGAGAGCCGACATCTGCGTTCCTCCTTTTCCGTTCCGCGGCAAGCGGAAGGCGTTGTCGAAGCCAGGAGGTCGGGGCGCCGCGACCCAGTTGCCCCGGGTCGATCGGATAGACCCTCCCCGGCGTCACGAAGTTCCCGCCGCGATCGCGTATACTGCCGCCGACGCGAGAAGGCGGCGAAGAGAGGAGATACCGTCGTGCAATTGACGCTGGCCGAGATCAAGGCGGCTCAGGACCTCGACCTGGGAGTGAGCGCTCCCTTCACCGTCGACCAGGAGCGGATCGACCGTTTCGCCGACGCCACGGACGACCACCAGTGGATCCACGTCGACGCGTCGCGCGCCGCCGCCGGTCCGTTCGGCGCCACCATCGCCCACGGCTTCCTGACGCTGTCGCTGATGCCGCGGATGCTCTTCGACCTGGTGCAGTTCCCCGACGCCGGCATGATCGTCAACTACGGCCTCGACAAGGTGCGCTTCCTGACGCCGGTGCCGGCGGGCACCGAGCTGCGCCTGCGGGCGCGGCTGCTCTCGGGGACCGAGCGTGCCGGGGGGGTGCTCTTCCGCGTCCGCGGCGACCTTCTGCTCGGCGCCGACGGCCGCCGGGCCGCGGTCGCCGAGCTGCTCTTCCTGGCCCAACGGCCCCCCGGCGATTGACACCTCCGGGACAACCCTGTCTAATCCTGTGGCGCAGCCCCCGCGGGAAGCCGAGCGGAAGCGATCATGGATGCCCACGCCGACGAGATCACCCTCGCCGTGATCGGCGACGTCCACGGCGAGCTCTACAACCTCAAAAAGGTCGTCGACCACCTCGCCACGGTGCCGATCGCCGCCGTGCTGCTGGTCGGCGACTTCGGCTCCGCGCAGTACGAGCTGAGCCGGTGGAAGCGGGACAGCTCCCACGACATCCTGGTCAAGGAGGTGCAGCGCATCCTCGAGCTGGTCGCGGGGCTCGGGGTGCCCGCCGCCTGGGTGCCCGGCAACCACGACCACAAGGAGATCGAGCTGCCGGGCAACTGCGACCGCCGGATCCTGGAGGTGGCGGGCCTGCGCGTCTACGGCATCGGCGGCTCCGGACCGGGCCGCTTCGGCTTCCCCTACGAATGGGACGAGGAGGAGATCCGCGCCCTCGATGTCCCCCGCTGCGACGTGATCCTCTCGCACACGCCGCCGGCGCGCACGCCGCTCGACAAGCTCTTCCATGCCGACAAGCACGTGGGCAGCGAGGCGGTGCGCGAGATCGCCGAGCGCCACCGCGGCGCCATGGTCTCGGGTCACATCCACGAGGCCCACGGCACGCTGCGGCTCAACGACTGCCTGTGCATGAACGTCGGCAGCCTCGGCGACCCCTACGGCATGATCCAGGTCGGCTACGTGCGCTACAGCCCGCGCCGCGGCGACTGCGTCGCGGTGGTCCACGAGAACCTGCTGACCGGCAAGCAGAAGTCCGAGCGCCGATCCTCCTCCCCCCTTTGACCAAGGGGGGAGGAGGGGGATTCCTTACGGAGGGAACGGACCTTCGAAGGCCGTCTTGCGGATCGGCCGCGACCACTGCTCGGTGCCGCTGCGCAGGTCCACCGACCGCAGCTCGAGCGGCTCGTCGAGCCACTCCTCGCTCGCTGCTGACCGCCCGCCCTACGGCTGCGACTCCAGCTCCCGCTGGACGTCCCCGAGGGCCGCGGCCACCTCGTCCGCGTTTTGCGGGCGCAACGCCGGATCCTTCTCGAGCAGGGCGTCGATGAGCCGCGACAGCGACTCCGGCACGTCCGGGTTGAGCTGCACGGCCGGCGGCTGGCGGTGGAGGCAGAGCTGGGCCAGCGTCGCCGCCAGGCCGCTGCGGCGAAACGGCGAATGGCCGGTGATCGCCTCGTAGAGCAAGGTGCCGAAGGAGAAGAGGTCGGAGCGCGGATCCACCGGGAAGCCCTGGGCCTGCTCCGGCGACATGGCGCGGAAGGTGCCCACCACGCCGCCGTCGACCGTCAGCGAGACCTCGGTGTAGGTGGTCTCCTTGTCGCCCAGGGCGAAGCGCTTGGCGAGGCCGAAGTCCAGGATCTTGACGCCGCCGTCCGCCGTGACCATCACGTTCTCGGCCTTGAGGTCGCGGTGGACGATCCCTTCGGCGTGGGCCGCGGCCAGCCCTTCGGCGATCCCGCGGCCGAGGGCGACGAGGCGCGCGAGGTCGGGACGGCCGTCACCCATCAGGTCGGCCAGCGTCCGCCCTTCGACCAGCTCCATCACGATGCAGTCCCCCTCCTCGTGCTCGAGCACCTCGTAGATGCGCACCACGGCCGGGTGATCGAGCCGGCCGGCGGCGCGCGCCTCGCGCCGGAAGCGCTCGCGGATCTCGTCGTTCTCCGAGCGGTCGGGGCGCAGGAGCTTGAGCGCCACCAGGCGGCCGCCGCGCTCGTCGCGGGCGCGGTAGACCTCGCCCATGCCGCCGCGGCCGAGCAGGTCCAGCACCCGGTACCGCGCCACCATTCGGCCCGGGGAGAGCAGGTTCGGCTCCGGCGGGCCGGCCGCGGACGCCCCCGCCGAAGAGCTCTCGTCGCGCTCCAGGGACTGGCCCGTGGAGCTCGGGGGAAGCTGGACCTCGCAGGACACGCAACGCGGGTTGAACTCCGCGTTGCGGGCGCCGCAGCGGGGACAGACGACGTCGCCCATGCTCAGGCCTCGGCCGGCATCAGGTCGCTCAGGGCGTCGCGGTGCCGGGCGAGCAGCTTCTGGAGATGGCTGCGGTGGATGCCCGACTCCCGCGCCGCCTGCGACACGTTGCCGCCGGTGCGCTCCATCAGGGCGCGCAGGAACTCCTCCTCCGCCTCTTCGACGCGCGCCTCCTTGACCGCGTTGAGCTCGTCGCGGGTGAGCTTCTCGAAGACCGGGCGGGCCGCCTTGCGCTCGCCCGCCTCGCCGGCCACCTCGGCCGGCAGCGCCTCGAGGTCGAGCGTCGGCGAGGTGGCGAGCAGGCACGCCCGCTCCACCACGTGCATCAGCTCGCGGACGTTGCCAGGGTAATCGTAGGCCTGCAGCGCCGCGAGAGCGCGCGGCGTCCAGCGCGGCGCCTCCGTGCGCCGCCAGAAGCGCTTCATGAAGCTCTCGAGCAGCAGCGAGACGTCGCTGCGGCGCTCGCGCAAGGGCGGCAGGGTGACGTCGAGCACCTTGAGGCGAAAGTAGAGGTCCTCGCGGAACTGGTCGGCGGCGATCATCCCCTTGAGGTCGCGGTGGGTGGCGGCGACGATGCGCACGTCGACCTTCTCGACGCGGTCGGTGCCCACCCGCTGGATCTCGCCGAACTGGAGAAAGCGCAGCATCTTGGCCTGCACCGCTATCGGGATCTCGGCGATCTCGTCGAGGAAGAGGGTGCCGCCGTCGGCGCCGGCGAGACGGCCGCGGCGGTCGCGCTTGGCGTCGGTGAAGGCCCCCGCCACGTGGCCGAAGAGCTCGGCCTCGATGAGCTGCGTCGGCAGCGCCGAGCAGTGGACGGTCACCAGCGGACGGTCGCGCCGCCCGCCGTTGACGTGGATGGCGCGGGCGATCAGCTCCTTGCCGGTGCCGGTCTCGCCCTGGATCAGCACCGGCGCGTCGGCTTCGGCGACCTGGGCGACGAACTGCAGCACCTGGAACATCCGCGGGTGCCGGGTCACGATGCCCTTGAAGTCGTGGCGCGCGAAGAGGTCGCTCTCGAGGCTGCGGTTGCGCTCGAGCAGGGCCTGGCGCTCGAGGGCGCGGCGCATGAACAGCCCCGCCACCTCGGCGAACTGCTCGAGGAAGGCGCGGCTCTCGGCGCTGAAGGCGTCGCGCTCGTGGTTCTCGAGGTAGACCACGCCGTAGACCTCGTCGGCGTAGAAGAGCGGCGCCACCAGCACCGAGCACTTGCCGATCAGCAGCGTCGACTCGGCGCTCGAGAAGCGCTGGTCCTCGATCAGGTTGGGCAGGTAGACGAGCTGGCGCTTCTCGATCGCCTCGCGCACCAGGGTACGGCTGAAGCGGCGTTCGGCGGCCGACACCGCGGCGCGGTCGTAGCGGTGCTCGAACTTCTGCTCGTAGCCGCCCTGCTCGCGCACCACGATGAAGCCGCGCTCGGCGCCGGTCTGATCGACCACGCGCCGCAGCAGCCGCTCGGCCGTCTGCTCGTCGTCGACCTCCGAGAGCAGGATCTTGGAGATGCGGTAGAGCTCCTGGTAGGCGTCCATCCGGCGGGTCCCCCGGTCGCGTCGCGCCTTAGCTTATCCGACCCGCGGCGCCTTGAGGACGAGCGGGACGTCCTCGATCCGCCTGTACTCGTCTGCCATCTCGGGCTTCCGGTGAGGCAGGCTGATCCGCGGCGAAGCCGCGGAAATCCCCCCTCGGTCCCCCCTTTTTCAAAGGGGGGAGGCTGACTCCTCGCTGTCGCATCGGCTCGGCACTCACGAGAAATGGGCGTGCGTCCGCGCACGCGCGAGGCGAAGCGAGCCGTCAGGTACCCCCCTTTGAAAAAGGGGGGCAGGGGGGATTCTCCGGATCCGCGGCGATGCCGCGGAAATCCC
>Ga0299906_10003117_pt1 | contig 13679 bp, 19 predicted proteins | sample RVTome_14_FD_200259 | JGI IMG/M metagenome (GOLD analysis project Ga0299906, IMG submission 200259) | Soil microbial communities from uranium-contaminated site in the Upper Colorado River Basin, Wyoming, United States - RVT145D125 (version 2) ...
AAAGCACCACCCGGGGTTGGTGGACGCCACTCTCGCGTCCCAGACGAAGGTAACCAGGCCATCCGCGCCGATTCCCAGACCGGAGTTGACCAGGGCCTGCTCGGCATCGATGATCAACCGCGAGGACCGCGACCCAGAACCGGCAGCCGACCTCGACGCCAGTCAGGCCGCGGAGGTAGCCCGGGACCTCGTGATAGGGGAGGAGCCTCTGGTAGACAGCCATAGTAGCACAACTCAGAAGAGCTTCATCTGCCGCACTCCCTGCTTGACGCGATCGAGCTTGCGAATCGTGTCCAGCGGATAACCCCTTTCGCACCAGTGGCAGAGTCCGGTCCGCGATTGCCGGTCGGCGGCAGCCTGCCCTCGCTCGAAGACGTCGTCCTCGAGGAAGGTGCGACCGCACCGGCGGCATTCATGCCGGTCGTCGCGCACGGTCAAGCCGTAGCGCGGGACGTACTGGACAGCCATAGAATGTGTCGAATCCCTTGAGGAGACAGTTTCTTTCCCCGCTCTGAGCGGAATAGCGGCCCCTGGGAACCTTCGCGAAGCTCGAGGAGATCGCCTACGGCGCCGGCCGCTTCGCCGACGAGGCGAACTGACAAGAGGCGACCTTCGGCCCGGAACTGAAACTCAGTGCCTCTGAGTGACGAGGTTTCAACCTGAAGCTCGACGATCTCAGACACCGTGAGACCGGCCGACGCCAAAGCCACGATTGCTCTGTTTCGCACCGGATGACGACTCTTCATGACACCACCTCGCCGGCGATCTCCCCGCAGGGCAGAAAGAGACGACGCTGGCGCCCACTCTCCCGGCAGTAAGGCGAGAACCAGATCGCTTCCTTCGTGGACTTGTTCCGCGCCAGACCGCTCGTTCGTATCCATTCGTACTCACTCCATCCCTCAGGCATTTCGTGCTCGCCGGAAATGCCGCAGAGGGCGATCCGGTAGCGAGGATCGTCTCCATGCTCGACTGCCCAGCGCCGCGCTTCCACGGCGACCTTGAAGCAGTCCTCGTCGTAGAGGTTCTCTCTCCTGAGCCGGTAGCTGTACGGGGGATCGAGGAAGACGCCCATACTGGAATACCGGTTCGTGGTCATGGACTCGCGGAGCGTCTCGCGCCAGTCGCGACAGAGGATGCGCACGCCGCGCAGCCGGTCGGCGAGACGTTCCATCCAGGCGGTCAAGGCGTCCCCTTGGACGCCCAGGCGCGCTACGCCGGCGCCGGGATGGTCCCGTAGCCGCAAGGCGTCTCGCGTCACCAGCGTCCGCGTGACTCCGGCGCCCGGATGGTAGGCCCTGGTCTTCAGCACGCCGCGGCAGCGTCCGCGTGACTCCGGCGCCCGGATGGTAGGCCCTGGTCTTCAGCACGCCGCGGCGGCCGAGTGATGACGCATTGACGCCCTTGGAATCCGGCGTATACCGCCACCACAGCGACGTCTTCACGACCCCCTTCAGGTCCGCCATCTGCGGCCGCTTCAGGCGAACTGGTGGACGGTAGCAAGGCCCCAACCAACCGAACCGCTCCAGCAACGCCCGACGCCACGGCGGCAAGCTACTGGTGAGATCTCGGCAGAAGTCGCTGCCGATCCACTGCGACATGCCCCACAACCACCAGCCGGCAGCCCGCGGGTCGCAGAACTCCGGCTCGAGCATTGCGTTGCGGCGGATCACCGGGGACCGCCGCAGCAGCCACCTGCGCCGGGCGTGGAGGTCGGCCTCGGACACCGGCCACGCGGCCCACCTCGCGACCTCCAGCGGCCTGAGCTTGATCGCCCGGTAGGCGTTGACGATCATGGCGTTGCGGTCGCCGATGATCTCGGCGCCGAATCCGGCGCGACCGCCGCCGGGTCGGCCCAAGAGCAGCGCGGCACTGCCGCAAAAAGGCTCGACGAAGCAGGGTACGGCGCCAAAGCGGTACCACACCTCTGCCACGAGCTCCGGCCGCCCCTTGCCGCCCGGGTAGGGAAATGGGGCCCTCAGCACGACAGCCCCCGTTGCGCGAGGAACGAACGGGCAAGCTCCTCGATCGCGTCACTTTTCGAGATGGCCTGGAACGGCTCGACGAGCGGGTCGCGGATGCCGTCGATCTGCTCTCGCTTGATCCCCAGGACGTCGATCACCGCCGGGTCCGAGCCCGTCTCGCTGACCAGGAAGTAGGCCACCACCGGGTCCCCTTGACCGTCGCGATGAACGCGCCCGGTCCCCTGCTCATGGACGGCCGGACTCCAGTCGAGCTCGCCGTGAACCACGGTCCGGCAGTGGTGTTGAAGGCCGTCGAGCCCCGCTCCGGAGCGCAGCGACATCACCAGCACCCGCGCCGAGCCGTCGCAGAACTTCCGCTTCGACTCCTCCTTCTGAACCACGCTTTCGGTGCCCGTGTAGAACGCCGGCGAGCAGGACGCGAGGAGCTTTGCCCAGATCGCGTAGACCTCGCGGTGCCACCCGTAGAGCACCACCTGCTCGCCGCTCTCGACCAGCAGGCGCACGAAGGAGGCCACGAACGGCGCCTTGGCGATCCCCGTGGCCTGGCGCAGGCGCCAGTCGAGGTCCCGCGCGGCGTCGCCGCGCTCTTTCCACCCGGTGTTCTCGCGCAGCAGCAGGCGCGCCAGCTCGGTCACGTCGGCCGCCACCCGCTCCACCTGGCGCTCGTCGGCGTCGACGTAGACGATGCTCTTGGTGAGCGCCGGCAGCTCGCGGCCTACCTCGGAACGCGTGCGCCGGATCATGAGGCCGCTCTCACGGAGGTAGACGCCGAACGCCTTGGGATCGACGATCCCCGCCTTGGCGCCGCCCCCGTCGCACCACTCGTCAAGGAACTCGGTGCGGGTACCGAGAGCGCCGGGCCGGAGGACCTCGAAGACGTTGAACGCCTCCGGCCCGTAGTTGTAGATCGGAGTGGCGCTGAGCCCTATCCGCCGCGAGCACTGCGCCGCGAGCAGCCGAGCCGCGGCGTAGCGGTGAGACGCGTCCCGCCGCAGCTCCTGGCACTCGTCGAAGATCAGGGTCCGGATCTTGCCCGCGAGCGCTTCGGCCCACCCCTGGAGCTTGTGGTAGTTGCAGATCAGCACATCGGGAAACCGCGGCGCCGCGGCGCCGGGCTCGAAGAGACGGATCTGGCGCGCGTCGCCGTTGGCGCCGGCGAGCTCGTAAGGGGTGCCCTTGGTGATCAGGTGTACGCGCAAGTCGGGCACGAAGCGCGCCAACTCATGGCGCCACTGCCGCGGCAGGTGAGTCAGCGTGACCACCAGGGCCGGCCGCGTTTCGGGATCCGCCAGCGTGGCGATCGCGGTGCAGGTCTTGCCAAGGCCGAGGTCATCGGCCACCAGCAGCCCCGGCGAGCGCATGGCGAGCTCGGCGGCGACGGTCTGGTAGCGCCGAGGGGGGATCGCCATCTCGAACCGGCGTGGCTCGATCTCGCCGGCGAGGACCTGCGCGAACTCGCGCTGCCGATCGTCGAAGCTCGCGGCGCCGCTCTTCAGCGCGCTCAGCGGGCGGATGTCCAGGGGAAACCGCTCCGTGAACCACACCAGGTCCCGACAGACCTCCTCGGTGTGGCTGAGCTCGATGGCGCCGTACTGGCGGCCGCCGCGCTTGAACCACCGCCGCAGCCGCATCATCACGTGGGGTTCGGCCTCCACGCGCCACACCCCGTCCTTGAGCTCGGCCGTGCCGTAGCAGCGACTCACGGCGCTCCCTTCCGATGGATCTGGACGGCGCGGAGCTCTTTGCCGCCGAGGGTCTCAGGCAGGTCGAGGAGGCGCGCCCGCGGCGTGACGACCAGGAGCGCTTCGACCTGTGGGAAGCCGCTGTAACGCTCGAGCTGTCTCAAGAGCTCGGAACGACTGCCATCCGTCTTGACCTCGATCACGACACCCGACATGAAAACCCATTGATTGTCGGTGGTGGCGACGAAAAAGTCTGCGATAGAAGAATTCCCGGTGTCGAGGGGGACTTCTCTCCGAAATGACAGCTTGCGCTCTCGGAGCCGACGCTCGAGCTCATCCTGCAGTTGCTTCTCGTCGACGACAGTAGAGAAGCCGGCGCCGCAAGCTGCCTTGATGGACCGCAAGACCTCGGTGGTGAAGTTCCTTTCTACCCTCATACCGCCTCCCTTCTGAGCCCGTCGCGCCTGAAGTCCCGTGAACCTTCGAGGCGCACTTTCAGCGGCACGTCCATCCGCGACGCGAGGCACTGGTGGACGTGCCCGACGTCGCCCCACTGGGTCAGATTCGCCACCACGATCGTCGGCAGTCCGTGGGACTCCCGATACCGGATGAGATCCACCGCCTCCCGGCGCCACCAACCGGACTGCACCTGAAGACCCTGGGCGCCGCCGAAGTCATCGATCAGCGTCACGCCCGCGGCGGCCGGGCGGCGCCAGATGCGGGCAAAGCTCTCCGAGCGGAAATTTGCCTGGAGCTCGCGGACCCAGAACGATTGATCGATCCAACAGCCTTCCACGCCGCGGCCCACGAGCTCACGGAACAAGGCCGTGCCGAGCCCGGTCTTGCGCTGGCCGTAGCCCGAGCCGTAGATCAGCACGAGCCACTCTTCGCCCTGCCCGGTCCATCCGACGAGCGGCTTCAGGATCGGCGACGTGTCCCAGACGCCCCACCGCGCTTCCCACGTGGCCCGGCTGAAGGGGAGATAGCGCTGGGGCACACCGCACTCGCGCAAACGATCCTCGAGGCCCGGCGTAGCCGCCAGCGGCGCCGCGGCAGCGGCGGATGCCGCGCACCGGCGGCAGAGACCGTCTGCCGGCTGGATCGGCCGCCGGTCGGCGTGGCCGCAGCCCGTGCAGCGAAAGGCCGGCCAGGCCGCCGGGGCCGCGGTGCCGAGCTCGGGCAGGTGGAGCGCTTCGAGCATCGCCGAACCTCAGTAGCAGCCCTCGTCGGTGAGCACCAAGACCACGTCCTCTTCGCGGGTCCTGTTGGATGCGCGGTCGGGCGGGTTGAAGGGCTCGTGCTGCACGGCCTTGCGCCCGTGGTTCGCGAGGGCCCGGAAGAGGTAGGCGTCCGGCTTGTCGCGGAGATGCCCTTGGGCACCCAGCGCGTTCAGGCACTCGATCACGGCGGCGTCGTTGCCGCCGCAGAGGTTCTTGATCCAAGCGGCGATCGCCGAGGGCTCGGGCGGCTTCCTGCCCCAGCCGAGCAGGCACTCCTGGACCCGGTGGACGGCCGCCTGGTGCGAGGTGATCTTCTTCGGGCGGCTCCCGCGTTTCGGCCGGGGTGAGGGAATGGGTGTCTCCTCCTGAACTCCGAAGAGATGATGATCATCATCATCTTTCTCTATTCGCTTATCTATTAAGAGATCCGACCTACGCTGGGAGCGTAGGTCTGGCCTACGCTGGGAGCGTAGGTCAGGCTTCTGACCTACGCTGGGAGCGTAGGTCTGGCCTACGTTTTTTTGTAGGTCTGACCTACGCTCCGGGTATAGGTCAGGCTCCAGACCTACGCTGGGAGCGTAGGTCTGGCCTACGTTTTTTTGTAGGTCTGACCTACGCTCCGGGTATAGGTCAGCGCCGGCGCCATCCTCGGAGTTGCCCTCGACCAGGATCTGAGCCAGGTTCTCGGGGCCGTAGATCTGGTCGGCGAAGAAGATCTCGATCACAAACGACCCGTCTCCGGCCACAGACCGGTCTTCCCACCGCCCCAGCACGTAGATGCTCTCCCTGCCCGTCTTGACGCGCTGGACCAGACCAGCGGCCTCCAGGTCCGCCAGCAGCTTGGAGACGTAGTTCTCCTGAGCCAAGCCCGCCTTCTCGGCGAGCTGCCTGCGGTCGACGGCGGCCACCAGGTGGCCCTGGGCGAAGAGCTCGTTCACCTGAGGCAGGGCGTGCTTCACGCGTGAGCTCCGCCACACGTATCGACGAAGCTGGAGGTACACCGGGAACGCCGGCGACCGCATGAAGGCGTTGAAGCGGGGGCAATCGAGGAGCCGGAAGTCGATCGTCAGGAACTGAGCGTTGTACGCGCGGTTGCTCATCCTACCTCTCCTGTTGAAGGCACCTGAAGGTGGTCCTGTCGGCCAGGAAGACCAGCTCCACGGTGCCGGTGGGGCCGTTTCGTTGTTTGGCGATGATCAGCTCGGCGAGGCCCTTGTTGTCGACCTCGCCGGGGTTGTAGTACTCGTCGCGGTACAGGAAGCAAACCTGGTCCGCGTCCTGCTCGATGGCGCCGGACTCCCTGAGATCGCTGAGCAGGGGCCGGTGATTCGACCGCGCCTCAGGCTTGCGCGAGAGCTGCGAGAGCGCCATCACCGTGATGTCGAGCTCCTTGGCCAGGCGCTTCAGGCCACGGCTGTAGGAGGCCACACGTTGCTCGTCGCGGTCGAAGCGGTCGGGCGAGTCCAGGAGCTGCAGGTAGTCGACCACCAGCAGCGCCAGGCCCTTCTCGGCCTTCAGGCGCCGCGCCGCCGCGGCGATCTCGAGCACGGTGAGGCTCGCCGAGTCGTCGATGTAGAGCGGCGCCGAGGACGTGTCGCGGATGACCTGGTAGAGCCGGCGCCACTCGCGCTCGTCGAGCCGGCCGGCCCGGACGTCGCTCATGGTGACGTCGGCTTCGCCGGCGAGGATGCGCTCGGCGAGCTCGGTGAGCGTCATCTCCATCGAGAACAACGCCACCGGCCGGCCCTCGCGGATCGCCACGTGCTGCGCCACGTTCAAGGCGAAGGACGTCTTGCCCTGGCCCGGCCGCCCCGCCACGATCACCAGGTTGCCGGCCACCAGGCCCTCGCTCCTTCGGTCCCAATCCGGGAAGCCGGAGGGGATGCCGAGGAGGCGACTCCCGTCCGCTCGCTCCTCGAGCTGAACGACCGCCGCCTCGTACGCCTTGCCGAGGCCGACGAGACCGGCCCTGGCCGTTTCGGCGCCGAGCTCGAGCACGGTGCGCTCCACCCGGCTCAGAGCGTCAGCCGCGGTGACTCCCTGGCCCTCGGCGCAGTCCGCGAGCACCCGCCCGAGGGAATACATGAGTCGCCGGCGCGTCGAGCGCTCCTTCACCAGGTCGACGTAGCTGTCGACGCGGCTGAGGTCGGGCAGGGAGAGGTCCAGACCGGCGAGGTAAGCCATCCCACCGACGCGCTCGAAGGTCCCGACGTGCTCAAGGCGGGCCTGGAGGGTACGCAGGTCGATGTCCTCGCCGGCGTCCTGGAGCTGGCGCATCGCCTCGAAGATCAGCATGTGGCGCTCGAGGTAGAAGTCGTCGGCCTCGAGGCGACCGCTCAGAGTCCCCAGGACGGCAGGCATCAGCAGCACCGCCGCGAGCACGGCCCGCTCAGTCTCCTCGCTGTGGGGAAGCGAGCCGACCGGTACCGCTTTCCTCGCGGGCAGCCTCACGATGCCGGCCTCCTCCTGCACCAGCCCGCATGAGCGCTTTCGGCCTTCCTGGCCGAGCGGACAGGCAAGGAATCGGAGATCCAGCCGCAGCCGTGACGACAGACGAGTTGCACCTGCTCTGCTGCACGTGCAGCAGCCTGCTCTGCTGCACTTGGAGCACCTGGAGCACGTGCAGCAGCCTGCTCTGCACGTGCAGCAGCCTGCTCTGCTGCACTTGGAGCACTTGGAGCACCTGGAGCACGTGCAGCAGCCTGCTCTGCTGCACCTGGAGCACGTGCAGCAGCCTGCTCTGCTGCACCTGGAGCACGTGCAGCAGCCTGCTCTGCTGCACCTGCTGCACCTGGAGCACGTGCAGCAGCCTGCTCTGCTGCTGCCTCCAAACGCTGAAGCCGTCGCGCAAGCCTCGCGCTTTCATCAGCTTGTGCATTCCGCGCTCGAAGGGCGGCGTCCGCGCGCTGCTCGAGCTCGTGCACTTGCTCATGGTGAGCACGTGCGCGAGCATCAGCGCTGGCGACCGCGATCCCGGTGGCCATGAGCTCGAGGGAGCCCACCGCGATCAGCGCCACGCCCCACACGAGGGGATTGGCGAGGATCCACTCCGGACGCAGCACCTCGAGCAGCTCCCGCCTCGACGTCTGCATAGCGACGTGAGCGGACCCGATCACCACGGCGGCGACCACGGCCACCAACCACAGCACGCTGAGCAGGACCTGGACGCGCCGGCGCCCACCTGGTGGGGCACGACGGCCGCCTGGCGCTCTCACCAGGCTCGTCGACGCCAGGTGGTGCGCCAGGTACATCTGCCCCCCCGTCATGACGACGCCGGTAGCGCCGCCCATGAGGGCGTCGATCCAAGGCAGCCAGGCCGGCGGCACGTCGACGCCGGCCACACCGTCCACCCAGAAGAGCATGAGCCGCGGGCAGACCACGAGCAGGATGGCGACGACGAGTCGACGCGCCCAAAGCGCTTCCTGCATCGGCCTTTACTCCTGGAGCGAACACTCCTGGCAGAGGTGGCGATCGTGGTCGTCTACGAACCACCCATCGGCCGTCATGAGGTCGCGGACCTCACCATCACGCTCCGGCCCAGGAGTATCGGCGAGAGCCTCTACGGGCATCCACCAGACGCCCGCGCAATCGCCACCGTCGCAACAGACCAGGACGACGGGCTCGTTGAAGGTCATGACTCACCTCGCGAACGACGGCTCGCCGCTCGAAGAGCCTGCAGGGCCTCAACCACCTCGTCCGCCGCAAGTGCTTCTTGCGGCGGCAGGGCCCTCAGGTACCGCCACAGCTCGTCGACGCCAACCAGGATCTCGTCGGCGAGGAGGTTCATGAGCTCAGGCTCACATTGCACGCCGGTGTGGAAGTAGACCGCCGTCCTCTTGCCTGCTCCGGCGGCCCAACCGAGCTCGAGGTGAGCACTTCGGCCGCAGGGCAGCACTAGCAGGACCAGATCCGCCCACCGGAGACCCGCCATGTCCTGAGCAAACCCCTGTTGAGCGACAGGGTGTTTCAGGCGGTGCCGATAGGCTTCCGGGCCCCACTCCTTCCAACCAGGATCGATGTCATGCCATCGGAACCCCTCACGGAGGGAGACCTCAGGCAGCCCGCTATCGGAAGGGTTGCGAAAGTCGTAGACGTCGGCACCCGCGGCCTTGCAGATGAGTACGACATCGGGATGGTACTCGTTTCGCCAGCTACTGGCGACGTAGACGCGTGATTTGCCAGACATCACCGGTACCTCTCGACACGACGGTCTACCGGTTCATACCGATCAGCGCCGGGATCCGGCTCCTCGGTGGCGTCAGCCGCGCGAAATGCCAGATCCGCGCGAGCGACGCTCAGCCGTTCACGGATAGCCTGGAGATCGTCGTACGCCACCTCGGCGAGCTCGCTGGACGGATACCGCACATCGAAGGTGCCGGAATCCGGAGACTGGATCTCCCCGAGAGCGCCGGCGCGATAGCCGGCGACCAGCACCGCCATTAACAGCTCGTCGACCAGGACCATTTCAGAACCTCCTTCGTTTGACAGCAAGCCTTGATGGCGAACCCTGTGGCCGTTAGAGGAATCGCTATTGCGAGCCCGGCAGTAGCCGCCATGGCTACGGGTAGAAGCAGGGGAAGCCCGAGGATCAAGACGCCATTGCCGGCGATCCGGTTGCAGTTGCCCGGATAGTTGGCATAGAGGCCGCCGCCACGGCGACCGCTTTGCCTCCATCTGCTGATCTCGGACCTTCTGCCGCAGCCGCGCGCTTTCCCCCGCGGCCTGAACTCGAGCACCGACCTACGGCAACCCCTTTCACTGCTCATGGCCGCTCCCCGGACGCAGGAGCGCCATGAGCTGGCCGAAGCGTTGAGGCACCTGGACCTCATCGAATTCCTCGCGCGTCATACCCTGCGCCGCCATCACGAAGCGCTCTACCTGTGCTGCAAGGTCGAGCGCCGGTGAGGTCGCGAGCTGTGAGCCGCGCTCCTCATGGGGCGCGAGCTCGGCGGCCGTGAATCCAGGATCGGCCACGAGCTGCCGCACAAGGTAGGCGAGGACCGGATCCCCGCCGATGGGCAAAACGGTGAGCCGCTCGTCGTCGCCTCTGCGAAGGCGCACGACGCGCAACGAATCGAGCAGCCCAGCCACGTGGCGGTAGACCTCGACCTCTGCGGCGCGGCTCCATTCCGCGCCGGCGCCGGCGGCCTCAGGGTTGGCCCTCAGGACGCGACCGCTGGCACGGTCTACGAAGTCCCTGGTCGGATCCAGAAAGAGCTTGGAGAGACGCGGCCATGCCGCCTCGAGCTTGCGCATGGCGAGCGCGTGGAGGGCTGAGGCGGGCTCCACGGGGGCGCCAAGCTCCGGCAGGTGGCAGGAATTCGGACCGCCGCCGCCGGCCTGACAGTCGAGGTTGACCGGTCCCAGGCGCGCCAGGTGGAGGACCTGGTTACCGTTGAGACACGCCTGGCACGGCAGGCATTCTTCCTGCGCGCGCAGAGTCGCCGCGAATAAACCGAGACCGAGAATGAGGACGAAAGGCGTTCGCATGCTTCGCTCCTTTCACTGATCGAGTGAGAGTTGAACAGCAACCATTTTCGGAGCGCACCACGGCTCCAGGTTGCTGAGGGTGAACGTCTCGCCGGCGTCAGCGGCGAGCAAGGTCTTCATCACGACGCGGCCGATTGCAGCAGCCGCGGGCCGTGGCACGGCATTGCCGATCAACTGGCGGAGGAACGTGTCGCTCTCCGCCGATGCGATGAGGGCGGCCGGGCCGGGCAACTCGGGCTCTTCGCCGAGCGCCGGCAGGTCCTCGGGCGTGATCAGCCCCTGGAGCGCCGCCAGCTCCAAGGTCGTGAAGCCGCGATGCCAGAAGCCCCACGGACTCACGATCACCCACACGCCGAGGTCCTCGGGATCGGGCAACCGATCGTCCGCCACGGCCCAGCGGCCGGAGTCCACAGAAGCGCTCGCCGTGACGGTGCTGGAGAGCCCGTCGAGCGGCACGACGCCGTAGTGCCCGCCCTTGTCCCATCGTCCCTCCGCTTTCCCGTGCATCCAGCCGACCATCGGGTCGGCGACCGCCAGAGCGCCCGCGGTGGCGCCGGCGATGCGCGGATCGGCGATCGCGTGGCGGCCCTGCGCCGCGGCGCTCTGTGTGCGGATGGTGCCGGCGACCTCCTGCCAGCCGAGGACTCCGAGCTGGCCGAACTCTCGGCCCCAGGCCGGGCGAGGGTCCGCGACGCTGTGAGCGCCCGTGGACGACGTGCCCCGAGTCGTCACCGTGGCACCGGGTTGGTCCCAGCCGCCGCGAACGCCGTAGGTTCCCCTGCGGAGCTCCGCGGTGCGCGGGTCGGCCACCGCGAAGCGGCCGTTCGTGGGCGTCGACTCGCCGGTGACCGCCCGGGCCGGCTCATCCCACGGCTGCACGCCCAGCGCCCCGGCGTGGCCGTAGCGCTGGGGGAGCATCACGTAGTCCGCGAGCACGCCCCCCTCGACCCGGAGCTCGCGGAGGGCCCGCCAGTCCTTCCCTGGAGGGATCAACGAGAGGCGAGTCGCCGTCCGAAACGTCACGCGCCGCGGCGCGTGCAGCGCTCCCCCGCGCGGATCCCCCGGCATGGGGAAGGCGCCGATGACCTCGCCCACCGTGCGGTAGGGGCGAATGGGTGGACGGTAGAGGAACGCCGGCACCTTCTCACGGTGCCGCGCCGTCAGGAGGAACCGGCGCCGGCGTTGAGCCAGACCGCCGAGCCGACCGCAGCAATGCGCGTCCCCGGTGACCGAATAGCCGTAGCACTCGAGGAGCCCGCGGACGTCGTGGAGGTAGTCGGCGCCGCGAGAAGTGATCCGCGGCACGTTCTCGAGCAGCCAGATACCCGGCGGGTCGTCCTGAAAGGCCTCGAGGCCGAGCCAGATCGCGTGATACACGAGCTGGTTCAGAGCCTGGTACTTCGCAGACCGCGACAGCTCTTCGCCGAGCAGCGAGGAATATCCCTTGCACGGCGGCGAGGAAGCCACCAGGTCAGGAGTCCTGTCGCCGCACAGCTCGCGCAACCCTTGAGGCGTGAGCTCGCGCCAGCCGTCCGGCGGCTCCTTGCCCCAATACGCGCGGTATTGCTCCCGCGTGAAGAAGTCGACCACCTTGCCGACGCTGCTGTTGTAGCGGTTGTACTCGGCCACCGTGCGCGGGTTGTTATCGAAGGCGCCGATACACTCCCAACGGCCGACCAGGCCCGAGTGATGCACGGGTCCTCCGTCGGAGATGCCGGCGCTCAAACCGCCCACGCCGCAGAACAACTGCAAGTGATACTTGGTCCGCTGGTGATTCACCGGCTCTAGCCCCCAACCAACCCAGCCCGGACGAAGCAATCCTTCGCCTCCAATAGCTTGCGGAGGCCGGCCCATGTCTCGGGGTCGTCTGGCAGGTTTGCGTACATTGATGCCGCCAGCTTGCAGCAGGGCGCTGAGATTCTCTTCAGTGGCTCTGGAAGATGTTCGTATGAGAAATGCCTCAGCACGGGCAAGGGTTCGGCGATGGAGAGCAGCACGGGCGAGGGTTCGGGGATGGAGAGCAGCCACACAGGGAAGCGAATGAAGTAGATCTCGTCGCAGACCCGTATTCCCTCCGCCTCCCCATAGCCGACGAAGCCCTCGTCATACACGTACCAACACCTATCCGATGGGTGATCGACGAAGGCCGCCGGCCGCGACGGATCCCCTGGCTTCGGATCAATCCAGATGAGATGGTTGGACTGGTGCGGAGGGTCGTTCTCCCCCTCGGTCCACAGCACTGGTACTTGATCGCTCATTTGACACCTCGCGGTATTGTCCGATGGCGAAGTGCGCGAGCGCGTAGAGGTGCTCCACTAGCCCCGCTATCGCATCGTCGGACATGGTTTTGCCCCTGGCTCCGAGCAGCTCGCGGGCTGTTTCGACCGAGATCATCCCTGCGCCCTCAGCTCACTCAGAACAAGCTCACAACCGAGCGCGTCGACGACTGCGACGAGCGTCGAAATGTGACACCCGCGCCGCCCTGGCGCTCCCTTCTCGACGCGACTGATGACGCTCTGCACCACCCCCGCCTCATCGGACAGTCGCTTCTGCGTCCACCGCAGCCCGCGGCGCCGCGCGCGGATATCGGCGCCGAGACGGGCGAGCTGATCCGCGTAGCCGGCGGTGCGGTCGCTGCTCCGAGGCCGCATCATTGCTCCGGCTCCAGCGGGCGATCAGGATGCTCCCGAAGCCCGCGCAGGAATGCCGCTCGCCAGCCCTCGGCAGACAGACGGTCAATCGTCGTTCTGTCGTGTCCCGTCCACCACGGCGGCCAGAACGCGTACCAGAGGCAGGACAAACAACCTCCGAGATTCAGCGCGGCGTGCGTTGCCCAGGCTTTCGAGCGGGTCATCGATCGCCCCCTTCATAGCCGTCCCGCAGGGCCTCGCCCAACGCCGCGATCACCCGCGGCGCCACCGCCGCCGGCACGTCGACGCGAACCAAGCCCCGAGCGCCATTGCCTGCCGGATACCGCGCCTTGACCCGGTCAACCTTCAGCTTGAATTTCGGGTTGACGTCGACGTGGTAGTACACCTTGTCGCGGGTGACGCCGGCGAGCTCGGCGGCGGCCTTGAGATTCCCGTGACAGCGGGCAAACCAGTCGAGGAAGAGGTCATACCAGGGCTGCCAATCCGGCATCGGCCGCACCCGGCAGGCGTAGCCCTGACTGCGAATCAGGGCCATTGCTTTTTTCACGGCGGCCGGGAGCGTATCTCGTCGTGACATCGTGCTTCTTCTCCGCGTCCTTGCGATCGCGGACCGTAGCACGGCTAATTTGCGTGAGTGTGACCCGACACCTGTTG
>Ga0299906_10003118_pt1 | contig 13679 bp, 10 predicted proteins | sample RVTome_14_FD_200259 | JGI IMG/M metagenome (GOLD analysis project Ga0299906, IMG submission 200259) | Soil microbial communities from uranium-contaminated site in the Upper Colorado River Basin, Wyoming, United States - RVT145D125 (version 2) ...
GCATCCCGGGCTACCTGGTGCAGGACCGGGACTCCGTGATCCCGACCATCGAGCGCGCGCGCTCCGAGAAGGGACCCGCGCTGATCGAGTTCAAGGTGGAGAAGGAGGAGGCGGTGTTCCCCATGGTCCCCGCCGGGGCCGATCTCCACGCCATGATTCGGCGGCCGGCGGCCGCCGCGGAGCTGACGGCAAAATGAGACACACGCTGGTGGCCCGGGTTCAGGACGAGCCCGGGGTCCTGAACCGGGTGGCGAGCATGTTCCGGCGCCGCAACTTCAACATCGACAGCCTCACGGTCGGCGGCAGCGAGCGTCCCGACTGCTCCCGCATGACCATCGTGGTCGACACGCGCCGGGTCCCGGCCCGACTCGTCGAGGCGAACCTGCGCAAGCTGGTGCCGGTGATCGAGGTGGAGGACGTGACCCACCGTCCCACGGTCTCCCGGGACCTGGCCCTGATCCGGGTGCGCTGCGCCCCGAGCGAGCGCTCGGAGCTCTCCGACCTGATCTCGATCTTCCGCGGCAAGATCGTCGACGTGGCGGCCGACTCGGTCATCGTCGAGGTGACGGGCGACGTGGAGAAGGTGGACGGTCTGATCGCGCTGCTGCGGCCGCGGGGGATCGAGGAGATGGTCCGCACCGGGAAGGTCGCCCTGCTGCGGGGGGCGGCCCAGGCCGGGGCGGTGGAGCAGGTGTCCAACGGAAACGGTGCGACGGCGCAGGGCGCCGCCGGATCCTGAGCCCGGAGACGAGGGGCGAGGAGGAGCGACGATGGCTCGGATCTACTACGACAGCGACGCGGACCTGGGACGGCTCTCGGGGAAGAAGGTGGCGATCCTGGGGTACGGCAGCCAGGGCCACGCCCACGCCCTGAACCTGAGGGACAACGGCGTCTCCGTGGCCGTGGGGCTGCCCGAGGGAAGCCGCTCCCGCCCCCGGGCCGAAGCCGAGGGGCTGGAGGTGAAGACCCCGGCCGATGCGGCTGCCTGGGGCGACGTGGTCATGATCCTGATCCCGGACACGTCCCAACCCAAGGTCTACAAGGAGAGCGTCCGGCAGCACCTCGCTCCCGGCAAGACCCTGATGTTCGCCCACGGCTTCAACGTGCGCTTCGGCACGATCGACATCCCCGAGGGCGTCGACGTCTCCATGGTCGCACCCAAGGCCCCGGGCCACCGTGTGCGGGAGGTGTTCAAGGAAGGGCAGGGGACCCCGGGGCTGGTCGCGGTCCACGTGGACGCGAGCGGCTCCGCGATGCAGAACGCCCTCGCCTACGCGAAGGGGATCGGCTGCACCCGGGCAGGGACGATCGAGACCAGCTTCGCCGAGGAGACCGAGACCGACCTGTTCGGTGAGCAGGCCGTGCTGTGCGGCGGCGTCTCCGAGCTGGTCAAGGCCGGGTTCGACACGCTGGTGGACGCGGGCTACCAGCCCGAGATCGCATACTTCGAGTGCCTCCACGAGCTCAAGCTGATCGTGGACCTGATGTACCGGGGGGGAATCGGCTACATGCGCCACTCCGTCTCCGACACGGCCGAGCACGGGGACTACACCGGCGGGCCGCGGGTTGTCGGCGAGGAGACCCGCAAGGAGATGCGGCGCATGCTCGGCGAGATCCGGAGCGGCGCCTACGCCGAGAAGTGGATCGCCGAGAACGAGGCGGGCCGCCCCTGGTTCAACCAGCAACGGGTCGAGGGCCGCAAGCACCGCATCGAGCAGGTCGGCCGGCAGCTGCGGGGCATGATGTCGTTCCTCGACCCGGTCGAGGTAACCGAGGACGGCGAGGTGAGAGCGGCCTCGGCCCCCGAGCCCGCTCTCAGCCGCAAGTAGCCGCATCCCGGGGCGGGGCCCCAGCGGTCCCGGGCCTCGCGGCGACGCCCGGTCGCCGTCTGGCTGCGGCTCCGGCGCCGGGTCGACCTATCTGGTTGCGCCCGGGTCGTCCCGCAGCTCGCGTCCGCCCGCGTGGACCAGCCACAGCGCGGCGATGGCCACCAGGTGGAAGAGATCGTTGTGGTCGAAGTGGGGGTGGGGATCGAGCTCCGTCTCCCGGAGCGCAGCGCCGGCGGCCGCGAGAGCGAAGCCCCGCACCACCAGAGCGAAGCCCGGGAAGCGCCCCTTTCGAGCCGCGCCGAAGAGGAGCGCGAGCAGCGCGGCCACCGCTGCGGCAGCGTCGACGGCCGTCCAGAGGTAGTCCCGATTCCCGAGAATCCAGCCCGTGTACAGCGAGAGCTTGGCCGCTCCCCCGGCCACGATCCAGCGCCGCGGCGGCCCTGCGGTCGCGGCCACGGCCGCCCCCGCCAGGAGCAGGAAGGCCGCCAGCCCGATCGCGAGCGCCGTGGTCAGCCAGAGCGCTCCCGCGGACCCCGGAAACAGTCCGTGGCGGACCGCACCGGCGGCCGCCGCCATGGCCGCAGCGGCGAAGGCGGCGCTCCACAGGGCCGCCGACGAGCTCCCGGCTCCCGCGAGCCGCCGCGCGAACAGAGCCAGGGCCCCCGCCAGCAGCACGTTCGTGAGGGCTGTGCTCGTCTCGGCGGGGCCCATCCCGACTCAGAGCATCGCGGAGAGCAGCGTGGCGATGCCCAGGAAGCTGAGGAAGCCGACCACGTCGGTCACGGTGGTCAGGACGATGGAGGAGGACTGGGCCGGGTCCTGCCCCAGGGCAGAGAGCACCATCGGGACAGCCGCGCCCGAGAGCCCGGCGATCGTCATGGAGATGATCATCGAGGCGCCGATGACCAGGGCGAGTCCCATCGAGCGGCTCCACAGGAAGGTCGCGACGGCGCACACCACCGCCACGGCGACGCCGTTGATGAGGCCGACGTTGGCCTCCTTGATGCAGATCCCCAGCCACTGCCGCAGCCGCACCTCGCGCAGCGCCAGGGCCCGGATCACGACCGCCAGGGCCTGCGAGCCGGTGTTCCCGGACTGGCCCGCCACGACGGGGAGCAGCACCGCCAGAGCGGTGTTGCGGGCGATCGTCTCCTCGAACAGGCTCACGACCGAGGCGGCCAGGAACGCCGTCCCCAGGTTGACCTGCAGCCAGGGCAGCCGCTTCTTCACGGCGAAGGAGACCGGGGACAGCGCCCGTTCCTCGCGGCTCGCCCCGACCATGGTCTGGAGGTCGGCGGTCGCCTCCTCGCGGGCCGCCTCCACGAGGGCGGCGTGGCGGATCACGCCCACCAGCCGACCGTTCACGTCGATGACCGGAAGCGCCGGGAGCCGCGCGTCGGTGAGGATCTCCACGACCTCCTCGCGGTTGGAGAAGGCCTGGACCACCGCCGGAGCCGGGAACGCCAGGGCCTGGAGCCGCGAGTCGGGCTCTGCCGTGGCGAGCTCCCTGAGCGGCACCACGCCGGTGAGCGTCTTGCGCTCCGGGTCGACGACGAACACGACGTGGATCGGAACGTCCTTTCGCTGCCGCAGCCGCTGCAGGGCTTCCCCCGCCCGGGTTTCGGGGTGCAACGCCATGGGCCGGGGGTCCATCAGGCTGCCCGCGCTGTCCTCCGGATAGCGCATCAGCTCATCGAGCTCCGACGCCACTTCCGGTGGAAGGGCCCGACCGACGACCACCCGCTGCTCGGGGCCCAGGTGGGCGAGCAGGCCGGACGACCGGCTCGGATCCGCCGCGGCCAGGAGCGCGGCGGCCCGTTCCGGAGCCATGCCGGCCAGGAGCCGCCCTGCCCGATCCTCGGTGAGCCGTTCCAGGATCCGCGCCGCCCTGCCGGGCTCGGCCTCGCCGAGAACCTCGAGGGCTTCCGTGAGCTCCAGCGTCTCCACGCCGCGAGCCGCCTCCAGCGGGTGGCGAGCGAGGTAGTGCCGCAGCAGCTCGTCCCGGGCGACGGTCCCGGCGCTCACTTCGGCTCCTGCTCGTCCGCAGCGCCAGTGAGCAGCGTGCCGACGAGCTGCGCCGCCGTCAGCCAGTACAGCTCGCCGATCGCGAGTCCCGCCGCTACCGGACCCGTGCCCGGAACGGCTGGAGCGGGTCGGCGGATCTCCGCGAGCAGCCGCGCCGGGATGGCCCCGAGCAACCGACCCTCGGCGTCGACCACGGGCAGCGCCGAGCGGCTCTGCCAGACCGGGTGGGCGGCCACGGCCGGTCGTCCGGCGTGGGCGGCGACGCGCCCCACCCCGCCGTCCACCAGCCCTTCCAGGGGGTCTCGGCCGTCGGCCAGCATCAGCTCCCGGAGCCGGACCGCGCCGACCAGCACGCCTTCCCGCGTCGTGACCCAGACGTCGTCTCCGGCGAGGGCCGCGTGGCGCCGGACCCGCCTCCGCGCCTCCCGCACGCTCAGCCCCTGAGGGAGGGCGATCACGGCGGGATCCATCAGCCCACCCGCCGTGTCGGCCGGGTACTCGAGGCCGCGGCGCAGCTCCTGCGCCCGCGCGTCGGGAATGCGCTCCAGGATCCGGTCGCGCTCCGCGGATCCGAACCGACGCAGCAGCCCGAGCGCCACCCGGGGCGGCAGCGCTCCGAGCAGCGCCGCTCCGCGCCCCTGCTCGCAGCGGCGCAGCGCGGCCGAGCCGCAGACGGTCTCCATGCGCTCCAGGGCCGCCTGGGCCGTGGCCTGGGGAGCCTCGGCGAGGAAATCCGCCACGGCTTCCGGCGCGAGCTGCTCGAGGCGGGCCACGGCCTCGTCGGTATGGTCGCGGACGAACGCCTCGACGAGCGACCAGCCGCTCACCTCAGCCCACCTGAGCCAGGCCCACCGAGGCGTTCTCGGCGAAGGACTTGGCGGGAACGAAGACCCGCCCTTCGGGGGTCTCGATCAGCACGCCGATGGAGCGGAACTCGACGATCTCGCCCTGGATGTCCCCGATCCGTACGTGCTGGCCCACCCGGTAGAGCTGAACCACGTGATGGGCCGCGATGATGTTCGCCACGGCGGTCCGGGCCCCGAGGCCGAAGGCGAGGCCCACGGCCCCGATCACCGCCCCCAGCAGGATCGAGAGCGTCGCGATCAGGAGCGTGCTCTGGATCCCGAGCTGGTCGACGGCCACGATCCCCGCGACCAGGAGCACCACCAGCTTCGCCCCCTGGCCCAGGGTGTCGCCGTAGCCGAGCCCCGCCGTCGTGGCGGCGCTCACCACGGCGCTCCGGGCCAGGTTTCCTCCCACGAGCCCCGCAAAGAGAATGATCGCGGCCGCCACCACGTGGGGGAGGTAGCCCGAGAAGCGGGCCAGACCGCTCGTGGCCACGGGCAGCTGCAGCGCCTCCGCGGCGGCGGCGACGAAGAACAGGAAGACGATCCAGAACACGAGCCGCCCCACCAGCTCCGAGGCGAGCCGGTCCACCCCGCGCTCGCCCACGTCGCGCTCGAAGAGGCGCTTCGGGATGACCCGGTCGAGGCGTGCCACGAGGCGGGCCACCCAGGCCTTGAGCAGCTTGCCGAGCAGCCACCCCGCGAGCAGCAGCGCCGCCGCACCGAGCACGTTGGGGAGGTAGCGCGACGCGACCTCCCAGGCTCCCGACAGCGACTCCCGCAGCACGCTTCCCCAGCTCGCCGTCTCCACGTTCACCTCCCGGGCCGGCAGCGGCCCGCCGTCACGAGGCTTCCCCGAGGTAGCGGCGCAGGATCGCCTGCTCCACCCGCCCCCGTGCGCGCGCCGGGGCGGGAAAGCGCAGGACCAGGTCGGTCCGGTCCTGGCTCACGAGCTCGAGGGAGACCTGCGGCTCGACGGCATCGGGGCCCACGCCCTTGCGCCACGCCACGTCCTCGACGTGGCGGCGCGCCGCCTCCACGTGCTGCCCGCACTCCGCCCGGGCCGCCTCGAGCAGCCGCCGTTCCGCCGCCTGCCAGTCGGAACCCGCACCGACGGGCACCCGGAGCGACCGGAGGCCGTAGGCGCCCGCGAAGGACTCGTTGAAGACGGGCTGCGCGACGAAGACGCTGTTCGGGATCACCACGGAGCGCCCCGTCTGTCGCGAGCCGGCGGGGTTGACCTCCAGGAGCGTCGTGGTCAGGGCGCCCAGCTCCACGACGTCGCCGCGGACCTCGCCGACCTGGATGCGATCGCCCACCGAGAAGGCCCCGGAGCTGGTTCGGACGAAGGCCCCGGCCAGGCACAGCACGACCTCCTTGGTGGCGATCACCACCGCGACGGCGACGGCGGCGACCGAGAAGGCGAGATCCCGCAGCTCGTCGATCCAGATCACGACGAGGCCGACGGCCACCACCAGGACCGCCGTGTTGCGGATCTGGTCCACCCAGCGCTGTTGGACCTCCAGGGGGAGCCGGCTCGCGTGCAAAGCGCGGTGCGCGACCGCACGCACGACGAGGGCCACCACCACCAGCGCCAGAGACGCCGCGCCGCGCAGGTACTGAGCCTGGGTCAGCTCGAGGGGGTTCACGAGGTCACTCCCGTCCGTATCGCCTCCGTGAGGGTAACACCCGCCCGGGCCATCACCGCTCGCTTCGCGTTACACTCTGAGCGTCCCACCGGTGCCCGAAGACCCCTCCAGCTCGCCGCGATCCCGCACGCTGTTCTTCGCCCTCCTGGGGCTGATCGCGATCGTGTTCCTGCTGGCGCTCTGGGTGTTCCGCTTCTTCCTCCTCGTGTTCACGGTCTCCACGGCGGTGGCGATCTTCCTGGCGCCGCTGAACCGCCGGCTCCGGGTGGCGGTCGGCGACCGGGCCGGGCTGTCGGCGGGACTGCTGACCGTTCTCACGGCCCTGGTCATCCTGGTGCCGGTGGCGGGCTCGGCCACGTTGATGAGCCGGCAGGCACTCAACATATTCAGCTGGCTCAGGCCGCGGCTCCAGCCGGAAGCCCTCCAGGAGCTGTGGCGGGACCTGCCCGAGCGCTACCCCGTGCTGCAGCAGCTCTTCGACTTCAACGCCGACGCGGCCGCCCAGACGCTCTCCCAGGCGGCGTCGGTGCTCGTCTCGTTCGTGAACGGCCTGATCCAGGGCACGGTCGCCGGGCTGACCACGGCCGTCTTCGACCTCGTGCTCTTCCTGATGATCCTGTTCTTCCTGCTCAGGGACGGCAGCCACCTCGGGCGCGAGCTCCGGGCGATCTCTCCCCTGTCCAGCGCACAGGAGAGCCAGCTCGTGGAGCACCTGGCCCAGACGGTCCGGGGCATGCTCCTGTCCATGGTCGTCGTCCCCGTCGCCCAGGGGATCATCGCCTTCCTGGGCTTCCTGATCTTCGGAGTGCCTTCCCCGCTGTTCTGGGGCTTCATGGTGAGCATGGCCGCGCTGATCCCCCTGGTGGGCTCGCCGCTGGGGTGGCTCCCGGCCTGCGCCTACCTTTTCGCCACCGGCGCCGCGACCTGGCAATGGCTCGGGCTGCTCGTGTTCGGCGTGGGAGTCATCAGCACCAGCGACAACGTGATCAAGCCGATCGTGCTCCGGGACGCGGCCCGGATCCACCCGCTGCTCGGCTTCTTCGCGATTCTGGGCGGCCTGCTCTCCTTCGGCCCCCTGGGAGTCCTGGTCGGTCCCGTGATCCTGTCCCTGCTGCTGTCGGCGGTCCGGATCTACCGAATCGACGTCCTCGAGGCCCGCGAGGGCCCCTCGCCCGCGCCCTCGGAGGAGGAGCAGCGCGCGACCCGGGAGCGGCGGCGACAGGAGAGCGCGGACAGGCTCTCCGGCCACGCGGACTGAGACACTTCACCGCCCGCTTCGAGCCCGCGCCGTGATCTGATCCGGCTCGTGGGCGCGTGCTAGGATCCTCGCGATCCCCCGAAGCGAAGTGCAGACTCTCCCGTTCTACCCCGTCGATCCCGTCCCGCCGCCTCGCAGCGGCGCGCCGAGCTGCCTCGAGGGATTCCACGGTCCGGAGACCGAGGATGGCCTCGCGTTCCAGTGGATGGCCGGTCGCGGGCGCGTGGCGTTGCCGGGGGTGGGTGGGCGCTTCCTCGAGCTCTGGGTGCGCTCCCACTTCGCGGACCTGTCCCAACGTCTGGAGCTGGGGTTGGGCGCCGAGACCCGCGCCGAGACCCTCGTCCACGGCTGGAACGCGCTTTCGGTCGAGCTCCCCGACGGCTGCGCCGAGGTGGGCCTCCGGGTCGACAGGCTGTTCCCCGCCGAGCTGCACCCGGGGGACGGGCGGGAGCTGGCGATCCAGGTGCGACCTCCCCGGGTGCACGCCGACACGGTCCGGCACGCCCGCATGCGCGACCAGCACCGGGGCGCCGTAGCTCACGCCCGTCGCGGCCTCGGCGACACGGCGGCTCGGCTCCCCGCGGCCCGGGAGCTGCGCTTCGGGAGCGGTTTCCATGGCTCCGAACGGGACGAGGGGCTGCCCTTCCGCTGGATGGCGTCCCGCGGCCAGCTGCTGTTCTCCCCGGCGGACGAGGAGCGCTACCTCGAGCTGCGCGTCCGCGGGGAGTACCACGACCTGTCTCAGAGGCTGAGCCTGCTCGTCGGCGCGGAGCTGATCCTCGAGCAGCCCCTCGTGCGCGGCTGGAACGCCCTCTCGTTCGCGGTACCGCCCCGCACCGAGGCCCTGGAGCTCCGGGTCTCCCGGTCCCTCCCGGCGCACCTCCACCCCGACGACCTGCGGGACCTCGGCCTGAGCGTTCGCCCGCCGTTGCTGCACGGAGACCGGGCCCGTCACGAGAGCATGGCGCGCCGCTCGCAGAACCGCGTTCGCAACCTGGAGGAGCTGCTGGCCCGGAAGGTGGTACTCGAGACCACCCCCCCGAAGCTGGGGATCGACGTCCAGGGCGCGTGCAACGTGAAGCCACCCTGCGTCTACTGCGCCTGGGACTTCAACAAGGCCCTGGAAGGCGCCAACGCGGACGTCCCCTTCGACGCGGGTACCCTCGACCACTACGGCGCGTTCTACGAGAACGCCGACGAGCTCGTGAACTGCTCCATTGGCGAGCCCTTCATGATGCGGGAGATCGACCCGCTCCTCGACGAGTTCGGCCGCCGGGGGCAGGTCCTCGAGCTGACCACGAACGGCCAGATCCTCACCGAGCGCAACATCGAGAAGCTGCTCGGCCGGGACGTCCACCTGTACATCTCGCTCGACGCCTCCAGCCCCGAGACCTACGCGAAGCTCCGGAACGACACCTTCGATCGCGTGCTGGAGAACGTGCGGCGCCTCGTCGACGCGAAGGGAGGACCGGGCCACCTGCCTCTCGTCTACCTGGTCTTCATGCCGATGCGGGTCAACGCGGGCGAGGCGGACCGCTTCGTCGAGATGTGCGCCGAGCTGCGGGTCGACCGGCTGGTGCTCCGCCCGCTGAACCGCAACGAGGGGCTGGATCTCCGCTGGGAGCGCAGAGGCCACCGTTTCGACTACGCCGCGGAGCTGCTCCCGTTCTCCGAGCTGGTCCGGATCAGCGGCCGCGTCGCGGAGCTGTGCCGGCGGCTGGGCGTCGACCTCTCGGACCAGATGGACTTCGGTGGAGAGCTGCGGTCGCAGTTCGAGCGGGAGTTCGAGCGCGGGCGCGAGGAGGCCCGGCGCTCGGAGCTGCCGGTCGCCCCGCGGGTCACGCCGCTGCCGGATCCGCTCATCGTGCAAGCTCCGCCGCCCCTGCCCGCGGCGGAGTGGGAGCCCGCCGACGCGGCCGGAGAGCCGGGTCCCGCGTTGCCCATCTGCACGGAGCCGTGGACGAGCCTCTACGTGCTGCGCCGCGGCACGCTCCCCTGCTGCTACGGCGGGCGGCCGGTGGCGGCGATGGGCGAGTTCGAGCAGGCGTGGAACTCTGCGCTGGTGCGAGACGTGCGGAGCGCTCTGGCCGCCGGGCGCTTCCACCGCTACTGCTTCGAGTCGCCGGACTGCCCGATCGTGCAGAAGGCGCTCGAGTCGGGCCGGCTCCCGCTCGGGCAGCGCATCGCCCGGGAAGGGCTCCGGCTGGCGGCCTGGGCCCGGCAAGGCTGGCCCGGCCGCATCTACCGCGCGGCCAGGAGGCGCGCCCCGGGTCGCTGAAGGGGAGCGTGCCCCGGGCGGGCGCGCCACGGGAGGCTCGCCCATGAAGATCGCCATCGTCTACAACCGGGACAGTCGCAACGTCATCAACCTGTTCGGCATGGCGAACCGGGAGAAGATCGGCCTCAAGACCATCCAACGCCTCGCCGACGCCCTCCGCAAGGGAGGCCACCAGGTCACGGCCTTCGAGGGCGACAAGGACCTCGTGGACAGGCTCGAGGAGTTCATGCCCCGGGTCGTCCAGGGAGAGCGGCCCGGGATGGTCTTCAACGTCTCCTACGGCCTGCAGGGGCAGGCCCGCTACACACACGTCCCCAGCATCCTGGAGATGGTGGGGATCCCGTACGTCGCCTCGGGGCCCATGGGACACTCCCTCTCCCTGGACAAGGTCGTCACCAAGATGATCCTGCGGCAGAACGGCCTTCCCACGCCGGACTTCACCGTGCTCCAGAGCCCCGACTCGCCGGTCCCCGAGCTGGCCTACCCGATGATCGTGAAGCCGCGGAACGAGGCGGTCTCCTTCGGGCTGAAGGTGGTGGCGAACGAGAAGGAGCTGCGCGGGGCAGCGCGGGTGATCTTCGAGGAGTTTCGTCAGCCCGTGCTCGTGGAGCAGTTCATCGAAGGGCGCGAGATCAACGTGGGGGTGCTCGGCAACAGCCCCCCCGAGGCATTCGTCCCGGTCGAGCTGGGCTTCGGCAAGGGCGGCCCGGCCATCTACACCTACGAGGACAAGACCGGGCGCAGCGGCCGGAAGATCGAGCACATCTGCCCCGCTCCGATCGGCGCGGAGCTGACCGGCCGCGCCCAGGAGATCGCCGTGGGAGCGTTCCAGGCCCTCGGGCTCGCCGACTGCGCCCGCGTGGACATGCGTCTCGACTCCGGCGGCAACCTCTACATCCTCGAGACGAACAGCCTGCCCAGCCTCGGCGAGCACGGCTCGTACCTGGTCGGCGCCGCCCACGCCGGCCTCGACTTCACGGCCTTCGTGAACCGCCTGGTGGAGGTGGCCAGCGCCCGCTACTTCGGGACGCCGGAGCCCCCCGTCCTCGATCCGAAGCGCGTCGACACCCGGACCCACGCCGTCAGTTTCGTGACGCAGCGGCGCGAGCTGATGGAGAAGCGGCTTCGGGAGTGGGTCAACCTTGCCAGCCGGACCGCCGACCCGATCGGGATCCAGCAGGCCGTGGGCCGGGCCAGCAGCCTGTTCGAGGACCTGGGGATGAAGCGCGTCCCGGAGCTGACCGACGAGCCCCACGCCTTCACCTGGGTCACGCGGTCGGGCCTCGACGGCGGCACCCTGTTCATCGCGCATCTCGACGTGCCGGTGGAGGCCGCAGCGCCGCACCAGCCCTTCCGTCGCGACCCGGAGTGGCTCTACGGAGAGGGGGTGGGCACCTCCCGGGCGTCCCTGGTGGCGCTGGAGTTCGCGCTCCGGGGCCTGCGCAGCATCCGGCGTCTGCGCCGGCTGCCCGTCGGTGTGCTGCTCTACGCCGACGAGGGGCGCGACGCGCGCTACAGCGCGGCGACGATCCGCGCCGCGGCAGCCCGCGCCCGGCGCGTGATCGTGCTCCGCCCCGGGACCGTGGGCGACGGCGTGATCCTGCAGCGCCGCGGTAACCGGCGCTTTCAGCTCCGCGTGGTCGGAGAGGCGCTCACCCCGGGGCGCGCCGGCAAGCGGACCGCCGCGCTGCCCTGGACGATGGAGAAGCTCGGCAGCCTTTCCCACATCGGCTCCCCGCGGCGCCGCGTATCGGTCTCGGTCCTCGACGTCAAGACCGAGCGCTACGCGATGCGTCTGCCCCACAGGGTGTCGGCGACGCTGCTGCTCACCTACCCCGACTCGAAGGCCGGCGATCAGGCCGAGGAGCGGATCCGCACCATCCTGGGACGGAAGGGCCCGCGCTGGGAGCTGGTGCGGGAGGCCGACCGCCCGCCGATGACGGAGCGCCCTCTCGGCGCCCGCTTCCTGAAGACGCTCGGCGCCGTGGCTCAGGAGCACGGCATCCAGCTCGTGCGCGAGCTCGGCCTGGGCCTCGGTGGCAGGGCTGATCCCGGCGAAGGTGGCCTGCGTCTGCGGCATGGGCCCGTTGGCCCGCGACCGCGGCACCCCGAACGAGGCGGTCCAGAGGATCAGCCTCGTGCAGCGCACGCTGATCCTGGCGGACTTCCTGGCCCGGGAGCTGAAGCAGTAGGCCCCGGAATCAGGAGCAGAGGGCGCGCAGGGCGCCGAGGAAGCAGTCCCGCAGCTCGCCGAGGCGCGCGACCTCGACGCGCCGCGCAGCCGGGTCGAACCAGGGCTCGGCGAGATAGAGCGTCCGGCTCATCTCCACCTGGATCCAGGGGAGGGGCCGCCTCCCGTGGCGTCGCGTCACGTAGCCTCCCGAGAAGGGGCGGTTCAGGGCGACCTGGTCGCGCCCGATCTCGAATGCCTCGGCGATGCGGTCCGCGAGACGCTCGAGGAGCCCGTCGTCGCAGCTGGCACCGAAGGCGTTCCCCAGGCAGAACAGCGGCCGGGGGCTGTCCCGGTCGCGAGCCACGGGCGGGGGAGTGGCCGCCATAGAGTGGCAGTCGAGGCCCAGCTCCATGCCGGGACGCCACGCCGCCCGCTCCAGCGCCGCGTGGTACGGGCGGTGGTAAGCGGCCAGAAGGGTCTCCGTCAGCTCGGGCCCGAGGGGCTCGCGGTAGATCGGCCGGCCGAAGCAGGTCGCCGACTTGACCACGCCGTCGCTGTTGGCAGGGGGGCGATCGTCCTCGGCGCGGTTCAGGTCCACGAACGCGCGGGCCATCCTCGCCGCCTGCAGGTGGGCGACGTGGTCCGCGATGTCGTAGATCTCCGGCGTGAAGGCGTCGCCGTCCTCGAAGATCTCCGCTTCGCCGGCGCACACCCGTCCGGCGACCTCCGGGGGCGTCTGCGTCCCTCCGTGGGGGATCGACACGACGATGGGGAGGGTCACGGCACCATGCTACCCCCGGCACCCTGGGACGACCGGGAGGAAGACGCTACGATGAGTCCCACCATGGAAGCCGAACTCGACGCCCCGCCGGAGTCCGGTGAGGCGCCCGGACCGCGCCCGCGTCGCCACGCGTCCACCCTTCGCTCCGGATCGGCGAGCCTCGGGGCTGTCCTCGGAACGATCTGGTTCGCCGCCGCGTGCCGCGCGCCCCCAGAGCCGAAGCCTTCGCATCCGGACGTGATCCTGATCTCCCTCGACACGCTGCGGGCGGATCGCCTGAACACCTACGGCTACAGCCGTCACACCACGAGCCCCGACATCGATGCTCTGTCCCGCGACGGAATCGTGCACGAGGCGCACGTGGCCGCCTCGCCGTGGACGACCCCCTCCCACATGAGTCTGTTCACCTCTCTGCACCCCTCCTCCCATGGCATCATCGACTCCTTCGGCGACGTGATGGCCGGTCTCCAGGGCGAGGCCGGGTTCGCGCGCCTCGCCGACGCCCGCGTGACGCTGGCCGAGGCGCTCTCCGCCGCCGGCTACCGTACGGCTGCGTTCACAGGCGGCCTCACGTTGTCGCCGGCGATCGGCTTCGATCAGGGCTTCGACAGCTACTCCTCGTCGATGTTCAAGATGAGCGACGCGTCGCTGGACGAGATGCTCGGCTGGCTCTCCCAGGCCTCCGACCGCCCGTTCTTCCTCTTCTGGCACACCTTCGAGGTCCACGCCCCGTACCTTCATGGCGAGCTGCTCCCTCCCTCCCTCGCGGCCCTTCGGACGGAGCTCGCCCGGCACGCGGAGCTCGCGGGCGAGCTCACGAAAGCCGACACGAGCAACGACG
>Ga0299906_10003120_pt1 | contig 13675 bp, 18 predicted proteins | sample RVTome_14_FD_200259 | JGI IMG/M metagenome (GOLD analysis project Ga0299906, IMG submission 200259) | Soil microbial communities from uranium-contaminated site in the Upper Colorado River Basin, Wyoming, United States - RVT145D125 (version 2) ...
TCCGGCACCGACTTCGGCGGGATGTTCCAGGACCTAACGGCGGCGATCGCCGAGTTCGAGCGGATCGTCGCCGGGACGCTGGACTTCCTGCCGCAACTGGCGATCGAGGTCAACGAGAAGGGCGATCGATTCAAGGTCACCGTCGCCGGCGAGATCGTCGGAGTGTTCGATACGATGGAGCAGGCGCTCGGTCGCGGCTTGCAGAAGGCCCTTCGCGGAGGCCTCTTCGACGGTGTGGCCGACGAGGTCATCACCGCGATCGCCAACAACAACGCCAACAGCCTCGAACAACTCTTCGCGGATCTCGCGTTGGCCCAGCACGTTGCCGACCTGCGCCAGGGTGCAGGCGCACTCACGGAGCAGCTGCGCGCCCTGTGGACCAGTTTTCAGGCGACGACGGATCGCGCCAGGGAGCTCGGCCTCTCGACGAGCGGCTTGACTGACGAGTTCCTGGGGTCGCTCGAGGAGATCCGTGACCGGATCCTAGGGCTCACGAAGGATGAGTTCGTCCAGCGCCTCGACGACGCCGACGAGTTCAACCGCGAGATCCAGCGGCGGACTGCGATCGCCACCTCCGCGCTCTCGGAACTGCTGTTAGTTCTCCTCCGCTATGAGAACATCAACGAAACGCTCGGTCGCGGGCAGCGGATCCTGGAGGCTGCGGGCTTCAAAACCATCGAAGCGCTGCGCGACGCGATTGCTGCTCTGCAGCAGGAAATCGGTGGGCTGGAGGATCTCCTCATCCCTCCGGGCTCCGTGCAGCGCCGGGGCGGCGATGGAGGCGTGCAGGAGCGTGCACGGCGCCGCGACGAGGTGCGCCGCGAGACCGGCGGCTTTGGCCTCTCCGATCTCGATCGTCGCTGGCAAGAGGTCGAGACCTTTACTGATCGCTATATGGAGTCGATCCGCCTCCTCGGCTTCTCCGAGGAGGAGCTGGCCGGAATCCGCCAGCGAGTCCACGACGAGCAGCTGCGCCAGGCGCACGAGATGGGGAGCGACGTACTCGGGCGCCTAGGGCTGACGTCGGAGGATCTACGAGCGAGGTACGAGGGCATCGGCTCCGCCATCGAGTTTGTCGCCTCGCGCCTCGACGAGCTCGGGATCTCGGCCGAGCGGTGGCAGTCTGCCACCGCGGAGCTGGGAAATCAGATGTTCGCGGCGTTCGCGCGGGGCCTGCTCCAGTACGTCGACGATGCCGAGGCCCGGAGGCAGATCGAGGTCATCGAGCATCAGCTCTGGATGGCCGAGAAGCGACTGGAGCTGGAGATGATCCGGCAGCTTGGCTTGCTGACGGCTGAGCAGCTGGCCGTCGTCGAGTCGCTACTCGACCAGGCGGCGAGCTGGACGCCGGCGGCAAACGACAATGCGCCCGGCGAAGCTCCTGGAGTCGCGCCGATCGTTCCGATTGGGTCCGGTCGATCCTTCGGCAGCGGGGCAGATGCGCGAGAGTCTGCCCTACGGGCCTTGCGTGAGCTCGAAGGCTCGACGCTAGGCAGCCTGGCCTCGAGCCTGCAGGATCTCGGTGAGCGAGTCGGCGGAATCGTGGCGGCGATGGGTTGGTCGGCGCCAGTCGTCAAGGCGTTCGGGTCGGCGGTGAATGACGTCATCGGACGGTACTTGGAGCCGACGCGCCGGTACCTGGCGGGTCTCGACACGTCGCCATCGAGCCCTCTGCGGCCGATCGACCAGTACGACGACGCGCTGGATCTCGTGCAGGAGGTCTTCGCCAGGATTCAGAGAGGGGATCTCGACGCGATCGAGGATCTGCAGGAGGCCATTCAAACCGCCCTCGACGTCGGACAAGAAGTGGTCGCCGGTGCCGCTTACCGAGATCTGTTTGCCGAGATGAAGCGAATCTTGGCGGAGTCGATCGAGATCGTCGAGCGCCAAGGTCAGACGCTGGCTGAGCAGTACGCCGCGGAGGGCGTCGCCCTGGCTCGGCAGCAGCTCGCGGCAAGTCACGAGCAGACCGGAATCCTGCGCTCGATCGACACGAGGCTCCAGGACGCAGCTCAGTCGACGCTCAAGGTCGACGTGGTCAAGATGCCGGAGCTCAAGCTCGTCGTGCCCACCAGCGGCCTGAAGGTGGGGGAGGCAGCGTGACCACCCTCTACGAGCTGCTCGCCGACCCGTCCCGCAGACTCGAGGCGATCGTCGAGATCGACGGTGTACATCGGTCGACGGGTGACGCGATCGTCCTACGAGCGTCCACACGCGGGCGTGCTTCGGACTCGGTGTCGATCGCGGCCGGCCTGGTCAACCCGGGATCTATCGCACGGGAGCTCGTCGACCCGCTGATCTCGGGTGCTGGCAGGACCGGCGTAGGGCAGATCGAGATTGAGAATCTGCCGACGACTCGAGATGGAGTTGGTCGTCACGACGACATGACCGACTACCGCTTCGCCGGCGAGGAGGCTCGGATCCTCGTAGGTGAGGCGTCGGTGTCGCTGGCGGAGTTTCATCTCCTGGCGACCGCGACAGTGCGAGGAGAGCCGCTTTGGAGCGGGTCACGCATCCGCGTCCAGTTGCAGCCGATGCTGGATCGGCTGTTGGAACGCAGGCTCGAGAGGGCGCGCCTGGTGGGGATTCGAACTGCGCCGCAGTTCATTCCGTCCGTGAACGGCACAAGAGCGTCCTGCTCCTCGATCAATGACTACGTGACGCCTACCCTTACGCTCGGTGCGCGGTTCCGGTATCCAGCCGGCTCGTCCGATATGACTATCCTTGACAGGGGTGAGCTGTCTGGGACAGTAGATCGCCACTTCTTTCTACGCATCAATGGAGCGAACGGAGCCCTCGATCTCCGAGTCGTGAGCGGTGGTGCAGTGAAGGCGCCGATGGGTACAACCGATCTCCGAGACGACCGGTGGCACGTCGGCGTTGTGACAGTTGCTCTCGACGTCATCCGCGTCTACGTCGACATGGCTCTTGAGGCGGAGCTACTCCTGACCTCGCCGATCACGGTCGCGGACGTCTCCTACGACCTACGCTGGGGCTGGAACGCCGTGGACGGCGCACAGCTTTGCGACACGCGGTTCTTTACGCGCGCGCTCGATCCCTCCGAGGTACGGTCAATATTCGCAGCGCGAGGAGAGGGCGATGAGCCCGGCTGCGTGGGCTACTGGATGGCGGACGACGGCGCCGGCAACACGATCGCCGACTCCAGTCCCAACGCCAACGACCTGACGCTGCTTGGCATCGAGGATAGCGCCTACAGCTGGTCGCCCACGGATCTTGGCGAGCCAGATCAGGCCGGTCGTGCGATGCCGATCACGTACGGCCTGGTCGCGCACGCAGGAGCGCTGCTTGTCGACCAGGCGCGGCGGCGCTATCGGTGGAGTGATCGCTCTGCGGAGACAGCAGCTCTCAGGCCGCTGTTGCGTTCCCGCGGGATCAAGCTCGGCGAGTCGGTGGATTGGTCGGACGAGGGCGACGGTGTCGTCGAGCTCGTCTCGGGCGAGGAGGAGCCGGTCAGCTTCGAGACGGCCATGAGTACGCTCGCTCCTTGGCCGACGCTCTACCTCGACCGACTGATCGAGCGCATCGCGACGGAGCGAGCCGGCCTCGAGGCCGGCGACCTCAACGCAAATGCCCTCGACGCACTGGCCGCGACGGCACCGTGGGCCAGCGGCTGGCACTCCCAAGAGGAGACGACGGCCGCTGTTGCCCTGGGAGAGGTTATCGGTGGAGCCGGCGGGTACTACTACGAGGGTAGGAATGGCAAACTCGTTGCGGGCCTGCTCATGCCGCCGGTCGCACCTTCGCCCCTCGGTCCGGACGCGATCGAGTTCCTGGGGTGGCCGAGTTCACAAGTGGCGTTCGATGGTTCGGTTGGGCGCCGACCGACTGCTGGGAGCTGGTCGGTGCTGGCGTGGGTCAAACCGTTCCGCCTGGATGCCGACCCGGTGTCGACCGGGTCCGTCGTCAACCACCCCGACATCCAGGTCATCGGCCGCGTCGTCGGGCAGTGGGCTCTCGGGATCTGTCTCGCCTCGGACTCCTCGCTCGGCCTGGTCCCCGGTCAGGTCCTCTACTACACCGAGGGAATCGAGAACGGTGGCGGAGCGGAATTCACCGTCTCGCCGACTCCGCTACCCTGGGGCGAGTGGTCGTTCGTCGTCGGCGTGTACGATGCCTCAGGAGGGACGCGCAAGCTGCTTGTCGGCAGCGTGGGTGGGGCTCTTGTCGAGGTCTCCAGCGAGTCCGTCTCCGGGACCCTCGCCACGCCGGCGAGCGGTGCGCTGGAGCTCGGTGGGTCCGGATCCGGGAGCGTCTACGTGGGTGGCATGCGGCAGGTGGCCACGTGGACGATCGCGCAGACGCCGGCGGCAGCGGCCCAGTGGATGGTCGAGGACATCGCGGAGCAAGCGAGCTGGCCATCCGGTCTCCAGGAGGTTGTACCGCTCATCGATCGCGAGCCGTCCACGACGGCCGCGGCCGTTGGGCCGAGTGTCTCGGCATCGGGCACGGTCACCGGCGCCAGGTGGGCGCCTCGTGTGCATCTGGACCTCGATGATCTTGGCCTGGATCTCCGATGGAGGGACCTGGTGCCGACCTCCTTCGCCGAGGTCGGCTACGCTCGCAACTACTACCCCCTCTCGGGGCAGGACATCTCCAGCGCGGTGCCTGCTAGCGATGCTCCTGTACTGCGCCGGTCGGCCGCGGTCGTACCCGTCGTCTCCGGCACCGACTCGGAACAGACCCGCCAGGTCGCGGTGCTCTCACCGGTGATTGCTCGGGCGGACGCGATGCGTCTCGCTCGCCTCGTGGCTGCTCGGCTGGAGGATGGACGCCGGCAGGGCGAGCTCGACGGCCTCGGCCATGACCGCGGACGCGGGGCTCTCGCGCTCTCTATGACCGACGAGGTGATGCTCTACTGGAGCCGCTATGGCATGGAGACAGGGAGAAGCTTCCGCGTCCTGTCGACCCAGCTCGACCTCGATCGCTTCATCGGTACGTTGGGGCTCTGGGGGTAACCGTGTCGGCCGCGATTGCAATCGCCTATCGGAACCTGGCGACGATCGGCTCGCTCACGGCGAGTAGCTCGGCCACGGGGTGGCCGAGCTCCAACTTGAAGCTTGCTGATCTCATGAGAGGGTGGCGCTCGACGGTCGCAACTGCTTCGACGATCGATTGTGATCTAGGGGCTGTGATCGGGCCTCCTCACCAGATCGACCTGGTCGCCCTCTTGGGTGTGAATCTGACGGACGCGGCCGACTGGCGGGTCTACATCGACGACTCGGCTGGATTCGGCTCTCCCGAGTACGACTCGCTATCCCTCGACGCCTTCGACCTGACGTACCCGTCGCTTCTGCCCGATAGCCACGCCGCGGGTCGACACCTGATCCATCTCACGCCCACCACGATCAACGAGCAGTACGTACGGCTGGTGCTGACCGACCCGGACATCCCGCAGGGCCATCACCAGGGGGGCGTGCTTTGGATCGGTCCCGTCTGGCGGCCGGCGCAGACGTTCGGCTACGACTGGCGGCCTGGGGATCTCTCTGTCGGCACCAACGGCATGGAGGTCCTGGTGGCGGCGCACCGGCTCACGATCCCGAGCCTGACAGCGGCCGAGATTCATCAGCTTCGGTCGATCTACAGGGCGCTCGGTAGGACCGGGCGCATGTTGATCGTACCCCGGCCGGCGTCCCCGGAGGCCTGGCAGCACGAAGTGCTCTACTGCACGTTCGTGGACGACCTCCAGGTCCAGCCGATGATGACCCGCGACGAGTTGTGGGCGGCCACACTCCACGTCCAGGAGGTGATCGACTGATGGATGCCACGATAGCATTGGCCGCGCTCACGATCGCGGAGACCAGGGGCATTGGAGTCAGGCCGGTGCCCGGAGGCTGGATCGCGATCGACGCGTCGGGCGGACGGCTCAGCGGTCCAGGCCCCGCCACAGATCCTGCGGCCGCTCTGCTGGCGGCGGATACGCGCATGCAGGAGAGCGAGGATCGAGCACGCACGCAGGATGCCGAGCGGATGATGGGCGTGCTCGAGCGTGCTACTGCGTATCCACGTCCACGCATCGAGCAGGTCGACGGAGAGTCGACTACGGTCTGGGATTTGGTGAGCGCGCTCGATGGAGAGATCGTAGCGGCTGGGCTGGCCAGCGCCCGGGAGGCTCTCGTGCAGGCGGCTGAGCAAGTAACGTTGGAGACCGTGGAGACGCGGCGTGTCTGAGTTTCCGTTTGACATCCTCGCGGACATCGGACCATCGGGGATCGCGATCCTCTGGGTGCTGCGCGAGCTCATGGGCACGCTCCGGCTACTCATCACCGGTGGGCGGCAGGGCGCTCGCAAGCTGGACGACCTCCATCGGTGGCTGTCGATGGAGGGTCCCGATGGCGAGCGGCTCTCGATCATCCGACACTTTCACCACGAGGTTCTCGGTCGCCTCGCCGAGGCGATCGACGCGATCTCGCACACCATGGAGCAGCAGACGGCCATCCTCCACCGCATGGAGGAGCAGGAGGAGCGGCGCGCGGCGGATCAGCACCTCCTCCAGCGGATCCGGGAGGGCGATTCGTGACGCTCGTAGAGGCGGTGCAGCAGTGGCTTATCGCCGGCGGACACCTCGCCGGCGACGCCGATGGTCGACCGGGGCCGCTGACGAGGATGGCGTGGCTGCGCGCGATGACTGGAGGTTGGTGGGCCGTGGCGCGCGCGATGTTCCCCGACGCGCCCGGGGAGAACATCGAGAGATCCCTCCCCCTTGTGCTTGCCGCTCTAGCCGGCGTGGGACTCCAGCAGGAGCGCATGGTGCTGATGGCGCTCGCTACGGTGCGGGCGGAGTCGGCTGGCTTCGTGCCGCTCAATGAATTTGTGAGCCGCTGGAACACTCTCGAGGCGCCCTTCGACGGATACGAGGGGCGCCGAAACCTCGGGAACACCGAGCCCGGAGACGGTGCCCGGTTCCGTGGCCGTGGATATGTCCAGCTCACCGGACGCGACAACTATTACCGGATCGGACAGCAGCTCGGCGTTGACCTGACCGCGGCCCCGGAGCGAGCCAACGAGTGGGGTCTCGCGGCTCGAATCCTGGCGCTCTTCCTGGCCAACAACCGTGAGCGGATCGAGGCCGCCATCGATGCGGGTGATCTCGCGGAGGCTCGGCGGGTCGTCAACGGTGGCAGGCACGGCTTGGAGGCGTTTCAGCGCGCGTTCAGGGTTGGTTCGCGGATGGTTGATGTAGACTAGCCCTATGATGGCCAACCGACCACCCAACCGCCTTCACGGTCAGCGCTTGGCGCGGCAGTCCGAGATTAGGTACGCGCAGCTACTGAGCAAGGTAACAACGCTATCCCTCTCAGACGCCATGTTCGCGGTGGGGGTCTACGGGCTCCGCGCGCGCCGCGCCTGGGAGTATATCGAGGCTACCGGGCGGTCGATTCGGGATGGCGATGGTGCGGAGTTCCCCGAAATGTTCCCCGAGAAGCCTGGAGATGCCCAATCTTCAGGGGTCTATAACTGATTCGTAATCAGCAGGTCAGCGGTTCAAATCCGCTCGTCGGCTCCACCGAATTCCCTTCCCCGATAGTCTGTTTCTGCACTCTGTGGTGCCTGTTGCGCCCGATGAGAGAGATTGTTTCAGGCAGCCATAAAATTGCCTGTGAATGACTAGAAATTCCATAGTCGTGTTCGTGGTAACAGGATACTCTTGTTCCCCGCGCTGTTCCCCTGATAGCCTCAGGGCATGCCGAAGAGGATCACCGACGCCTACCTCGATCGCTACCGACCAGAGCGGGCCGAGGAGGTCGCTGACGATCTCCGGCCCGGCCTGGTCATCCGCTTCCTGCCGAGCGGCCGACACTCGTATCGCCTCCGGCCGCGGATCGGTGGTCGTCAGCGCACCGTCACGCTCGGTGTCTATCCGAAGATGGGTATCGCCGAGGCACGTGAGAGGGCGCGGGACTGCCAGCGGCAGCTCGCCGCCGGCGCGCACCCACTTCAGACCGGTACTCCTGCAGGTGCCCTGACCGTCGAGGATCTCTACGAGGCGTGGATGCGGGACCACGTCGGGCCGAACCGCCGGCCGGCTACCCGCCGCGGCTACGAGGGCTGGTGGAGGCGAAACCTGCTGCCGACCCTGGGCGACGTTCCAGCCGAAGCCGTTTCCAGGAGTGATCTGCGGCGGGTCCTCTACGACCTGGCCAAGCGCGCGCCGACGGAGGCCAACCGGACTCTGGCGGCGTTTCGGGCGGCCTTCGGTTGGGCGGTGAGGGTCGACCTCGTCGCCTCGTCGCCGGCGGATCGCTTCCCAGCACCGAGCTCCGAGCGACCGCGAGAGACCGTGCTCTCTCCGGATGAGCTTGGGGAGGCCTGGTCCGTGATGGCGGAGGACGGCTCGCCAGCGGCGCGGGCGATGATGGTAGCCACCCTGACGCTCTGCCGGATCGGCGAGCTGCTCCCGCTCCACGCCGGCGACATCGTGGAGCGTGGCGACGGACGATGGCTCGAGATCCCTGCCGGTCGGACGAAGGGTCGTCGTGCGCATGCCGTGCCGGTCTCTGGTGCGCTCGATCGGCTCCTGGCGCCGCCGGCGGACGGCTTCTACTTCTCCAGCCCACGACAGCGAGGGCCGATCACTTCGTACTCCTCGGCTCTCCGTCGTCTCCAGCAGAAGTCCGGGCTCCCGCTCGGCCCGCACGTACTGCGCACGACGACGGCGACCCTGCTGGCGCAGGGCGGCGTCCAGGATCACGTGATCGCAGCGCTCCTCGCTCATCAGCCGCAGTCGGTGACGACGCGGCATTACCAGCTCTACCGGTACGACGCCGAGCGGCGGGTTGCGTTGGAGGAGTGGGGGCGGAGGGTCGAAGCGTTGGGACCATACCATCCCACTACCCCCACCAGGGCCTAGCGATTGTCCTTGACGTCGACCGTGAGTCGCAGGCGTCCGACTCCGTCGGCGCTGAAGATGCTCTCGTAGGCGTCGGGTGCCAGGCGTAGACGAGCCGTGCCGCCCACCGGCTGACCTTCCTCCGCGTCCAGCGAGCCGAGGCGCGTTGGGTGCACGACGCGCGCCTCCTGGCTCAGTACCTGGATCTCGATCGAGACCAGCCGATCCCAGGTGCCGGCCGGGACCGAAACGAACGGGGTGAACTGGATCTCCACGTGGTGGCGGTTGGCGGGGGCTTGAAATCGGTCTCGGACGTCGAGGGCTTGAATCTTGAGGCTCGCGACCTTGACCTCGGCACAGCGCACCCAGCCTGGCCTCCCAGTGGTCCATCCGGCGGGACTCTCGATCGCCTCGCGTGGGAACGTCAGCTCGAGCCGCATTGGACAGGCGACGTCGAGTCCGGCGCCGGGGGCGAGATCGTCGAGCACCACGTACCCGGCCGCCTCCTCCGTGGCCAGGCTCTCGGCGAGCTCGTCGTAGCAGCGCAGCCGCTCGAGCGAGTCCCGGATCTGCGAGCACACCTGGATCCGGAGGATGTCTTGCGCCTGGGCGGCCGGCGACGCGGCCAGTAGTGCGATCAGAGGCATCAGAGCACTAAGGTTCGCGCGTTGTCTCATGGGATGATCCTTCCAGCTGTTGGCGGGGGCGGAATGGTCTGCCCCCGCCCATGAATGGGGAGGCTGAACATGGAATTGCGTCTCAAGAGAACCGTCGCCGTGATGCTGCTCTGCGTCGCAGTCGCTCTGCCCGCGGGTGCGTCGCCGGTCATCGATTGGGAGCCTTGGATCTGGCTGATCGATCTTGGCCGAGCGATCGGTCTGGTCGAGGACGCCGGCGACGAGGAGCCGGTCATCGCGCTGCCGCCTGGCGATGACGAGACCATCACGTCCGGTCCTGAGTCGGGTCCGGAGTCGCCTCCCTCTGGCGGAGGCGAGGGTGGTGGTGGTTGGGATCCGGACGGCTAGCATTCCGTAAGTCTGACCGGGCGGTGTGGGGTGCATCTCACCGCCCGGATCGCTTGTTCGATGGCTTCGATCATTCTGATGTCCGCCTCGGCCTCGATGCGCAGCGCGGCGATCGTCGCGTCAGGAACCCGCATTGCCTTGAACAGAGGTACGAGGCCAAGGGCGACATTGTGAGCGTCTGCCCACCTAGAGGCTGCGCAGTGCATGAGACCGAGGTGAAGCGAGGCGATCGCATACTGCCATGGAAGGTCCATCGAAGCCAGGCTGGCGCAGACGACCTCCATTCCCTGCCTGGCGGTCTCGACGTCGCCCCTCCCTTGGGCAATCCTACAGCGCAGCCAGGATGCCTGAACCGTCATCAAGTGGGCGGCGTGTCGATTGTAGAAGGGGCGACCGGCGTTGAGTGCGTCGAGCGCAGGTCTCCACAGTCCAAGCTCGACGAGCAGATAGGCGACGTTGTGAATCGCGCTCAGTTGCAGCTGCCCGTCCGCGAGTGCACTCGCCAGATCCAGTGCGCGCTTCACGAGCGGCAATCCACGCTCCGGCTGATCAGCGTTGCCGTGAAGAAGGGCAAGCTTTATGAGGAGGCGGCACTCCTCATCTCTCTGTTCGCATGACCGGTAGAGCGAGAGCGCGCGGCGTGCGTACCGAATTGCCAGCTGATGATTGCGACTCTGGTTGTGGATTGAAGCCGCCACCGCGTACACGCGACCCCTGGTTAGAGGATCGACGGCGGAGGTTAGCAGTAGTCTCCGTAGGGCGTTGATCACGGCACCGGCGGCCGGCAGATCGCCCGTCAACCGGACCGCGTTGGCAAATTCTGCGCCGGCGGCAACGAGGAGATGGTCCGACCCGATCGAGCTGGCGACCAGGAGGGCGTCCTCGGCGAGCGCCAGGCTTCTGCCAGAGGGTGCGGCCTCGCGGGCGGCGTCGATCAGCGCGTGGCACGTGGACCGGTCAGGCGTCAAGTTTTCGAGCAACAGGCGACGTTGAGCGGCGCCGAGCCCTAGGATTGTCGCCGATCGATTCTCCGGAGGAAGGCGTGCCGCGGCCTCCCTAGCTCGAAGGAACGCGCTCTCGTACACGATCACCTCCACTTCTGCCCTCGGCCGCACGTAGCTGAGTGGCCAGGGCCTCGATCTGTTGCCGCAGTTCGATGAGATCGACACCACCCGGACGCTCAAGGTAGTCACCTCCGGGTAACGCGCCAGCGAAGAAGGCAGCAGGATTTTGGTCCAGAAGATCAAGACACCGAAACAGCTCGATCACTGTGAGCTTGCCGGTTCGCGCCCGCCTTGAGAGGTTGTCGGGGTGCTTGCTCGATGCGATATGTCTCGCGAGACGCCGCCAACCACCAGCCTCATCGGCGAGTTGGTCAAGGCGCGCTAGCACCCCTTGAGCAAGGTCGAAGCCTCTGTCCTGTTGGGGCATGACAGCAATGATCCGTCAGCATTGCGTCGTTGTCAAGCTGCACTCGGTGCAGGACCCTGCACCTGAGGCTTGACATGCCGACAATGACACCCTATAGTGCGGGGCATGCGATGCGACAGCGAGTTGCGGCGGCGCCGGAAGCAGGTCGGCCACCTGGTCGAGGTGGCACGTCAAGCCGGGATCGACCAGGGCGCTCTCTCCCGCTACGAGCGTGGGTTGCAGGGCCTCACCTGGGGCACGGCGCGAAAACTGGGGGCGGTCCTGGACCTGCCTCCGGAGGACGTGATCCGCCTGACGCAGGCGGCTCGGGAGGTCGCCGCATGATCCGCTCAGAGGATCACGTCGATCTGCGGTGGTACGTCGTGGCAACCGCGACGGAATGTCTCCTCGCCGACCACGAAGTCGCCGCGCTGGTCGGACGGTCGGTTTCCTGGGTTCGCGCCGCGGCGAAGGGCGAGCGCTTTCCGCCCCAGTCGCAGGGCCCCCGCTGGCTAAAGAGCGAGGTCGTCGACTGGATGCAGGGGAGGTGGAGAGCCCCTGTACGAGGTGCGGCATGAGTCAAGAGGAGAGGGTGAAGAGGGAGGTCGTCGAATGGGTGCGAAGGGTGCTTTCCCTCTCAGCGGCCCTGCTCAAAGGTGGCGACGCCGAGCGGCCGGAGATGATCGCCGCGTGGGAGGCGCTCTACGAGGAGGTGGTCGACCTCCGAGACGCCATCTGTTCGACGGTGCAGGATCGCGAGGATATCAGCCGGCTTGCGCTTCGCGTTGCCGCTCGATCCTTCTCCTTTCTGCCGCTGTACTTCGATGCGGAGGATGAATGGTGAGCGACGCGATCCTCCTCGAGGTGCAAGCAGAGGACTCCTATGTCTGGCCACTCGACGAGTCGGATCGCTACTACCCGTCCTATCGTCGGCGGGCGGTCTACTACGACGAGAGGCACCGCGCCTGGCTGGCCGTCCGATCGACCGGAGGGATCGTGACGAACGGCCTCGGCGGAGTGGAGAAGTTCTGCTCGGCCGAGGCAGCGGCCGCCGTTGTCGGTGCTCGACTCCCTGGAGTTGCGGACGGGCTCGAAAGGGGAGCGGAGGCCTCACCCGTGATGCAGCTCGTGCTCACGGACGATGGCGTCCTCGTGACTGGGCCGTACCAGGACCGGTATGTCGAGGAGGTTGCCGCACGAGATCCTCAGTACCTGCGGGCTGCGCTTGCAGTTGGTGCCTTCGACGCCGTCGATCGAGACGTGGTGAGGTCGTGTCTGTTGACGCTCGAGGAGGCGACTGAATGACTCGCTGCGACTCGATCTGCGTGCTCGCATCCCGCGTCGCTGCCGGCGACCCTGTCTCCCCGTTTGATCTGCTGCGGCTGGCGTCCACTTTGGTCCTGGAGGCGATCGACGATCTGTCCTTGGACCTCGACCGCCCTGCGATCTGGAGACGCGAGGCCTACAGGGCGGGGCAACGGGCGGCGGTGCGCCTCTCCGCCATCGCTGAGTACCTCGAACCGCTCGAACTGGTGGACGACGGGGTGGACCTGATCCCCCGGATGGACCTCGACGGCGACAGCCTGGCACGGTTCCTCTACCAGATCCGTCCCAGGGAGGTCATGTGATGCCGGCATGCTATCGCGGCAAACCCTCCGTGGTCATTGCCCGGCGAGTGGTGTACCTCGAAGTCGTTCCGTCCACTCCCTTAGGAGCTCCGAAATGAGCGTCACGCTGAGCGCCCTCCGTAACGGCGGGTTGGAAGAGCAGTTCCAGATTGCCCTTCGCGCCGCGCTGGAGAACGCGCGCGACCCGAACACGCCGCACGACAAGAAACGCCGCATCACGATCCACGTCGACCTCAAGCCGTCGGAGGACCGCCAGGTATTCGGGCTGATGTACCACGTCGAGTCAAAGCTCGCCGGCATCAAACCGGGATCGAGCTTTCTCCTGCTCGATGGCGACGAGCCGGTCGAACAACTGCCGCGCGGAAAGGCCGATCCTCGCCAGATGGGGATCGTGACTCCGCTGCCAACGAAGGAGAAATGAAGTGGATTATGACTCCGCGAAGTACCTAGTAGAGCAGGTCGGGCGCGCCGAGAAGATCACGATCGGTGAGCAGGAGTTCGTCGCGCGGCCGGCACAGACGGTCGTAAGCGTCCCACCCGCAGAGCCGACCGCAGAAACTCTCAGCGTCTCCGGCCTCGACTCGCTCCTCGGCTATCTCGACGCGAACCGCGATGCACTGGTGTTGGAGGACCACGTCATCCTGGCCGACTACAACACGGTGAGGTTGCTCGGACGATTGCAGGGGAGGCAGCGAGTCCGGGAGGAGCCCGTCCGGGCCATCTACCCGAGCTGGACCGACCCGGACTGGATGCTCCAGCTCGGG
>Ga0299906_10003122_pt1 | contig 13658 bp, 12 predicted proteins | sample RVTome_14_FD_200259 | JGI IMG/M metagenome (GOLD analysis project Ga0299906, IMG submission 200259) | Soil microbial communities from uranium-contaminated site in the Upper Colorado River Basin, Wyoming, United States - RVT145D125 (version 2) ...
CGTTGATGTTCCGCGCGAACTCGGAGAACAGCTCGTCGACCGTCTTGTAGTCGACGCGGACGACCAGCTCGATGCGTTCGGACCGACGCCGATCGCTGTCGCTCGGTGCCTCGTCTCGGGCCGGGCGTCGGAGGCTGGTCTTCATGGACGGCTCCCTCGGGGCACGGTTCCCCCTGCCTTCATCGACAGGGCACCCGGCCTGCCTTAGCGGTTCGAGGGCCCGCCGGGGCCTCGGAATCGAGCACCCCGGCCTCCCTTAGACTGACGAATCCCCGCTCGGCCACGACCACGTGGTCGAGCACGCGGATCCCCAGGATCTCGCCCGCTCGAGCGAGCCGGGCCGTGACGGCGCGGTCCTCGGCGCTGGGCGTCGGGTCGCCGCTCGGGTGGTTGTGGACGAGGATCACCGCCGCCGCGCTCGCGCGCAGCGCGGGCCGGAACACCTCGCGCGGGTGGACCAGGCTCGCGGTCAGCGTGCCCTGGGAGACCACCTCCTCGCCGAGCACCCGGTGGCGGCCGTCGAGCAGGACGACGATGAAGCGCTCCTGCGCCAGCCGTCGCAGGCGCACGGCGAAACGGGCGAACACGTCCTCGGGGCTGCGCAGGGACGCTCCCTCCGGCAGGTGGGAGGCCGCGCAACGGCGACCCAGCTCGAAGGCCGCCACCAGCGAGGCGGCCTTCGCGGCGCCGATGCCGGAAATCGCCGCCAGCTCACAGGGCGGGGCGGACTCGAGACGATCGAGCCCGCCGCAGCGCGCCAGGAGGGTGCGCGCGACGTCGACGGCGTCGCTTCCCCGCGCGCCGGTGCGCAGCAGCAGGGCGATCAGCTCCGCGGCGCTGAGCGCTTCGACGCCGCGAGCCCGCAGCCGCTCTCGCGGTCCCTCGGCAGGGGGTGCTCCGTCGCTCGCAGTGCTCTCGGAGCGTGCGGCGTGTCCTCGTCTCGATCCTCGCTTCGGGTCCATGGACGGTCATCCGGGGACCGGGGCGCCGAAGCTTAGCAGCAGCACGTGCGCCGGCTCGGATCGATGCGCGAGAGGGATCCCGGGATCCCCGGCCCGTTGCCGCCAAGGCGACCGAGGTCGCCTTCCGACTTCGCCCGGCTACGCCTCGCTGCGCGCGGCCTGCGGCCGCTTGCGCTCAGCGCCGCTGCGGAAGACGAGCCACCATCGTGGCGTTCAGCATGCGCTCCACGATCGTCCCCGCCAGGGGGTGACGACTCTGCCGGACGCGCAGCGCGATCGCGGGCGCATCGCCGCGCTCGGCGGCGCGATTCGCGAGGCGCGCGATCAGCCGGTCGCGCTGCGACACGCGCTCGAGCCGCAGCGCGAAGGCGTCGGGATCGATCATCAGCTGGTTCAGCTGTCGGTCGAGGCCGTGGGCGAAGTCCCGCTCGGTCTCGAGCCGGTCGCCCAGGGAAGGCGGCGAGAAGGCGCTGACGTTGACGAGCTGGGGACGGATCACGGGCGTGACGCGCCGGCGCACGGGCACCGTGGCCGGGCGGGCGGGGGCCGCCGCCCGGACGGTCTCGGCGTCCGGGTCGCGCGCGCTGCGGGACGCGATCGCATCGACCTGCGATCCGGGCGTCGGGAGCAGCGCCTCGGGCGCGACGGTGATCGCCAGGAGTCCCGCCATCCCCGCCGCGAGGGCCAGCGCGACGGGCGGACGCGTCAGCTTCCGCGCGACGCCGTGGGCCACGCGGATCGCGGTCGGCCGGGAGCGCTCGGCCTCGAGCATCGCCAGCAGCCGCGCGACGCGGTCGGGGTCGCGCTCGGGATCGCCGAGCTGACGGAGCAGGGCGACGACGCGGGCGGTCTCCTCGCGTGCGCGCGGATCGGCGGCGTTCTCCCGCTCGAGCAGGTCGAGGGCCCACGGCTCGAGGACGGGCGGCGGTGCGGGGCGGCGGGGATTGGGATCGATCACGGCTCTTCTCCTGCGGACGGGGTCCCGACGACCGGTTGAAGCAGCTCGCGCAGGCCCTGCCTCGCGCGGTGGATCCGCGACTTCACCGTTCCTTCGGGAATCTCGAGGATCTCGGCGATGTCCCGGTAGGACTGCCCCTCGATGTCGTAGAGGACGACCGCGACGCGGAGGTCTTCGGGGAGCTCCTGGAGCGCCTGCTGGACCTGGAGCTGGACCTCGCCGCCTTGGGCGGCGTCCTCGGGGTCGCGGGGTGCAGCGGGCAGGTCGGCGCCGGTAGCCTGGCTCAGGGCCAGCTCCCGGGTGCGGCGGCGGGCGCGGCCCAGGCTCCGCCGGCGGTTGAGCGCGGCGTTGGCCGCCACGCGGTAGAGGAAGGTGGAGAAGCGGGCCTCGCGCCGGAAGCGGCGGCCGTGGCGGTGGAGGCTCAGGAAGGCCTCCTGGGAGGCGTCCTCGGCCTCCTCGCGGCTGCCGAGCATCCGGTAGAGCAGGCGGAAGACGGCCTGCTCGTGACCGCGGACCAGACGCGCGAAGGCCTCGTCGTCTCCCGAAAGCCAACGCGCGACGAGCTCCGCATCGGGGTCGTCGTCGGCGACGAAGGTCACGGCTCGCGCCGCGGGCGACGGGACCGGGGCTTCGGCGAACTCGGCGCTGAGGGACCGCATTCCCCGTCTACGACACCGAAGCGCCCGCGCCAGTTCCGCGCCATCCGGTTCCGCACCCGCAGCGGCGCCCCGCGCCCCGCCCTCAACCGGAGTTCCGCCGATCGAGGGGATCGTCCTCCCGCTCCCAGACGCCGCTCTTCCCGCCGCTCTTCCGCACCAGGTGCACCGCCTCGATCACCATGCCCCGATCGACGGCCTTGCACATGTCGTAGACGACCAGCCCGGCGGCGGCGACGGCCACCAGGGCCTCCATCTCGACCCCGGTCCGCGCGTGGGCCCGGGCGGTCGCCTGGATGCGGACGCGGCTGTGCTCGGGATCGGGCTCCAGCTCGAGGTCGACCCCGTCGAGCGGGAGCGAGTGGCAGAGCGGGATCCACTCGTCGGTGCGCTTCGCGGCCTGGATGCCGGCGATCCGCGCCGTCGCCAGCACGTCGCCCTTCGCGACCCGACCCTCGGCGATCCGGGCCAGGGTCTCGGGGGCCATGCGGACCGCGCCGCGCGCGACGCACTCGCGCCGCGTCACCGCCTTGTCGGCGACGTCGACCATATGGGCGCGGCCGCGGCCGTCGAGGTGGCTGAGATCGCTCACGCTGGATCCGGCGGCGTCGCGAGCAGCTCGTCGAAGAACGCGGCCGCGTCGCCGAGCACGCGCTCGTAGCTGGGCTCGTTGAAGATCTCGTGTCGCAGGCCCGGGTAGAGGACGAAACGGCCGCGCGGCGCCGCTGCGGCGAACTGCTCGCTGCCCGAGGCGGAGGTGAGCGTGTCGTCGGAGCCGTGCATCGCGAGGAGCGGGAGGGCGATGTCGGCGCCGCGCGGCGCGGTGCGCTCGACCGCACCCATCAGCTCGGCGGCGAGGGAGACGGTGAGCTTCCGCTCCACCAGCGGGTCGGCGAGGTACGCCTCGAGGACCTTCGGGTCGGAGGCGAGCCCGTCGAGATCGAGGCCCGACGCCATCGAGAGGCGCGGCGCGATCGACCGCAGGCCGCGCGCCAGCCACATCTGGAAGCGGGTCCGACCCGCGGCGACCGCCAGCGCGGCACCGGAGAGCACCAGACCGCGCACGTCCGGTCGCCGCTCCCGGGCGAAGCTGGCGACGATGAGCCCGCCCATGCTGTGCCCGATCAGGAGGACGGGCAGGCCCGGAGCGTCCTTCCGGACGGCTTCGAGCACCAGGGCGAGGTCGTCGAGGTACTGATCGAAGCGCTCGACGTGACAGCGGATGCCGCTGGAGCGGCCGTGTCCCAGGTGGTCGTAGGCGTGGACGGCGAAGCCCCGCTCGGCGAGCCAGCGACCGACGTGCTCGTAGCGTCCGCTGTGCTCGCCGAAGCCGTGGACCAGCAGCACCGACGCCCGGGGCGCCTCGGGCACCCAGCCCCGGCGGAACAGCGACTCGGCGGCGGCTCCCGGAGTGGGCAGCTCGTAGCGTCGGATCGTCGAGTTGGGATCCACCGGCGGGATCAGGACTCGACCAGACGCCGGACCGCCGCGCGCGCCGCCCGCACGCGGTCGAGGTACGCGACGCCGCGGATGTCCGAGCCCCAGAAGTAGGCGGAGATGCCGTCGTCCTCGCCGAGGCGCCGGATGTTGTCCGCGAGGATCCAGCAGCCCGCCTCGACGTTGCTCTCCACGGTCGTGAGGTTGCCGCCGAGCTCGAGATCCCGCGCCATGTGCGGCATCACCTGCATCAGCCCCACCGCGCCCTTCGGCGAGCGGGCCCAGGGGCGGGCGCCGCTCTCGACCAGGATGATGGCGGCCACGAGCTGCGGGTCGAGGTCGTTCCCGTGGCTGCTCCGCACCACGGCCTGGCCGATGCGCAGGCGCGCGACCGGAGACAGGTGGGGATTCACCGAGCCCATGATCTCCCCGATCTCCTGCGCCGACGCGGCGGCGCGCGCGAGCCCTCCGGAGGCCACGTCCGGGACCTCCTGGGGAAATCCGCGATCGACCAGACCATAGACGAGTGCGATCAGCAGCAGGGTGTGAGGACGTCTCATGGGTTCCCTGGGGGAGTTTCCTTCGCGGGGCGCCGCGATCGAAGGACCGGCGCAGGATATCGATCGATCGGCGGCGCCACCAAACCCCACCCCTCGGCGACGCGCAAGCGCCGGGTCCAGACTGCGTCGGCGCCGTGGGTTCCCGCGGGACCCGAGCCGGCAGCTCTGGAGAAGCGCCGGTCCGACCGGCGCGCGCCGTCGGGAGAACCTTTCTTTCCTTGAATGGCCGCTCGCGCGGATGATAGGATCCCCTGCGGATTCGGTGGGGATGGGGACTCGAAGAGGCCGTCGCAATGTCGGCCGACCGCGGTTCGTCGCAACACGAAGAAGGCTGTCACGAGGGCTTCGAAGCCCTGCAAGGTTTTTCCGTTGGGGTTGGACTGGAGCGGACCTCGGCACTGGGTCCGCTCGACGCAGCACCGAGAAAGCCATTCGCGTTCGGTGAGTCGACCGGCTCGGCGCTCGCCCGGACAGGTCGGCGGCTTCGAGGACTCCCACCCGGAATGAAAGCCATCGAACCCTCGAACGATCCCTCGCGACCGACCTCCCTCGCCGGCATGCCGGCCGAGCGCATCCTCGAGGCGCTCTCGCGGATCCACCGTTGGATGCTCGTCGTCGACGAGCAGCGGCGGGTCGTCTGGATGAGCGGACGGCTCCGCGAGATTCCCGGAATCGAGTCGCTCTCCCTCGGAGACGACGCGCGCGAGTTCTTCGCCAGGCTGCCCAAGCCCCAGCAGCTCTTCGGGCTGCGATCCGGCCTCTACGACCGCGACCAGCTGCGCGGGTTCCCGCTGGAGATCACGGGTGTCGAGGGGGAGCACGCCTCGCTGGAGCTCGACGTCCTCCGCGTCGGATCCGAGGCGGGGGACATGATCGCCGTCGTCGCCACCGAGCGACAGCCGACCGCTGCGGGCGGCTTCGACGCGGAGCTGGTCGAGGCGATGCCCGACGCGGTGCTCGCCGTCGACGAGGGCGGCTTCGTTCGGCGGGCGAACGCAGCCGCATGTCGTCTGCTCGGGGCGTCGTCGGACGAGATCCTCGCCCGGCCCCTGACGCGCCTGCTCTCCGGCGCCGCGGCGGAGGAGATCGAGGCCCTGGCCGATGCCCTCCACGGACCGCCGCGCGAGGAGCGCTCGATGCTTCGGCTGCGCGCGAGTTCGGGGGCGGTGCGCAGTCTCGAGGCGTCCGTCGCGCCGTTGGGGCGCGGCTCCCGGGTACTGGTGCTCCGCGACATCACCGAGTACAGCGACCGGATGGCGCGCCTGGCCCGCTCCAACGAGGAGCTCGACCACGGCATCGGCGCCCTCGCCCACGACCTCCGCTCCCCGCTGCTCGGCATGCTCGGCTTCTCCCGCCTGCTGCGCCAGGACTACGTCGAGACCCTCGACGACACGGGTCGCCACTTCGTCGATCGCATCGAGCAGGCGGGTCGCACGATGCAATCGCTGATCGACGACCTGCTCGCGCTCGCCCGCATCGGCGACTCGCGCGAGCGGCCCGAGCTGGTGGACTGGCACGGTGTGCTGCGACAGCTGGCCGCGGAGATGAAGCCTCGCCTCGAGGAGGCGGGCATCGCCCTCGAGCTGCCCGATGCCGGCGGCTCGAGGCTCTACTGCGACCGGCCGCGCCTCTACCAGGTGTTCTCGAACCTGATCGGCAACGCCATCGACCACATGGGACGACCGGCCCTTCCGCGCATCTCCGTGCGGGTCGAGGAGAACGACGACGGACACGAGATCGTCGTGACCGACAACGGCCGCGGCGTCGAACCGGCCGATCGCGATCGCGTCTTCGATCTCTTCCAGAGCATCGGCCGGCGCGCCGACGGCGGCGTCGGCACGGGGATGGGCCTGGCGATCGTCAAGAAGATCGTCGAGCGGCGCGGCGGTCGCGTCTGGGTGGACGAAGGTCCGGACGGCGGCGCCGCCTTCCACGCCACCTTCCCCCGCCGCTAGCGATCGGATCCATCCACGCGCTTGCTGTGACCCCGGGGGTCTCGTAGGCTCGCGCGCCGGATGTACCCGGTACTGTTCCGGATCGGCGACTTCACCGTCAGCACCTTCGGGTTGATGATGGCCACGGCGTTCCTCGTCGGGTCGTGGATCACGGCGCGCCGCATGAAGGAGGTCGGCCTCGATCCCGACCTCGCCACGACGCTCCTCGTCTACGTGATGCTCGGCGGGATCCTGGGCTCGAAGCTCTACTTCGCCATCGACGTGTCGATCCGCGACGACCGGCCCTTCTTCGAGCTCCTCTTCGCGCGCGACGGCATCACCTGGTACGGCGGCCTGATCCTGGCGACGGTGGCCGGCTCGATCGGGGCGCGCATCCACGGCGTCTCGGTCGTGCAGCTGATGAACTGCGTCGCGCCGGCGGCGGCCGTCGGCCAGTCGATCGGTCGGGTCGGCTGCTTCCTCGTCGGCGACGACTACGGGAAGGCGACCGATCTGCCGTGGGGCGTGAGCTTCCCGGAGGGCGCCCCTCCGACCTTCGACACCGTCCATCCCACGCAGATCTACGAGATCCTGTGGCTCCTTCCGGTTGCCTTCCTGCTGTGGAAGCGGCGCGACCGGAGCCCGTTCCTCTTCGGCGAGTACATCGCGGCGAACGGCCTCGGACGCCTCGTGATCGAGAATCTGCGCGTGAACCCGAAGGTGCTGTTCGGTCTCACCGAGCCGCAGATCGTCGGGATCGCGCTGATCCTCGTCGGCTCGGGCGCCTGGCTCTGGTTCGCGCGTCGCGCGGAGCCCGCCCCGGCCGTCCAGCCCTGATCCGAGATTCCACCGGGAGCCACAACGCCGCAGATGGGGCCAGGGCGCCTTCCGTCGAATGGCTCCCCCCATCGCCGCTTGGGCCTTGCCAGGCGTCACGCCCGTGGACCCCATCCGTTCGACCGAGGATTCCCGGATCAGGGCGAGGAGGCCTGCGTCGCGCCGAGACGCCGGAGCAGCTCGGAGGCCTCGCGCGAGATGCGCGTGCGGTCGTCGCCCTCGGCGAGCTGCACGATGCTCGCCACCGCGTCCCGGGCGAGCTTCGCGAGCTCCGGATCGGTGGGGCCGGCGGCGGCCCAGCGCGCGAGACGCTGCACGCTGCCGGCGTAGTCCCGCCCGACGTAGGCCTCCATGCCGCGCGCGTAGTCGCGGAGGGCCGCGATCTCCTCGTCGGGACCGCCGTGTTCGATCGCGCGCTCGAAGCGGGACGCGGCGGACGCGAAGAATCCGCTCGCCAGATACGACCGGCCGGCCTGCGCCATGGCGTCCGCGACCGATCCGCACATCAGCTCGAGCTGGTCCTCCAGGGGCACGCCGAAGACGCGCTCCACCTCGTCGGGTCGCTCGGTCATGAAGCGGATGGCACCGTCGTCGGGCGGCTGGGCGATCAGCAGTCGCAGCTGGTCGGCGGTGCGCTGCGCCAGCACCTCGAGCTCGTGGACGCCCTCGGACACGCGCGCCTCGACCGAGCCGAGCATCTTCTCGAACTCGTCGAAGAGCGCCTTCGAATCCTCCTCGGCGTCCGAGTGGAGGGCGCGAACGCGGGGTCCGTAGACCTCCTTCTGGTAGATGTTCTCCCGCAGCTTCATCGCCTCGTGAAAGAGCGAACCCACGGCGAGGTCGAAGAGCGCCTCGCGGTGGGTGGGCTCGCGTGCTTCGCCGCGCGGCATCCGGAACAGGGCGTGGGTGCGCTCCTTGAGCCGGTAGAGCACGCTTCCCTCGTCGTCGTCGATCAGGCCCGCCAGCTCCTCGAAGCGGAGTCCGTTGCTGCGATGACGCGCCGCCAGCTCGCCGACGAGGCGATGCACTTCGACGAAGTCGCGCAGGATCTCGAGGATCCGCGTCGGGGCCCGCATTCGCGCATTATATGGTATGGGCGCGCGCCGAGACCCGTTGGCCGCGTGCTACGCTGCGCGCCTCCCATGGCCTCGCTCGATCCCGACCCGTCGGCCGCCCGAGGGGGAGGCGGCGTCGCGGGGGCCGGATCCGGTGAGTCGGGACCGATCCTCTTCGTCGTCTTCACGACGATCCTGATCGACTTCGTCGGCTTCAGCGTGCTGATCCCAGTGCTCCCGCTCTACGCCGAGCGGCTCGGTGCGACACCGAGCGAGGTGGGCCTGGTGCTGGCGGTTCACGCGCTGGCCCAGCTGCTCTTCCTCCCGGCGTGGGGCTGGGCTTCGGACCGCATCGGTCGCCGGCCGGTGATCCTGGTCTCGCTGCTGGGCACGGTGGGCGCCTTCGCCCTCCTCGCGGTCGCGGACGCGCTGGCCTGGATCTACGTCGCGCGCGCCCTCTCCGGCTTCTTCGCCGCGAGCGTGGGAACCGCCCAGGCGGTGGTCACCGACGTCACCGCCGAGAGGGATCGCGCCGGCGGGATGGGCCTGATCGGCGCCTCGGTGGGCCTCGGCATGGTGCTCGGGCCGGTGCTGGGCGGCGTGCTGTCGACCTGGGACGAGAAGGCGCCGTTCCACGCCGTGGCGCTCCTGGCCGCCGCGAACTTCGCGCTGGCCTGGCGTCGGCTGCCCGAGACCCGCCCCGCCTCGACGGGCGGGGCGCCGCGCTGGCGCGAGCTGGCCGTGCTGCTGGTGCCGGCGCCGCTGCGACTCGTCGCGGCCGTGCACGACCTGCGGATCGCGCTCCACCTCGTCGTCTTCCTCCAGGTTTTCATCGCGCTCGGCGTCATGGAGTCGATGACGCCGCTCCTGCTCTCCCTGCGCTTCGGCACCGCCGAGCTGGGCGTGTCGCTGGTATTCGCCTGGTTCGGCGCGGTCTTCGTCTTCACCCAGGGCGTGGCGCTGCGCCGGCTCGTCGCGCGCTTCGGCGAGCCTGCGCTGGTGAGGGGCGGTCTCCTCGCGCTGGCGCTGGGGATCGCGGCGGTCGGCGTCGCGCCGAGCCCGGCGTCGGTCTACGCCATCGTGACGCTCGTGGGGGCCGGGATGGGCGCCGCCTTCCCGACCTTCACCAGCCAGTTCACCAGGGCGTGCGAGGCGGAGCAGGCCGGGGAGCTGCTCGCCGAGAGTCAGGCGATGGCGATGACGGGTCGCATGGTCGGTCCCTGGGCCGCGGGCCTGGCGATGGAGCGCTTCGCTCCCGCGACGCCCTTCTGGGCGGCCGCCGTGCTCGTGGCCGCGGCACTCGTGCTCGTCGTGCTGGCGCGTCATCGGATGGCCGGCGTCGCTGCGTGACGCGCGGTCAGCACGTCCGTTCCCGCGCGATGGCCCGTCCTGCGGGCCTCCCCTATGTTGGTTTTCGAGCCCGGAATCATGCGCCATTCACCGTGAGGACCCCATGACTCAGATCGAACGCGAGAGCATGGAGGTCGACGTCCTCTACGTCGGGGCGGGCCCCGCGACGCTGGCGTCGGCGATCCATCTGATGAGCCAGGTCGAGGCCTGGAACCGGGCCGCCGAGAGTGATCCGAGCAAGATCGCCATCGAGCCGCCCACCGTGCTCGTGATCGAGAAGAGCGCGGAGATCGGCGACCACATGCTCTCGGGCGCGTGCATGAATCCCCGCGGCATCCGCGAGCTCGTGCCCGACTTCCTGGAGCAGGGCTTTCCCACCGAGCACGTCTGCGACTACGCCGGCTTCTGGATCTTCCACCCGAAGGGGAAGCTCTCCGTGCCGGTGGTGCCACCGAACTTCCAGAAGAAGGGCTACCACGTCATCTCGCTCAACAAGGTGGCGAAGTGGATGGCCGAGCGCGCCGAGGCGGCCGGCGTCGAGATCTACCCCGGCTTCGCCGGCGACCAGTTGATCATCGAGGGCGGTCGCGTGGCGGGCGTTCGCATCGGCGACATGGGCGTCGACAAGGACGGCAAGCCGAAGGGCACCTTCCAGCCCGGGATGGACATCCTGGCGAAGGTGACGGTGCTCGGCGAGGGCGTGCGCGGGAGCCTCAGCAAGCAGCTCATCGAGCGCTTCGACCTGCACGGGCAGAATCCCCAGACCTTCGAGACAGGCATCAAGGAGATCTGGCGGATCAACCCCGAGAAGCACAAACCCGGCCGCGTGGTTCACGGGATGAGCTTCCCGAAGATCCTCGACGGCTTCCACGGCATGTGGCTCTACGACATGCAGGACAACCTGATCTCGTACGGCTTCGTGACGATGCTGGACGCGACGAATCCGCACTGCGACCCCCACCTCGAGGCGCAGCGCTTCAAGACGAATCCGTGGATGAAGTGGCTGCTCGAGGACGCCGAGCTGGTCCGCTACGGCGCGAAGTCGATCCCGACGGGCGGCCTCTACTCCCAGCCGAAGCTCTACCACGATGGCGCCCTCCTGATCGGCGACGCGGCGAGCATGTGCAACGCCCAGAACCTCGCCGGGGTCCACATGGCGATGAAGACGGGCATGCTCGCGGCGGAGACGATCGTCGACGCGCTCGCGGCCCAGGACTTCACCGCGAAGACCCTCGGCGGCTACACCGAGCGGTATCGCAAGAGCTGGGCCTACGACGAGCACTACCAGGCGCGCAACTTCTGCGCGTCCACCGAGCGCGGCGTGCCCTTCTTCATGCTGAACGAACCCTTCCGCATGCTTACGGGCGGGCGCGGCCTCCAGGACGGGATGCACACCGAGGCCGGCCACACCCACATGAAGAAGCTGTCGGAGCTCCCGCCGGCGAAGCGTGAGAAGGAACAATTTTCCTTCGACGGAGTGCTCACCTTCAGCAAGGAGCACCTCGTCGGATTCAGCGGTGCCGCCCACGAGGTCGACCAGCCCTCGCATCTCGTGGTCGCCGACACCGACCTCTGTCGCGACGTCTGCGCCGAGGAGTATGGCAACCCCTGCGAGAGCTTCTGTCCCGCCGCCGTCTACGAGATGGTGGACGACCCGGAGCACCCGGGGAAGAAGAAGCTCTTCATCCACCACGAGAACTGCGTGCACTGCAAGACCTGCGACATCGCGGATCCCTATCAGGTGATCACCTGGACGCCGCCCGAGGGCGGCGAGGGCCCCGACTACACGCAGATGTAGGGTGGCGCTAGCGACTCCAGCCGGGGGTCCACAGGTAGAGGAAGGCGGGGCCCTCGAGGGCGAGGGCGTCGGGCCAGAGGTCGAGGAGCGACTCGCGCGGGGCGGGAGTCCGTGCGTAGACGTTCCCCGCGTACTCGCGCGGCCGGTGGTAGCTCACGATGCGCGCGGCGCCGACGCCGGCCCGCTTGCGCGCGAGGGCGAAGCTGTGCTCGAGGCCGCCGATCTCGTCGATCAGTCCGGCTTCCAGGGCCTGGGGCGCGCTGAAGATCCGCCCGTCGGCCAGCGCGGTCACCTGCTCGCTGGAGAGGTCCTTGCGTCCCGCCTTCACGACCTCGACGAAGCGCGCGTGGAAGTCGTCGATCACCGACTGGATCTGGGCCGCTTCCTCGGGACGCATCGGGCGCGTCATCGAGCCCGCGTCCTTGAAGGGGCTGCTGGTGAAGGTCTGGTCCTCGACGCCGAGCTTCTCCATCAGCCCGGTCAGGTTGAGCCCCGAGAGCACGACGCCGATGGATCCGGTCACCGTGGTCGGCTGGGCGACGATCTCGTCGGCCGCGACGGCCACGTAGTAGCCGCCCGACGCCGCGAGGCCCATCAGCTGGGCGACGACCGGCACGCCGCGCTCGCGCTTGAAGCGGAGGATCTCCTGATGGAGGAGGTCGCTCGCGGTGACCGTGCCGCCGGGGCTGTTGATGCGCAGCACGAGCGCCTCGACCTCCGCGTCGTCGCGCGCGAGATCGAGCTCCTCGCGCAGGCGGGAGACCGCGCTCTCCTCGAAGGTGCCGAAGAAGTCGGTCACCTGCGCCGACTCGGTGAGGATCCCGTCGAGCTCGATCATCAGGATCTTGGCGTCGCCGCTGCCGGACACCTCGGTCTCCACCAGGGGCTCCAGCTGCCCGCTGGGGAGGTTGATCGTGATGCAGCCGCCGAGCGCGAGGGGCGCGAGCAGCGCGCCGAGCAGCGTGGCGAGGCGGGTGAGAGGCGTCATGCGCGGGTCTCCGGGGTCGGCGGCGTCGCCGGGACATCCATGGTAGGGGGTGTGTGCGCCGCTCGCGGGGTCCGACGAAGGAGCGCGGGAGCGGCTGCTCTCGCAACCGCTCCCGCGCCCTCGGCGTCCCTCACCCCCCATGCTCGGGACGCCTCGAACTCCCGGGTGCCCCCGGGTGCGCTTCGCTCGTCTCCCCCTCCTGCTTCGCTCGCCCTGCGGCTCGCTGCGCGCGGCCTGCGGCCGCTTGCGCCTAGCTACACCCGCTCGTGCTGCCGCAGTTCGGGCACTTGTAGCAGGCGCCGTTGCGGATCATGATCGAGCCGCAGTCGCTGCAGCTCGGTGCGTCGGCCTGGTTGACGATGCCGTAGGGCGTCGCGTCCTGGCCCGAGCCCCCCGCCACGGCCGCGATCTTCGCCTCCAGCACCGGCAGCTCCGACTCCTCCCCGTCCTCCTGCTCGTCGGCCACGTCCGGCTCCTGCAGGAAGCGGTTGCCGAGGAAGCGGAACACGTAGTCCATCACCGACTTCGCGATCGGGATCTCCCGGTTGTTCGTGAAGCCCGACGGCTCGAAGCGCGTGTGGCTGAACTTGTCGACCAGCGCCTTGAGCGGCACGCCGTACTGGAGGGCGATCGAGGTCATCGTGGCGATCGTGTCCATCAGGCCGGAGACCGTGCTGCCCTCCTTCGCCATGCGCAGGAAGATCTCGCCCGGCTGCCCGTCGTCGTAGAGGCCGACGGTGAGGTAGCCCTCGTGGCCCGCGATCGAGAACTTGTGGGTGCGGGCCTCGCGCTCGTCGGGGAGCTTGCGCCGGATCGGGCGCGCCTTCTCCTCGCCGGCGACCTTCTGCGGGTCCTTGCCGGCGTTCAGCGGCTGGGTGCGCTTGCTGCCGTCGCGGTAGACCGCCAGGGCCTTGAGGCCGAGTCGCCAGCCCTCGGTGTAGGCGTGCACGATGTCGTCGACGGTGGCGTCCTCGGGGAGGTTCACCGTCTTGCTGATCGCGCCCGAGAGGAAGGGCTGCACGGCCCCCATCATCCGCACGTGCCCCATCCAGTGGATGCTGCGGCTGCCCTTCGCGGCGCGGAAGGCGCAGTCGAAGACGGAGAGGTGCTCCTCCTCGAGGTC
>Ga0299906_10003123_pt1 | contig 13657 bp, 9 predicted proteins | sample RVTome_14_FD_200259 | JGI IMG/M metagenome (GOLD analysis project Ga0299906, IMG submission 200259) | Soil microbial communities from uranium-contaminated site in the Upper Colorado River Basin, Wyoming, United States - RVT145D125 (version 2) ...
TGTTCCGTTGTATACGATCTCCCGGCCGAGTCCGGTATTCGGGAAGCCGTCGTAATGTGCATCGATAGCTACTTCCATCGTTACGGTATCCGCCGGCATCATGGTCGTGGCCATTGCATACATATAAAATCGATTAACATTGTCCTCCAAGATCCTGTTCAGTGGTGTTCCGTTAATGGTGAGTTTCTCAATCGATGTGTGAACGATCGGGCTTCCAATATTTAGTATCAGTGAATCGATGGGATGGTCCGTCTTGTTGACGAGCGTAAACAGGGCGACGGCTTTCGTACTTCGTTCGGCTGCGTAAATGTCAACCGCTGCCTTTACGTCAATAATTTTTGGCTGTGGGGCAAACTCATATTTCTTATACTTTTTTTCAAAATCCGCGCTGATTTGTTTTTGCTCTTTACTGGTGCGATACACATTCAATATGCTTATGTTGTAATAAATAAAGATGCCGCAAATCAGCCATGCCAGCGTAAATATGGAAAGTGTCCATGCCATGGGTATTGAAAAGCGCTGCTTGGCCAGTTTCCACCGCACAGCAAAGTCGGACTCTGCACCGCGGTTCCAAAAGAGGTTACCAAGAATCACGAACACGATGCCAAGACTTAACCAATAGGCATTAAACCACATGATTGGTTTCAGAAAATGTCCAAAACCATTCATGTCCGACACGACGTAGTTGGGGATGTAGCTGTAGAAAAAAAGATTGTAGTCCTGGTCCGCAAAATTACGAAGGCCAAAAAGAGCGACCCATATGCCGATCGAGATGATGTGCCCAATAAATTTATTATTCACCAGAATATGAATAACAAACGCCAGCATTACCAGTTGAACGTATTCCGGAAGTTCAATTAAATAGAGATCAGTGAAATACATTCCAAACTCAAAATTAAAATAACCCTTGAGCACCTGATTTAATACTCCGCAGACCAGCACTAGGTTAACCAACAGGAAGCTGATTAATAGTAATGAGATAAACTTCGACCCATAGGTAACCCAAATGGGGATGGGAAGGGCGTCGGATATATTTGAATAGTGCACCACTTTGTCGCGGTGGACGACCTCACCGGTATAAAAAATGATGATGATAAAAACAAAGATGATGTAGTCGAAATTTTTTATCTCCAGCATATAATACGTCAGGGGAAGTGATGGTGTGCCATACGTTGGTGAACCAAACCATCCGTCCAGGAATAAAAAGAGTACGCCCGCCAATAGAATGGCGATAAAGTAAAAGTCTTTAACAATGTTATTGAACTCCAGGACTGCTAAGCGAAACATTTTTTTCAAGAAGACCGACTGACTGTACACTTTCTGTATAGCGGGTAACTCCGATAACGGGCGGCTTTTGTGCTCAGAAGGCCCCTCTTTTTTCTCTTTGCCGGCGGAGAATTCCAACATGCTGCGAAAAGAAAATCGAAAGTAGGTGAAGGTGAAGAGCAGCAGGCTAAAGCCAACCCAAAGTATTCGATTCCACAAAAAGTTGCCTTCTAGCGGGATGAGCATAACATTTTGTTCTGCCGGAGTCCAGTACCGGGTAGCATTTCCATATGTTGTTAGCGCAAATGGATCCAGAAGATCGACCAGTGTCTTGTTGTCCAGGTCGCGGGTGAGGGCATTGGCCAGAAGGTATCCAACGAAGAGGATGACACTTCCAACATAGGTCGCCACTATTTTGCGCGTTAATGCAACCAATGAGAAGAAAACAGTTCCCGTAAACAAGAGGTTGGGTAATCCTACTACCAGCGTATTGTACAGATAGTGATAAAATACAAAAGGCCCGTATTGTTCGGGTTCAATTTCTCCCGATAAAACACCAATGGGGCCACCAATCCATGTGCCGAAATGATAACCAAGGCTTATAAGCAACAGTATTACAAAAGACCCGAGAAATCGGCCCATGAGGTACGTTTTCTCACGGATTGGATAGGCAAAAAAATAGTCTTTGGTCTGATATTCAATGTCACGATAAATGGGGACACCCATTACCGCGGAGGCAATAAGCATTTCGAAAATGCTTAAGATGATGATGAACTGACCGATGGCATAGGATGAGTTTACATAGACTTTCTCGGAGGCGGGACTATTTCCGTAAATCCCGCTTACCAGGGCAAACAGAAAAATTACTCCGAAGTATGCCCAGGTCGCCGGGCGCTTCAATCGGTAAGCAATTTCGAATTTGAATATTTTCCAGAGCATAGTGTAGGATCCGCAAAGGGATTAAACGGTGATAATATTCATTTTCTCCGCAATCCGTGAGAAGTAAACGTCTTCGAGTCCTGCTTCGACCGGAGTAAAACTTTCATCTGGCCGAAGATCGTTCAGAACGTGGATTTCAGTCTTGCCCGCCTTCAATTGTGTGGAGATCACCTGGAATGAACTACGGAATACATCTAACTCGTGTTTATCGATGGTTTTACGCCATATTTTGCCCTGAACCAATTCAACCAGGGTTGCCGGATTGCCTTCTGCAATAACTTCCCCCAGGCAGATGATGGCCATATTGCTGCAGAGGTTAGTCACGTCTTCTACGATATGGGTTGAGAGGATAACGATAGTGTTCTCGCCGATTTCACTTAGTAAATTATAAAATCGATTTCGTTCCGCCGGATCTAATCCTGCGGTAGGCTCATCGACAATGATTAATTTAGGATTTCCAATTAACGCCTGAGCTACACCAAACCGTTGTTTCATCCCACCGGAGAATGTGCCCAGGTTCTTATTTTTTACGTGCGCAAGATTTACTTTTTCCAGCAAGGCATCGACAATTTCTTTTCTCTGTTTTTTATGGGTAATTCCCTTCAAATCGGCTATATGGTTGAGCATATTTTCCGCCGTCACCTTCGGATACACACCGAACTCCTGAGGCAAATAGCCCAGGATTTTCCTTACTTCCTGCTTTTCCTTGAGTACGTCCAACGGACCGAGGGTTATGGAGCCGCTGTCCGCTTCCTGAAGCGTGGCAATGGTCCGCATCAGAGACGATTTACCTGCACCATTGGGTCCTAATAGGCCGAACATACCCTGGTCAATCGTGAGGGAGACATCTTTTAATGCCTGAACCCCGTTGGAATATGTCTTGCTTAGGTTTTGAATGACAAGTTGCATAAGGGATGTGGGGTTGGTGATTTTAGTGTGTTTGAAGATAGGGATTGTCTATCACTCCGGCAATAGGGCCAAGAAGTATGAGGATTTATCAAAACAAAACAAGCCATGATTTTGGAATTATCATGGCCTGGGGTTTTGTAGGGCTTTGGTGCTTACATGACGACGTTTACAATTCGCCCGGGCACAATGATTACTTTCGTTGGTGGCTTGCCATCGGTCCACTTGGCGACAATTTCCGAAGCGAGGACGCTCTTCTCGATGTCTTCTTTGGGCATGTCTAATGGAAAATTCATCTTGGTACGTACCTTTCCGTTGATCGATATCGGGTATTCAAATGAGTTTTCCTTCAGATATTCTTCGTTGTATTCCGGGAAAACTTCATCGAGGATCGTTGTTGTATGTCCTAACTTTTCCCAAAGTTCTTCGGCGATGTGCGGAGCATAGGGAGAGAGCGCGATCACCAACGGCTCCAGTATGGCACGTTTGTTACACTTCAAGGTCGTGAGTTCATTGCAGCAGATCATAAATTCACTCACCGATGTATTGAATGAAAAATGAGCTATATCGTACTCTATTTTCTTTAACGTCTTGTGAAGTACCTTCAATTCATCCGGTGTGGGCTCTGCTGCATCCACTTTAAAGGCACCGAAACCGTCGTGAAACAGATTCCAGAATTTTCGAAGGAACTTAAATACGCCATCAATGCCGTGCGTATTCCATGGTTTGGATAATTCCAACGGCCCGAGGAACATCTCATACATACGAAGTGTGTCAGCACCGTAGTTGTCGATAATATCATCGGGATTAACGACGTTGAAATAGGATTTACTCATTTTTTCAATCGCCGCCCCGCAAATATATTGGTTGTCCTCCAGGACAAATTCTGCATTGGAAAAGTTTGGCTTCCATTTCCTGAATCCCCCCGTATCCAACACCAGCCCATTGACAAGCGCAATATCGACGTGCAAGGGGTCTGTCTCGTAATTGTCTTTTAATCCGGCAGATACAAATGTATTTTTTCCGCGAACACGATATACAAACCGTGAGTCGCCCGTGATTTTTCCCTGATTAATCAGTTTCTTGAACGGCTCGTCAAAATTTAGGTACCCCAGGTCGTGAAGCACCTTAACCCAGAGGCGAGAATATAGCAGATGCGCCACGGCGTGCTCCGAGCCGCCTACATACACGTCAACTTGTCCCCAGTAGTCCAGCGCCTTGCGGTCCGCAAAGGCCTCCCTATTGTGCGGATCGGTATAACGCAGAAAATACCACGCAGCACCGGCGTGAGTAGGCATGGTGCTGGTATCCCGGCGTTTTCCTTCTTCGAAGAAGACCCAATCCCGGAGGTTTGCCAACGGCCCTTCTCCCGTACCCGAGGGTTTGAAATTGTTGGACTCGGGTAACGTCAGGGGAAGCTCACTTTCATCCATGGCCCTAGGTATATCGTTAACATAAGCAATCGGAAAGGGTTCACCCCAATACCGTTGTCTGCTCCACCCCGCATCTCTCATTTTATAGTTTACCTGCCTCTTTCCAATACCCCGTGCCTCCAGTTTTTCGATCACCACATCGATAGCCTCATGCATAACGATGCCGTTGAGAAAATCCGAGTTTTCGAGGATAGCGTCTTTTGTTGGGTTAGCTTCCGTGCCATCGTAAAAACTGCCGATGATGTTGGTGACCGGTAAATTAAAAAACTGTGCAAATTTATGATCCCGCTCATCGCCACAAGGCACCGCCATGATGGCTCCGGTGCCATATCCAGCCAGAACGTATTCACTGATCCACACGGGTATCTCGCGACCATCAAAAGGATTGATAGCGTAAGCCCCGGTAAAAGCACCTGTGATCTTTTTTACCTCCGCCATGCGGTCCACCTCGGAGCGACTTTCCACATAAGTAAGGTAGGTGTCGATCTCCTGGCGTTTAGCTTCGCTGGTGACCTGAGCTACAAGTTCGTGTTCCGGTGCCAATACCATGAAGTCCACGCCAAAGATGGTATCAGGCCGGGTAGTAAAAACAACTAATGGGCTAGGCACTCCTTTTTCATCTTTGACTTGAAACGTGATTTTGGCACCGGTGCTTTTTCCGATCCAGTTGCGTTGAATTTCCTTCATGGAATCACTGAAATCCACCTCATCCAATCCATTCAGTAGCCTTTCGGCATATTCCGTTATCCGAAGACTCCACTGACGCATTTGTTTTTTTACTACCGGAAATCCACCCCGATAACTAACGCCATTGATAACCTCATCATTAGCCAGTACGGTACCCAGTGCTTCACACCAGTTCACATCGGTGTACGCCAGGTATGCCAGCCGGTACTGCATGAGAATTTCCTGTTGAATGACGTCGTCAAAACTTTTCCACTCATCACTGGTAAACGTTTCCTTTTCTGACCCTGGTATTTTAAACTTGTCGTTGGGAAACGGATGACCGACGTTACCCTCCTTCCCGAAGATGGTGACCAGCGTTTCAATACGTTCTGCTTTCCCATGGCGACGATTATACCAGCTGTCAAAAAATTGGAGAAAGATCCATTGTGTCCATTTGTAATAATCTGAATCACAGGTCTGCACTTCACGGCTCCAATCGAAGCTGAACCCAATCTTTGAAAGCTGACTTTTGAATGTCTTGATATTCTGCGCGGTGGAAATGGCCGGATGAATGCCATGGTCCATTGCATATTGTTCTGCCGGCAACCCAAAGGCATCGAATCCCATAGGGTGCAGCACATTAAAACCCTTCAGGCGCTTATATCGCGAAACGATGTCAGATGCGATATACCCCAGGGGATGGCCCACATGTAATCCGGCTCCGGATGGGTAGGGAAACATATCCAGGACGTAGTATTTTGGCTTTGAGGATTCATTTGAAACCTTGTAAACACCATCGCGGACCCACTTATCCTGCCATTTCTGCTCTATGTTCTTAATCTCTTCTTTACTGTAATCGGCCATCTTGGTTAACCATTCATTGGAATTAGAACGGCAAAAATAAACAAACCGGGGTAAATGCAAGGGATGGGGGTGTGGGGGGTAACGAACCGTTCTACCGGGAGGAAATAAGGGTAGTGCTTTGACATTTGAAATTCGGCGTTTCACATTCTCTACAGGGGGATAGGGTGGGGATAGGGGATATAAGCCAGTATGTTTGAAAAGGGATATTGGGAAATTAGGATATTGGGGACTCCTATTCACCCCCCATCAGTCACTCGTAAGATGACTCTGATGTTTCGAAAATCATCCCACGTCAACCCGAATGTCTATTTATAAGCCAGAGAAGAGGTATAGGAGGCATAGAGGTATTGAGCTATAAAGGGCAACCGCGTTATCCCAAGACTACAAACTGTATTAAGATCTTCGTCTGAGATTCGAAGACATCCCCACCTTCGAGAGCACACAAGACGCAGACGCACAAAAGAACTAAAACGGTTCTTTCAAAATAGCACCTCCGCGTTTTGGAAAGGGGTTATTAGGAAATTGGGATATTGGGGGGAAGGGAGGTGTAAAGGTAAAGGTATAAAGGAAGAGGTATAAAGGTATAAAGGATATAGGGTTATAAATCGCGCTGTTACAGGTCCGTAAGATGGGAATTTAGTATAGCTGAAAATAAAGCAGAAAATGAAACATCTCAACGCTTCCCGGCAGTCAACGGTTGAAATGCAGATAGCGGAAAGGCCGCGGAAATTTCCGGTCGAAGCTTTAACGAATCTGAGTCAGTTCAGCCCCCTGCTGCTGCCGAAGTGTATCACAGCTGTCCTTTAGCGAAACCCTAAACAGAGGAACCGTATGCGGGAAAGCCGCTCGGGTCTGTGGGGGAGCGCGCAGGTAACGAACCGCTCGACCTGGAGAAATTGGGGGATAGGGATGTTGGGGGGTGGTTTTTGTGCGGTGCCGGGATTTGACGGTTCATCATGGCTATCCTACGGTTCAGTGGGATAGATTATTTCCACTACTCCGTGGCGCCAATCTTTGATGCGTAACGATACAAAAGCGACGCATGAAAACGATTCTAATGGTCTCTCTCTTCTTTATTCTTGTGGTTTCCAATGGGCAGGTCAGGATTTCCGGCAAAGTTACCGATGTACATGGTGAACCGATACTAGGGGCGAATGTACTATTAAAAGATACCTATGATGGCGCGAGCTCTCAGGCCGATGGTACCTACGAATTTGAGACAACAGCAACCGGTGACCAGGTTCTGATATCAAAGTTCATCGGCTACAAGGATTTTGTCGCGAGCCTGGTGATCACGAGCCAAGCCGTTACAGTGGATGTCCGGATGGAGGAGACGATAAACGAATTAAAGGCCGTGACCATTTCAGCGGGAGCCTTTACGGCTAGTGATGCGACCCGAAGAACGGTACTCAAGGCCATAGATATTGCGTCGACGGCCGGAGCTACTGCGGATATCGCCGGGGCACTGAATACACTTCCCGGAACCCAAAAGGTAGGTGAGACCGGGCGGCTCTTTGTCCGCGGTGGTGACAGCAACGAAGCACGCACCTTTATTGACGGGCTGGTAGTACTGGATGCTTACAGCACCGCTGCGCCGAACACGCCATCGCGTGGAAGATTTCTTCCCTTCATGTTCAAGGGCACAAGCTTTAGCACCGGCGGTTACTCCGCTGAATATGGTCAGGCGCTCTCTTCTGCCCTGGTATTGGATTCAAAAGATGAAGCGGCATCCACACGAACAGATATTGGGATTCTTTCCGTCGGAGGCGACATCGGACATACCCAGGCATGGGACCGTGGATCTGTGGGTGGTAAAATTCAGTACACCAATATCCGGCCGTATTTTGGATTAATAAATCAGGAAATCGACTGGCAGCGGCCACCCGAATCGCTGGAAGCCGTCACGGCGTTCAGGCAACAAGTAGGAAAAGCCGGCATGGTCAAATTTTATGGCAATCTAAATCACTCAAACTTTTCATTATATAATCACTCCATCGATCAGCCACAGGATAAACAGTTGTATGAACTCACGAACAACTATGGGTATCTCAATGGCTTTTACCGCATGCCACTTAACAACTCGTGGACTCTTCGCGGCGGTGTATCATACACCAGCATTCGTGAAAACATAACAATTGAGGGACTGGTCGTGAATGCGCTGGAACAAGGCACACACGTCAAAACTGTACTGGAGGGATCATTATCGGATAACGTTGAGTTGAAGACTGGCGTTGAAATCCTACAGCGCAATTATGATCAATACCTTGATAATCCTGACGTCGCAGCTTCCCTTGGATTTGACGAAGTGATTACCTCAGCGTTTGCGGAAGCCGACCTGTATGCGACGAATGACTTTGTAACGCGGCTTGGTGCCCGTACAGAATACAATAGTCTGACCAACAGGGTGGCCGTCGATCCGCGAATCTCCGTAGCCTACAAGGCAGGATCCCGAGGCCAGATCTCGTTTGCGTATGGACAATACCGGCAGTCGGTAAAGAATGAACTACTGCGAATTGATCCTTCACTTACCGCGGAAAAAGCATCTCATTATATCCTGAACTATCAGTGGCTTGAGAATAATAGAACATTCCGTGTAGAAACCTATTACAAGCAGTACCATGACCTGGCGAAAAACGTATCGGGCAATCCGGCAGCATTAGACAATGGTGGGAATGGATATGCACGAGGTGTAGATATTTTCTGGCGGGATAATCAGTCTGTTAAAAATGGTGACTATTGGTTCTCCTATTCCTTTCTGGATACGGAACGTGATTATCTGAACTATCCGAGCCGGGCCATTCCTAGTTTTGCCTCGGCTCACAATCTGTCGTTTGTATACAAACAGTTTATTCCTTCCTTAAAGAGTCAAATCGGGCTTACATATTCGTATGCTTCAGGGAGGACCTACAACGATCCCAATATGGAAGCGTTTAATGCGGGCAAGACACCGTATTATTCAGATCTGAGCATGAACTTTTCCTACTTGCCAAAACCCTACATCATTCTCCATTTTTCATGCACAAATCTTCTCGGGCGCGATAATATTTTCGGATATGAATTTGGCGAGATTCCCGATGTATCGGGCGTATATCCACATCGTGCTATCCGGCAAGCAGCGCCTCGATTTCTATTTATTGGGATTTTTATTACGCTCTCAAAGGATAAAACCACAAATCAATTACCTAGTCTTTAGTTCACCTTAAATATAAAAAAGTTATGAAAACATCGATGATTATTATTGCCACGCTGGCATTGGCGTTCGTTGCGGAATCAGTATCGGCTATCGGAAGTCCCTACGTAGAAGCCATGCAGAAAAACATTCACATTGTTTATACATCTGACTCGGTCGCAGAGCTTCAACAGGGAGTGAATGCCCTGGAACGTATTGGAGGGGCGGAGAAAGACAAATGGGAACCCTATTATTACGCAGCATTTGGCTACCTGATGATGGCTAATCGTGAAGGGTCGGCTATAGGAAAGGATCAATATCTCGACCAGGCCATGAAGGCCATAAACTATGCCAAAAAGATAAAGGGCAATGAGTCGGAACTCGTCGCGCTCGAAGGCTTTGTTCATATGATGCGCGTTACTGTCGACCCGGGCACCCGGGGCCCACAATATTCTGGGATGGCCATGCAAACACTGGGACAGGCATGTGCGATGGATCCGGAAAATCCCAGGGCTTTGGCATTGCTTGCTCAGATGCAGTTTGGCACGGCAAAATTCTTTGGATCTCCCCTCACCGAAGCTTGTGCTACGGCAAATAAGGCGATGGAAAAATTTGATAGCTTTTCTTCGACCAACCCGTTGGCGCCAGGTTGGGGAAAGGAGATGACGATAGCTTTGCAGGAGGGTTGTAAGTAAACCGGTATTTTATTGTCACGTTATTGTAAGTTTCGGGCTGAGAGATTTGTAATGAAGATATTTGTTATACCGGATAATTGTATTTTTAAGCCATGGTGGTGAATCGGAAGCGCTTGCGTACAGAACTTACTTATGCCGGGTTCTTCATATTGGCAAGCATAGTTCAGACTTATTTCACTTGTTCCGGATGTAATACATTTCAGAAATATTTTTTTGTAACCGTGTTTTCATTTGTCATCTGGGTGCTCCTGTGGCGAGGTAATAATGCGTTAACACACTATGTAAATTCGAAGATATCATGGTTTAAGTTTCCCGTGAAGCGACTGATCGTTGGTATAATATCAACGATCGGCTACACGCTCGTTGCCGTGACATCGATAATGCTGATTTTTGAAAGGTTTTTTAATTTTGGTTTTGGTGATTCCTTTCTATGGACTATCTATTTTGCCGTTGGAATCACGATCGTAATTTCTTTGATCTTACACGCTCATGAGTTTCTAATGAGAGGCAGGCAGGCTACGCTCGACGCAGAGGTACTGCAGAAGGAAAGCGCTATCGCTAAATATGAGAGTCTTAAGAATCAGGTGAGTCCTCATTTCCTATTTAACAGCTTTAACGCGCTAACAAATCTTGTTTATGAGGATCAGGATAAAGCAGCAAAATTTATTAAGCAATTGTCGGAAGTGTACCGTTATGTGCTGGACACCCGGGAAAAGGAAGTTGTTCCACTCCGGGAAGAACGCAAATTTCTGGACGCCTACCTGTTTCTTCAGCAGATCAGATTTGGCGATAAGCTAAATCTGACGATTCAGCTGGATGACCTTAAGTGCCTGGTCGCTCCATTGGTTCTCCAGATTTTGGTGGAAAATGCGATAAAACACAATATTGTATCAGAAGAAAACCCCTTGCAAATAAACATCTATGCAAAAGATGAATTTATTGTGGTGGAAAATAACCTTCAGCAGAAGTCGGTGATTGTCAACGATTCGTCAGGGGTTGGATTGGATAACATAAAAAAACGTTATGCGTTCCTGAGTGATCGCCCTGTAGAAATATTAAATGACAAAAAATTTATTGTCAGGATTCCAATCCTGCCGGAAGAATAATCGGGTATGAAGGTATTGATAATCGAAGATGAACCCCAGGCAGCGAAGCGGTTGGAATCGCTTGTAAAAGCGCTCGAACCGGACGTTGTGATACTTGATATGCTGGATTCGGTGAAGAGATCCGTCGCCTGGTTGCGCGAAAATCGGGCGCCTGACCTGATCTTTATGGATATTCAATTGGCTGACGGGTTAAGTTTTCAAATTTTTGAGCAGAGTGAAGTAAGTTCGCCGGTAATTTTTACAACGGCTTACGACTCCTATGCGTTGAAAGCATTTAAGGTTAATAGTATTGATTATATTCTTAAACCGGTAGATCGCGATGAACTCGGCGTGGCATTGAAGAAATATCATGAACTGGGTCATGCCAGATCCAAAATTGTACTCGAAAATATCGACCAGGCTATTCAAATGCTCACGAAGAAGTTTAAAACAAGGTTTGTTGTTAAGGTTGGAGAACACCTGCGATGGTTGGAAGTGAAGGACATTCTTTTTTTTCTCAGTATGGAAAAAGTAACGTTTTGCTACACCGTTGATGGGCGCAAAAACATCGTGGATTATACACTTGATCAACTGGAAGGCTTGTTAGACGCTGACAGGTTTTTTAGAATCAACCGTAAATACATTGTATCTGTGGAAGCGATTCGGGATATGGTAAGTTATACGAACAGCAGGCTTAAGCTCGTACTTAGAAAAAGCGATGATCCGGAGGTTATTGTTGCCCGCGAACGGGTAAGTGAATTCAGGGAATGGCTTGATCGATGACTATTACGCCAAGGCATAAATACGCAACATGATGTCGGGTAAGGACGGGAATATAGATGACAATCAAAGCCTTCGACAAAAAAAGTGTGCAACGATAATTGTGACGGGGTACTAGTTTTCTGTGATCAGTCTTTTTAGCTCTTCAATATCGGATTGTTTCAATGGCTTCGTGATAAACTGAATAACATTTTTAAAGGCAAAGGCTTGTTCCCGATCTTTCATGCTATTGGAACTGGTAAGCACAACGATTTTTGATTTGTCCTTCACCTTGTCAGGCAGGTCCACGAAATTCTTCAGGAATGAGAAGCCATCGTTTTCCGGCATATTCAGATCAAGAAAAATAATATCCGGGGCTGATTCCCCGTTAATCTCCTGGAGCCATCCCAACGCTTCCTCTGCGGATTTATACAGGAAGAGTTCATTTGAAAAATTATAGACTTCCAAAAACCTTCGCTGAATGAACAGATCGATATCGCTATCGTCTATCAAGACAGTCTTACCTACAAGTCTTGCCATAAGATTCCATTGAGAGGTGTTGGATAAACTTAGGAAAAAAGCATCAAAACGGGAAAATTGCGCTAAAATTATATAACGCGGTTTCAAAGCTATGAAAAATGTGTTAAAATTGGAATTCCAAAACCTAAGCATGACCATGAAACTAAACCCAGTTATTCAACTCGCATTTAGTACCCTGATAGCCATTGGTTTGGCTTCATGTGGGACATCTTCCAGCGATAAGGATCAAAATTCAAAAGATTTTGATGCCGCGGAAGAAAATCTCGAGAAGCAGATCGAAGACCTTATTTATAACATCCCGCCACCCTCTGAAATACCCTACCTGCTTCAGGCAACCGGGGCTGAATTCAATGAAAGCCTGTTGAATTCCCGCTCAAAAGCAGATCAATACTCGTCCCGGACAGATAAAGCCGCCCTGAATTTAGGGGTTTATGCTGCCGATATCGGATACCTGAGTTCTTACGACAAGACACAGGAAGCCATAGATTACCTGGGTGCTGCCAAGAACCTGGCCGACGGACTGGGTGTTATCGGATCGTTCGATGTGGAGGTTTTACAGAAATTTGAGGAAAATATTTCGAATAAGGATTCCCTCACGCGTTTGTTGGATGACACAATGGATAAGACCCAAATGTTTTTGAAAGACAACAACCGGAACAAACTTTCGGCCATGGTCATTACCGGTAGCTTCGTGGAAGGCCTGTATATTTCTACCGGGTTGGTTAAAACCTATCCCACGGATTTATTACCTACAGATGCCAAGAACCTGGTGCTGACTCCTATAATCCGTATTATCCTCGATCAGAAGAGTTCGGTGTCAGAACTGTCCAAAATGTTAAGCGCCGTAGACCAAACGGATGAAGTTACCGCATTAGTCACCGACTTGAAAGCGTTGGAGACGGAATACGCTTCGTTAAACATCGAAGAACAAATCAGGAATAACAATGCTAACCTTGTTCTTTCGGACAAGAACCTGGTGGAAATTACGAACATTGTCGAAAGGCTTCGAAAGGGAATTACAGACTAACCTTTGAATGTCGTTTGACCAACATAGGGACTGGCACGAAACCAGTCCCTATTTTTTTCTTATAGGTTTGTCATCTTTACCTATCTTTATCCATACCGAATGAAGGAATACGTATGAGCGAACCGTTACTCAAGGCCATTCTTAGATTGTTTGCGGTAGTTGCCAGGGAAGATGAAGTCACGCAACAAGAGCGCGAACAGGTACGTGTATTTCTGGATTTTCATCTCAGCCAGTCAGTTGTTGACCCCTACCTTAAATTATTTGACGATTATATTAAGCAACTCCCTCAGAAAACAGGTGAGCTGGTC
>Ga0299906_10003124_pt1 | contig 13656 bp, 14 predicted proteins | sample RVTome_14_FD_200259 | JGI IMG/M metagenome (GOLD analysis project Ga0299906, IMG submission 200259) | Soil microbial communities from uranium-contaminated site in the Upper Colorado River Basin, Wyoming, United States - RVT145D125 (version 2) ...
AATGGAGGGGGCAACATGACCAATCGAAACTACTTCGGAACCGACGGCGTCCGTGGACGCGTGGGCGAGGAGCCGATTACGCCGGAGTTCGTTCTTAAGCTCGGTTGGGCGGCGGGCCGTGTACTCGGCGCGAGAGGCGGCGATCCGGGAAAAATATTGATCGGCAAGGACACGCGTGTGTCGGGTTATCTGCTCGAATCGGCGCTCGAATCCGGGCTTTCCGCGGCCGGGGTCGACATCTCGCTGCTCGGACCGATGCCAACGCCCGCGATCGCCTACCTGACCCGAACCGCGCGGGCCCGCGCCGGCATCGTCATCAGCGCTTCGCACAATCCCTATCAAGACAACGGCATTAAGTTTTTCTCCGCGGAGGGAACCAAACTGGCCGATGAGGTCGAGCTCGACATTGAGCGCACGATGCGCGAGCCGTTGCGAATGGTGTCTTCCGACGAACTCGGCAAAGCCTGGCGTTACGACGACGCCGGCGGACGCTACGTCGAATTCTGCAAAAGCACGTTTCCAAACCGTGCCAGCCTCGAGGGTTTGCGGATCGTCGTCGATTGTGCGAACGGCGCCGCCTACCATGTCGCACCGCTCGTGTTCAGCGAGCTTGGCGCGGATGTCACCGCGATCGCCAACGAACCCGACGGATTCAATATCAATCGCGAATGCGGCTCGACGTATCCGGATACGCTCAGCCGGGCGGTCGTCGAGACCCGCGCCGATCTTGGCATCGCGTTGGACGGGGACGGCGATCGCGTGATCATGGTGGATGCGGACGGCGCCGTGCTCGACGGCGATCAATTGCTCTACATCATCGCGGTGGATCGCTTGGCGAGCGCGGCGCTGCGCGGGGGGTTGGTCGGGACGCTCATGAGCAATTTCGGCCTCGAGGTGGTGTGCCGCAACCGAAATATCCCATTCGTGCGCGCGGCCGTCGGCGACCGCTATGTCATGGGCGAGCTGCTGGAGCGCGGCTGGGATCTGGGCGGCGAAAGCTCGGGCCATATCATTTGTCTCGACAAGCTGACGACCGGCGATGGGATCATCGCCGCGCTGCAGGTGTTGGCGGCGATGGCGCGCGGCGGTCGGCCGCTCGCGGAGTTGAAGAGCGGCATGACGCTGTTTCCGCAACACATGATCAACGTACGCATGGCGCGCCGCTTCGATCCGAAGTCGTCGCCGCTGGTGCAGGACGCCGTGCGCGCGGCCGAACGCGAACTACGGGGACAAGGCCGGGTGGTGCTGCGGCCATCCGGGACCGAGCCGGTCGTACGGGTTATGGTGGAAGGAGAGGACGGCGCATTGGTAATGCGCTTGTCGCAAGAACTCGCCGAGGCGGTACGTCGCGCCGCGGAGGCAGCCTGAAGCACGCCCCCCGAAATTGCATTGCACGGCGTCCGTCGTTAACATCCCGCGTTTTCCGAGGGTAGGGTAATGGCGTCCCGTCGGCCGTTCGTCGCTGGCAACTGGAAAATGAATGGAACGCGCGCGAGTTCCGCCGAGCTGGTTGCGGGCGTTGCGCGCGTCATCGGGTCCGTGGCGAATGTCGATGTCGCCCTATTGCCGCCGTTCATTCTCATTCCGGCTGTTGCCGATCTACTGAAGCCGATGGGCGGGCGGATTGCTTACGGTGGCCAAAACCTCGATACCCACGCGAGCGGCGCCTATACCGGCGAAGTGTCGGGCGCGATGCTGCGCGATTTCGGATGTACCTATGTCGTCGTCGGCCACTCTGAAAGGCGCGCCCTCTATGGCGAAACCGATTCACTGGTTGCGGATAAGTTTGCCGCCGCGCAAGCCGCGGGCCTGACGCCCATACTGTGTATCGGCGAAACGCTCGCCGAACGCGAAGCGGGACAGACGGAACAGGTGGTGCAGCGCCAGCTCGACGCCGTGCTTGCGCGCAGCAGCGCGGCAAGTCTGGGCGCTGCAACGCTTGCGTACGAGCCGGTGTGGGCGATCGGCACCGGGCGCACCGCGACACCCGAACAGGCGCAGGCGGTTCACGGTTTTCTACGTGCTAGAATCGCGTCCCGGGACGCCGGTGTGGCGGCGAGTTTGCGCATCTTGTATGGCGGCAGCGTGAAGGGTTCCAACGCGCGCGAGTTGTTCAGTCAGCCCGATATTGACGGCGGTCTAATCGGCGGTGCGTCGCTGCACGCGGAAGAATTCTTGACGATTTGTCGGGCGGCCGAATGACGAGGTATCGCACGAATGCGTGAAATTATCGTTGTCGTTGATATTCTGGCGGCGGTCGGATTGGTCGCGCTGGTCCTGCTGCAGCAGGGCAAGGGCGCGGACATGGGAGCCGCGTTCGGCAGTGGCGCGTCGCAAACGCTGTTCGGTAGTCGCGGTACGGCGAATTTCTTGACGCGCACAACCGCGGTGCTTGCGCTCGTGTTTTTCGTTGCGAATTTGGTGCTCGCGTATTTGGCGACCGCGCCCGTCGCTCCCGGCAGCGTGGCGACCCAGACCTCGGCGCCGGTATCGACGCCTGCACTGGAGGTTCCGACTCCGCCTGCAGCACCCGCGATACCCGCGACGCCACAGCCGCCGAAGGCGCCGGAGGTACCGAAGTAAACGAATCCGCGCGCAGCGCGCTCGGCTCGCTCTGATGCACAGGGATGTGCGAATGTCGCGAGCGCAGGTGCCACACAAGGACGTGGTAATGTCGCGGGCGCGCAGGAGGCGCGCGGAGCGACACGCGCGTAGCGGCCTCTCCCCGCGGGAGAGGGAATGAGGGTGAGGGGTGTTCCGCTGGTCCGCGTCCCTCACCCCCCTCCCTCTCCCGGAGGGAGAGGGAGGGCTGGTTCGCTGATGCGATTCTGTCGATCTGCCGAAGTGGTGAAACTGGTAGACACGCTATCTTGAGGGGGTAGTGGCGAAAGCCGTGTGGGTTCGAGTCCCACCTTCGGCACCATCTTTCAGCAGTTTGCCGGCCGTTTTTGTTACGTTGCTGGAAGTTTGAGGCGCGTCACGCGGTCGCCCGCGCTTGACACTTCATTGGCAAACGGTTCGTATTGCGCTTCTGCGTTATTTGTGGGAATTGAGGGGGGAAGGGAATGCTGGAGGCGCTGCGCGAATCCACCGCAAACGTGCATACGGTGGAAGAGTATAAGGAGTGGACCAAGAACAATCTGCGGTCAATTCTGCCGCACCAAGCGATGATCAGCGGGTGGGGCCATCGCCACGCCGGCGGGGTCGGCCTTGACCTGATGGTAACGGTCGACTTTCCCGCGGAACACCTCGAAAAGATTCGCAACCGTGTCGGAGCGATCGATACGCCGATCCTATGGCGCTGGCTCGTGACGGAAAGACCGGTCACCTTCGATTGCGACAACCCCTGGCCGGATGTGCCGCCGCAGTGGCTCGAAAGCTTCCGCGGTTTCGGATTGCGCAACGTCCTGGCACACGCGCAGTGGGACACCGAACGCGTCGGGGGGACCTACCACAGCCTCTACCGCATGCCGGTCGCTCCTGGGGACCGCGAAGCGCGGCTTTTCGCCGAAATCGTTCCGATGTTACACGAGACGTTCTGCCGCGTGATGCAGTCGATTAGCGCCGCGGATCGCTTTTCCGCGTCCCTGGATTCGCTCACCGCCCGCGAGCGTGAAGTGGTCCGATGGCTCGGAATAGGCAAGACCAACTCCGAAGTCGCCAGCATCAACGGCATCAGCGAAAACACGGTAAAGCACTACGTGACGGAAATATTCAACAAGCTCGGCGTGTCGAACCGCACGCAATTGGTTCGCCGGCTCGCCGAGCGTGAATCCCGGGGTCCCGTTTACAACACCCAGGTTTATTAATTCGAACGCGTCGCCCGTCTGCGCGACGATGTCTGTTCGCGCTGTCGTTCCTGTTTCCTTCCGGCACCAAAGTGCCCTTTTGTGCAATACACCGCGCTGCTAATTTTCCACTCGCTGTATCTCCTCCGATTGTCGTTTATGGGCGCGAGAGGGCGGACCAGGGATGAATGGGGGGGTGCGGCGGTGCGATCGGCGCCGTCCGCGGTGGGGACATAACGGCCTTCTCGCGCCCGCCTTTGTTCGCCGATTTGGCGGATTTCCCCGTAAATCTTCTTGATTTCAAGGTATCGGGTGCGTAGACTCGCGAGCGCTTTAGCTGAGTTAGACAGGCGCACGGGTACCGCTCGGTGCTGCAAAACTACCTCCCTATCCTGATCTTCATGGCGGTCGCGCTCGGGCTCGGCACGGTCATGCTTATCATGGGCCGTATGCTCGGTCCGCATCGCCCCGATGCCGCGAAAAACTCCCCCTACGAATGCGGTTTTGAAGCGTTCGAGGATTCGCGCATGAAATTTGACGTACGTTACTACCTTGTCGCAATCCTTTTTATAATATTCGACCTCGAAATCGCTTTTCTCTTTCCCTGGGCGACCGTGCTTAGGGAGATCGGTTTGTTCGGACTGGCGACGATGATGCTGTTTCTCGCGATTCTGGTCGTCGGCTTCATTTACGAGTGGAAGAAGGGAGCATTGGAATGGGAGTAGCTCAACCGGCTGGGCTCGAGCGCGGCTGGATCACCACGAAAGTCGACACGCTGATCAACGCCGCGCGCACCGGCTCGCTTTGGCCCATGAGCTTCGGTCTCGCCTGTTGCGCGGTGGAAATGATGCACGCCGCCGCGTCGCGCTACGATTTGGATCGTTTCGGGATTATTTTCCGCCCGAGTCCGCGCCAGTCCGACGTGATGATCGTCGCCGGTACGCTGGTGAACAAGATGGCGCCGGCGCTGCGCAAGGTTTACGACCAAATGGCCGAACCGCGTTGGGTGATCTCGATGGGTTCGTGCGCGAATGCCGGCGGTTACTACCACTATTCCTATGCCGTCGTGCGCGGGTGCGATCGCATCGTGCCGGTCGACGTCTATGTGCCCGGCTGTCCCCCGACCGCCGAGGCGTTGTTGTACGGAATCTTGCAACTGCAAAATAAGATTCGCCGCACGGAAACGATCGCGCGGTAAGTTGCTCCGACAAATAGCCGAATGACGGAATCACTTCAGGCGGTTGCCGCACAAGCCGCCGAAAAACTCGGCGTTTCGCTAATCGGCGTCACGCCGGCGCGCGGTGAACTTACGCTTGAGATCAAGCGCGAGGATATTTTGAAAGTCGCTCGCGTGTTGCGCGACGATGCCGTGTTCGCGTTCGAGCAGCTCATCGATGTCGCGGGTGTCGACTACTCCGCTTTTGGCGCGGAATCCTCGGTCGGCGTGCGTCCGGGAGAGCGGTTTGCCGTGGTTTACCACCTGCTGTCGATCAAATACAACCGACGGTTGCGGCTGCGTGCGTACGTAAACGATGAAATGCCGCTGATTGATTCCGTGTATGAAATATGGAACTCGGCCAACTGGTTCGAACGCGAGGCGTTCGATCTATTCGGTATTATTTTCGAGGGTCATCCCGACCTGCGTCGGATCCTGACCGATTACGGTTTTATCGGCCATCCGTTCCGCAAGGACTTCCCGCTGATCGGGCACGTGGAAATGCGCTACGACGAAGCCAAGCGCCGCGTCGTGTATCAACCGGTGACGATCGAACCGCGCGTGCAAGTGCCGCGCGTGATACGTGATGAAGGATTCGCGCGTGGCTGAGATCCGCAACTACACCATGAATTTCGGGCCGCAGCATCCCGCGGCGCACGGCGTGCTGCGGCTGGTGATGGAACTCGACGGCGAAGTCATCCAGCGCATCGATCCGCACATCGGTCTGTTGCATCGCGCGACCGAGAAGCTCGCGGAATCGAAGCCGTATAACCAGTCGATCGGCTACATGGATCGGCTCGACTATGTTTCGATGATGTGCAACGAACACGCCTACGTGCGGGCGATCGAAAAGCTCGCCGACATCGAGGTGCCGATCCGCGCGCAGTACATCCGCACGATGTTCGATGAAATTACGCGAATTCTGAATCATCTGCTGTGGCTCGGCACACACGCGCTCGATATCGGCGCGATGACGGTGTTCCTGTATTGCTTTCGCGAGCGCGAGGACTTGTTCGACTGCTACGAGGCGGTTTCCGGCGCGCGCATGCACGCCACGTATTATCGACCCGGCGGCGTCTACCGCGATCTCCCGGAATCGATGCCGACGTACCAACCCTCGAAATGGCACGATCAAAAAGAAGTCGCGCGGCTGAACAGCAATCGCGACGGCTCGCTTCTCGACTTCATCTGGGATTTCACGGAGCGTTTTCCGGGATACGTCGACGAGTACGAGACACTCCTGACCGACAACCGCATTTGGAAGCAGCGCACGGTCGGTATCGGCGTGATGGCGCCCGAACGGGCGCTGGCGCTCGGATTCACCGGCGCGATGCTGCGCGGCAGCGGCGTCGAGTGGGATTTACGCAAGAAGCAGCCGTACGCGATGTACGATCGCGTCGATTTCGACATTCCGGTCGGCGTGAACGGCGATTGCTACGATCGCTATCTCGTGCGCGTCGAGGAAATGCGCCAAAGCAATCGCATCGTTCGCCAGTGCGTCGAATGGCTGCGGCACAATCCTGGGCCGGTGATGGTCGATAACCATAAGATCGCGCCGCCGCGGCGCGAGGAAATGAAAGCCGACATGGAAGCCCTGATCCACCACTTCAAACTCTTCACCGAGGGTTATTGCCTGCCCGCCGGGGAAGTTTACGCGGCGGTCGAGGCGCCGAAGGGCGAGTTCGGCATATATATGGTGTCGGACGGAGCGAACAAACCGTACCGCGTGAAGATTCGTGCGCCCGGTTTCGCGCACCTGTCATCGCTCGATGAAATGTGCCGCGGCCATATGATCGCCGACCTGGTGGCGGTGATCGGTACGCTCGACATTGTCTTCGGGGAGGTCGATCGCTGATGGCGTCGAACCCGATGCCGCGCGCGGCCCGGCCGCTGTCGTCCGCGGCGCGCACCGAGATCGATCGTTGGACGGCGAAGTTTCCCCCGGAGCGCAAACGCTCGGCATTGCTTCCGGCGTTGACGTTTGTACAGCGCGAAAATGGCGGGTGGCTTACGCCCGAGTTGCTCGAAGCGGTCGCCGACTATCTCGACGTTGCGCCGATCGCGGCGGAAGAAGTCGCCAAATTTTACAGCCTCTACGATTTGGCGCCGGTGGGTCGCCACAAGCTCTACGTGTGCAACAGCATTTCCTGCTGGCTGTGCGGGTCGGAGCGCATCATCGAACATTTGAAGGAGCGTCTCGGCATCGGCATCGGTGAAACCACATCGGACGGGCGCTTCACCTTGAAACAGGCGGAGTGCCTGGCGGCGTGCGGCGGCGCGCCGGCGATGGTGGTCGCCGGCGAGTACCACGAAAATCTGACGCCGGAAAGGATCGACGCGCTGCTCGCGCGACTGAAATAGGCGCTCGGGTTGCTTTGAATCTTATGATGGTTTGTCGCGAAGACGCAGAGACGCAAAGCGGGATGGGATTTCATCCGGAAAGATCTCTGCGCCTTTGCGTCTGTGCGGCAAGAACTCATATGTTTGGTTCTATTCGACCTTATCGAGCATGACCGCAGTTTTGCACAACATCTGTCTGCCAGACGCCAAACGCGAGAAGCCGTGGCTGCTCGCGAACTATCGCGACGCCGGCGGGTACGAGATGTGGGAAAAGGTGCTCAAGGAGCGCCCCGAACCCGGCAAGATCGTGGAGGAGTTGAAGACGTCGGCGCTGCGCGGGCGCGGCGGAGCGGGCTTCCCCACCGGTGTCAAATGGAGCTTCATGAATCCGAAAGCGCCGGGACAAAAATACTTGGTGTGCAATTCCGACGAAGGCGAACCGGGAACGTTCAAGGATCGCGACATCCTGCGCTACAACCCGCACGCGGTAATCGAAGGCATGGCGATCGCCGCCTACGCGACCGGCGTGACCGTCGGCTACAACTATCTGCGCGGCGAATTCATCGAACCGTATAACCGATTCGAAGCGGCGCTCAAGGACGCCTACGCCGCCGGCCTGCTCGGCAAGAACGTACTCGGTTCGGGCGTCGACTTCGATCTTTATACCTGCCTCGGCGCCGGCGCCTACATCTGCGGCGAAGAAACCGCGATGCTCGAATCAATCGAGGGCAAGCGCGGTTTGCCGCGCTACAAGCCGCCGTTCCCGGCCCACAACGGCTTGTTCGGGCGGCCGACGACGATCAACAACACCGAAACGCTCGCGTCGGTCCCTTATATTCTGCGCCACGGGGCCAAACAGTTTCTCGAACTCGGCCGGCCGAACAACGGCGGCGTGAAGGTCTTCTCCGTCTCCGGCCACGTGAACCGGCCCGGCAACTACGAAGTGCCGCTCGGTATTCCCTTCGCGGAACTATTGAAGCTCGCGGGCGGTGTGCGCAACGGGCACCGCCTGAAGGCGGTTATTCCGGGCGGCTCGTCGGCGAAAGTGCTGCCCGGTCGCGTCATGATGGAACTGACCATGGACTACGACTCGATCGGTAAGGCCGGATCGATGCTTGGCTCGGGTGCCGTGATCGTGATGGATGAAACGACTTGCATGGCGCGCGCGCTCCAGCGGATCGCGCATTTCTATTTCGAGGAGTCGTGCGGTCAGTGCACGCCGTGCCGCGAAGGCACGGGTTGGATGGCGCGCGTCATCGATCGGATCGAAGCCGGTCGCGGCCGCAGCGAGGATCTCGACCTGCTCGACGACGTCGCGTCGAAAATCGAAGGCCGTACCATCTGCGCCTTCGGCGAAGCCGCCGCGTGGCCGGTACGCAGCTTCGTGCAACATTTTCGCGATGAATTCCAGCATCACGTCGACCACCGGGCGTGTTTGCCGGAAACGCGAGGACGCCCGTGAGCGCGAACGAGAAAGCGATTAGCGCACCGCCGCCCGATTTGGTCACGATCGAGGTCGACGGCCGCAAGCTTCAGGCGCCGAAAGGCTCGATGATCATTCAGGCGACCGACGCCGCCGGCATTTACATTCCGCGTTTCTGCTATCACGCGAAGCTCTCGATCGCGGCCAATTGCCGCATGTGCCTGGTCGAAGTCGAAAAAATGCCGAAGCCGCAGCCGGCGTGCGCAACCCCGGTGATGGAAGGCATGAAGGTGTACACGCGTTCGGAAAAAGCGCGCGATTCGCAGAAGGCGGTCATGGAGTTCCTGCTGCTCAACCATCCGCTCGATTGCCCGATCTGCGATCAGGGCGGCGAGTGTCCGCTGCAGGATCAGGCGCTCGGTTACGGCAAGGGCGAATCGCGCTACGACGAAGCGAAGCGCGTCGTGCCGGACGCGGACATCGGACCGCTGATCACGACGTTCATGACGCGCTGTATTCACTGCACGCGCTGCGTGCGCTTCGGGCAGGAGCTGGCCGGCGTTATGGAGTTCGGTTTGCTCGGGCGCGGCGAACACTCCGAGATTCGAACGTTCCTCGATCGCAGCGTCGATTCGGAGCTTTCCGGTAACGTCATCGACATCTGTCCGGTCGGCGCGCTGACCTCAAAGCCGTTTCAATTCACCGCGCGTCCGTGGGAACTGGATCATCACGCTTCGATCGCGCCGCACGATTGCGTCGGCTCCAACGTCGATGTGCAAATCTTGCGCGGCCAGGTGAAGCGCGTGCTGCCGCGCGTGAACGAGTCGATCAACGAGTGCTGGCTGTCGGATCGCGACCGCTTCAGTTATGAGGCATTGAATTCCGAGGAGCGACTGCGCGTGCCGATGATTCGGCGCGACGGGCGCTGGGAAGAGGTCGATTGGCCGACGGCGCTCGAGTTTACAGTGAACGGTTTGCGTGGGGTTGTCGGCAAGGCGGGTCCGGATGCGCTCGGTGCGCTGGCGGCGCCGACGTCGACGCTCGAAGAGTTCTACATGCTGCAAAAGTTGGTGCGCGCGCTCGGATCGAACAACGTCGATCATCGGCTGCGCCAGCTCGATTTTTCCGACGACGCGCAAGCGCCGCTCTATCCGGCGCTTGGTATGAGCATTCCCGATCTGGAATCGCTCGACGCGGTGCTGCTGATCGGTGCGAATCCGCGTAAGGACCAGCCGCTGATCGGTTTGCGCCTGCGCAAGGCCGCGAACAGCGGCGCGCGGATCATGGTCATCAATCCGATCGATTACGACTTCACGCATCGTCTAGCCATAAAGCTGCTCGGGAAACCGGAGGAAATATATGCGGCTGCCGGCGAAGTCGCCAAAGCCGCCGCCGACGCCGCGGGTGGTGCGACGGAGGCGAGCTGGGTCGATACGCTCACGCCGCGCGCCGAAGCGCGGCGTATCGCCGAAGCGCTTGCCAAGGCGCGCAAGAGCGCCGTGTTGCTTGGACAGTTCGCCGCGACCCATCCGCAAGCCGCGGGTCTGCGCAGCCTGGCGCGCCGCATCGCCGAGAAATCCGGCGCCACGCTCGGGTTCTTGGCGGACGCAAATTCCGCGGGCGCGTGGGTTGCCGGTTGCGTCCCGCATCGCGGCCCGCTTGGAAAATCGGCCGGAGCGGGAAGCAGCGTGGCCGACATGCTGCGCCAACCTCGCAAGGCGTATTTGCTGTGGGGCGTCGAACCCGAACTCGACGTGCTCGACGGCGCGCTCGCCACCGCGGCGATGGAAGCGGCCGAGTTCGTCGTCATGGCGTCGAGCTTCAAGCCTTCGGCGTATCGTTCCCGCGCCATCGGTTACGCGCACGCGCTGCTGCCGCTCGCGCCGTTCACCGAAACCGACGGCAGCTTCGTGAATGCCGAGGGCCGCGTGCAGCGCTTCGAAGCGGCGCTGACGCCGCTCGGCGAAACGCGGCCGGGATGGAAAATACTGCGCGTGCTCGGCGATCGGTTGGGCGCGAACGGCTTTCAACAGAACAGTCTCGACGACGTGCGCAAGGAGTTGGGATTTCCGACGCTGTTCAAGGCGACGGCGCTCGCAGCCGGTCCGTTGCCCGCGCCGATGCGTACGCCGCTCGCCGACGGCCAGTTGCTGCGCATCGCCGAGGTGCCGCCGTACGCGGTCGATGCATTGGTGCGGCGCGCTGACGCGCTCGCCGCCACCGCCGACAACCCGCCGCCGGCCGCGCGCGTGAACGCAGCGGACGCTCGGCGGCTCGGACTTCGGGAAGATACGACCGCGGTCGTGCGCACCGTCGCCGGCGAAGCGCGGTTGAAGGTTGTCATCGATGCGCGAGTGCAGGACGGTTGTGTTCTGATTGCGTCGGGCTATCCGGAAACCGCCGCGCTCGGCGCGCACGGCCCGGCGAGTATCGTGCCCGCATGATCGAATTGTTTTTCAGCTACTGGAACGCGCTGCCCGAATGGAGTCGGATCGTGGCGTTCGACGTCGTCAAGATCGTGGCGATCTTGCTGCCGCTGATCCTGTCGGTGGCTTACCTGACGTTCGCGGAGCGCAAGATCATCAGCTACATGCAGGTGCGCATTGGCCCGAACCGTGTCGGTCCGCGCGGCTGGCTACAGCCGATCGCCGACGTCGTGAAGCTTCTGCTCAAAGAAATCATCATTCCGACGAAAGCGAACAAATTCTTGTTCGTGCTCGCGCCGATCCTGGCGCTGGCGCCGGCGCTGGTCGCGTGGGCCGTCATTCCGTTTACCGACAACATGATTCTCGCCGACATCGACGCGAGTTTGCTGTTCGTGCTCGCGCTGACGTCGATGGCGGTATACGGTGTGATCATCGCCGGCTGGGCCTCGAACTCGAAGTACGCGTTTATCGGCAGCATGCGCTCGGCGGCGCAAATCGTGGCCTATGAAATCGCCATGGGGTTCGCGCTGGTCGGCGTGTTAATGGCCGCGGGGAGTCTCAATCTGCGCGAGATCGTGTTGGGTCAGGCGGGGCAATGGGGGCTGGCCGAGTGGTATTTTCTGCCGCTCGCTCCGCTGTTCCTCGTGTATTTCATTTCCGGTGTTGCCGAAACGAATCGTGCGCCGTTCGACGTCGCCGAAGGCGAATCCGAAATCGTCGCCGGCTTTCACGTCGAATACTCCGGCATGGGGTTCGCCATGTTCTTTCTCGCCGAGTACGCCAACATGATTTTGATTTCAGCCTTGGCGGCGACGATGTTTCTCGGCGGATGGCTGTCGCCGTTACCGGCGGCATGGGTGCCGGCGGTGCCGGGGCTTAGCCTCGTGCTCGGCGACGGCGTGCACTGGTTGTTGTTCAAGATCAGCGCGCTGCTTTTTTTCTTTCTCTGGTTTCGCGCCACCTTCCCGCGATATCGCTACGACCAGATCATGCGGCTCGGCTGGAAGGTGTTTATCCCGGTTACCTTGGTGTGGATCGTCGTGGTCGGTGTCGCGACGTTCACGCCGTGGGGCTTCCTTTTTCACTAATCGCAACCGCAGATAAACGCAGATGAACGCAGATTACGAGAACGACAGAAATATTGCGCTCTTATCCGCGTTTATCTGCGTTCATCTGCGGTTCTGGAAATATTACTTATGAACGCGATCAAACGCTATCTCAACAGTTTCCTTTTGGTCGAACTGGTGCTCGGCCTGTTCGTCACCGGGCGACACCTCTTCAAACCGAAGATCACGGTTCAGTATCCCGACGAGCGCGCCCCGATGAGCCCGCGCTTTCGCGGGCTGCACGCGTTGCGGCGCTACCCGAACGGCGAAGAGCGTTGCATCGCCTGCAAGCTGTGCGAAGCGGTGTGCCCGGCCGGCGCTATCACCATCGACTCGATCGAGCGCGCCGACGGCACGCGCCGAACCACGCGCTACGATATCGATCTGTTCAAGTGCATTTACTGCGGATTCTGCGAGGAATCCTGCCCGGTCGACTCGATCGTCGAGACCAACTTGTACGAATTTCATTTCGAACAACGCGGCGAGCACATCATCACGAAGGAGCAGTTGCTCGCCATTGGCGACAAGTACGAAAAGCGCATCGCCGCCGATCGCCGCGCCGACGCGAAGTACCGCTAAGAATATCATCCGCAGATGGACGCAGATGCCTGAGATGATGAACGCAGATATGAGCGAACACGAGAATCTCATGTTTCATCTGCGTTTATCTCTTTTGAAATCTGTGTTTATCTGCGGATAGAAATATTTATGGAATTTAAACAGTTTGTCTTTTACGTGTTCGCGACGCTGCTGATCTTCGCCGCGGCGATGGTCGTGACGCTGCGCAATCCGGTGAAGTCGGCGCTGTTTCTGGTGCTGGCATTTTTCAGCGCGGCCGGGATTTGGATGCTGTTGTCGGCGGAGTTCTTGGCGATCGTGCTGGTGCTGGTGTACGTCGGCGCCGTGATGGTGTTGTTTTTGTTCGTGGTGATGATGCTCGATATCAACCTTGCGCGGTTGCGGGCGGGATTCGGCGAGTATCTTCCGATCGGCGGGATCGTGGCGGTGCTGCTGGTGCTCGAGATGGCGCTGATTCTAAGTTCCGGCCGCTTCGACGCCGTGCGGATGCCCGAACCCGCGGCCACCGCCGCCGACTACAGCAACACCCGCGCACTCGGTCGCGTGCTCTATACCGTGTACGCCTATCCCTTCGAACTGGCGGCGCTGATTCTGCTGGTGGCGATCATCGCCGCTATCGCGTTGACGATGCGCAAACGCAAGGACACGAAATACCAAGACCCGGCCAAGCAGATCGACGTGCGCCGCGAAGATCGCGTGCGCGTGATCAAAATGCCGGCCGAGAAGAAGAGCTGAGACGAAAACTAACTGAATCCGCAGATGAACGCCGATAAGGCAG
>Ga0299906_10003125_pt1 | contig 13655 bp, 13 predicted proteins | sample RVTome_14_FD_200259 | JGI IMG/M metagenome (GOLD analysis project Ga0299906, IMG submission 200259) | Soil microbial communities from uranium-contaminated site in the Upper Colorado River Basin, Wyoming, United States - RVT145D125 (version 2) ...
CCGTGCGGGTCGCGGCGGTGCCGGCGGCGGCGCCGGTGGTGGCGACTTCGGCGGCATGCTCGCGATGAGGCGGCCAGACCTCTTGCCGGGCGATGTTGATCAGGATCCCGAGCGCGATCAGCGTGAACACGAGCGAGGAGCCACCGAAGGACACCAGCGGCAGCGGGATACCGGTGATCGGGAGGAGCCCGGTCACCGCGCCCATGTTGACGACCGCCTGCCCGGCGATCCACGCGGTGATCCCGCCGGCGACGATGCGGCCGAATGCATCCGGCGCGCGCCGCGCGATCCGGATCCCCGCGTAGGTCAGCACGGCGAACAGTCCGATGACGGCGAAGGTGCCGAGCAGCCCGACCTCCTCACCGATGATCGAGAAGATGAAGTCGGTGTGCGCGTTGGGCACGTAGAGCCATTTCTGCCGGCTGGCGCCCAGCCCGACGCCGAACAGCCCGCCCGACCCGAGCGCGATCTGGCTCTGGACCGCTTGATAGCCGGCGTTGAGCGGATCGCTGAACGGATCCAGGAACGACAGCAGGCGCGCGCGCCGGTATCCCTCGGACAGCGACAGCACCATCGCGGCGCCCATCCCGCTCGCCCCGAGCAGCGCGAGCACACGCACGCGCGCGCCGGCGACGTAGATGATCGCGAACGTGATCCCGCCGAGGATCAGCGTCGTCCCCAGGTCCGGCTGCAGCATCACCAGTCCGCCGATCAGCCCGGCCAGGATCCCGATCGGGACCAGGACCTGTTTCACCGTGCGCAGCCGCGGTCCTTTGCGCACCGCCAGGTCGGCACCCACCAGCACCAGCGCGAGCTTCGCCAGCTCTGAGGGCTGCACACGGACGGGGCCGAATGCGAGCCACCTGCTCGAGCCGCCGACGCGAGTCCCGAACGCCGGGTGCAGCACCAGGATCATCCCGCCGATCGAGACCAGCAGCAGCAGATAGCCGATCCCCCGGAAGCGGCGGTAGTCCGTCCGCATCACCAGCAGCATCGCGCTGATCCCGATGGCCGCCCACATGAGCTGGCGTCCGAAGAACCAGAACGACGAGCCGTACTGCTGGTAGGCGCTAACCCACGAGGACGACAGGATCATGATCAGCCCGATGAACAGCAGCGTACCGGCCGATCCCACCACCAGCAGAGCGCTGGCCGTCATCGGGCCGGCGGACCGCCGCTCGCGGAGCCGTGCGAGCACACCGATCGGCGCGCGCGCGATCTGAGCAACCGTCATCGGCTCTCCTCCCCCAGCCGGGCAACCGCCTCGCGGAAGGCCTCACCTCTGGCCTCGTACCCGTTGAACATGTCGAACGACGCGCACGCCGGCGACAGCAACACCGTGTCCCCGGATCCGGTCAGCCGGCGTGCGCGCACCACGGCGTCGTCCATATCCCCGGCCGTCTCCACCGCCACAGCCGTCCCTTCGAACGCGGCGACGATCTCGGTCGCCGACTCACCCATCGCGATCACCGCACGCAAACGTGGCGCCGCTGCGGTCAGCTCTTCGAAGTCCAGCCCTTTGTTGCGGCCGCCCGCGATCAGCACGACCCGATCGAGCTCCTCGAGCGCAGCAAGCGTCGCATGCGGATCCGTCGCCTTGGAGTCGTTGATGTACGTCACACCGTCGATGATCGCCACGATCTCGATCCGATGGGGCCTTGGCTGGTACGCCGCGAGGGCCTCCCCGATCGCCTCGAGGTCCGCTCCGGCCGCCGCCGCGGCGGCGGCGGCGGCGACCGCATCGGCGCGGTGCGGTCTGCCGCGCACCTGCAGCGCGCCGACCTTCACGACCCGCCCTCGAGGGACGACGATCCATCCCGCCTCGATGCCGGCGCCCCCATCGGGGAGCGCCTCCTCGTCGAAGGGAACGCGCGCGCCCGCGCCGTTGAGTGCAGCACGGCACGCCGGATCCTCGTGGTAGATCGCGAAGTCCTCGGACCCCTGGTTGTGGAAGAGGCGCGCTTTCGCGGCTGCGTACGCCTCGTGTCCTCCGTGCCAGTCGAGGTGATCGCGCGCGATGTTGAGCAACACCGCGACCGGCGCGCGGAAGCGATCCGTTCCGTGGAGCTGGAAGCTCGAGACCTCGGCGACCACCGCGTCGTGCGAACCACCCAGCGTTTGGATCAGCGCATGGCCGATGTTGCCGGCCGACACCGCGCGCCGGCCGTCGGCGAGCAGCGCCGCGGTCACCATCTCGGTCGTGGTCGTCTTGCCGTTCGTGCCGGTGATCGCGACCAGCGGGCGGGCGCCCAGACGGTAGGCGAGCTCTATCTCGCTCCACACAGGGATGCCCGCGGCCTCCGCGGCCTTGATCCACACCGAGGAGGGTGCGACGCCGGGGCTGGTCACGACCAGGTCGGCGCCGTCAACGTCGGCACCGTCGGTTCGCCCAAGCAGGGCGATCGCGCCGGGCACCGAAGCGGCGGCGGCTTGCTGCTCGGGACCGTCGGCAGCGTCCAGCGCCGTGACCGTCGCGCCCGCATCGAGCAGCGCGCGCGCGGCCGCCGCACCCGAGCGCGCGAGTCCCAGAACCACGGCGTGCATCCCCGCGAGGCTCACGGCACACCACCCTTCGCCAGGAACTCGGCGTAGAACAGGCCGAGGCCGAGCGCGGAGGCGAGGCCGGCGATGATCCAGAAGCGCACGATGACGGTGAACTCAGGCCATCCGCCGAGTTCGAAGTGATGGTGCAGGGGCGCCATCCGGAAGAGCCGCCGCTTGAAGCCGCGGAACGACAGGATCTGCAGGATCACGGAGGTCGTCTCCAGGACGAACAGCCCCCCGAGGATGACCAGCAGCAGCTGCGTGCTGGTCAGGATCGCCATCGCCGCCAGTCCGCCGCCGAGCGCGAGCGATCCCGTGTCGCCCATGAAGATCTTGGCCGGCGCCGCGTTCCACCACAGGAACCCTGCGCATGCGCCGAGGCCCGCGGCGGCCACCACCGCGAGGTCCAACGGGCTCGGGATGCCGCTGTAGCAACCGTCGGCGATCGGGGGCGGCCCGAGGCACGAATGACGCAGCTGCCAGAAGGCGATCACGACGTAGGCGGCGAACACGAGGGCACTTGAGCCCGCGGCCAGCCCGTCGAGCCCGTCGGTCAGATTCACGCCGTTGGTCGCAGAGGCGATCATCACGAAAACCCAGATCACGAACAGCGGCCCCAGATCAAGCGCGGTTTGGCGCACGAAGGACAGCGTCGTGGGCGCCACCGTGTAGTTGTCCACCGCGAGCGCGAACCCCACGGCGACCACGCCTTGCCCGGCGATCTTCGCCGTCTTGGAGAGCCCAAGGCTCCGCTGACGCGAGATCTTGATGTAGTCGTCTGAGAATCCCACCAGCCCGGTGCCGACCATCACCCCGAGCACGAGCAGCCCCGACCAGCCGAGCGAGGTGTTCTCGAGATGCGCGACCCCGTACGCGGCCAGCATGGCGGCGAGGATGACCACGCCACCCATCGTCGGCGTGCCGCGTTTCTCCTCGTGATGTCCGAACTCGCCCCAGTCCTCGCGCAAACGCTGACCGAACCCGAGCCGCCGAAAGAGCCTGATCACGAACGGGGTCCCGCCGAGCGACACCAAGAGGCTCACCATCGCCGACAGCAGGATCGTCCTCACGTGAGCTCCTCCAACGCGTGGGCGATCCGCTCCAGCCCCGCCGCGCGCGAGGCCTTGACCAGGACCACGGCGTCGGGCGTGAGCTGCTCGCGCAGGATCGCGAGCGCGTCGTCGATCACCGGCGCGAAGACGGCCTCGCCGCCGAACATCCCCTCCAGGCGCGCGGCCTCGTGGATCGCGCGCGCGTCATCGCCGACGGTGATCAGGTGACCGATCCCGACGCGCACGGCGAGCCGGCCGATACGGTCGTGCTCGGCGACGTGGTGCTCGCCGAGCTCCGCCATCACTCCCAGCACCGCCCAGGTCGGCTTTCCCTTTCCCATCGTGGCGAGCGTCTTGAGCGCCGCCGCCGTCGAGTCGGGATTCGCGTTGTAAGCGTCGTTGATGATCGTCGTCCCGCGCGGCGCGCGGCGAACCTCCATGCGCCAGGGCGCCGGCTCGCAGGTCTCGACGCCGCGCGCGGCATCCTGGATCCCGATCCCGGCCTCGAGCGCAGCCGCGATAGCGAGCACCGCGTTCGCGACGGCGTGCTCGCCGGGCAGACGCAGGCGAACGCGCGCCCGCTCGCCGCGCGCCTCGACGGTGAAGGTGCCGCACGCGGCTTCGTCCATCGTGATCTCGGTGGCGCGTACATGGGCGTCGGCCGCCCGGCCGGCGAGCACCACGCGGGCGTCCGTCCCCTCCGCCATCGCGCGTACCGCAGGGTCGTCCGCGTTGAGCACCGCCGTCCCGTTCGCGAACTCCTCGAGCAGCTCGGCCTTCGCGGCCGCCGTCGCCTCGATCGAGCCGAACATACCCAGGTGGGCCGAACCGACGTTGGTGAGCACCGCGATGTGGTGACCCACGACCGGCAGGAGCGAGCGGATGTGTCCGGGACCCCGGCTCCCGATCTCCACCACCAGCACCTCGGTCCGCTCGTCGGCGGCCAGCACCGTAAGCGGGACACCGATCTCGTTGTTGTACGACGCCTCGCTCGCGACGGTGCGCCGGACGCCGCTGCACGCTGCCGCGATCAGATCCTTCGTTCCAGTTTTGCCGGACGAGCCCGTGACCGCGATGACGGTCGCGTCCAGGCGCGCACGCGCCGCCGCTGCCAGATCCCGCAGGGCGAGCAGCGGATCGGCCACCCGGATCACCGGGCCCTCGAAGGACGCGTCTTCCCGCACGATCGCCGCAGCCGCTCCCGCCGCCAGCGCGTCGCCGACGAACCGCTGACCGTCGGTGCGCTCGCCGCGCAGCGCGATGAACACGGCACCTGCGCCCGCGGCTCGCGAATCGGTCACGACGGCGCGAACCGGCATCGACGGATCGGCGCCTTCGAGAACCCCGCCGACGGTCTCGGCGACCGCGGCGAGCGTGGATGCGAGCATGGTGAACGTCATCCCCGCCCAATCGCCTCGCGTGCGACGTCTCGATCGTCGAACGGGATGGTTCGGTCGGCGAACTCCTGACCGGATTCGTGGCCTTTGCCGGCGATCACCACGACGTCTCCCGGTCGCGCCTCCGTGATCGCTCGCTCGATGGCGGCGCGACGATCCGGCTCGACGTCGTACCCGCCGGGCGCCTCGCGCGCGCCGGATTCGATCTCGGCGATGATCGCCCGCGGGTCCTCGCCACGGGGGTTGTCCGAGGTCAGGATGACACGGTCGGCAAGCTCCACCGCGATGCGTCCCATCAGCGGCCGTTTTCCGCGATCCCGGTCGCCGCCGCACCCGAACACACATATCAGGCGCGCGCCTGCGGGCGTGAACTCGCGCGCTGCTCGCAACACGCCCTCCAACGAATCCGGCGTGTGGGCGTAGTCGACGAGCACCGTGAACCCCTGGCTCTCATCGATCCGCTCGAGGCGGCCCGGCACTCCCGGCATCGCTTCGATCCCCGCCACGACGCGGTCGAGCGGCCACCCGAGCGAAAGCGCCGCGCCAACGACCCCAAGCGCGTTCGCGACGTTGTACCGCGCCGGCAGCGGCACCCTCAGCGAGAGGCTCGCGCCGCGCGCGCGCACGGTGACGCGTGAACCGGCGGCGTCCATCTTGAGACGCTCCACCGAAACGTCGGCATCGCCGGCGATCGAAAACGTGACGATCGGCAATGTGGTCTCGCGCGCCAGTCTCCTGCCGTAGTCGTCGCCAACGTTGATCACGGCGCGTTCGGCGTACGCAGGGGTGAAGAGGCCGGCCTTCGTGCGGTAGTAGGACTCCATGGTGCCGTGCCAGTCAAGGTGATCCTGGGACAGATTGGTGAAGATCGCGCACGCGAACGACGTGGCGGCCACGCGCCCGAGCTCCAGACCGTGGCTCGAGACCTCCATCGCCGCAGCGCGAACCCCGGCGTCACGCATCCGCGCGAACAGCCGTTGAAGGTCGATGCTTTCCGGGGTTGTGCGGGTCACCGGCTCGACCAGGTCCCCGATATGCGTCTCGACCGTTCCGACCACGCCCGGCGTGACGCCCATGGCGCGGAACACAGACTCGAGCATGAACGCCGTCGTGGTCTTGCCGTTCGTCCCGGTCACACCGATCAGCGTCATCGCACGCGATGGGTGGTCGTAGAACGCCGACGCGATCGGCCCCATCGCGGCGCGCACGGACGGCACCAGGATCTGCGGCGCCTCCAGGTCGAGCGGGCGCTCGACCACCAGGGCCGCCGCGCCGGCGGCCACGGCGGCCGGCGCGTGATCGTGCCCGTCGGCCCGCGTCCCCGGCACGCAGAAGAACAGCGTTCCCGAGCCTGCTCGGCGCGAGTCGTACGCGAGGTCTACGACGGCGAGGTTTTCGACGGCGACGGCGACGTCGTCGCGGCCGACCACGCGGGCGCCGCGAGCGGCGGCCACCAGTCGTGAGAGAGGGGCAGGCACGGTCGATCCTGAGTGTCTGTGGGTGAGCCGGTCGACGGGCGCCGCGCCCCCGGGATGTGATCCTGGTGCGTGCCCGGTCGCAGCGAACCATATCACGGCGTCTGCTCCCGGCCCGGGTCCGTTCGGGCTGCGGCCGTCACCGTCGCGGTGGCGACGGGACTGGGTGCGGGCGGCGCGGGCGCACGACGCGCGATCAGCGATCCGGCATCCAGCGCGGCGACCGAGGGCACGACGCCGAGGCTCGACAGGGTATGGGCCATGATCTCGCGGAACACCGGCGCCGCCGTCAGCGCGCTGAACCGCGGGCGGGGGTTGTCCAGGGAAACGAATACCACGACGCGCGGATCGTTGGCCGGGGCGAACCCGACGAACGAGGTGATGATGTCCCGCGAGTAGCCGGGGCGATCCGGATACGGCACGCGCGCGGTCCCGGTCTTCCCACCGACCAGGTAGCCGGGGATCTTTGCCCGCGAGCCCGTCCCGTGCTCGACCACGCCGACGAGCATCGCCCGGATCTGCGCCGCCGTGTAAGCCGAGACGACGGGTCGCCGCTCGCCGAGCTCGCTCGGCTCGACCCGGCCGTCCCGTTCGACCACGGCCTTGACCAACCGTGGCTGGACCCGTACCCCGTCGTTGGCGAGGGTCGCGTATACCGACGCCATCTGCAGCGGCGTGACCGCGATCCCCTGCCCGATCGGCACCGTTCCCATGCTGGTCCCGTACCACTGGTCGAGTGGCCGCAGGATGCCGTCGGACTCTCCCGGGAACCCCAGCCCGGTCGCCGTGCCGTATCCGAAGCGGCGAAGCATCTTGAACAAGCGGTCGCGGCCGACCATCTGCGCGACCTTGATCGTGCCGACGTTCGACGATCGGGCCAACGCCTCGGCATAGGTGAGCTTCTCGGTCCTGTGCGGTTCGAAGTCACGGAAGCTCCGGCCGCCGACCTTGATCCGGTCGGGCACGGTCAACTTCGTCGACGGGGTGACCAGCCCCGCCTCCAGCGCGGCCGCAGCGGTGACGACCTTGTTGATCGATCCGGGCTCGTACGCGTCGGTCGCCGCGCGATTCCTCCGGTCGTGGGGCGTGACGCGGCCGAAGCTCTCCGGATCCAGGGCCGGGTGATTGACCATCGCGAGGACGTCACCGGTCTTGGTGTCGAGCACGATCGCGACGCCGCCGCGCGCGCTGGTCGAGCGCACGCCGCGCGCGAGCGCCGCCTCTGCGAAGAACTGCAGATCCCGATCGATCGTGAGCACGATGCCACGGCCGGCCTCGGGCTGCAGGATCGAGTGACGCCCGTGCGGGATCGGCCGCCCCGCCGGATCCTGCTCGAGGATCTCCTGGCCGGGCATGCCTGCCAGGGTCTGCTCGTACGCGAACTCGAGCCCCGCCAAGCCGACGTCGTCGGTGCCGACGAAGCCCAGGACCTGCCCGGCGACCGCGTCGGCCGGATACGAACGCTGCATGGCCGGGCGCAGGAACACGAAGCCGAGGTTCAGGGCCTCGACGCGATCAGCGACCGCGGGCGAGACCTTGCGAGCAAGATAGACGAACCGGCCCGGCCGGGACAGTCGTTCCTCCAGCGCAGCCTCGGTCAGACCCAGGATGGGCGCGAGCAGACGCGCGCCCGCGCCGGGATCCGAGACGAACGCGGGATCCGCGATCACGTCCCGCGCTTCGGTGGACAGCGCGAGCGGCGTCATGTTGCGGTCGAAGATCGCGCCGCGTTTGGCCGGGATCTCCACGGTCCGCAGGCGCTGCTGCGCCCCGCGCGCTTCGAGCGGCTCGGCCTGCACGACCTGCAACTGCACCAGCCTGCCGGCCACCAGCACGAATGTGAACGTGAAGACGACCAGAAGCGAGATCAGACGGACCGCTGGGCGCGAACCGCGGCCGGCCACGGCTGCCCCCTACCGTCCGGCCCGTTGCTCGTTGGTCGCCCCATCGCGGCGGGCCGGTTCCGCGGGGACGAGGACGGTGACGTCCGTCGGATGGACGAGACCAAGCTCGGCGGCGCGCGCGGCAATCCGCGACGGGGAACGCAGGCGGGCGACCTCGAGCTCGAGCTGCTCGACCTCGACCCGTGTTCGATCCGCCGTCCGCTCGAGATCCGCCTGGGTGACGGCTGCCTGACCGAGGAAGACGTTGGCGATCACGAGCGCGAACAGCGCCGTCGCGGTCGCCGCGACGACCAGGGAGACCAGCAGCAAAGGGGGGCGCCGGCCCGGCGCCGGTCGACCCCGCACCACACGAAGGTGGCGGGGTCGCTCCGGCGCCGGAGCCGGTCGCCTGGGGCTCTGGACACGATCGAGCGCGGCCCGGGGGGGCGTCATGCCGCCTGGCCCCCATCGTCGGGCCCGCCCACCGGCGGCGATGCCAGGCGTTCGGCCGCGCGGAGGCGCGCAGCGGTCGAGCGCGGGTTCGCCACCGCTTCCTCAGGGGAAGGGCGTTCGGGCTTGCGGGTCAGAAGCCGCAGGCGTGGCGCCTCGCCGGTCGCTTCCTGCCGGAGGAATCGCTTGACGCGGCGATCCTCGAGGGAGTGGTAGGACAGCGCGACGAGACGCCCGCCGGACGCCAGTTCGGCAACCGCCTGCGGTAGGGAAGCATCGATGGCATCGAGCTCACTGTTGACCGCGATGCGCAACGCTTGGAAGGTGCGGCGCGCCGGGTGCGGCCCTACCCGACGCGCCGACACCGGGATCGCGGCGCGGATGACCCCGACCAGCTCCCCGGTGGTCGAGATGGTGCGGCGGCTCCGCGCCTGCACGATGAACTTCGCGATACGAGAGGCCCAACGTTCCTCGCCGTAGTCGCGCAGGATCTTCGTGAGGTCCCGTTCTGACGCTTCGTTGACGATGTCCCTCGCGCTGATCGGCTGCGACGGGTCCATCCGCATGTCCAGGGGGGCGTCGTGCTGGTAGGAGAAGCCGCGCTCCGCCTGGTCGAGCTGCATCGAAGAGACGCCGAAGTCATAGACCACCGCGTCCGTCCGTCCCCAGCCGTGCTCTTCCACGATCTCTCCCAGGTCCGAGAAGTTGCCCTTCACCAACCTGACCCGGTCGCCGAACCGAGCCAGTCGCTGCCCTGCGAGCCGGAGGGCTTGCTCGTCCTGATCGATCCCGAGGAGCCTTCCCTCGGATCCCATCGCGTCGAGCAGCCGTTCCGCATGTCCACCCGCTCCTACCGTGCAATCCACCGCCACCCACTCACCGGGCCGAGGGACCGCGTACGCGACCACCCGATCCGCGAGGACGGGGACGTGTGACGTCCCTTCCTCCACCTGCTCCTCAGGACCCGGCGAGCAATCTGACCGCCAACGCTCCGAGGCCGATGTACGCGCCCAAGCTCGAGATCACCAGTCCGAGCAGCAGGAAGCTGTCCCGCAGCTCCCGGCCCGGTGCCGGCCTCCCGTCCCCGAGCGACCGTGCCGCCGTGCGCCCCGCATCCACTTCCATGTCGCGATTCCCTTCCGCCTAGATGGGGAGATCCGGGCCGCTCTCACCGAGGTCCGCGTACTCCACCTGGCCCTCGGTCTTCTTGGCGGCCCATCGTTCCCGGTCCCAGATCTCGATGCGCTGGCCCACGCCGAGCACGGCGACCTCCCTGTCGAGGTGGGCGTAGGTCCGGAGGTTTTCGGGGACGTGGATCCTCCCCTGCTTGTCCGGCTCCTCCTCGGCCGATCCCGAGAACCAGAAGCGGGTGAAGCTCCGGGCCTTACTGCTGGAGATCCGCGACTGGATCAAGAGCTCGGACACCTCTTCCCATCGCTCGCGGGGATAGACGTAGAGGCAGTTGTCCTGCCCCGGGGTGAGAACACAACCCGCCGCTAGGAGCGCACGGAACTTGACGGGGAGGATGACCCTCCCCTTCGCGTCCAGCGAGTGCTGGTACTCCCCCAGGAACACAGAATCACTCTACCGCTCACCACTTGGCGCCACTCTACTCCACTGTGTGAGCTGGTGTCAAGAGTTGCCAGATGGGATGGGTGTGACACGGGAGGTACCAGATGCTCGTGTGTCAGATGGTATCTCCCCCGCCTACGGGAGCCCTGGAGGCCCGTGGCCCTAGACTCGCGCCGTGAGCGATCGCTGGGCGACGTTCGACTGCTACGGAACCCTCATCGACTGGGACGCCGGGATCGGCGACGCCCTCGCCGGGATCTGTCCGGGCCGGGGGCAGGACGAGCTGCTCGCCGCGTACCACCGCGCGGAGCCCCGTATCCAGGCCGGGTCCTCTCTGCCCTACCGTGAAGTGCTCGCCCTGGCGGCGCGCGCCGCCGCCGCCGAGCTCGGCGTGAAGCTCTTGCCGGGGGCCGAACAGGCGCTCGCGCTTTCCCTGCCGGCCTGGCCGCCCTTCGGCGAGGTTCCCGGCGCCCTGGCCGAGCTGCGGGCGCGCGGCTGGCGGCTCGCCGTGCTTTCCAACACCGACCCCGAGCTGCTCGATGCGTCCCTGACCGCGATCGGCGTCCCAGTGGAGCTGACCATCACCGTCGCCGACGCCGGGTCCTACAAGCCGGCAACCGGACACTGGACAGCGTTCCGTGAGCGGAGCGGCGCGGCTCGGGCCCGGCACGTCCACGTCGCAGCCAGCTTGTTCCACGACATCGAACCGTGCGCCGTGATGGGGATCCGTTCGGTGTGGATCAACCGGCTCGGCGCGACGAGCCCCGTCGACCGGGCCGGTGAGCTGCAGGACTTGCGGGGCTTACCCGCGCTGCTCGAGCAGCTCGACTGACCTCACGCCTGGGCTCCGGCCGGGGCGCGGCGCAGCCCGGTGAGATAGGGCTCCCACTTGGGATCCACCCGCCCGACCGCAACGGTGATCCAGACGGTCTCGCGCGGCGCCGTGGGCTTGCTGCGCAGCTTCATCCCCACCTCGTGCGGCAGCCGGTTCTCCTTCTTGTTGTTGCACGCACGGCACGCGGCCACCACATTGTCCCAGGTGTGTCCGCCGCCCCGGGACCGGGGGACGATGTGGTCGACGTTCTCGGCACCGGATCCGCAGTACTGACACTGGAAGTGGTCTCGAACGAAAACGGCGCGCCGCGAGAGGCTCGCGCGCGCCCGGTAAGGCACCTTGACGAAGTACCTAAGCCTGATCACCGAGGGGATGGGGAGGGTGAGGCGTTCGGAGTGGAAGGCGCCGCCGTCCTGGTGGACCAACTCGGCCTTCTGTTTCAAGACGAGCACCAACGCCCGGCGAGCCGAAACCACGCAGAGCGGCTCGTAGGTTGCATTGAGGACCAGGGCTCTTCCCAAGGGTCTGTCCTCCGCCACACAGCCGCATGGCTGCGGAAAGTATAGAGGACGCGCGGGACCCGCGCGTCCTCTATGCGTCGGACCGTTACCGCGCGGCGCGACGGCGACGCCGGCGCGCGCCCGGCTCGACCTCATCCTCGAGCTCGGCCTCCGCGGTTCGAAGCACCCTGATGAATTGGTCGCGGTCGCGCAGGAAGTCGCTGACACCCTGATCGACCTCATCGGCGAGCCGGTCGATGGCGACGAAGAAAGTCATCTGGCCCTGACGGAGCGCATCGAGGATCTCACCGTCGTTCTTGCAGATCTTGAAGATGCTGTGGCCGTCGGTCACGAGCTTGGTGCTGGAAAGGTGTTCCTCCAGGCTCGCGTGATCACGGAGGTAGGAGAACGCGCGGCGCACGCGCTGCAAGGACATGCCTCCGTCGAGCAACGACTTGACGACACGCAACTCGACCAAGTCACGGAACGAATACAGCCGCCGGACGCCGGGACGACCACGCGTCGTTTGAACCGACGGCTTGACGAGGTTGATCTTGTCCCAATAGCGGAGTTGATTGCCGGTGCATCCGGTGAAACGAGCAGCTTGATGTGACGTGAATCCGTCCAAGGTTCGGGCCCTTTGCCGGTCGGAGGTAACCGCTGACGACTCAGGGGGAAGTGGACTTCCTTTGTACGCCACAGGGACTTGCTCGCGCAAGACTGGCAGGGGCGTTTTCTCGAAAAGGTTGCCTGGAAGGGCGTTACGAGCCGTCGTTCGGGCGCTCGAAACGTTTACGCCAGCGCTCCTCGAACCGATCGAACCAGGTTCCCTGTGCGCGATCCTTCGTCAGCAGGCTGCTCCCCATGTCGCGAGCAGCGCGCGCGAGCGCGAGCACGGACATCAGCATCACCACGAAGGCCCCGAGCCCGAACACGAGGATCAGCTGACCGCCGGCGACGAGTCCGGCCAGGAGCAAACCCATCCCCACGATGAATCCGAGCGAGGCGCGCTTGAACCGAGAGACCGCGATCCCTCGAGGTGTCGACTTGGTGGACGTGCGCGCGAACTTCGGATCCTCTTCGGCGAGGCGTCGCTCGATCTCGTCGAGGATCCGTTGCTCGTGCTCGGATAGCGGCATAGGGCCAAGAACCTTCCTTCGGTGTGCACTCCGATTATAGGAGGGCGCTCTCGGCGCTCACAAGAAGCGAGACCTGTCTTAGGTGTTTCGATACCTCTCTTTAGGTGTTTCGATACCTCTCTTTAGGTGTTTCGATACCTCGGTTCCCGCTTCTCCATGCGCGCGGTGACCGCTTCGCGGAAGTCGTCCGATGCCAGGACGGGTCGCTGGGCGCTGGCTTCACGTTCCAGCCCTGCGTCGATCGTGACGTCGAAGGCTGCACCGACCAGGCGCTTGATCCGCGCGAGCGCCAGCGGCGGCCCGGCTGCGAGTTCGCGCGCCCACTCGGTCGCCTCCTTGACGTCCTGATCGGCCGGGACGACCCGATTGACCAGCCCGAGCTGCAACGCCTCCTCGGCCGGGACGCGGCGCCCGGTGAGCAGCATGTCCTTTGCCCGCCCGATCCCGATGATGCGGGGGAGCCGATGGATGGCGCCCAGGTCCGGGATGATCCCCCACCGGGTTTCCATCACGCTCAGCTCGGCGTCGGCGGCGGCGACTCGCAGGTCGCATGCCAGCGCGAGCTGGATCCCTCCCCCGAAGGCTGTGCCGTGGATCGCCGCGATCACCGGCTTCGAGCAGCGCTCGAACGAGGTGTACGAGCGCTGCAGCGAACCGATGTCGATCGGGCGCTGCGAAGCGAGCCCTTCGGCGAAGATCGAGACGTCGATCCCGCTGGAGAAGGCCTGGCCCTCGCCCGTGACCACGACGGCTCGAACCGCCTCGTCGGCGTCGGCCCGGCCGGCGGCGTCCGCCAGTCCCTGGAAGA
>Ga0299906_10003126_pt1 | contig 13655 bp, 14 predicted proteins | sample RVTome_14_FD_200259 | JGI IMG/M metagenome (GOLD analysis project Ga0299906, IMG submission 200259) | Soil microbial communities from uranium-contaminated site in the Upper Colorado River Basin, Wyoming, United States - RVT145D125 (version 2) ...
ATCCGAGCGCCCACGTGATCCTCGATATCACCATTTCCAAGGAACCGCTTACGCCGGCCGTTCCCCATGGCGACGATCAGTGGTTCAACATCGTCAAAGTCGTCCTGGCTGGCCTGATCAACGCCGAAGAGTTCGGTGTAACCCAGGCGAACGTCGAGGACATGAAGAGCGGCGACAATATCGAAATCCGTCGCCTGCTCGGTGCTGAGGGCGAGTGGGGCCAGACCGACTTGGGCTTGGACGCCGATGCTATCGCCCGGGCGATCGCCGCCGTCGGCAACTATGGCGAGATCTACGACCGCCACCTGGGCCCGGACGCGCTCAATATCCCGCGCGGTCTGAATGCCCTTTGGACCAATGGCGGCCTGATCTACGGTATCCCCTTGCGCTAGACTGGGAACCAAGAGGGGTGCGGCCGCTATGGCCGCACCCCTCGAACGTTAACCCTGGCCAGGCCCGCCTCCGATGGACCAACCTTCGAATTATGCTGTCAGCCAGCGTCCCGTCCCATTGTGGCGGGATGAGCGCGTTCTGCGCGGCGCGGCCCAAATCGTCTCGGCGCTGGCCGTGCTCGGCCTTCTGGCATGGGGTCTGACCAATGTGCTGCGCGCCGCCGACCAACGCGGCCTTGGCTTGTCCTTCGGCTTCCTGGAGCAGTCGGCCGGCTTCCCGATCAGCGAAACGCCGATTGCCTACGACCCCTCAATGTCGTTCGCCCGTGCCTTCTGGGTCGGCATCCTCAATACGCTCAAGGTAATCATCGTCGGTGTTCTGCTGGCGACCGGCTTGGGGACAGCGGTCGGCCTGGCCCGCCTATCGACCAATTGGCTGCTGAGCCGCATCGCCCTGGTCTACATCGAGGCCCACCGCAACATCCCGCTGCTGGTGTTGCTTTTCATCTGGTATCGGGGTGTGCTCACCAACCGGCTGCCGGATGTCACCAACAGCTTGCGCTGGCCTGGTCCGACCTATCTCAGTCAGCGCGGCATTTACATGCCCTGGCCCAGCCTGACAGAAACTGGCATGCCTTTCGCCATCTCGATCGTGCTGGCCATCGTGCTGGCCATCGTCGCTTTTCGCTGGCTCCGGCGAGTCCGGGAGCGAACCGGCCGGCCAACCTATTTTGGCGGCGTGGCCGCCGCCATCCTGATCCTCCTGCCGGCTCTCGGCTGGCTGTTATCCGGCGGCCAGCCGCTCCTATGGGATATTCCGATCCTTTCGGGCTTCAATTTCGAAGGGGGCGCCCGCGTCACACCCGAGTTCACTGCCCTGCTGATCGGGCTGGTCATGTACACGGCTGCCTTCATCGCCGAAGTTGTGCGAGCGGGGATACAAGCCGTTGACCGCGGCCAACTAGAGGCGGCCCGCGCCATCGGGCTCGACGCGGCCCAGGTGTTGGGGCTGGTTATCCTGCCGCAGGCAATGCGGGTGATCATTCCGCCGCTGATCAGCCAGTACCTCAATCTGACCAAGAACTCGAGCCTGGCCTTCTTCATCGGCTACCCTGACCTGTTCTCGGTTGGCCGCATCATGATTAACCAGGCCGGTCGCGCCGTGCCGGTGTTTGCCATGATCATGGCCGCGTACCTGGTGATGACTTTGGTGACCTCCTTTGTGCTCAACGTCTACAACCGCCGCATTCAGTTGATTGAGCGCTGAGATGGATCTGTCGACACACGACCAACTGCCGCCGGCCCCACCAGCCTTTCTTGCCTGGGTGCGACAGAATCTGTTTCGGACCTGGTACGACAGCCTGCTGACCATCGTATCTTGCGTGGTTGTCTACCTGGCGCTGTCGGGGGCCATCCGCTGGGTCTTCACAACCGCCGATTGGAGCCCCATCACCCAGAACATGACGCTGTTCCTGGTTGGCCAGTATCCTCGCGACGAATTGTGGCGCCTGGGGATCGCTGTCGGCCTGGTTTCTTTCTTCCTCGGCTTGAGCTGGGGGCTGTGGTCCGGCGTCATGCGCTCGTTCGCACTGACTCTGATTGGCTTCTATCTGTTCCTAGCCCTGCTACCAGGAACCAGTCTGGCGGCTGGCATTCGGCTCTTCCTTGGGCTCAATGCCGGCCTGGTCGTGCTGAGTTACTGGCTGGCCCGCCGCTGGCCGCCTCCGTCCAACTACCTGTTGGCCGGTTGGATCGTCTCGGCGATTGTGGGCTTCTTCCTGTTGCGGGGACACGCTGCCCTGCCAGCACTCGAACGCGTTGAGATTAATCTGTGGGGCGGACTTATCGTCACCGCCATCCTGGCCATCGGCGGCATCCTGATCTCGTTCCCGTTTGGCGTGCTGCTGGCCCTGGGTCGCCGGTCGACCCTGCCTGTGGTTAGTGCCTTTAGCACCGCCTTCATCGAACTCATTCGCGGCGTTCCACTGATCAGCATTCTGTTCCTGTTCTCGCTGATCGTGCCGCTGTTCCTGCCGGCCAACATGCGTTTTGACCGAATGCTGCGGGCCCTGGTCGGCATGATCGTCTTCAGCGCGGCCTACACGGCCGAAAACGTGCGGGGCGGCCTGCAGGCGATCCCGTCGGGACAGTACGAAGCCGCCTACGCCATCGGCCTACGCAACCTACAGATCACCTTGCTGATTGTGCTGCCTCAGGCCCTGCGCAAAGTGATTCCGGCCATCGTGGGCCAATTCATATCACTTTTCAAGGACACTACCCTGGCCTCGGGTGTAGCCGTGCTCGAAATCTTGAGTATTGGCCGTTCGGTCCTGCAGGGCAATCCCGAGTACATTGGCTTGCAGGCCGAGGTGTTCGTCTTCGTCGCCGCCATCTTCTGGATCTTCAGCTATTCCATGTCGGTCAGCAGCCGGCGCATTGAAACCCAGCTCGGTGTTGGCCAGTCATAGTCAGGAGCTAGTGATGGACCCGTCCGCATCCACCAATGGCAACGATCCGATCATCGTGTGCCGCGATGTCCACAAGTGGTTTGGCGCCTTTCACGCCCTCAAGGGCATTGATATGGACGTGGCCCGCGGTGAAGTGATCGTTATCTTTGGCCCATCCGGGTCGGGTAAGTCCACCTTCATCCGCACGATCAACCGGCTGGAGGAGCACCAGCAAGGAAGTATCGTGGTCGATGGCATCGAGCTGACCCACGACGTGCGCAACATTGCGGCTATCCGCAGCGAGATCGGGATGGTATTTCAGCAGTTCAACCTGTTCCCCCATCTGACCGTCCTGGACAACGTCAGCCTGGCGCCGGTCTGGGTGCGCAAATGGCCCAAGGACCAGGCCAAGAAACAGGCGATGGAGTTGCTCGAAAGGGTCGGGATTCCGGAGCAGGCGGACAAACACCCCGGTCAACTGTCCGGCGGCCAGCAGCAACGGGTAGCGATCGCCCGGGCGTTGGCGATGCAGCCAAAGATCATGCTGTTTGACGAACCGACATCAGCGCTCGACCCGGAGATGATCAAAGAAGTGCTGGACGTGATGGTCAACCTGGCCAAGTCGGGCATGACCATGCTCGTCGTGACCCATGAAATGGGCTTTGCCCGGGCAGTGGCCCACCGCATGTTTTTCTTCGACGAGGGCAAGGTGGTCGAGTCGGGCACGCCCGACCAGATCTTCAATCAGCCACAGCAGGACCGGACCAAGCTGTTCCTGTCCCAAATCCTGCAGCACTAGGACCTGCCCATACAAGTTAAGTCCAGCCACCGGCACATGGCCGGCGGCTGTCTCATCGGTCGGCATTTGGAAAGACCTAGGCGTCGAAGCTGCCAGCCTCTTCCCCATTGACGAAGACTTCATAGCTGCCGCCCTCGAATGAACCCAGCGGCACGGTCATCTCGAAGGGCTCCAACACCTGGATACAGGCCATGTCGGTTGGCGCCGTTGAGAACAATTCAACGTCGACGCGATTTGCGCTCGCCGGCTCGGCGATCTCCCAATGCAGTTCATGGCAGGGGGTTGGCAGTTCGCCTTCGATCTGGACCGACACCTGGATCGGGGCGGACTCCATGATCAGCAGTTCCATTTGGTTGATGTAGACCGGTCCTTCGCTCTGCTGGGCATCCGGGTCGGAAGGCGACGGCGTGCTTGCCGAGCTACAGGCGGCCAAGATGACGGCCCCGGCGACGAGCAGGTACAAAACAACATGTCGTTCCTTCACAGGAAACCTCCTGGTTGTGAGCCTGGTTCACTGCCATGACGCCATCCGACCGCCAATGGTTCCTGGCGAAAGGGCGCGAGGCCTGACGCTCAGAGGATAGCAGATCGACCGGCGGCGAACCAATGATTCGTCACCAATCCGGAAGACTCTCGGGAGAAGCACAGCTAGCGGCCCGCGGTGCTAGCCGTCAGGAGAGTCTAGGTGCATGCCACGTCTCCAACTCGGTTCCACGGGCGTCGGCCTTCTTACCAGATGGACATCGTTGGCAACAGGAGATCACCCTGCCCTTTGGCCGGTAGGGGTCCGCGGGTATCATGTGCCCCTGACCGCCGACAGCCCGAGGTCGATAGGTGCCCGACACACTTCCCCAGGCGACCAAGCCACCAGGAAAGCAGCGCGTACTACAACCACCGGCCAACGGACAGCCGGGGAGCTTGGGCGCGGCTTACGTCTTCTGGCGCGGCGTGCGCGACCAAGTCCCCATATTGCTGGGCGTGGTCCCGTTTGGTTTGATCTTCGGCGCCGTGGCCATCGCAGAAGGCATACCCCCGCTTGCCGCGCAAGCATTCTCGCTGCTCATTTTTGCCGGCAGCGCCCAGTTCATCGCCGCCGAGTTGGTCGGTGCCGGCACGCCGGCGCTGGTCATCGTAGTGACCATTTTCGTCGTCAACGTGCGCCATGCGCTGTACAGCGCCAGCCTGGCTCCGCGGCTGCGCCGGCTTTCCATCTTGTGGCGGGCGCCCCTGGCCTGGCTGCTCACCGACGAAGCTTACGCCACCACCGCAGTCTACGCGCAACGATATCCCGACCAACCACTCCGTTGGTATTTGCTGGGCACCGGGCTGACGTTGTGGACCTCGTGGCAGATCAGCACGGCCATTGGCATCCTGCTTGGTGCGGCGGTGCCAGCTTCCTGGAACCTGAGCTTCGCCCTACCCCTCACCTTCCTTGCACTGATCGTGCCGACCCTGACCCATCAACCGGCATGGGCGGCGGCCGTGACTGGCGGTCTCGTTGGCTGGGCGCTCGATGGCCTGCCATTTGGCCTCGGATTGCTGCTGGGGGCAGCTGCCGGCCTCACCGCCGGCTTTGTCACCGACCGCCTGGTGGCCGAGCACACCACGTCATGAGCTCACTCGGTTTGGCCATCGTCATCGGCGGCGGACTGCTCGTCACCTACCTGACCAGGCTTTCCTTCCTGGCACTGATCCCGGCCGACCGCCTGCCAGCCGCCTTGCAGCGAGCGCTGCGCTATGCCCCGCCGGCCGTCCTCGCCGCCATCATCTTGCCCACTGTAGCCAGCGGCGGCCCGGGATTGGCCGGCGCCCCGCACTGGCTGGCCGCCGTGGCGGCTGCCATCGTTGCCTGGCGCACCGGCAACACCTGGCTCACCATCCTGGTCGGCATGCTTTTGTTGTGGGTCTCATCAGCCTTGATCGGCTAGCGAAAGCGCCGATGCAAATGGTGCTGGTATCGGGTCGCCGCCTTCCTCAAGAGCCCCGGCACGACAACAGAGCCCCAATCAGAGCAACTTACCCGGGTTTCTTCCGCCAGCCGCATCGGATTTCGAAGATACGTGGGCGAGGCTCCCGATGGCGTTGTCAGTCGGCACTCCCCTTCAACCGTCCCGGCCGCACCCGGTCTCCGCTGGCCCGACGGTCGATTGAACCTTGTTAGAATGCGCCCATGATGAGGCGTGCCAACTTGACCCGTTACGCCTGGCTGTCGATCGCGGCAGCCCTGCTGACGATGGGCCTGAAGGCCCTGGCCTATGTGCTCACCGGGTCGGTCGGCTTGCTGTCGGATGCCCTCGAATCGGGTGTCAATCTGGTGGCGGCCCTGTTCGCCCTGGTGATCCTGACGATCGTCGCCCAACCACCCGATGAAGAACACGCCTACGGTCACGAGAAGGCCGAGTACTTTTCCAGTGGGGTCGAAGGCACACTGATCCTGCTGGCGTCGGTCCTGATCCTGATGCGGGCCATCGATCGCCTGCTCAATCCAATCGCGCTCAATCAATTGAACCTGGGCCTGGCGATTTCGGTGACTGCTTCGCTTGTCAACTTTGGCGTGGCCAGGGTGCTGGCCCGAGTGGGCCGCGAGCAAGACTCGATCGCCCTGCAAGCCGATGCCCAACACCTGATGACCGATGTTTGGACGTCGGCCGCCGTCCTGGTCGGTGTGGGACTGATGGCACTTACCGGCTGGTCACAGATGGACCCGCTGCTGGCGATTGGCGCTGCCGGCTATATCGCCTGGTCGGGGCTGTCTCTGTTACGACGCTCGGCCTACGGGCTAATGGACCCGGCATTGCCGCCCGACGCGGTCGCCTTGGTCGAGACCCTGCTCCAGGACTATGCGGGCGACGGGATCCAATATCATGCACTGCGCACGCGTCAGGCGGGAGCTCGTTCGTTTGTCTCGGTCCACATCCAGGTGCCAGGCGACTGGAGCGTGCAGCGCGGCCACGATTTGCTCGAGGCCCTCGAACACGAGATTCGCACCAGCGTGCCCTCGGCCGCCGTCTTCACCCACCTCGAACCGATCGAGGACCCGGCTTCATGGCGCGATCAGCAGTTGGATCGGCCGGTGCCGGAGGCTGGACGCCCCGAAGGCCAGTAGGTGTGACGGGGACGATGGAAGATAGACCGTGGACGGCGAACGGCGGACGGCAGTCTAGCTTGTGCGGTCGGCGGTGAGCGGTCAATGGACCATGGTCCATCGTCCGATGCCTTGCCAGAAACTGAAGACCCGGCCTAGCTGGCCGGGTCTTGTCTCCCTCCGGGCAAAGGCTGCCCGACACGTTCAATATTCCTATGGGTCGGCTGGCGGCGCGCAGGTCGGCTTGACCGGATTGCCCGATGGCCAGCATTGTTGCAGTTCCGTCGCCGTTGGGGGAACCGGCGTGGCCGTCGGCGGAACGGGCGTGGCCGTCGGCGGCGCTGGCGTGGCGGTCGGTGGCAGCGGGGTTGACGTGGGCCCAGGCGTCGAGCTGGACCCAGGTGTCGCCGTCTTGGTGGGGGTGCCGCTCGGACCGGGACCTCCACCAGGCTGACCGTCGCCGCTGCCGCTCGTGCCGCCGGTCGGCGAAGGCGTGGCACTGGCGGCTTGGTCAGTGACCAGCTCCTGCGCAGTCAGGGTTTCCAAGAACCCCGGCGTGATCGTGGGGCGCCCGCTTTCGACACGCGCCATCGCCGACATGGTGCCGGCGACGGCCGCCTGGATCACGGAGGGGTCGACCCCCTGCCCGGACTCCCCGGCAATCGAGGTCGCCAATGCATCGATCGTCGCTTGCAGCGCCAGGTCCTGCCCGCCTGTCAGCTCGAGCTGGCGGCCGGCTTCGGTTGTCATGACCGAGGCCAGGGCGAATCCGGCCGTCGGCAGCGTCAGCAGGAGCAAGGCGACCACCACCAACGCCCGGCGGCGCGTACGCCACAAGTTGGAAACTGTCGACAGGCTGTCGCCAAACGGCGTACGCTCGGCGATCCAGGTCGCCAGGTGGAAATTACTGGCCGGTGGCACAAAGTGTCCTAGTTCATTGACCGAGGACTGCAGCGCCTCCTGGAAGGCCGCGTTCATCGCTTCAATGTCCGGATAGCGATGCTCGGCCTTCTTGGAGAGCGCCTTGACCAGCACCTGCTCAATCTTCTCCGGTACGTCGGGGTTAACGCGGCGGGGGCGCGGCAGCGGCTCGTTGATGTGCTGCACTGCAACCGCCATTGGAGTGTCCCCGTCAAACGGCAGCTTGCCGGTGAACATCTGGTAAAGCACGATGCCCAGTGAATACTGATCGGAGCGGGCGTCAACCGGCTCGCCCTTGCACTGCTCAGGCGACATAAAAGCCGGCGTCCCGATTAATGCCGATCCGGTCAGGCTGAGCGAGAGATCACTTATGTGGGCAAAGCCGAAGTCCGACAGCAGGGCGTGACCGCTGTCGTCAATCAGAATATTGGAAGCCTTGACGTCCCGGTGCACGATCCCCTTGCCGTGGGCGAAGCTCAAAGCAGCTGTCAGGTCGTTCATAAGGCGGCCGGCTTGGAAGGGGTCCATCGGCGAGACACGCATGCGGTCTTGCAGCGTGCCCTTCTGGATGTAGGGCATCACGATGTAGGCGTAATGATCTTCTTCGCCGAAACTAAGGATGGGCACGATATTGGGATGTCGCATCTTGCCCAACAACTCAATTTCGCGTTGGAACCGGGTCTTGAAGCCTTCGTCTTGGGCGATGTAGGGTGAAAGAACCTTGAGGGCGACGACCCGGCTGCGCGCCAAATCCAGGGCCTTGTAGACGGTTGTCATACCGCCCTGGCCGACCTTTTCGAGGATGTGGTAGTCGCCTAGCGTCCTACCGTCTAGTCGATCGATCATGCGTCGCCCGTTCCCCTTGCCGACCCACTGCGCTGCCGGGAGCAAAAAAGAGCTGACCCTGCCTGCCGGCAGCCAGCTCCCTCCAAACTCACTATACTTGGATTCCGGTACGAAATCAAGATTGTACGGTCAAAGTCCAGACGGCTCGCTCGCCATCATCAACGTGACCAGACCCCCAGCAAAACCAGCCAGATTCTCGCCGGCCGCCGCCATTTCCGGACTTTTCAACGCCTGTTTCATGCTGGCCTCATCGGCAAAGTGCATTTCGGCCATCATGTACACGCTCTGGCCCATAATGGCCCTGCCAAAGCGAGTCAAAACCGTGCGTTCAAGACCCGGCACCTTGGCCAACAACGGCATGTGCGTGTCGAAGTAGGCCTGGTCGAAGGCTTCCGGGTCGGGCGGATGTTGGTACAAAGCGACAAGCTTGGTTTGGTCGGCCATCGGGACAGCTCCCTCTACAGTGGCTTGAAAGCTTCAAAAGGCTGTCGGCATGCCTTGCAGACATGGATCGATCGACACAGCGTAGAACCGAAGTCGTTCTTGCGCACGGTCTCACGAGAGCCGCAGTAGGGGCATTCCGCCGGCAGCGCCAGCACCAGCTCAAGATGACCACCGTGGGCCGGCGGGGGCGACAAGCCAAACTGGCGCAGCTTGGCCTTGGCCTCGTCCGACAGGTCATCGGTCGTCCAGGCCGGTGACAGAACGGTCTGGATTTGGATGGTCCGGTAGCCCAGGTCTTCGACCGCTCGCCGGACGTCTTCGATCATCACGTCCAATGCCGGGCAGCCCGAGAAGGTAGGTGTCAGGTCGATTTCCACGCCGCCGTCGGTCACTTGCACGCGGCGGACGATCCCCAGATCGACCAGGGAAAGGACTGGGATTTCGGGATCGGGGACACCTTCCATCGCCCGCCAAACTTCGTCGGTGGCGTCGACTGTCTCATCCATCGGACTTACCATTCCGCTCCCGGATGCGCCCGGGCCACCTGCTGCAGTTCGCTCAATAGGTCAACCAGGTGCTCAGTGTGCTCCTGCCGGGTTGGCAGGCGGCCGTCCAGTGCCGGCAGGGTCAGGCCGCAGCCTTCCAGGAAAGCCATCTGCGTTTGCGACCAGGCAGCCGCCAGGTCGCCAGCGTCCGGAATGAGGCCCGCGGCTACCAGACCGTCTTCGTCAGGCAAGCGCTGAAACCATTGCTGGGCCAGCAGCCATTGGCGGTCGAGGGCCGCCTGCATCCGCCGGTGGCTTTCCTCCGTGCCGCCCGCCAGCCGTCGGACCCAGGCCTGGGTGTGTCGCAGGTGATAGCGTTCTTCGGCCGCGATCTTGGCAGCGGCCTCAGCCAGCGGCCGGTAGGCACTGGCCTGCAGCCCGGGCAACCAGGCGGCTTCGACACTGTCGAACAGGTACTGGCGCAGCATGCTGTAGGCCCAGTCGCCTTTGGGCAGCTCGGCCATCTGGACGTTGCGGAAGGCCGGCGCCTCGCGGAAATAGATCAACTGGTCTGGGGTTTGACCGCCATCCTGTTCCGTGAGCTGCGCAAACAGCCCGTACAGCAGCTGGGCATGTCCCATTTCATCCAGGGCAAGGTTGGTGAAGGCAATGTCTTCTTCCAGGATCGGCGCATGGCCGGTCCATTCGGAATTGCGATGGGCCAGGATCAGCTCATCATCGGCGCGCCCCAGCAAGAACGCGGCCAACTGCTGCCCTACTTCAGGCTTCATCGTCGGCAGACGCTGACATCAGCTTCCGCATGGCGCTCTCGGTGTGGTAGAAGCTGCCGTGGCGGTAGGGCTTGTCGTCGGCCGGACCAAACCAGGCGTCCGCATCCTCACGATCCGAGCGGACCAGCTGGCTGGCTGGCGCCACCCACAGCTCGACCCAGCTCGAGTGCGCTTGCTCGGAGACGGCCTGGTCCAGTGCTTCCTGGGCCGTGTCCGCCTCGAGTTCCCCCGCGAAATGATGCGGCTGGCGGTGATCGGCTTTTACGAAGACTGCGTAAGCTCGGGGGCGAGGCTTGCCGTGGTCTTTCAACGGCGGGCCGCTCGGCGGATGGCGGTGAATGGCGTCGGCCGGCAGCACCCAGAGGCTGACGCAGGGCGGCCGCCGCACGAATACATCGCGGGCGTTGAGCAAAGCCATCTCACCATCGGGCGCATGAATGCTGCCGCAATTCTGATGCGGCCCATCTGTCGCATCCTGTTTGAAGACATAGAAACGCGGCCACTGCGTGTCGTTCACGTCGGGGCGGGTTGGGCCTGCTTCTCGGCGTAGGCCCGCAATGCCTGGCGCACCCACAGACCGTCTTCGTGGGCCTGCCGGCGGTCTGCCATGCGCTGGTCGTTGACCGGCCCGTCGCCTTTGACCACACGCCAGAATTCGTCCCAATCGATAGCACCCGGCAGCCAGTTGTCCGAGGCCTCGTCATAGTGCAGGTCGGGGTCGGGAACGCTCAGTCCCATGGCCCGTAGTTCCGGAACGAGGTTGTTGACAAAAGTTTGGCGCAACTCGTCGTTGGTCCGCGTCTTGATCCCCCAACGGACGAGTTGAGGCGTGTTGGGCGAATCGGCATCGTGAGGTCCAAACATCATCAACGTCGGCCACCACCAACGGTTGACGGCGTCCTGCACCATGGCCCGTTGCTCGGGCGATCCCTGGGACAGCCGGATGACCATCTCTTTGCCCTGCTTCATATGGAAGCTTTCCTCGGCGCAGATCCGAAGGTTGGCCCGGGCGTAGGGACCGTACGAACAACGGGCCAGCATGGTCTGGTTGAGGATGGCGGCCCCATCGACGAAGTAACCAATCACACCGATATCGGCCCAGGTCAATGTTGGGTAATTGAAGATGTTGGAGTACTTGGCGCGCCCGCTGAGCAGCTCGTCGATCATCTCTTCTCGACTAGCCCCAAGGGTTTCCGCGGCGTGATACAGGTACTCGCCATGACCGGCTTCGTCCTGCACCTTGGCCAACAGCACCATTTTGCGGCGCAGATTCGGCGCCCGTGTGATCCAAGCCCCCTCGGGCAGCATGCCGACAACCTCGCTATGGGCATGCTGAGAGATCATGCGTATCAACTGGCGCCGATAGTCATCGGGCATCCAGTCGCCGGGTTCGATCTTTTCACCGCGGGCGATGCGGGCTTCAAACTCGGCAACTTGAGAATCACGGCTGCGGCCGTTGGTGCTTTCGGCCATGGGACCACTCCTGCTCCCCATCCTTCTCGTTGGCTTCATTATAGCGTCCAAGGAAACCACTAAGTCCCGAAGGCCACAAAGGGCCTGGGGGGCACGAAGAGAACCTTAAGCCAAAGGATTCCCCTCACCGCCCTGTTGTCTTCTTTGTGCTCCCTCCTCCCAACTTTGAGAGCTTAGGGTCTTCGTGGTTTCTCGAAGGTGGGCCGATTCAAGTGCTCTCCGGCGGTTCGCCCTCCAGCCATTCCGGACCTTCGTCGTCGCGCCAGCGCCGGCGGATTTCTTCGTAGTCGGGTGGCCGCTTGGCGATGAACGACTGGACGCCTTCCCATGTCTCGGGGCTGGTGTTGTGAATCGCCAGCCAATCGCGCCCGTGACCAATGGTTAGATGCCAACTAAGGTCGCGCCAAAAGTTGAGCTGTTGCTTGGTGTAGCGAGTCTTTTCGGGGAATTTGGCCAGCAGCTTGACGACCAGGCTGTCGACGGCCTGATCGAGCTCATCCCGGGGCACGACGCGGTTGACCAAGCCCCATTCGAAGGCCTGCTTTGCCGGGATCTCCTCGTTGAGGAAGAGGATCTCGCGGGCGCGCCGGTCGCCAACGATCAGCGGCAAGAACTGGGTGGCGCCGGCCAGCGCAACGCTGCCATGCGAAGTTCCCACCTGCCGAATGTAAACATCATCGGCGGCCACCGCCAGGTCACAGCTCAAGTTAAATTCGTTGCCGCCCCCGACCACAATCCCGTTCAGGCGGGCGACGGTCGGCTTGCCGATGTTGCGCAGCCGCTCATGACACTCGATGAAATCGCCCATCCATTTCCAGTAGTCGCGTGGGCGTTCGAGGAAGGCCCGCTGTTCATCGAGATCGGCGCCAACGCAGAAGGCATCGTCACCGGCGCCGGTCAGGACCAAAACCCCTACCTCATCATCCCAGCTGGCGTCTTTGAAGGCGGCGTTCAGTTCGGTCAACATCTGGTGGTTGACGGCATTAAGGACCTGGGGCCGGTTGAATGTCACAATCGCCCGGCCTTCAGACTTCTGGTAGGTAATCGCCTCAAATCCAAACGAGTCTGCCGGACGGCCAGTGTACGTGCGAGGGGTCACGCTGCCACTCCCTTCGTTTCGGGCGGACCTGCCACGGTCCGCTTCATGCCAGTTGCTGCTTACGGCGGGCCCAACGGCGCAGTAGCGGCGCCACACGATAGCGCTCCTCACCATACTCGGCCCGCAGATGGTCGAGGCTGCGAACGACCTTGTCCCAACCTAGCCGCTGCCCCCAGGCCAAGGGGCCGTGCGGATAGTTGGCGCCGAGCTGCATGGCTCGATCGACCGTGGCAGCCTCGGCCACCCCGTCACCTACGGTGAAGGCCGCCTCGTTGACCAACATGCCGACGATGCGCGGCAGGATCAGCGCAGGGCTATCTGGCAGCCACAGCGGGCGGCGTCCGAGTGCGGTCACAACGGCCTCAGCCCGCTGGCGAACCTGGCCGTCAAGGGCCTGACCGGCGATCAATGACAGCGAGCGGGCTTCGTTCACAAACCAGGCGTCAAAGGCGACCAACCGGTCGGATTCCAGCTCGAGTTCCACCTGTGACAGCGCAACATCGTTGGCCTGGACGAACAAGGGAAGACCGGCCGGCAAGCGACGCTCAGCTTGCGCCAACAACCCGGCCGGGTCCTGCTCGCTGCCCGCCACGACGAAGCCGGCGGCCGCCTGCGACCAATCATCCGTCAGCTCGAATCCAACCTCCGCCAGGCGCGCCCGCAGCCCGTCGGCCCAGACCCTTCCTTCGACAGCGACCGGGCCCAACCCACCCGCCTTCGGCCAGACGAAGGGCTCCGCTTCGGTCCAGCCGTCATCGTAGTCGTAGAACCCGCTGCCCGTCTTTCGGCCCAACTTCCCCTGAGCAACCATCTGCCGCTGGATCGGATGCGGTCGAAAGCGGGGCTCGTAGAAGGTCTGTTCGAAGACCGAGC
>Ga0299906_10003127_pt1 | contig 13654 bp, 14 predicted proteins | sample RVTome_14_FD_200259 | JGI IMG/M metagenome (GOLD analysis project Ga0299906, IMG submission 200259) | Soil microbial communities from uranium-contaminated site in the Upper Colorado River Basin, Wyoming, United States - RVT145D125 (version 2) ...
GCGGCCGGTCTCGTCGACGAGCGCTCGCACCACCACCACTGCCGAGAGGCGCGCGGACAAGGCACGGCGGGGGTACGGAACCGGGTCCTCCGAGACGAGCCCGGGCGGCCGGACGGCGGGATCGGACGGATCGGCGGGAGCGGCCCGGACGGCGGGACTCGGGGTCGCGGCGCCGGGGCCTGGCGCAGGTGTGGTGGCAGGTGTGGTGGCGGGTGTGGTGGCGGGCGTGGGCGCGGGCAGAGGCACGAGCAGCGGCGGCTCCTCGGCCGGAGCCGGGGCGGCACCCGTGCCGGCGGTGGGCGCGGGCGCGAGCTGGGCGATCGGCGTGGGCGTGGGTGTGGGCAACGGAGTCGGTGGCGGCGTCACAATCGGGGTCGGCGCGGGCGTCGCGGCGGCGGCGGCGGCGAGGCGCCGCTCCTCGGCGAGGCGCAGCAACTCCTCCTGCTGCTGGCGGTCCTGCTCCTCGCGCGCGCGGCGGCGCGCGTCTTCCTGCGCGCGCGCGATCGCCGCGGGGTCGACGGGCCGACCTCCCGCTGCCGCCTGCTTCTCGACGCTGACGCGCGCCTCCTCCGCGGCGCGCGACTCGGCCGCCGCCTTCTCGCGCTCGAGCTGCTCTATCTTGGCCTCGAGCTCGCGTACCCGCGCCTCGGCCGCCGCCTGCTCGGCGCTCTGCGCGGGCGCCGTCGCGGCGCGCCGGCCGCTCACGAAGTAGAGAAAGCCCACGCCGCCGCCCACGACGACGGCTGCGACCAAGCCCAGCACGAGCCCGAGGCTGCGCCTCATGCCCGCGCGCGGGGCCGCGGCGGCGCCGCCGCCGAGCGACAAGCGGGACGCGGCATCGCGGACCCCTGCCTCGCGCGCGACCCGGGTGAGGCGCGAGTGCGACGCGTCGGGGCCGGGGCCGGCCGCGGGCCTGGGGACGGGCGACGGCACAGGCTCGCTCGGGCGGGCGGGCTCCGGCACGGTCGGCGCGGGCACCTCCGTCGGCAGCGCCGCGAGCACGTCCGCGGTCGAAGCCAGAGGTGCGCGCGCGTCGAAGGGTTCGGTGTTCGGCGGCGCGGCCGGCGGTCCCTTCGCGGCATCCTCCGCCAGGAACTCACGGTAGTCGCCGGCGCGGGCGTCGTCGACGGCGCGAGCGTCGCGCTCGACCTCGTCGCGGAAGAGCGTGTGCATGAAGAACGCGAGGTCGAAGGTGGTCGGCGTGAAGTCGCCGGAGAACAGAAGCGCGTCGATCGCCCTGCGTAGCTCCGGCATGCCCGCGAAGCGCGAGGCCGGGTCCTTGGCGAGAGCCCGGCGCAAGAGGTCGCTGAGCGGCTGCGGCAATGGGCCCTGCTCGCCGCCCGCGCCCGCGAGGCGGGCCTCGGCGACCCGCTCGAGGGGATCGCTCGCGTCGGTGGCCTGCCCGCTCAGGGCCTCGAGCAGGACGAGGCCGAGCGCATACACGTCCGAGCGCGGGTCGCCCCGTGTCTCGGCCTGCTCCGGCGCGAGGTAGGCACGCTCTTCGGGAGCCAGAAGCTCGTTGCTGCCGAGCGCGGACCACAGACCGAGGCCCTTCAGCTTGACCTCGCCGTCGAACGCCACCACCAGGTGGCGCGGCGAGACCAGGCCGTGGAACAGCGGGCGGCCGGCCTCGTCCTTGCGGCCGTGGAGCAGCTCCAGCCCGGCCGCGGCGCGGCTCGCGATCATCAGCGCGTGATCGGCGCCGAACGGGAAGCCCTCCTCGCGGCAGCAGCTGAGGACGGCCCCCACCGTGCGGCCCTCCACGAGCTCGGTCGACAGGTAGAAGGACGGACCCACCCGGCCGACGCCCAACACGCGCACGATCCCGGGATTGTGGATCTGGGCCGCGAGCCGGGCCTCCTCGACGAGCCGCTTGGAGGCTTCGGCGTGAGCGGACACCGCGGGCGAGAAACGCAGCACGCTGACCAGGCGGTCGAAGCCGGAAGGGCCGAGCCGGGCGGCGCGGTACTCGTTCCCGAGCAGGCCCGAATCGGTCTCCTCGAGCAGAACCAGCCTGCCGAACTTCTCCCGAAGGGCCATGCGGTCTCGCCGCGAAACGCTGCGGACGATAACACACATGAGGCGTGCGGGGCCGGCGTGCGCCTGCCGACGCGCTTCAGGGCAGGGCGATGCGCTCCTCGGCAGCGTTGCGGCGGCGGATGCGGACCCCTTCCTCGCCCACCTCCAGCACGGTCACGTCGCCCGTCGTGTCGCCCGGGCCCAGGAGCACGACGTCCCCGTCGATCGCGAAGGCGGCCAGCAGCCGTCCCTGCCGTCGCACGAGGCCGACGAGCCGGAAGGGCTCGGGCGAGGCCGCGGCGCCCGTCACCTGTGGCGCAGGCGTGCGTTCGCCGAGCGGCGCCGCCACGGACGGCCGCTCGACGAAGCGAAACACGTCGCGAATCGTCGCCGGGTCGACGGCCCGCTCGAGCTGGCGCGATTGCGCACGCGAGGCGGCGCTCGCGCCCGGAGCTGCGGCGGGAGTGGGTGAGGCCGCCTCCCGGCGCGTCGCGAGCACCAGGCTGGCGATCGCGAGCGCACCGAGCAGCAGCACGCCTCGCGGGCTCACGGCTTCCCTCCGGATGGCGGACCGAGCGCGCCCGACCTCACGCTGATCGCTTCCGCCTCCAGCCGGATCCCTTCGGGGCCGAGCGCGAGCTCGAGGCGCTCCAGAACGACTCCCGAGTCCGGCGCCGCGAGACGGCCCGCCACGCCCAGCACGTCCGCCTGGCGGCCCGTGCCCAGCAGCCGGCCGCGGGCCGCCGCGCTCCCGCCGCGCTCCGGCCGGGCCGCGATCTGCACATCGCCGATCGGGAGTCCGCGCGTCGCGCCGAGCAGCGCGCGCCGCAGCGCGCGCGCCGCGGCGGCCTCGTCGTCCGGAACGTCCGGGCGCGCGAGCGAGCCGCGGCGCTCCAGGCGCGCCACGTGGGCCCGCAGGCGTTCGCGCTCCTCGCGCTGGCGCGCGAAAGCCTGGCGCGCCTCGTCGCGCGCCCGGCGCGCGGGAAGCGTGAGCCCCACGTGGACGCAGGCGGCGGCGACGAGCAGCCCGAGCCCGACAAGGCGGCGCGTCATCGTGGTCCGGTCGCCCAGCGGGCGCGCACCAGGCTGCGCACCTCGGCGGCGCGCGCCTCGGGTCCGGGCTCCACCTCGCGAATGCGCGGGGCGGCTTCGAGCTGCTGCAGCAGGCGGTCCCACGCGCGGGCGTCGTGGGCCACCACCAGCAGCTCGAGCACGCCGCCGCGCCGGTAGTCGATCGCGATCCGCTCGAGGCGGACGTCGTCCGGAAGCAGGGAGGCGACCTCCGCGACGATGCGCGCGGGCGGAGCGTCCTCGGGCGCCAACATCCCGGCTCCCGCCACTCGCGCGCGTGCTTCGAGAGCCTGCACCCGTCCCTTGGCTGCGTCCACCTCGCGACTGACCTCCGCGAGGCGGCGCGTGGCGGCGTGCGCCTCTCCCCGCGCCTGGTAGGCCAGTACCGCGGCCGCGATCGCGACGAGGGCGCAGGCCGCGAGCGCGAGGTGCTGAAACAGCGGGACCCGCGACGTGCGGGGCGCGCTCGAGAAGTCCGGCTGGCGCGTCACGTGACGAGACCCAGAAGCCAGCTCGCTTCGGCGGCGCCACGCTCGAGCGTGGGGACCGGCGCAGTCGCGTTGGCGGCCGCGCCCGCCCCGAGGTCGGGCCGGAGGCCGGGCGCATCCGACCCAGTCACCGCGAGCGGCACGCTTCCGTTGCCGTTCGCGGCCTGGGCCGCGAGCCGGACGAGCTCCGCGCGCAGCCTCGAGGCTTCGCCCCGCGAGCGGTCACGGCGTCGGCTGCGCAGCGCCAGGATTGCGCCCTCGCGCACGAAGGCCAGGCACATCGCCACGTCGCCGAGAAGGGCGTGCGCCTCGTCCCCGCGCCGCTCGCGCAGCAGGCCGGCGAGGCCGAGCAGCGGCGCGAGGTGCACCTGCTCGACGTTCGCTCCGGCCGCGCTCGCGGCCTGCTCGTACTCCGCGACCGTGGCTCGCCGCACGGCGGCGCCAACCACGCGTCCCGATCCGGCGTCGAGCGTGTCGAAGACGCCCTCGGCCGCGGACCACGGCAGCGACGCCGCGAGGCGATAGCGAACGTAGTCGCGCGCAAGCACGCCACGCGGCGGCTCGACGAGTGCCATGCGCGCGACGCCGTCGGGCAGCACGAGCGTGACGCGCGCCCGCCCCACGCCGCGCAGAACGCGCGCGAGCGCCGCGCGGACGGCGTCTGTGGCCACGAGGTTCGGGCCCAACGGGCCCGGCGTCACGGCGCCCTGCGGGAGCGGTTCGTGCGCGAGCGTCCGGAGCCGCTGGCCCTTGACGGTCTCCCCGAGCTCCGCGGCCGTCACCGAGGACGCATCGACAGCCAGGTAGGTCCTGGTCCCGAGCAGCGGCACGCCCCATGTTAACGCCGTTGTATGATCCCAAACGCATCCGGAGGGCCTTGATCATGAAGGTGTATGACGCCCTGAACATCCGAAACGCGGCCATCGTGGGCCACGGCGGCAGCGGCAAGACCTCGCTCGCGTCCGCCCTGCTGTTCGACGCCGGTGCCGTGAACCGGCTCGGGCGCGTGGACGACGGCACCACGGTGACGGACTTCGACCCGGACGAGATCGAGCGGAAGATCAGCCTGCTCGCGGCGCTCGCTTTCGCCGAGTGGAAGAAGACCAAGCTCAACCTGATCGACGCGCCGGGTTACGCGAACTTCCTGTCCGAGGCGCGCTCGGCGCTGCGCGTGACCGAGGCCGCGCTCGTCGTGGTCGACGCGGTGGCGGGCGTCGAGGTGCAAACCGAGAAGGTCTGGGGCTACGCACAGGAGGGCGACCTCGCCCGCCTGATCGTCGTCAACCGCATGGACCGCGACAACGCCTCCTTCGAGCGGGCGCTCGAGGGGATCCAGAAGGCGTTCGGGCGGGCCGCAGTGCCGCTCGGCGTGCCGGTCGGGGAGGGCAAGGCGTTCAAGGGCACGGTCGACCTCGTGTCGGCCAAGGCCCGGCTCTACGGCGACGACGCCGACGGCAAGTTCCAGGTGGCCGAGATTCCCGCCGCCGAAGCCGAGACGGCGAAGACCTGGCGCGAGAAGCTCGTGGAGATGGTCGCCGAGAGCAACGAAGAGCTGATGGAGGAGTTCTTCGAGAAGGGGACCCTGTCGGAGGAGCAGTTGGCGAAGGGGCTGCGGCACGCCGTGGGCAAAGGCAAGATCTACCCAGTGTTGCCCGCCTCCTCGCTGCGGAACGTGGGCGTGCACGCCATTCTCGACGCGATCGTGGACCTCATGCCCTCGCCCGCGGATCGGGGCGACGTCAAGGGAACGGATGCCAAGCAGGCCGAGCTGACGCGCAAGCCGGCCGCCGACGCGCCGGCGTCGGCGTTCGTCTGGAAGACGCTCGTGGATCCGCACGCAGGGCGGATCAGCCTGCTCCGCGTCTACTCGGGCACACTCAAGTCCGACTCGGCTGTCCACAACGCGACGCGGGACGTGGCCGAGCGCCTCGGCTCCCTGCTGCTGCTGCAGGGCAAGGCCCAGACCAGCGTGCCCGAGATCCAGGCGGGCGACATCGGCGCGGTGGCCAAGCTCAAGGACACCCAGACCGGCGACACGCTCGCCGAGAAGGCCCAGCCGATCGTCTACCCGCCGGTCGTCTTCCCCGAGCCCGCGACCACCTTCGCGATCGAACCCAAGACGCGCGGCGACGACGACAAGATCTCGACCGCGCTGCAGCGGCTGCTCGAGGAAGACCCGGTGCTGCGCGTCTCGCGTGACGCGCAGACCCACGAGATGCTGCTCTCGGGCGTGGGCCAGCTGCACATCGAGGTGGTGGTCGCGCGCCTGCGCAAGCGCTACAAGGTCGAGGTCAACCTCAAGAAGCCGAAGATCCCGTACCGGGAGACGATCAAGGCCGCGGCCGAGGGCCACGGCCGTCACAAGAAGCAGACCGGCGGCCACGGGCAGTTCGGCGACTGCAGGATCCGCATGAAGCCGCTCGGGCGTGGCGAGGACTTCAAGTTCGTCGACGACATCTTCGGCGGCTCGATTCCTCGGAACTTCATTCCGGCGGTCGAGAAGGGCATCCAGGACGCGCGCCTCAAGGGTGTGCTCGCGGGCTTCCCGATGGTGGACTTCCAGGTCGAGCTCTACGACGGCCAGTACCACGACGTCGACAGCTCCGAAATGTCGTTCAAGATCGCGGGCTCGCTCGCGTTCAAGGACGCCGTCCCCAAGTGCCGCCCCACGATCCTGGAGCCGGTCATGAGCGTCGAGATCGCGGTCCCCGACGAGTACGCGGGGGCGGTGATGGGCGACCTCTCGAGCCGGCGCGGACGGCCTCAGGGCATGGAACCCAGGGGCGGGGTGCAGGTGATCCAGGCCGAGGTCCCGCTCGCCGAGATGCTCTCCTACGACGCCGAGCTCACCTCGATGACGGGCGGACGCGGCTCCTACCACATGCAGATGGACCACTACGACGAGGTGCCGGGACACCTGCAGGAGAAAGTGATCGCTACGGCGAAAGCCGAGCGGGGCGACGTCAAGGAAGAGGAGTAGACTCGTTTCATGAGATCCGCGAAGGCCCGGCCGCTGGTCGTGGCGCTCCTGGTCGCCCTCTGCGGAGCGGCCTCGCTGCGCGCGCAGGAAGAGGTGCTCACGGCAGGGGGCGAGGGCGTGCCCGTTCCCAAGAAGACCAAGCACGTCCAGCCCGCCTACCCGGCGGAGGCGCTCGCCCAGGGCATCCGCGGGATCGTGATCCTGGACATCGTCGTCGACGGGCGGGGCAAGGTCGCCTCGACGAGCGTGCTGCGCAGCGTGGCGGGGCTCGACGAGGCTGCGATCGCCGCGGCCCGGCAATGGGAGTACGAGCCCACCAAGGTCGACGGCAAGCCGGTGAGCGTCCGCCTGACGGTCCCGATCACGTTCTCGCTGGCGCTGCCGCGGCTGCTGCGCCAGGCCGGCGTACCGGAGCTGCGGCAGGGGGTGGCGCCGGGCTTTCCCCAGGGCGATGCCAGCGGTGGCACCGTGAGCGCCGAGGTCACACTGGAGCCCGACGGACGCATCGCCGACGCCAGCCTGCTCTCGGGAACGCCGCCGTGGTCGGAGGCGCTGCTCGCGGCGCTCCGGACGTGGCGCTTCACTCCGCCGCCGGACGACGCCGTGGTCTCGTTCCGGGTAGAGGCCGAGTTCGTGAAGGGCCGCGGCTCCGAGCCGAACAGCGTGCTGCTCAAGGCCAACGGCCTGCAACGCTCGGAGTTGCTGGCAGGCGCCACGCCGCCGAGCGCTCCGCAAGCGGCTCCGCCGCCAGCCACCGTCCCCCAGGTGCCCGCCGCCCCGGTGCCGGCTACCCCGGCGCCGCAGCAGGCCGTGCCGGCACCTCCCGTCGCGGCGCCAGAGGCACCCGTCGTCGAGCGCAGCCCACAGACCCAGCCGTCGGCGCCGCCGGCACCGGCAGGCCCGGCTTCAACGGCCGCCGCGCCGAGTACGCCACCCCCAGCGGGCACGGCACCACCTGCCGGAGCTCCGGCCGCAGCAGGCGCGGCAGCGGCGGCGACGGCACCACCGCCCGTCGAGGTCATCACGGCCCCTCCGCCCGCGCCGCCGCCGGAGAGCGGGGTGTCGGCGGTCCGCGACGTGACTCTCGAGCCCGGCGTGCCGGATCTGGCTCGCGGACGTCGCCCCGTGGCACCGCCGTTCGCCCGGTTGAGCGGGACGACGGGGTCGGTCGAGGTGTCGTTCTCGGTGAGCGCCGGAGGCACGACGGCGCTTCAGACCGCGACGGGGCCGGACCTGCTCCGCTACTCCGCGGAGCAAACGGTCGCATCGTGGCAGTTCCGCCGCACGCGAGCCGAGCGTGCGTACCTGGTCGCGGTCTTCAGCTACGGTGGGGACAAGGCGACGGCCGTCGTGCGGCCCCAGGTGGCGCCCGCCGCCGCGCAGCCGGCCGAGGGTCCGGCGTCGGCCCCGGCTTCCTCGATCCCGCCTCCGGCGACGCCGCCGCCGATCACGCCGCCGCCGGCCGCAACGGTGCCGCCACCCGCAACGCAGGCTTCCGCCACACCGAACTAGTCACGATTCCCGACGAGGCCGCGCGATGTTGAGGCGCAGCCAAGTCGGACTATTCATGAGGAAGATCAGTCGGCCCTCATGAATAGTCCGGGTCAGGCCTCGGCGGCCTTCTTGCGCGCCGGCTTCTTGGCCTCGGACTTCTTCGCCGCGGCCTTGGGCGCGGCTTCCTTCTTCTCGTCCTTCGGGGCGTCCTTGCGTGCCGCCTTGTCGGCCTTGCCGGCGGGCTTGTACTCGTAGCCGACCAGCTCGAGATAGGCCATCTCGGCCCCGTCGCCGTGGCGGGTCCCGAGGCGCAGAATCCGGGTGTAGCCGACCGGACGGCTCGCGAAGCGGGCGCCGATGGTGTCGAACAGCTTCTGCACGATGGCCGGGTCCTGGAGCTGGCGCGCGGCCTGGCGCCGCGCGTGCAGCCGCCCGTCCTCACGCTTGGCGAGCGTGATCAGCTTCTCGGCGAACGGGCGCAGCTCCTTGGCCTTCGGCAGCGTGGTGCGGATGCGCTCGCGCTCGAAGAGCGCCGTGGCGAGGTTGCGCAGAAGCGCCGTCCGGTGAGGCGTCGTCCGCCCCAGCTTGCGATGTGCGACGCGGTGTCTCATGGCGTGCTCCCCGGGCGGCCCTGCTACTTCTGGGCCTGCGGCCAGCCGTCGAGCTTCATTCCGAGCGAGAGCCCCATCGACGACAGGATCTCCTTGATCTCGTTGAGCGACTTGCGGCCGAAGTTCTTGGTCTTGAGCATCTCGACCTCGGTCTTCTGGACGAGCTCGCCGATGGTGCGGATGTTCGCGTTCTTGAGGCAGTTGTACGAGCGCACCGAGAGCTCCATCTCGTCGACGCTCTTGGCCAGCCGCTCGTAGAGGACGCCCTTCTCCTCGTCGGAAACCTCGACGGGGACGCTGGGCTCGCCCTCCTCCTCGTCCTCTTCGTCGATGTTGATGAAGATCTGCAGGTGGTCCTTCATCAGCTTGGCGGCGAGGCCGACCGCGTCGCGCGGCGACACGGCGGCGTTCGTCCAGACCTCGAGCGTGAGCTTCTCGTAGTCGGTCGCCTGGCCGACGCGGGCCTGCTCGACGAAGTAGTTCACCTTCTTGACCGGCGAGTGCACCGAGTCGAGCGGAATCCAGCCGATCGAGAGGTCCTCGTCGAAGTTCTTGTCGGCCGAGACGTAGCCGCGGCCGTGCTTCACGCGCATCTCGACGGCGAGCGTCGAGCCCGCGCCGAGCGTCGCGATGTAGGCCTCGGGATCGAGCACCTCGATGTCGGCGTCGGGGGTGATGTGCTTGGCGCGCACCTCCCCCGGCTCGGAGGTGCGCAGCGTCAGCATCTTCGGGTGATCCACGTGCATCTTGAGCGGCACCCGCTTCAGGTTGAGGATCAGGTCGGTGGTGTCCTCCATCGCGCCCGGGATCGGGGAGAACTCGTGGAGCACTCCCTCGACGCGGACGGCGGTCACCGCCGCTCCCTCGATGCTCGACAGCAGCACGCGCCGCAGAGCGTTGCCGACGGTGGTCGCGAACCCGCGCTCGAACGGCTGCGCAGAGAAGCGCCCGTAGTGGTCGGTCGCGGTGTCGCGGTCCGCCTCGAGCCGCTTCGGCTTCTGGAAACCCTTCCAAAGCATGTCTTCAAGTCCTCCACGGCCGGGGGCGAAGCGCCTTGCGGCCGCCTATTCCTACTTCGAGTACAGCTCGACGATCAGCTGCTCCTGGATCGGGAAACCGACGTCTTCACGCGCTGGAAGCGCCAGGACCTTGCCGGTCAGGTTGGCGGTGTCGAGCTCGAGCCAGCGCGGCACGCCGCGACCCTTCACGGCCTCGACCGAGGCCTGGACGAAGGTGTTCTTCGTCGCGCGCGCGGCCAGCGTGATGACCTCGCCGACCTTGACCTGATAGGACGGGATGTCGATCTTGTGGCCGTTCACCAGCACGTGGCCGTGACGCACCAGCTGGCGGCCCTGGGCCTGCGAGCTGCCCAGGCCGAGCCGGTACACCACGTTCGAGAGACGGCGCTCGAGCTTCTGGAGCAGCAGCTCGCCCGAGACGCCTTTCTCCTGGCTGGCGCGCTTGAAGGTCAGCGCGAACTGCCCTTCGAGCATGCCGTAGAGGCGCTTCACCTTCTGCTTCTCGCGCAGCTGCAGGCCGTAACCCTGCGCCTGCTTCTTGATGCGTCCGCCCTTGCCGTGCTGGCCCGGGGCGTAGTTGCGCTTCTCGATCGCGCACTTTTCGGTGAAGCAGCGGTCGGCCTTCAGGAACAGCTTCATCCCCTCGCGACGGCAGAGACGACAGACGGAACCGGTGTATCGTGCCACGAGCTAGCTTCTCCTTAGACCCGGCGCCGCTTCGGGGGGCGGCAGCCGTTGTGGGGGATGGGGGTCACGTCGCGGATCGACTTGATCTCGATCCCGGCGCCCTGCAGCGCGCGGATCGCGGACTCACGCCCGCTGCCCGGCCCCTTGACCCGGATGTCGATCGAGCGCAGGCCGTGCTCGCGAGCGTTGCCGGCGGCCGTGGTGGCCGCCTGCTGCGCCGCGAAGGGTGTGCCCTTGCGCGAGCCCTTGAAACCGAGCGTTCCCGCGCTCGACCACGAAACCACGTTGCCCTCGAGATCGGTGATGGTCACGATCGTGTTGTTGAAGGAGGCGTGCACGTGCGCGATGCCGTGCACCACGTGCTTCTTCTCCTTCTTGGCTTTCCTGGCTCCGACGACCTTCGTGCTGCTCATCGTTCCGCTCCTAGACCTTCTTGGCGCGGATCATCGCGCGCCGCGGTCCCTTGCGGGTGCGGGCGTTCGTGTGGGTGCGCTGGCCCCGCACGGGCAGGTTCCTGCGGTGGCGGCCGCCACGGTAGGACCCGATCTCCATCAGACGCTTGATGTTCATGGCGGTGTCCTTGCGGAGATCGCCCTCGACGCTTCCCTGGCTGTCGAGGATCCGGGCGATGCGGCTCACCTCCTCCTCGGACAGGTCCTTGACCCGCACCGCCCTCTCGATCCCGGCTTCCTGGAGGACCCGGTTCGAGCGGCTGACGCCGATCCCGTAGATGTAGGTGAGCGCGATCTCGACCCGCTTCTGCCGCGGAAGGTCGATGCCTGCAATACGAGCCATCTGCTACCCCTGCCTCTGCTTGTGTTTCTGATTCGGACAGATGATCCTCACCACCCCGTGGCGGCGGACCACCTTGCATTTCACGCACATCTTCTTGACCGACGACCTGACTTTCACGTTACTCCGTCCTCCTGGCGCCTAGCGCCGCCTCACGATGCGGCCGCGCCCCGCGTCGTAGGCTGCGAGCTCCACCACCACCGGGTCCCCCGGCCGTAGCCGCAGCAGACTCGAGTCGCCGGCCACATGCGCCACGACCACGCCTTTCGATCCGCTCGCGAGCTCGACGCGATAGAGCGCGTTCGGCAGCGCCTCACGCACCGTGGCGTCCGCTTCCTCCTCCGGGGGGCGGCCGGCTGCTTCAGGCATTCGCTACCTCTTCCCGCGCGTACGGGTAGGGGTCCGACAGGATCCACGGCCCGAACTCGGTCACCGCCACGGACAGCTCGAAGTGCGCCGACAGGCTGCCGTCCCGCGTCACCGCGGTCCAGCCGTCCGCCAGCACCTCGACCTCCGGCCGGCCCACGTTCACCATCGGCTCGATCGCCAGGCACATGCCGGGGACGAGGCGCTCGCGGCGGCCCGCGGGGCCGTAGTTCGGGACCTGCGGCTCCTCGTGCAGGCTCGTGCCGATACCGTGGCCGACGAAGTCCTTCACTACAGAGTAACCGAAACTCTCGGCGTGCACCTGCACCGCGTGGCCGATGTCGCCCACGCGTTTGCCGGGGTGGCACATCTCGATTCCGGCAAAGAGCGCCTCGCGCGTGACCTTCATCAGGCGCTCCGCCTCGGCGCTCGCGCGGCCCACCGCGACCGTGCGGGCGGCGTCGCCGTAGAAGCCGTCCACGATGCAGCCCAGATCGAGGCCGACGATGTCGCCGTCCTGGAGCTTCTTCGGGCCCGGGATGCCGTGGACGATCTCCTCGTTCACCGAGATGCACAGCGTCGCCGGGTAGTCGCGGTAGCCGAGGAACGCCGGGCGCGCGCCGGCCTTCTCGATTGCCTCGCGCGCCACGCGGTCGAGCTCCTTCGTCGTGACGCCCGGCTGCGCCGCCGCCTCCAGCAGATCGAGCGTCTCGACCACGATCCGGCAGGCGCGCGCCATCGTCAACAGTTCACTCCAGGACTTCTGGATGCTCACGCGCGCACCTCCACGGCCGAGAGCAGGTCCTGGAACACGCTGTCCTGGGGACGATTGCCGTCGATCCCCCGCACGCGCGCCCGGGAGCGGTAGTACTCGATCAGCGGGAAGGTGCGCTCGTCGTACTCGCGCAGGCGCTGCTCGACGACCGCCTCGAGGTCGTCGTCGCGCTGCACCAGGCCCGTTCCGCAGACGTCGCAGATCATCGCGCGCTTCGGCGGGTCGTTGATCACGTGGTACGTGGCCTGGCACGACGGGCACCAGCGCCGCCCCGACAGCCGGAGCAGGAGCTCCGCGCGCGGGACCTCGAAGTCGAACACGATGAAGCCGCGCGGGTCGCCGCCGGGCATCCGCTCCAGGCCCGTCGCCTGCGGCAGCGTGCGCGGGAAGCCGTCGAGCACGAAACCCACGCGGCAGTCGGCCTCCGCCGTGCGCTCGCCGATCAGCTTCACCAGCAGATCGTCGGGCACGAGCCGGCCCTGCTCCATCAGCGGGTGCGCTTCCCGCCCGAGCGGCGTGTTCTTCGCGATCGCGGTACGCAGCATCTCTCCCGTCGAGATCTTGGGCACGCCCAGGTGCGTCGCCAGCCGTGCGGCCTGCGTGCCCTTCCCGGCCCCCGGGGGCCCGAGGAAGATCACGCGGACGGCGTCGTGCGCGGCGCGGGTGCTAGCGGCGGCCACGAATCCTCTTGCCTCCTCGCCCGGTGAAGCCGTCGTAATGTCGCATCACGAGCTGCGCCTCCACCTGCGCCACCGTGTCCATCGCCACGCCGACCACGATCAGCAGCGAGGTTCCGCCGAAGTAGAAGTTGAGGTGCAGCCCCTCGGTGATCCAGCCCAGGTTGTTGTTGGAAAGGAAGCTGTCGAGCGGCGCCCCGATCACGGGAATCGGCGCCACGCGCATCCCCGTGATCAGGAACTCCGGCAGGATCGCGACCAGCGCCAGGTAGATGGCGCCGCCGAAAGTGATCCGGCCGAGGATGTGGTCGAGGTACTCCGAGGTGCGCTTGCCAGGACGGATGCCGGGGATGAAGCCGCCGTACTTGCGCATGTTGTCGGCCACGTCGTCGGGGTTGAAGACGATCGCCGTGTAGAAGTAGCAGAAGAACAGGATGAACGCGACGTAGAGCAGGTTGTAGAGCGGCATCCCCCATTGCAGCTGCTCGGAAACCGCCTGCATCCACGGGTTGTTGCCGCCGAGCCAGGACGCGACGGTCTGCGGGAAGGCGATGATCGAGGAGGCGAAGATCACCGGGATGACACCGGCGGTGTTGACGCGCAACGGCAGGTGCGTCGTCTGCCCGCCGTACATGCGGCGGCCCACCATGCGCTTGGCGTACTGGACCGGGATGC
>Ga0299906_10003128_pt1 | contig 13654 bp, 11 predicted proteins | sample RVTome_14_FD_200259 | JGI IMG/M metagenome (GOLD analysis project Ga0299906, IMG submission 200259) | Soil microbial communities from uranium-contaminated site in the Upper Colorado River Basin, Wyoming, United States - RVT145D125 (version 2) ...
GCCCATTCGGCCGCGCTGTGGCAACTGGCCCAGCGTGCGCCGGGCGCAGCTACGCACGGGTTCGACAGCGCGCGGGTGCAGCGTACCTGGGCAGACGTGGAAGCCGCGTTCGGCGTGCGCGCGCCAGTGTCACGCGCGGTCACCACCAACCGCTTCCTCCACCGCTCCGGCCGCTAACCGCGCTGGCCTTCGGGTCTGGCGCGCAGCACCCGGACAGCGGCGTGTCCGAGGCGCCCGCATACGAGACGATAGCGTCGTTGACGGCGAGATGGCTTGCGCCAGCTCAAGTCCCGGGGCGCGCGGTCCATTATGCTCTGTGCCCGCATCCTGCCATCGACCCGCCATGAAAGACTGGAACCTGATCCTCACCGTCGCCCCCGGTCCGCATCACGCGCGCGACCTGCTGGGGGCGCTGAGCGGACGCGGTCGCTTCGCGTTCAGCGATTTCAAGGACGTGATCCTCGGCCAGGTGCCGGACGTGCCGGCTTTCCTGGCAGGGCTGCTCGACGCCGGCGCCGCCGGCGCCCGCTGGCTCGCCAACCTGGCGCGCGTGATCCCGGTGGAGCAGCGCTTCCACTTCTCGCCGGAGTCGCTCGAGCCGCAGCTCAAGCAGGCCGCGGCCGCCCTGCTCGACCGCGTCCCCGCCGGGGGCAGCTTCCACGTGCGCCTGGAGCGGCGCGGGCTGGCGGGACGGGTGGCGACACAGGCGATCGAGCGCGCGGTGGCCGAGCACCTGTTCGAGCTGGCCGCGGCGCGCGGCATCGAGCTGCGCACCGATTTCGAGGACCCCGACTTCGTGGTCGCCGCGGAAACCGTGGGCGAGGAGTGCGGCGTGACGCTGGTCACCCGCGAGCTGCGCACCCGCTATCCCTTCGTACGCGTGCACTGAATGGACCGGCCGGTACGCGTGATGGTGGGCGGTGACGTGATGCTCGGCCGCCTGGTGGGGGAAATCATCGACGCGCGCGGCGCCACCTATCCGCTCGCGCCGATCGCCGAGCTCATGCGCGGCGCCGATCTGACCCTGGTCAATCTGGAGTGCGCCATCACCGATTCCACCAGCCCGTGGCCGGGCGCGCCCAAAGCGTTCTACTTCGGCGCGCCGCCGGCAGCGGTCAAGACGCTGACTCATGCGGGCGTCGATCTCGTCAGCCTGGCGAACAACCACACTCTGGACTTCGACGTGCAAGGCTTGCGCGACACTCTGCGCCACCTGGCGCGGGCCGGCATCGCCTGGGCGGGCGCGGGCGAGAACGCCGCGGCGGCCCGTGCGCCGGCGCTGGTCGAGCGCCGCGGGCTGCGCTTCGCACTCGTCGCCTATTGCGACCACCAGGAGGATTTCGCCGCCGGACCGGACACGCCGGGCATCGCGTGGCTGGACCTGCACGACGAGACAGCCGCTGTGCGCGAGTTCGAAGCGGCGCTGGGCCGTGTCCGCTCCGCCGGCGGCGCGGACTGGCCGATCCTGTCGCTGCACTGGGGACCGAATTTCCTGTTCGCGCCGGCGGCGCCCTTCGTGCGGCTGGCACACGCCGCCGTCGATGTCGGCTTCGCCATGGTGTTCGGCCACAGCGCCCACAACTTCCAAGGCGTGGAGCTGCACCGCGGGCGGCCCATTCTGTACTCCGCGGGCGACCTGGTGGACGACTACGCCGTGGACGACGGGTTTCGCAACGACCGCTCGCTGCTGTTCGAGCTGGAGATCGCGGGCACGACGTTGCGGCAGATGCGCCTGCACCCGGTCCTGATCGACGACTTCCAGGCCCGCCCGGCCCCGGACACAGACTCCGAGTGGATCGTGCGGCGGCTGACCGAGCAGTGCGCCGGGCTCGGCACGCGGCTGCAGCGCGATGCCCACGAGGTGTGGATCGAGCCCGGATCGAGCACGATATGAACCAGCGGGAAGCTGCCCCCAGTGCGGCGGACGAGCGCGTCCTGCAGGTGGTCGCGGCGCTCGCTCGCGAGCTGCATCCGCGCCGTGCCGTTCGGACCGTGACGCTGGATACGCGCTTCGACCGCGACCTCGGTTTCGACAGCCTGGCCCGGGTCGAGCTGATGCTGCGCGTCGAGCGCGCCACCGGCCGGGCTTTGCCGGAGGAGATGCTGGCGCGCGCCGAAACGCCGCGCGATCTCATCGACGCGCTGCTGGCCGCGCCGCGCGCTGCGCCGGCGCCGGCTGCCGCCGCCGTACCGCCAGCGCCCTCCCCTGCCGGTGTGGCCGAGCCGTCGCAAGCCACCACCCTGCTCGACGTGCTCGAGTGGCATGCGCGCCTGCACCCGGAGCAGGTGCACATCGTTCTGGCGCAAGAGCGCGGCGCCGGGCTGGAGGAGCAAAGCATCACCCACGCCGCGCTGCTGCGGGCCGCGAGCGCGGCCGCCGCCGTGCTGCAGGCACACGGCCTGCAGCCGGGCGACACGGTTGCGATCATGCTGCCCACCGGCGCCGACTACTTCTCGGCCTTCTTCGGCGTCATGCTGGCCGGCGGGATACCGGTGCCGCTGTATCCGCCGCTGCGTGCCTCTCAGCTCGAGGACTACCTGCGGCGCCAGGCCGGCATCCTGTCCAACTGCCAGGCGCGCATCCTGGTGACGATGAGCGAGGCGAAGGCCGCGGCGCGACTGCTGATGACGCACGCGCCGGGCCTGCGGCTGGTCGTCACTGCGGACGAGTTGCAGGACGCCGGGGCCCGCTTCGAGCGCCCGCGGGTGAACGCGGATGACCTCGCCTTCCTGCAGTACACCTCGGGAAGCACGGGCAGCCCCAAGGGCGTGATGCTGACCCACGCCAACCTGCTCGCAAACCTGCGCGCCATGGGGCCGGCCGTGCAAGCGAGCAGCGCCGACGTGTTCGTGAGCTGGCTGCCGCTGTACCACGACATGGGCCTGATCGGCGCCTGGTTCAGCAGCCTGTACTACGGGGTGCGGTTGGTGGCGATGTCGCCGCTCGCCTTCCTCGGGCGCCCGTCGCGCTGGCTGTGGGCCATCCACCGCCATCGCGGCACGCTGGGCGCGGGACCCAACTTCGCCTACGAGCTGTGCGTGCGCAAGGTGGAGGACAGCGAGATCGAAGGGCTGGACCTGTCCTCCTGGCGGCTCGCCTTCAACGGCGCAGAGCCGGTGAGCGCCGACACCATCGCCGCCTTCAGCCGCCGCTTCGCGCGCTATGGCTTCGCGCCCACGTCGATGGCCCCGGTGTACGGCCTGGCCGAGTGCTGCGTCGGGCTGGCATTTCCGCCGCTCGGGCGCGGGCCGCTGGTGGACAGCATCGATCGCGAGGTGCTGGCGCGCGACGGGCGTGCGCTGCCGCTCCCGCCGGAGGATCCGCGCGCGCTGCGCGTGGTTGCCTGCGGACAGGCGCTGCCGGACCATGCTATCCGCATCGTGGACGAGGCCGGTCACGAGGTCGGCGAGCGCATGGAAGGCCGCCTCCGGTTCAAGGGGCCGTCGGCGACGCGCGGCTACTACCGCAATCCGGAGGCCACGCGCGAGCTGCTGCGCGGCGAGTGGCTGGATTCCGGCGACCTCGCCTACACGGTGAACGACGAGATCTACATCACCGGACGCGCCAAGGACATCGTCATCCGCGCCGGCCGCAACCTGCATCCGCAGGAGATCGAGGACGCGATCGGCGGCATCGCCGGCGTGCGGCGCGGCTGTGTGGCGGTGTTCGGCAGCCACGACCCGCGCCACGGCACCGAGCGCCTGGTTGCGGTCGCGGAAACGCGCGAGCAGGAACCCATGGCGCTCGAGGCGCTGCGCGCGCGCATCGAGGAGACGGTGATGTTCATGATCGGCGAGCCGCCGGACGAAGTGGTCCTGGTCCCACCCCACAGCGTGCTCAAGACCTCCAGCGGCAAGCTGAGACGCCAGGCCAGCCGGCAGCTGTACGAGCGCGGCGAGATCGGTCGCGCGCCGTCGGGGGCCGCCTTGCAGGCGCTGCGCTTCGCCTGGTCGGGCGCCTTGCCCCAGCTGCGGCGCTCGCTGCGGGCGGGGGTCGCGCTGCTGTATGCCGGCTACGCCTGGAGCGTGTTCTGGGCCGTCGCGGTATGCACGCTGCTCGGGGTCATCGTCCTGCCCGGACTCTCGCGCAGGCGCAAGCTCGGCCAGCTCGCCGCGCGGCTGATCGTCGGCGGGACGCGCACGCCGTTCCTGGTGCACGGAGCAGAGAATCTGCCCGTGTCCCAGCCGTGCGTGGTGGTGTCCAACCACGCCAGCTACGCGGACGCTCTGGCGCTGCTCGCCGCGTTCCCGTTCGGCTTCCGCTTCGCCTTCCTGGTCAAGCGCGAGCTGGCCGCGCGCTGGGCCGCCCGCGTCCTGCTCGAGCGCACCGGCATGCTGCCCGTGGAGCGCGTCGATATCCAGCGCAGCGTGCAGGACGCCAAGGTGGCGGCGCAACGCCTGCGGGATGGAGACTCGCTCGTGGTGTTCGCGGAAGGCACCCTGCGCCGCACCGCCGGGCTGCATCCCTTCCACCTGGGCGGCTTCGAGGCGGCGGCGCAAGCGCGCGTCCCGGTGGTGCCGGTCGCCATCCGTGGCACGCGCACGGTGCTGCGCGGCGACCAGTGGTTCCCGCGGCGTGCGCCCGTGAGCGTTGCAATCGGCGCGCCCGTGCCGCCGCCGGCGTCGGCCGACCCCTTCGGCGCGGCGCTGGTGCTGCGCGACGCGGCGCGCGCCTTCATCCTTCGGCACTGCGGCGAGCCGGACGCTGCCGCATAAGGCCGCTCGTCCGGTGGTGGACGGGAGCCCGGGCGCCGCCGTACCATCCGCTTGACAACAACAGGCGGAAGGAGCCGCATGAAAATCGAGCGCATCGAGCCGCTGCACGCCGACGGCGTGTGGCGCAACTTCGACTTCCTCAAGATCACCGCCGACACCGGCATCGTCGGCTGGAGCGAGTACAACGAGAGCTTCGGCGGCCATGGCGTCACCGCCATGATCCAGCGCCTCGCGCCGGCGCTGATCGGCAAGGACCCGCGCGCGGTGGAGGCGCTGAGCGCCTGGCTCTACGCGCGCGGGCGTACCGCGCAGGGCGGCGTGACGCAGCAGGCCACGGCGGCGATCGAGAACGCGCTGATCGACATCAAGGCCAGGGCGCTGGGCATCCCCGTGTACGAGCTGTTCGGCGGGCCTACGCGCGAGCGCATCCGGCTGTACTGGTCGCACTGCGGCACCTACCGGGTGTGGGGCGACCGGCTCGGCATGCCGAAGGTCAGCACCTACGACGACCTGGTGAAGCTGGGCAAGGAGGTGGCGGCGAGCGGCTACAGCGCGCTCAAGACCAACGTGCTGCTGCTCGCCGACGGCAACCCGCGCGTGCGCAACGGCGGCTTTGGCCGCGGCGACGGCTACCCGGACCTCAACGCCGATCGCTACGTGCTCGACGCAGTGCGCGCCGAGCTCGCCGCCTTTCGCGAAGGCGCCGGCAAGGACATGGAGATCCTGGTCGACCTGAACTTCAACTTCAAGCCGGAGGGCTTCCTCACCGTGGCGCGCGCGATGGAGCCTTACGATCCGATGTGGGTGGAGATCGACATGCGCGACCCCAAGGCGCTGGCCTACATCCGCAGCCGCACCGCCATCCCGGTCGCCTCCTGCGAATGCCTGTTCGGGCGCCGCGACTACCGGCCGTTCTTCGAGCATGCGGCGATGGACGTCGCCATCATCGACGTGCCGTGGAACGGCTTCGCCGAGTCGGTGAAGATCGCCGCCATGGCCGATACCTACGAGATCAACATCGCGCCCCACAACTTCTACGGCCACCTGTCGAGCATGATGAGCGCGCACCTGGCCGCGGTGGTGCCCAACCTGCGCATCATGGAAACGGACCCGGACGTGGTGCCCTGGCACGACGACCTGTTCACCGTGAAGCCGGTGATCCGGGACGGCCACATGCTGCTGCCCACCGGCCCGGGCTGGGGCACGGAGGTGAACGAAGAGGTGCTGCGGGCGCACCCGCCCAAGGGGGATTGGTAGAAAGGGGCTAGTTCCCAGTTCCTTCAGATCGACTCGAGAAACCGCACCAGCGCTTCGCGATCCATCTTCGGCATGCCGCGGAACGCCTCGCGCGACGCCTCCGCCTCACCGCCGTGCCACAGGATCGCTTCGGTCGCGCTGCGCGCACGGCCATCGTGCAGCATGGCGCTGCTGCCGTTCACCGTGGTCGACAGGCCCAGCCCCCACAGCGGCTGCGTGCGCCAGTCGCGCGGGCCTGCGTGGAAATCGGGACGGCCGTCGGCGAGCGCCTCGCCCATGTCGTGCAGCAGCAGGTCGGTATAGGCGTGCACGGTCTGCCGCGCCGCCTGCGGGAACTCGGGAAAAGCCTCCGCCGTGCGCAGCGTCGGCACATGGCACACCGCGCACTTGACCTCGGCGAACAGGCGGGCGCCGCGCTGCACCTGCGGATCGTCCAGCGCGCGGCGCGCCGGCACCGCGAGGGCACGCGTCCAGAACTCCAGCTCGTCCCAGTCCGTGATCACCAGCTCGGGATCGTTGCCGGGCGTCTGGATCGCGCACAGGTGCTGCACCGGCGGGCAGTTCTGCGCGCGGTACATGCGCGAGGTGAGCCCCATGTCGCCCAGGGACGCAGCCGCGATCTGCTGGCGGATGCTGGGCTGGTTCGCCTTCCAGCCGAAGCGCCCCAGCGCCATGCGCCGGTTGACGTCGTCGCGCACGTAGTTCGGGCGGCCGTTGAAACCCTGCTCGCGCTGGCGGGCGGCGATCGCCAGCAGCGTCTGCTCGGGCACCGCCTCGAGCAGCCCCAGGCCGTGCACCGGCTGCGCCATGCGCAGGGACAACATCGCGCCCTGCCCCAGTGGCCCGTACGCCAGGTTTTCCATGCGCAGCTTCGGCTGGCGCAGCGTCACCGTCTCGCCGTCGGCGAACGTGACGGTGCGCTCTTCCCAATCCAAGTAGAGCGCGGCTTCGGGTGGCACCGGCGCGGTGTGATACGCGAAATCGGGGAAGGGACCGTTCAGTCCGGCGTTCTGCAGCTGATCGCCGTAGTTCGGATCGGGCCGGGGCCCGCCGTGCTCGTCGGTGCCGGGGATCGACACGCGCACCAGCATCGACAGCAGCTGCTCCTGCGGGGAGCGCGGCGGCCGGCCGCGGCCTCCGCCCGCGTGGCACTCGGCGCAGCTCTTGGCGATGAAGGTGGGGCCCAGGCCCCACTCGAAATCGAGCGAGCTGATCGAGGCCCACTTCTTGTCGAAGTGCTTGCGCCCGCGATGAAAGGCCTGCAGCTGCCGGCGCTCGAGGCCGGGCAGCGGCTGCAGATAGGCGTCGCGGTCGAAGCGCTGGACGGTGAAGGCGCCCGCCGAAAGGCTGGCGTCGTCCAGTTCGGGAGCGGCGAAGGCCAGCGCCGCGATGGCGGCGCCCAAGGCAGCGAGGTAAGCGGCTGGGACTGCTTTGTTCATGCTTCCGGACGAGTTGATGAATCGCTGCGCAACGGGGATCATACCTGCGATCCGGCACAGGTGATGCTTTCCCATCGCAGTCCATGCCGTCCGCACTACGCCGATCCCATCTCCACGTCATGCTCGACACCGCGCGCGAGGTCCCCACCCCCGAAGGCATCGAGCTGTCCCTGCGGCTGGCCGGGCCGGTATCGCGCGCGCTGGCCTGGCTGATCGATCTGTTCCTGCGCCTGGTGGTGTTCGGCGTGCTGGGCGTGGGGCTCGGCATGCTGGGCAAGCTCGGCGTCGCGCTGATGCTGATCCTGTGGTTCGGCCTGGAATGGCTCTATCCCACCGCCTTCGAGGTCTGGTACGGCGGCGCCACGCCGGGCAAGCGCTCGCTCGGCCTGATGGTGCTGCAGGAAGACGGCACCCCGGTGCGCCTGTCCGCATCGCTCACGCGCAATCTGCTGCGCGCCATCGACTTCTTCCCGTTCTGCTACGGCGTAGGGCTGATCGCCATGCTGCTCAACCGCGACTTCAAGCGCCTGGGCGACATCGCGGCCGGGACCGTGGTCGTGTACCGCGAGCCCGCGACGCGCCATGCCGCGGTGCCCGAAGCGGCGCCGGTGCCGCCGCCGGTGCCGCTCACGCTCGAGGAGCAGCGCACAGTGCTCGACTTCGCCAGCCGCGCGGGCAGCCTGACCCAGGAGCGCGCCGAGGAGCTGGCCCTGCTCGCGCCGCGGCTCACCGGCACGGCGGCGGGCGCGCTCGCACGCATGCGCCTGCTGTCCATCGCCAACTTCCTGATCGGGCGGGGAGCATGAAGCAGCAGGACTTCGAGGCTCGCTTCGGCGCGCGCTGGGACCAGCTCACCGGCTGGCTGGAGAGCGCCCCCGGGCCCGCGCGCAAGGCCGTCGCCACGGGGCTCGATGCCGCCGAGGTGCCTGCGCGCTATCGCGAGGTCTGCCAGCACCTCGCGCTCGCCCAGGACCGGCAGTACAGCGCGGAGCTGATCGAGCGCCTCAGCCGGCTTGCGCTGGCTGGACACCAGCGCCTGTATGGCGCCAAGGGCACGCTGCTGGCACCGGTCGGGCGCTTCGTGCTGGCGGGCTTTCCGCAGGCGGTGCGCGCGCAGTTGCGCTACGTGCTGCTGGCCGCACTGCTGTTCTTCGGTCCGCTGCTGCTGCTCACGGGCGCGCTGCAGCGCTACCCCGAGTTCGCCTACGTGGTGCTGCCCGCGGAGTACGTGGACAGCTTCGAGGAGATGTACGGCGAGGACACCAGGGCGCTGGGCCGCAAGCGCGACGCCGACGACGACGCGGTGATGTTCGGCTACTACATCTGGAACAACGTGCGCATCGGCTTCCAGAGCTTCGCGGGCGGCATCCTGTTCGGCATCGGCACCGTTTTCTACCTTCTGTACAACGGGGTGGTCATCGGCACCGTCACCGGCTACCTGGTGCAGGCCGGCCTGGCCACCAACTTCTTCTCGTTCACGTCGGGCCACAGCGCCTTCGAGCTGTGCGCCATCGTGCTGTGCGGCGCCGCCGGGCTGCGCATCGGCTACGCGCTCATCGCCCCGGGCAGGCAGCGGCGCGTGGACGCGCTGCGCGGCGCGGCGCAGGCGGCCATGCCGCTGGTGATCGGCTCGGCCGGCATGCTGGTGATGGCGGCGGGCATCGAGGCGTTCTGGTCGCCGCGCACCGAGCTGCCGGCGGCGGTCAAGTACGGCTTCGGCCTGACCCTGTGGCTGCTGACCCTGGCCTACTTCACCATGATGGGGCGGCGCGGTGCAGCTTGACCGGCTCGCCGTGCAGCTGCGGCTGCGCAATCCCTGGGAGGCGATCGACCTGGGCTTCGCCATGGTGCGCACCTGGATGCGCGAGGTGTACGCGGCCTGGTTCGCGGTGTTCCTGCCCGTGTGCGCGGTCGCGCTGCTGCTGCTGCCCCCGCAGTGGGCCACGCTGCTGGTGTGGTGGCTCAAGCCGGCGCTCGACCGCGTGGTGCTGCACGTGCTGGCGAGCGGCGTGTTCGGTGAGCTGCCGCGCCTGCGCGACACGCTGCGCGCATTGCCGCGCGCCCTCTCGCCGGGGCTGATCGCCTCCCTCACCTGGTACCGCTTGTTCCTGGCGCGCTCCTTCAACCTGCCGGTGTGGCAGCTCGAGCGCCAGCGCGGCAGGGCCGCGCGCCTGCGGCGCCAGCAGCTGCAGCGCCGGGTCGGCAGCCACGCCGTGTGGCTCACCATGGCCTGCATCCATTTCGAGATCGCACTCGGGCTGTCGGCGGTCGCGCTCTACGACCTGCTGGTCCCGACGGCGGGGGACGGCGAGTTCGGGCTGTTCCAGCTGTTCTATGGCAACAATCAGCAGCTCGCGCAGTGGAGCTTCGCCATCGCCTACTTCGCGGTGGTCTCGGTGCTGGAGCCGGCCTACGTCGGCGGTGGGTTCGCGCTATATCTGAACCGCCGCACCGCGCTGGAAGGCTGGGACCTGGAGGTGGCGCTGCGCCGGATCGGGCAGCGCGCACGCGCCGAGCCGCGCGGGGCCGCAGCCGCTCCGGCCGGCGGCACGATCGCCGCATCGCTCTTGGCTGCCGCGCTGGCGGGCGCACTGCTCGCCGTGCCGGCGCCGGCGCGCGCACAGGCGCCGGCGCAACCGCCGGCCGCAGCAGAGCGCCCGGCGCAGGCCATCAAGGAGATCCTCAAGCGCCCCGAGTTCGACGAGTACCGCACCCGCACCGTGCTCGAGTATCTCGGCAGCAAGAAGCAAAAGGAAACCAAGCCCCGGCCGCGCAGCGAGTCCGTGGGCTGGGCCACGTTCATCGACGCGCTCGCACAGCTCGTGCGCATCCTGGCCTGGGCGGCGGTGGGGGTGGCGCTGGTGTTCCTCGCTTACTATCTGCTGCGCCACTTCGGCCTGCTGCGCGAGGCGTCGGGCTCACGGTACACGCCGCCCGTAACCCTGTTCGGACTGGACGTGCGGCCCGACAGCCTGCCGGCGGACATCGCGTCGGAGGCGGCGCGGCTGGCGCGCGCGGGCGAGCTGCTCAGGGCGCTGTCATTGCTGTACCGCGGTGCGCTCGCCGCGCTCCTGCACCGGGACGGGGTGGAACTGGCGAGCGGCGACACGGAACAGGACTGCCTGCGCAAGAGCCGGCCGCGCCTGGCCGCCCCCGCGCATGCCTACTTCGCGCGCCTGCTGGGCGCCTGGCAGCAGCTCGCCTACGCGCGGCGTCGCCTCCCCGCCGCGGAGATCGAATCGCTCTGCACGGACTGGGCGCTGCATTTCGAGGCGCGGGCATGATCAAGCAAGCGCTGAGCAACCGCGCACTGGTGCTCGCGCTCGTCGGCGTGCTGCTGGGCGTGCTCGCCTGGTGGTTCACGCAGAACTTCGGCTTCAGCAAGGAGCGCGTGTACGTGGGGCTCAGCGGCGAGGCGCGGGCCAATCCCTATTTCGCCGCGCGCTTGCTGCTGGAGCGCCTGGGCATGCGCGTACACCAGACGGTGGAGGTGTCCAGTCCGCAGGCCCTGCCGCGGGGCGCCACGCTGGTGCTGGCCGCCGCGCGCGCGAAGCTCGATCCGCCCACGGTGGAGGCGTTGCTCGAGTGGGTGGAGGGCGGCGGCCACCTGGTGGTCGGCGTAGAGGGCGACCTGGAGCGCGACTGGCTGCTCTCTTCGCTGGAGGTGAGCGCCGAATGGCCGCAGGAGGATCCCGACAGCGGAGGGCGGGCGTGCCCCGCCCCCGATGAAGGCTCGATCGAGGACGTGGTGTTGCCCGACGGCCGCACTCTCAAGGCAGGCTTCGAAGGCGGCCCGGTGCTGGTGGATCAGGGCAAGGGCCACCTGTGGCGGCACGAGTCGCAGGACGGCACGCGCATCCTCGCGCTCGGTTGGGGCGACGGGCGCGTGACGCTGTTCTCGACCTTGCGCCCGTTCGACAACCGCCACCTCGGCAAGCTCGACCACGCCGAGCTGCTCTGGGGTGTGCTCGGCGATTCGCCTTCGCGCGAGCTGTTCCTGGTGCGTTACCTGGATTCCGCGTCCCTGCCCAAATGGCTCTGGGAGCGCGCGCCGCTGGCGCTGGTGGCCGCGGGCGTGTTCCTGCTGCTGTGGCTTTGGCGCGTGGTGCCGCGCTTCGGGCCGCTTCTTCCCGGCGACGGCGTCGATCGCCGCAGCCTGCTGGAGCACATCCGCGCCGTCGGGCGCTTCCACGCCGACCAGCGCCGCCAGGGACGCCTGCTCGAAGTGCTGCGCGCGGACTGCCTGGAGCTGTTCGGGCGCGTGGCGCCGCTGGCGCGCGGCCTCGACGGGGCCGCCCGCCTGCGCGAGGCCTCGCGCCTCACCCGCATCCACCCGCGCGAGCTGCTGCACGCCTTTTCCGGCGCGCCTGCGACGCGTCACGATTTTTCCAACATGGTGCGCACGCTGGCGCGGTTTCGCCGGCAGCTGACGCGCCGGCCCTGAAGGAGCTAGAGGCGATGAACGACATCCACACCCCCGTCCCGTCCGACGTCGCCGGCCAGGCGCTGCGCGCGGCGGGCGCCATCCGCGCCGAGGTCGCCAAGGCCCTCATCGGCCAGAGCGCGGTGATCGACCAGGTCCTGATCGCGCTGCTCGCCGGCGGCCACGTGCTGATCGAAGGCGTGCCGGGCCTGGGCAAGACGCTGCTGGTGCGGGCGCTGGCCAAGACCTTCGACGGACGCTTCGCGCGCATCCAGTTCACGCCCGACCTGATGCCCGCGGACGTAACCGGCCACACGCTCTACGACCAGGCCACGCGCGAGTTCACCACCCGCAAGGGACCGGTGTTCACCAACCTGCTGCTCGCCGACGAGATCAACCGCGCGCCGGCCAAGACCCAGGCCGCGCTGCTGGAGGTGATGCAGGAAGGTCAGGTGACCATCGAGGGTACGCCGCACCCGCTGTCGCCGCCGTTCATGGTGCTCGCCACGCAAAACCCGATCGAGCAGGAAGGCACCTATGCGCTGCCCGAAGCGCAGCTCGACCGCTTCCTGCTCAAGATCCGCATCGACTTCCCGACGCAGCAGGACGAGCACGCGATGGTGCGGCAGGTCACCCACAACCAGGTGGGCGACCGCCTGAACGTGGACGGCGTCGCCACGCTGATCAAGCCGCCGGCGGTGCTGGCGCTGCAGCGCTTCGTCGCTTCGCTGACGGTGGACGAGCGCGTGTCCGACTATGCCGTCCGCATCGCACGCTCCACGCGCGCCTGGCCGGGCTTGAGCGCCGGCGCCAGCCCACGCGGGGGCATCGCCCTGGTGCGCGCCGCCCGCGCTCATGCGCTGATCCAGGGCCGCGACTTCGTCACGCCCGACGACGTGAAGGCGGTGGCGCTGCCGGCGCTGCGCCACCGCGCGATGCTCTCGCCCGAGCTGGAGATCGAGGGGCAGAGCGTGGACGAAGTGCTGAAGGCGATGCTCAACAAGGTCGAGGCGCCGCGGGCTTGACGCAGGGCGCGATCGGTACTGCGTGATCGGTACTGCGTGATCGAAAGGCGTGATCGAAAAGCGTGGAGGCATGCAATGGCTGTTCCAGTCGCGGCGCAGAGGCGCCGTGCCAGGAAGGATCATCGTGACCTGCTGGCGTGGCAGGAAGCGATGAAGCTGGTGAGACTCGTGTATTCATCGACGGTTTCGCTGCCCAAGGAAGAGCTGTTCGGTTTGACCGGCCAGATGCGCCGCGCTGCCGTCTCGATCCCGAGCAACATCGCCGAAGGGTCGGGGAGAGGCAGCAGACGAGAGTTCCGCCAATTTCTGACAGTCGCGCGGGGTTCGCTGAGCGAACTGGAGACGCAGGTTCTCATCTCGCGAGACCTGGGCTACTTGTCCGATATCGCTTCCCTTGAGCAAGCCATCGGCAGGCTCTACAAATTGATTGGCTCGCTGGTTCAATCGCTCGAACCAGAGAAGACCTGATCGCAGCCGCTTAGTTCGCCACCTACGCTTCTCGATCACGCATTACCGATCGCGCTTTTCGATCACGCATTATCGATCACGCCCTTGGAACAATGATCCCCTCCCGCCACCTGGTCGCACTGAGCCTGCTCTGGCTGATCGCCGCTGTCGCAGTGTCGATCTGGCCGGTCGCGCTGCAGGCGTGGCTCGTCGGCACCGCGGTGCTTGCCGCCGCGGGGCTGCTCGACCTGCTGCTGCTGGCGCTGCTGCCTGCGCCGTCCGCGCGGCGCACGCTGCCCGGTTCCGCCGCGCTCAACGTCGGCATCGACGTGCACTTGCGCCTCTCG
>Ga0299906_10003130_pt1 | contig 13653 bp, 13 predicted proteins | sample RVTome_14_FD_200259 | JGI IMG/M metagenome (GOLD analysis project Ga0299906, IMG submission 200259) | Soil microbial communities from uranium-contaminated site in the Upper Colorado River Basin, Wyoming, United States - RVT145D125 (version 2) ...
GGCGCTCGTCTTCTCGCAGTTCACGAGCTTCCTGGCCATCGTGCGCGACCGCCTGGACCGTGAGCGCGTCCGCTACGAGTACCTCGACGGCGCCACGCGCGACCGCCAGGCGCGCGTGGCGCGCTTCCAGCAGGACGCCGACGCCCGGCTCTTCCTGGTCAGCCTCAAGGCCGGGGGTCTCGGCCTCAACCTGACGGCGGCCGAGCACGTCTTCCTCCTCGATCCCTGGTGGAACCCCGCCGTCGAGGCCCAGGCCATCGACCGCGCCCACCGCATCGGCCAGACCCGCCACGTGCTCGCCCTGCGGCTGATCGCGCGGGACACCGTCGAGGAACGCATCCTCGCGCTCCAGGCGCGGAAGCGCGACCTGGCCGACGCGATCATCAACGAGCAGAACAGCCTGATCCGGTCGCTGACCCGCGAGGACCTCGAGCTCCTGCTGTCGTGACCGCCCGCGACCGCCGAGACGGCGGGCTACCCCTTCGGCAGCCCCAGCACCCGCTCGCCGAGGATGTTGCGCTGGATCTCGCTCGTCCCGGCCGAGATCGTGTACTGGCGCGCAGCCACCAGGCGGTTGAACCAGCGCGGGGCATCGGGCACCTGCTCCGTCCCCTGGTTCACCAGCGCGTGCATGCCGAGGATCTCGCCGGCCGCGTCGGCGATACGCACGCCCAGCTCGCTGCCGGAGAGCTTGAGGATCGAGCCCTCGGGCCCCGGCGGCTCGCCGCGGATCTGGCGGGTCAGCGCGCGAAAGCGGGTGTACTTCATCGCCTCGCAGTCGATGTACAGCTGCGACAGTCGCTGGCGGATGCGCGGATCGTCCCACGCCGTCCCGCCGTCCAGCGGCAGCCGCCGGGCCACGGCGATGAGCGCCAGGACCTGCCCGATCGGGTTGCGGGCGCCGGACGAGTGGCGCTCGTACATGAGGGTGGTCGTCGAGACCTTCCAGCCCTGGTTGATCGGCCCCAGGAGCTGGGACTTCGGCACCACCACGTCGGTGAAGAACACCTCGTTGAAGTGGTGGTGGCCGGTCGCCAGCACCAGCGGGCGCACCGTCACGCCCGGGCTCTTCATGTCCACCAGCAGACACGAGATGCCATTGTGCTTGGGCGCGTTCGGATCCGTGCGCACGAGCAGGATGATCGAGTCCGCGTACTGCGCGCCCGACGTCCACACCTTCTGGCCGTTGACCAGGAAGTGGCCGCCGCGGTCCTCGGCCCGCGTGCGCAGGCTGGCCAGGTCGGAGCCGGCCCCGGGCTCGGAGAACCCCTGGGCCCAGATCTCGTGGGCGTCGAGGATCCTCGGCAGGTACTGGCGCTTCTGCTCGTCCGTGCCCCAGTGGATGATCGTCGGGCCCACGAGGTTGAGGCCCATGCCCGGGAGCACCGGCGCGCGGGCCCGCGCGTACTCCTCGTCCCAGATCACGCGCTCGATGATCGAGGCGCCGTGCCCGCCGTACTCCTTCGGCCACGCGATCCCGACCCAGCCGGCCCGGTGCATGGCCTTCTGCCAGGCGCGCCGGCGCTCGAACGTCTCGCGGTCGGGCGCCACCCGGTCGTCGGCCGGGTCGTCGACGCAGAGGTCGGGCGGCAGGTTCGCGGCCAGCCACCCGCGAAACTCCTTGCGGAACGCCTCCTGCTCGGGCGTGTACTCGAAATCCATCGGCCTACAGTCCGTAGAGGGCGCGCGCGTTGTCGCAGAGGATGCGACGGCGCGAGGCGACGGGGACGTCCTTGAAGTTGGCCTCGATCGCCTTCTGCGATTCCGGCCACGTGCTGTCGGCGTGGGGGTAGTCCGAGGCCCACATCACGCGATCGTCGCCGAGCACGTCCAGCATCCGGAGGCCGGCGTGGTCGGTCTGGAACGTGGCCCAGACCTGGCGCTTGAAGTAGCGGCTCGGCTCCATCGTGAGGGCCAGGCCGCCGTGGCGCTGCCAGAACTCGGCGGCGTCCACGAACTTGTCGTAGGTGTCGTCCAGCCGCTCCAGCATGTAGGGCAGCCAGCCGATGCCCGTCTCCGCCAGCACGATCCGGAGGTCGGGGTGACGCTCCAGCGCGCCCGAGAAGATGACCGCGGCCAGCGGCTCGTCCATCTGCAGCGTCGCGGCCGCCACCCGCACGCCCATGTTGCCGCGATGGGTCGCCTTCGGGCCCTTGAACGTGACCGTGCGCAGGCCGCCGCCCAGGTGGAAGCCGATCACGATGCCGGTCTCGGCGGCCGCCTCCCACAACGGTTCCCAGGAATCCTCCCACAGCGGCTCCTTCACGCTGGCGGCCAGGAACATCCCCGTCCGCAGGCGGAGCTGCTCGAGCTGGCGCACCTCCTCGGCCGCGCTCTTGGCGTCGTCGACGGGAATGAGCCCGGCGCCCAGCAGGCGTTCCGGCGCCGTCGCGCAGAACTCGGCGAGCCACTCGTTGTAGGCGCGGTAGCAGACGCGCCGCAGCTCGGGGTCCTCGATCAGCAGCGGCACGATCGGCCCGTACATCACGGTGGCGTCGATGCCGTCGCGGTCCATGTCGGCCAGCCGCAGCGCCGTCGTGGTGGGGCGCAGCACACCGGGCTCCAGCACGCCGCCGCGCTCGAGCGCCAGGCGCCGGCCGCCCATGGCGCCGGCCGCGCCCTTGCGTCCGCCCCAGGCGTCCCAGCGCGCGTCGCCGCAGACCCAGTACGGGCCCTCGGCGGTGTCCACGACCTTCGGGGCCCGCTCGCGCCAGCCCGCCGGCACGCGCGCCTGCCAGAGATCTCTCGGGAGCCACTGCATGTCGATGTGGTCGTCGGCCGAGACGATGCGGTAGTCCATCCTGTCCTCCAGAGGGGCGCGCCTGTCCGGAGGCTAGTCGGCGGGCGCCCGCACTGTCAAGCGCTGGACTACAATACCGCCCGCGCGACTCCAGAACGTGGACGAGGGGAGATCGAATGAAGGCGCGACTCAACGGCATCGAGGTCGACTACGAGGACGGCGGGCGCGGACCGGCGGTGCTGCTGGGCCACGGCTATTCCGCCACCGGGCGCATGTGGGACGGCCAGCGCCGGGCGCTCGGCGACCGCTACCGCGTCATCAGCTGGGACATGCGGGGCCACGGCCAGACCGAGAGCCCGAACGATCCTGCGCAATACTCGGCGGCGCTGACGGTCGCCGACATGCGCGCGCTGCTCCGGCACTGCGGTGTCGAGCGCGCGGTCGTCGGCGGGCTCTCGCTGGGCGGCTACGTCTCCCTCGCGTTCTACCTGGCGCACCCGGAGATGGTCCGGGCGCTGGTCATCTGCGACTCCGGCCCCGGCTATCGCAACGCCGAGGCGCGGGCGGCGTGGAACACACGCGCGCACGAGCGGGCCGCCGAGTTGGAGGCAAAGGGGCTCGAGGCGCTGGCCGGCCGCAGCCGGGAGATACGCGAGGCCATGGGCCACCACCGCTCGGCCCAGGGGCTCGCGCACGCCGCCCGCGGAATGCTGGCCCAGGACGGCTCGCAGGTGATCGACGGCCTGGCAGCAGTCCGCGTGCCCACGCTCATCGTCGTCGGCGACCAGGACCAGCCGTTCCTGGCCCCGTCCGAGTACATGGCCAAGAAGATCCCGGGCGCGCGCCTGGAAGTCGTCCCCGGCGCCGGCCACTCCTCCAACCTCGATCAGCCCGACATCTTCAACCGCGTCCTCCGCGACTTCCTCGACCAGCTCTAGCGCGCATTCTCCGCGAATGTCGACTGCGCGCAGCCGGGCGCCGGGGCGTGACGCTCGCCGGGGGGGGGTATGGGGCCACCGCGAGGCCCTCGCGGGAAATCGAGGAGCGCCCCGGCGGCGCCGGGGCGTGACGAGCGCTGGGGGGTATGGGGGGCCATTTCGGGGCCCCCCATCTAAACAGGCTTGTCCCCCCGGATCGTCACCCGGTGGCCGTGGCGGCGCTGAGGGTAGTAGTCCCACATCGCGTGGTGCTGCACGCAGCGGTTGTCCCAGAACGCGACCGAGTTCACCCGCCAGCGGAAGCGGCAGTGGAACTCCGGCGTCTCCACGAGGCGGAAGAGGAACCGGAGCAGCGCGTCGCTCTCCGGTCGTGCGAGCTGCACGATCCGCGTGGTGAACCCGCCGTTGACGAACAGGGCCTTGCGTCCGGAGACCGGATGCGTGCGGATCACCGGATGCTCCGCCTGGGGGAAAACGCGGCCGGTGTCGTCCACGCCGTAGCGCCCCCGGTAGACGTGCTCGCCCTCGTGCCGCGCGGTCAGCGGCTCCAGGAAGCGCTTCATCGGCTCCGACAGGGCCTCGTACGCCGCGTACATGCTCGCGAACAGCGTGTCGCCGCCCACCGCGGGCAGCTCGTGCATGTACAGGATGCTGCCCATCGGCGGCTCGGGATCGCAGGAGACGTCCGAGTGCCAGTTCTCGCCCGCCACGTGCCTGGACTTCTCGTCGGCGTGGATGACGAGGATCTCGGGGTGCCCCTCCAGCAGCGAGGGGGCCGCCGGGTGCACGTGCAGCTCGCCGAAGCGCCGGCCGAAGTCCTTCTGCTGGTCGGGCGTGAGGTGCTGGTCGCGGAAGAAGATGACGCCGTTGTCGACGAGCGCGTCGTGGACGGCCCCGAACGTGGGCTCGTCGAGCGGGCGGGAGAGGTCCACGCCGTCGATCTCGGCGCCGACGATGGGAGTGAGCTTGTGCACCTGGATCGAGGCGTGGGGCATGGCCGATCCTCCGGGGACGAACGGCGGTGAGCTGTGAGCCGGTGAGGCAGGTCAGCCGCGGGCGCGGATCGAAGTCAAGCGCAGCCGAGCGAGTCGAAGATCGAGCGGGCGAGGCGGGGCAGGTCGGGGTCGCGCGCGCCCATGACCAGGACGGTGTCGCCCGGCCGGGCCTCGGCCAGCGCCCATCGCCGGGCGGCGTCGTGGTCGGCCGCGTAGCCGCAGCCCAGGGAGGCCGGCACGTCCTCGGCCAGCAGGCGGCTGGAGATGTCCTTCGCCACCGTGCCGCCGGCGTAGAAGATCTCGGCGTAACAGAACCGGTCGTCCGGGCGCAGGAGCGCGGGCAGCAGGGTCTTCAGCTCGGGCCGCAGGAAGCGGGCGGGACCGAAGCCATGGGGCTGAAAGATCGCCACCACGCGCCCGGCGCCGGCCTGCGCCGTCGTGAGGGCGGCGCGCAGCTTCTCGCCGTTGTGCGCGTAGTCGTCCACCACGCGGATGCCCGAGGCCGTGACGCCGACCACCTCGAAGCGCCGGGCGACGCCCGGGAAGAGGGCCAGCAGCCCCGTCACCTCGTCCGGATCGATGCCCAGCTCGACCGCCACCATCGCGGCGGCGGCGGCGTTCTCGAGGTTGTGACGGCCCGGCTGCGGCACGTCGAGCGTCACGACGCCGCCCGGCAGCTTCAGCAGCCCGCGAGCGCGGTCGGGCCCGGCGGCGAGCACCTCCAGCGGGGCATCGGCGTCCGGGGCCACGCCGTACGAGACCGCGTGGACTCGCCGCCCCAGCGCCGACGCCTCCGGGCAACCGGCGTTGACGAACAGCCGCCGGCAGCTCCGCGCGAAGGCCGTGAACTGCACGCGCAGCGAGACCAGCTCGGCGTGGTCCCGGCTGATGTTGTGGACCAGGCCGATCGTCGGCTGATAGCCGATCAGCGTGCCATCCGACTCGCAGGCCTCGACCACGACCGGGCCATTGGCCGGGCCGACCGCGAAGCAGCCGCTGCTGCCTTCGCGCACCAGGCCGGCGCCGCCGAGCACGGTCGAGGGCAAGCCGCTCTCGCGCAACACCCACGCCAGCATCCCCGTGACGGTGCTCTTGCCGCTCGTGCCGGCGATCGCCACCCCGGGCTGCCCGCTGTTCACGACCTCGGCCAGCAGGGCGGGGCGGGGCACCAGGTCGACGCCGAGCGCACGGGCCGCCCGCATCTCGGGCGTGTCGGGCTCGACGGCGGTCGAGTAGACGAAGCGGTCGAGGCCGGCGGCGACCGCCGACCCGTCGTGCGGCCGCAGGTCGATGCCCAGGCGCCGCAGCCGGCCGGCCAGCTCCTGGTTCTTGCCCTGGTCGAGCGAGCGGTCGGAGCCCTGCACCTGGTGACCGCGGGCCTTCATGAGCTGGGCCAGAGGGTTCATGCCGGCCCCGGCGATCCCCGAGAAGTGATAGTGGACGGCGGCGCGGGCCGAGGCGAGCATGCCAGGCGGTGCAGCAGGAATGCCAGGTCCCGACCGCTTGCCATCCACGATATCGCGCGACTTTCGGGGGCGCGCTCGAGAGCGGCGAAACTTTTGATGACCCGCTGACACCTCACACTGTCCAGGGGATGACAGAAACTCCCTGGTCGATCGCGATACACTGAGGGCCACTTCACGCGGAGGTTGCCATGAGTTCAGCCGACACCGTCCGGGGCCGCGCCGTCGTCGTCCAGCCCGAGCAGAGCGCGTCCTACTGGCAGCCCGTTCCCGCCAACGGCCACGCCGATCCCACATTGACCCCGGCGACCACCGGCTTCGACACGCTGGCGATGGGCTACCAGACCATCGCGCCGGGCGGGCGCGTGCGCGAGCACTCGCACGGCGACCAGGTCGAGCTGCAGATCTGCTTCCGGGGCCAGGGGCGGGTGGTGGTGGACGGCGTCAGTCACGCGCTCGTGCCTGGGACCGCCTGCCTGCTCGGGTACGACGTCAAGCACGAGCTCGTCAACGACGGCCCGGACGACCTCGTCATGCTCTGGGTCATCACGCCGCCCGGGCTGGAGGATTTCTTCAAGGCGATCGGCCGGCCGCGGACGCCGGGCGCGCCGGCGCCGGTGCCGTTCGCCCGGCCGACCGACGTGGTGGCCATCGAGCGCGCGCTCGGGATGAACGACACCCGGGCGAGCGCCTAGGTCGCCCGCTCGTCCACGGCGCGGTCGGCGTCTTCCGCAACGGCGCGGGCGGGCACGTCCCACAACACCGACACGCCAAGCGAGACGAACGCGACGAACAGCAGGCCGGCGTGGATGGCGTGCCCCCACTCCCAGCGCGCGCGCAGGGACTCGAAGTTCGGCGGCACGGTGTCCGGCCCGGCGGCGGTCCACTGGGGGTTCGCCGGGCTGACGACGGCGACCCACACCAGCAGCGCCACGGCGAGGGCGATCGCGCCCGTGAGCGCCGGGACGAACGCCCGACGCCCTCGCAGGAGAAAGGCCAGAGCGGCGGCGCTCATGATCGCGGCCGGCTCCAGCACGGCGCCGATGGGCCCGAAGCCCGCGTAGATCTGCTGGACGATCACGCGAGTCCCATCTCGCGAGGCAGCATAACGCCTGCCGCCGATCCTTCGCGCCGGGATGTCACGGGCACCCACCTTGCTGCGTTCTGCCGATCTTCGAGGAGGTGCGCGATGAGCACGTTCAGTCGATTCGTGACGGCCGCGGCGCTGGTGGCCATCGCGGCCGGGCCGGCGGTCGCCCAGGGCGGCGGGGTGCCGGGCACCCCGGGCACGCCGGCGATCGGCTCGACGGCCCCGCCCGCGCCTCCCGCGATCACGCCGCCCGTCACGGTGCCGCCCGGCACACGGGCCATCGATCCGCGCGCTGCCCCGACGACCGCGCCACCGACCGACCCGCGCATGGGGCCGTCGAGGACGACCCCCCCGCACGACCCGCGCAGCGGCGTGCCCACGACCACGCCGAACCCGCTGGATCCACGCATGGGCGCGCCGGCCACCGTCCCGCCCCCGAGCTCGACCGCCGTCCCCGTGGGCGCCTTCGTGTTCGACCGGCGGACCGGCCTCGCGATCGACACGGCCACGGGACAGCCGGTCATCATGCCGACCCTCGATCGGCGAACGGGCCTGGTGATCGACCCGGCCAGCGGCCTGCTGCGGCACGCGACGACCGGTCTCCTCGTCGACCCCCGCACCGCGGCGGCGATCGACCCCGCCACGCGGGCCTCGTTGACCTCGCCCGTGGTCGATCCACGCACGGGACTGCTGGTCGACGCGCGCACGGGCTTCGTGGTGCACCCGCGCACCGGCCTGTTGATCGATCCGCGCACGGGGGCGTTCGTCGATCCGCGCACGGTCTCGCGCGCCGGGACCGGAAGCTGAGAAGGGGAGCCCATGACGCGCGCTCGGACCACGCTGCTGGCGCTGGCGATGCTCGCCGCGCCGGTGCTCGCCCAGACCGGTCCCACGCTGCCCACGCTTCCCGGGGCGCGCCCCGCGCTACCGCCGGCGCCCTCGACGGTGGCGCCGTCGTCGCCGGTCGTGCCGAGCGCGCCACCGGGCGGCGCGCTGACGCCGCCGCCTCCGCCGCAGCCGCCCCCGCCGGTCCCGCAGACCGGTCCGCCACGCCCCAGCCCGCCGGCGGGCCAGCCCATCACACCCTCGACGGTCGACCCGCGCACGGGGCTGCCGCGCTGAAACGTATAGGTGTGTAGTCGCAGAGGCCAGCGACACCGAGACGACGGTCCACTGATGTGGGCACGGTCCCCGGTTCAAGTGCTTGACACGAGGGGGCAACCGCGCTCATATGGCTCCCGCGATTCGTGCGTAGTGGACGTGATGTTGATGTTTACGGCGTTCTCGTCGAGGTGACCTGCGGTGGCAGGCGCCGACGAGAGAAATACCAGTAGAGTCCCGCCGGCGCCCGACGGCCACGGTCCCCTTCCCGCCCCCCGGCCGGTGCTCGTCCCCGGTGACCCACGGGTGCCGCTCCGCGCGAGCCTCTCCTACCTGGTGGGCGAGTCACCGAGGATGCGGCACGTGTACGAGGTCATGGCCAAGATTACACAGGCCTCGGCCAGCATCCTGATCCAGGGCGAGGCCGGAACCGGGAAAGAGCTGATCGCCCGCGCGCTGTACGAGAACGGCCCCCGGCGCGGGCGGCCGTTCGTCGCGGTGGATTGCACGGCGATCCCCGACGGGTTGATGGAGAGTCACCTCTTCGGCCACGTCCGCGGCGCCTTCACCGGGGCGATCGCCACCGTGCCGGGGGTCTTCAGCCGCGCTCATACCGGCACCGTGTTCCTCGACGAGATCGGCGAGATGCCGTTGCACCTGCAGGCGAAGCTCCTCCGGGTGATCCAGACCCGGCAATTCACGATGGTGGGCGGCACGCAGCCGCAGCGCGTGGACGTCCGTATCATCTGCGCGACCAATCGTGACCTCCGCGAGTCGGTCCGCCAGGCGGCCTTCCGCGAGGATCTGTACTACCGGATCGCCGTCGTTCCGATCCAGCTGCCGCCCCTGCGGGATCGGAAGGGGGATCTCCCGCTGCTCATCGCGCACTTCCTCGGTACGTTCACGGCGGAGTACGGCAAGCAGATTACCGGGCTCACCGAGGAAGCCATGACCCGTCTTCTGGAGTACGCGTGGCCCGGCAACGTCCGGGAGCTGGAGAACTGCCTGGAGCAGGCGGTCCTGCTGGCCGAGGACTCGCTGCTCGACCTGCCGCACTTCCCCTCGATCGGGCCGGGACATGGGCTTGCGCGGGGTGTGCCGGCCGCGGCGGGCCTACCGCTGCGCGAGCTCGAGAAGCGGTACATCCTCGAGACGCTGCAGCTGGTCGGGGGAAACCGCTCCAAGGCGGCGAAGATCCTCGAGATCAGCGTGCGCGGACTGCACTACAAGCTCCGCCGGTACATCGAGGAGGGCCGCAAGAAGCCCATCAGCGGGCGCAAGCGCTCGCCGCGTCTCGCGGCGCTGCAGGAGCCCCGCAATCGAGGAGCATCGGATCCGCCGTCGAAGACCGCCTGAGCGCATTGACGCTCACTGCAGCGTGACGACGGCATAGGCGTGAACACGGATCGATTCATTGACCTCCGAGCGCATGCGGCGTTCCCCGTGCGGCCGCTGTTCCGGCGGGGCGGCGTGCACGCGCCGATCGAGGATGACTTGGACGTTCTCGTCGTCCGCGAACCGCTCCTTCAGGATCGCGAACAGGGTGGGATCGTGCCGCGACACGATGAACAGATACCGCGGCATCTCAGACCCTCATCCCCGGGGACATCGCCGGACCGGTCGTGTCCGCCGCGCCGGCGGCGGCCGGTGTATGGAGCCGCGAGGGCGCGCGGCGACCCCCGTCCCGCATGACCGACCCCTCAGCGGTCCAGGTGGCGCGCCCTGCGGCCGGACTCGGATCGACGGCGGATCGTGAGCGCCCCGGCTGTGGCCGCCACGGAGTCCCGGATCAGCAGGAGCAACGGCTGCTCCCGGAACTCGGCGTCTCGTATGGAGATCCGGTGTGCGACCCGTACGCCGCGCGTCGTCAGGACCCGGACATGGTCGTTGGCTTCCGCCAGTGACTGGCCGGGGTGCCCCGCGTACACGAGCGCCCGCCACGGCAGGGCGGCCAGGGAGGCCGGGATCCCGAGGGGCTGGCGAACCATGAAGAACAGCACGACCGAGTCGGCCAGATGCCGGTCGAGCCAGTTCGGGATGGAGGCGCCGAGATCGTACTGATCGTTCAGGTCGGCCGGCGTGATGTCGAGGCGCGTGAAACCGCGGGCGACCGCGAGGGCCTGGGCCCGGCTCGCCGCCGCCGGCCGATCCCACCCCACGGCCCACCACGCGCCGGCGGACAGCGCGTGGAACAGCCTCGCGCCGGCGTCACAGCCGATATCGAGGACCAGGCGGCGGTGGAGGTCCACCCCGTGTTCGTGGAGCAGCCGGCGGACGGTCTCGAAGCGCCCGGTCTCGCCGCCGCCGGCGGGCCGAGGCGCGGGCGCGCCGCCGGCGGTGGACTCCCCGATGCGCCGTGGGTTCCGAACGCTGAAGTTCTGGAAGTCGATGTACTTGAGCGCGCCGCCGGCGTCGCGCAGCAGGTTGTGGTTGCAGGTCGGACACCGAAAGTCCTTGCTGCGCTGCCAGTTGGGGACGGTGATGCGCAGCTCGGTGGTCGCCAGAACGGCCCGGAGTCGCGCGAGGAAGGCCGAACAGTCGTCGGCATCCGGCGCCGGGCCCGGGACGTCTTGCACGACGAAGGCGAGCATGGGAACGCGCCCGGCGCGGAGCACGCAGACGTCCCAGACGCGCGGGCCCAGGTCGAGACGATGGAGATAGTTCGCCGTGATGAGCTGATGACACGGCGAGCCGATCAGGCGGCGTCTCACCGGCGTCTGCCGTTCGGGGTGCAGGTAGTGCGCCTCCTCCAGGCCGCGAAAGTCGCGCAGGACCTTGAAGCCACTGGCGGGCGGATAGCATTCGACAGCGGATCCGAGGACGTCCGCGAGGCCCGGCTGGGGCGGAAGGTAGAAGGCATTGCCTCCCTCCTCGACGCGCAGCCCCGCCTGCCGCAGATAGGACACGATGTCCCGGGAGCTGCCACGGTCGGGGAGGAAGGTCGACCAGGTCAAGACCTGCTGCTCCTCCTCGCATCCAGCCTTGCTCCGCGCGGGCGACAGTGATCGCCACAGCCCGTTGCGTAGCGCGTGCGCGAGCAGGCGGAGCTCGATGGACCACGGGTGCCAGCGGAGGCAGCTGCCGATCCTGGCGGTCATCCGTTTCACGGTGTCAGCGACCGGGGTCAGGCGCCGCCACGACGCCTCGCCGATCGCCGCCGCGGCGCGCGATGAAGCTCGCCAGCGAATGGCGCAGCCAGGTCCCTTCGGCTCCAAGCGTGGACCCCGGGAGCCACCGGATCAGGGCCACAGTCGTCAGACACGTGGAGAGGGCCACGATCGTCAAGCAGCCCCAGGCCGGCAGATCCCCGCCACGGGCGCCGGTGACGGCGATCCACGCCTGGACGAACACCGCCGCGCTCAGCCGCAGCGCGGACCGATGAGCGAGGACGTAGTCGCGGGCGGTCAGACGGGCGACGCGCAGGCCGAGGCTGGTGAGGAGCAGATAGTGCACGGCGAGCGCCGCCACGACGCCGGCGGCGACGCCGCCGATCCCCCACCGGGTGCCGAGCCAGCCGAGTGACAGGACCAGGAGCGGATAGGCGGTCTGGCGCAGGGCGAGCTGCTGGACGGCGCCGGCGGCCTTGACGAACACCACGCTCATCTTGTAGCCGACGCGAAAGAACATGCCGGCGGCGAGGATCTGGAGAGGAGCGGTGACGCCATGCCATCGCGGGCCGAGCAGCGCATCCACTACCTCGGGCGCCAGCAGGATCGCCAGCATCGTGCCGGGGAGCGCGGTGAGGCCGGTGACCGCCAGTCCCCGGCGGTATGCCGCGGCCAGCCGGGCGGGCTCGGCCTGCAGCCGCGAGATGGCCGGAAACAGGACGGTCTGGACGATTCGCTGGAACAGATCCGCCGGCAGGGCCATCAAGTGATAGGCCGGTCCGTAGAGACCGAGGGCGGTGGGCCCGAGGGCATGTCCCACCACCATGTTGTCGCCCCTGGTCGCGAGGTAATTCGCGAGCCGCGCGAAGCTGACCCCGCCGCCGTAGGCGAGCAGGTCACGAAGGGCCCGGCGGTCGACGCCCAGCCGATGCGACACGGGCGACGCGATGTGCAGCGTGAGGCCGTGCACGAAGGCCTGCACCAGATGGGCGCCGACGAGGGACCAGGCGCCGAAGCCGGCGACGCCCATGCCGACGCCGACGACGCCGAAGCCGAGCAGATACGACACCACGTTGGCGACCGAGACGGCCCGGAAGCGCATCGCCCTCTGGAGCATGGCGGACGGCACGCTGGCCCAGGCCCTGAGTGCCGGCGACAGCGCCAACACGCAGATCATCGGAGAGACGGCCGGCACGGCGAAGAAGCGGGCGACGAACGGACTGAGGATCCACAGGACCACCCCGATCAGGAGGGCGAAGACCAGGCTGCCGGTGAAGGCCGTGCGCAGGTGGGCCGGCTCGAGCGTCTCTCGCTGGATGAGCGCGGGAATCAGCCCGAGCTCGCCGAAGATGCCGACGAAGCCGGTCACGACGAGGGCGACCGAGACCACGCCGAAGTCGGCGGGCACGAGCACGCGGGCCAGGATCATGACGACGACGGCCTGGAGCGCCATCTCGGCGGCCACGCCGCCGCCTGTCCACACCATGCCCCGCAGTGCCTGCAGCCTGAGACCCGTCTCGGGGCCATTCATCGCCGGGTGCTCGCGTTCTCAAGCGGGGGTACGGGGAGCGACGGGGCGGGTCGGCGCGACGTCGGCGCCCCGAGGCAGCGCGCTGAACGCCGAGGTGACGCTCTGTCGAATGGCCTCGTACACCACCCGGAAGTCGGCCGCGCTCCCTCCATCCGGGTCGCGGATGACGGCGGGGTGGCGATCGCCGAGGACCCCCAGAAAGTGCACCTTGGGCAGAGCCCACGCATGGCCGTCCCGGAGGGCCAGATAGTTGTCTTGGTCGAAGACGAAGATGACGTCCGCGTCGTGCAGCATCCTCACCGACAGGACCTGGGATCGATGCGGCCGGAGATCGATCCCCATTTCGTCCGCCACCCGGACCGCCTCGGCCGGGCAGCGTCGGCCCGGCTCCGGGTGATAGCCGCACGAGGCGATCGCGAGGTGTGACGGAGAGACCCGTTCGGCCAGGTGATGGGCGAAGGGGCTGCGGCAGATATTGCCCTTGCAGACGAACAGCACGCGACGTGCCCGGCGCAGGGCCTGGCGCGCCGTCGCCGCCCGGCGTGGTCGGAGCTGCGGTCGGCAGATGATCCGGCTCCTCACCGCCCGCTGGAGCATCCGAACGCCCCGCCGGGCTGCGTTCCAGAGCTCGGCGACGCCCGGCCACGGGTCATCGAGCACGAAGGTGTCGGAATGCTCTCGAAGCGTC
>Ga0299906_10003131_pt1 | contig 13648 bp, 12 predicted proteins | sample RVTome_14_FD_200259 | JGI IMG/M metagenome (GOLD analysis project Ga0299906, IMG submission 200259) | Soil microbial communities from uranium-contaminated site in the Upper Colorado River Basin, Wyoming, United States - RVT145D125 (version 2) ...
GGCGTCGCGCGCGACGCCCGACCCCCTTACGGATCTGTCAGCGCGTCAGTCGACGAGCTCGGCCCTGAACGCCTCGACGTCGGGCACGCGTATCGACCAGCCGATGTCGCTCGTGTCGATCTGCGACAGCAACTGGTCGGCCGGCACGCCCTTCCGGACGAGCGCACGCGCGCGATCGATCACCGTGGCGAGCTGCGCCCGGAACACCTGCACGTCGGCGCGCGTCAGCGGCGTGCCCGCGCCGGGCACGGCCGTCTGGAAATCGAGCGCCAGCATCGCGTCGAGCACCCGCAGCCAGTCCGTGGCGCTGCCTCCGCCAGCGTAGTCGACCAGCGGCCCCGGCGCCACGGTCATCACGGCGTCGCTCGTGGCCACCACGCCCAGGTCCGGAAAGAACACCACGCTGTCGCCGCCGGTGTGCGCCCGTCCCAGGTGCAGGACGCGCACCTCCGCGCCGCCCAGTCGCACGGTGTACTCGTCGGAATAGGTCACATCGGGCTTCGCCGGGCGGGGCTCGAACGTGTAGGTGTCGAGATTGGCCGCGAGCTGCGCGTGGCCGATCACCTGGGCGCCCGCCGCGAGGAACGCCGCGTTGTTACCCGTGTGGTCCGCGTGATGATGCGTGACGATCACGGACCGCACAGGCCGATCCGTCACGCTGCGGATCTGCGCCAGCAGCCCCTCGTAGTTCTCCTCGCTCGGCATCTTCGAGTCCACGAGGATGACCCCCTCGTCGGTCACACGTGCCAGCGAGTTCGCCCCGCCGCCCGGAACGAGGTAGAGCCCGGGCCGCAGCATCTCGATCGTCCCCACCGGGGCGCCGCCACCCCGGCCGCGACCCCGACCCTGGGCCTGCGCCTCCACGACCGGCCCCGCGACGAGCACCACCACCAACCCGATCAGCCACGTACGCACAGCCATCCTCCTTGCGCAGTTCCTCCGCACGAGCGTAGGTATCGCCTCGTGGCTCCCGTCCATGGGCTCATTCTAGCCTCGTAGAACGTGCCGGTTTCGCGCTATGATGGAGTCTCTTCCGGAGACATCCGTGCAGCGCCTGTTCCTGAAGCCCGCTTCCGCCCAGAGTGCCCGTGCGGCCGCCATGCAGACGTGCGGCGCGCCGGCGCACGCGACGATCGGCGTGTGGGTCACGTGCGCGGACTGCCGTCTCCAGCAGGCACCGCCAGGCACCACCGGATGATGTAGCACCACAGCCACTCCCGAGCTCAGCGAAGGGCCATCATCCAGACAGGGTGATGGCCCTTTTGCTTTTCCGGGGACGGAAACGCGACGAGAGGAAAGGAGGACGACAGTGTCGGCCCCGACAGCAACACGGTGGGTCACGTTCGGCAATCACGGGACGCTCGTGGACTGGAACGCCGGGCTCGAGGTCGTGCTGCGCCCGATGGCAGGGGAGCGCACGCCCGCGCTCATCCGCGCGCATCAGCGCCATGCGCGAGCGCTCGAGCGAGAGGTACCGCTCCGGGCGTACCGCGACGTGCTGATCACGGCACTCGAGCGCGCGGGCGAGGAGTGCGCGGTGGCGGTTCCCCCCGCGGCTGCGCGCGCGCTGCCCGAGGCCTGGGCCTCGATGCGCCCGTTCGACGACACGGCGGCGATGCTCGCGGCGCTGCGACGCGAGGGTTATCGCCTGGCCGTGCTGACCAACGGCGACGAGGACCTGTTTGCCGTTTCGCGGGCGATGCTCGGGGAGTCGTTCGACCTGGTGGTCTCGGCCGAACGCATCCGCGGCTACAAGCCGGCCCCCTGGCACTTCCGGGCCTTCGAGCGCCTGGCGCGCGTCGGGCTGGAGGACTGGGTGCACGTGGCCGCGAGCCCGTACCACGACATCGCGCCGGCCGCCGCACTCGGCGTGCGCCACGTGTGGCTCGACCGTGCCGGCATCCGCGACCCGGCCGCGCGGGCAGCGGGCCCGGCATCGACCGCTGCAGCAGGCGCGGCGGCAGCCAGCGTACGCGTGCAGTCGGGTGCGGAGGTCCCGTGTGCGGTCTCGTGTCTCTTCGCGCGCGAGCCCGCCGGCTGCCTGGAGGCGCCGGCCCTCTGCTGAGCCGGCGCGCCATCCATCCACCGCCGCTCGCCGGGCTCAGTACCCGGCGGGCGGTATGAACGTCGCCGCCCCCAGCTCCTCGACGAGGGTGCCGAAGCGGATCAGCTCGGGCTCGGTGTAGTGCGGTGCCGCGATCTGCAGGCCGATCGGGAGCCCCCTGGGCGAGCGCCCGGCAGGCACCACGAGCACCGGGTTGCCGCAGGCGTTGTAGGCCACCGTGAAGGGCGCCACGTAGTCCGCGTACGCCTCGGACCGGTCCTCGAACGCGATCGGCTCGTGCGTCGGGTTGTGCGGAAACGCCGGCCCGGCCGCCACGGGGCTCACCAGGAAGTCGATGCCGTCGAACCGGCGGTACAGGTCCTCGATGAGGGCCAGTCGCCGGCCGAGCGCCCGCGAGAAGTCCACGAGGTTCATGCCGAGCGCCCGTCGCAGCGCCGCCATCCCCTGCATGCGCGCCCCCCGACTCATGGCGACGAACTGACGCTTCATGACCTGTCGCGCGATCCAGGGGACATCCTGTCCCATCATCGTGCCGAAGATGGTGCCCCAGACGTCGTACGCGGCGTTCCACCACGTGTCCTCGAACCGGCGCTCCTCACAGGCGACGCCGGCGCCGGCCAGCCGTCCCACGAACTCGCGCAGGATGGCCTTCGTGTCGTCCCCGGCGTCGATCGGGCCGGCCTGGGTGAACCACCCGATCCGGTAGTCGCCGAGCAGGCGATCGGTCGGCGGCCGTTGCGGCAGGTGGCGCAGGTAGTGCCAGGTCGGCTCGTTCATCACCGTCCACGCCAGCTCGATGTCGGCCATCGTGCGGGCGAGCGGGCCCATGCTGGCCATGTGCACGACCCCGCCACGGGCACCCGGCGCCGGCGGCACGTGTCCCTCGCCGTGCCTGGCGGCGTTCTCCGTGGGCTTCAGGCCGAACAGACCGCAGAAGTGCGCGGGCAGACGGATCGAGCCGCCGATGTCGCTGCCGAACTCGAGCGAGGTGAGACCGGCGGCCAGCGCGGCGGCCCCGCCCCCCGTGCTGCCGCCCGGCGTGCGTGTGGTGTCGTAGGGATTGGCGGCGGTGGGGTAGAGCGGCCCGAAGCTCTGGAAGTCGCTCAACATCGTGGGGATGTTGGTCTTGCCGAGGATGACGGCGCCGGCCGCCCTGAGCCGCGCCACGACGAAGGCGTCGGCCGTGGCCACGCTGTTCCGGAGCGGCTTGAAATTGACCGTGGTGGGGAAGCCCGTGAGGTTGTACGACTCCTTGACGGTCACCGGCACGCCGTGCAGCGGCCCTGCCGTCTTCCCCCGTGCCTGTTCGGCGTCGCGCGCGCGGGCGTCGGCCTGCGCACCGGCCTCGTTGCCGGTCACGATGGCGTGCAGCGTGGGGTTGTACTGCCGGATGCGGGCCAGGCAGGTCTCGGTGAGCCCCTCGGAGGTTTCCGCGCCTCCCCGAATCAGCGCGGCGTGCAACGTGGCGGAGGCGAAGGGCGAGGTCGCGGCCATCGAGGCGTCAGTCTCGACGTGGGCCGAGCCTGGGCTCCGGCGGCGTGCCAGCAGCCACCGCGACTGCCGGCACGCGCGACGGAGTGTCTAATTGGCGGGCTCGACGTTTTCCGCGCGTGGCCCCTTGGGGCCCTGGCCGATGGTGAAGTTCACCTGGTCGCCCTCGCGCAGCGAGTCGAACGGCGTCTTGGTGCACGCCGACTGGTGAAAGAAGTATTCGAGGCCGTCGGGTGCGGCGATGAAGCCGAAGCCCTTGTCCGTCATGCGCTTGATAGTGCCAACTGCAGAAGCCATTGCTAGTCCTTTGAGCGAAGGGGCCGTCAAGCCCGTGTCAACGTGCCGAGTGGTTCCTACCGGCGTCGCACACTCGCCACACAGCTAAAGCTCGAGGGCCGGAGCCCGACTCGCTCGTCGTGAGATCTGAGAGTGTCAGAAAGGGTCGTCTGAAACGACGTCGTTTCACTGGCGTAGGCAGGAGGGACCGTTTCCCGTCAACCAGTGTGGCAGGGACGGCCCAGAAAAGCCAGCGGAATCCTCCGAAGGCCGTTTTTACTGGATTTCGGCCCAGGTGACGTGGGTGATGTGCCGGGTCCCGTCCGGCTCGATCCGGATGAAGGTCTCGTGGGGACCGCGGCGGCCGAGCGAGATCCCCCAGCCGTACGGCTCGTTGCTCTGGCCGACGGTCCCCTTGTTGCAGCCCTTGCCGGGAGGGGCGTTGCAGGTGCCGCCGCCCTCCTCGCCGCCACCCGGATCCCCGCCAGCCCCCGCAGTCTCGTACGAGTCGTAGTCGTCCAGATGCCCGTAGATCGTCTCGAGCTGCGCGTAGTCGTGCGCGTTGGGGAACTGCCAGGGCGGATTCTGGTAGTCCATGCAGGTCTCGAGCGTCTCGTTGTTGAAGTCCTCGTCCTGGTGGTCGAGTCCGAGGTCGTGGCCCAGCTCCTGGCACGTGACGCTCTGCTTCCACGCCCCGTTGTTGTAGAAGCCCGAGTTGAAGTACGAGTCGTTGAGCTTGGTGTAGCCGTACAGGATGTGCCCGTCCTGATCGACCGAGATGCCGGCAATCCCCAGCCATCCGTTGTAGCCGTACTCCAGGTTGCAGATGCGCACCTGGCCGGCGGGCGGCCGGCACTGCCGGCGGTCCCGACTGGACGTGGATCCGGCGACCGGCACCAGGTCCACGACGCGCGACTGCGACCAGTCCGACAGCGCGTTCGCGACGTAGGAACCCCAGCCGTTGGTCGTGCTGTTGACGACGGTCAGCGTGAACTCGCTCTGCTGGCGCGCCCAGTGATACGGCCCCCAGGAATGGTTCCCCGAAGCGGTCGTTCCGAGCGCCACGGCCAGCGCCAGCGTGAGGACGACCGTGGACGAGAGGCGGGTGATCGACATGGCTGATCCTCTCTGACTGAGCGTACGCGGACGTCCCAGATTGTCGGGGCGAACGCCCTCAGGCTTCAACCTGTTTCTGCGTCCCGTTGCACGAAAAAGTCCCCGGCCCCGAACGGAGCGTGCCGTCACGTGAAGCGGAGTCGGCCGGGAGGCAGACATCTGGAAGGCGGGGGCGAAGCTCGAGCGAATGACCTGGGCTGTCCCACCCCTCCGCGACCATTCTGGTGGAGGATCGAGATGGCCTGCACCACGACGCACCCCCCGGGGGCGCTCTGCTTTGCGTGCTGTCGCGCGCCACGCGCGGACCGGCAGCCCGCCCGGCTCGACCAGTCCGCGTCCAGGGACGACGGCCGGCCCACGGCGATTGCACACGATCGTTCGCGACCTCCGCTGACCGATCGCCAGCGCGCCCACCGTCATGCGATGCTGGCGCATCTGCTGCGGGCCCGCTGAGGGTCCGCCGGGAGCCGCCTCCACACACGATGCAGCGGACCGCCGACCGCCTGATCTTCTCCCCGAGCGACCTGAACCACTACCTCGAGTGCGCGCACCTGATCCGCCTGGACCTGGAGCGCGATCCAGACACGCCCCGTGGTCCCAGGGACGCCCACGCGGACCTGCTCGCCAGGAAGGGCCAGGAGCACGAGCGCGCCTGGCTGCAGCGCTTCGTGGAGGAAGGGCGGCAGGTCGTCAACATCGACACGCTGGGCGCCGAGCCCGAGAACTCGACGGGCCGGCATCGCGACTGGGAGGCCGACGCGGCCCGCACGATCGCCGCGATGCGCGAGGGCGTGGACGTCATCTACCAGGGCGTGTTCGCCGACGGCGACTGGCACGGCATCAGCGACTTTCTCGTAAGGGTGGATGGCGCGAAGGTAGTTGACCGCTCGGCCTCTGCGCAGCGTCGCTCGGCCTTCGGCGGCTGGCACTACGAGGCGTGGGACACGAAGCTCGCGCGCCGCACCAGGCCCTACTTCGTCCTCCAGCTCTGCTACTACACGGAGCAGCTCGGCCACGTACAGGGCCTCGAGCCCCGCGACATGGTGGTGGTGCTGGGCACGGGCCGGATCGACCGCCTGCGCTACCGCGACTTCGACGCCTACTACCGCACGATCCGCGGCCGCTTCCTCGACGCGATGGCGCAGCCCCTGGAGACGTACCCGTATCCGAACGCGCACTGCGGCTTCTGCGACTACCGCGCGCGGTGCGATCGGCAGTGGGAAGACGACGACCACCCGAGCCGCGTGGCGGGCATCGGCCGCGAGCAGGTGGAGCGCCTGCGGCAGGCGGGCATCTACACGATCGCGCAACTGGCCGCGGTCAACCCGACGACCCGGATCGGCATCGGGTCCTCGACGCTGGCGCGCCTGCAGCACCAGGCGGAGCTGCAGACGGCCTACGCGCGCACGGGCGTCCACCGCTACGAGCTGCTGCCGGCGGACGACACGACGGGCTTCCGCCTGCTGCCGCGGCCCTCGGCGGGCGACGTGTTCTTCGACATCGAGGGCGACCCGCTCTTCGAGCCGGCCCGGGGCCTGGAGTACCTGTGGGGCGTCCTCACGGTGGACGCCGATGCGCCGGCCTTCCACGCGTTCCGCGCGGTGGAGCCGGGCCGCGAGCGCGCCCGCGAGCAGGAGGCGCTCCAGGACTTCATCGACCTGGTGCACGCGCGGCTGGCGATCTGGCCGGACCTGCACGTCTACCACTACGGCTCCTACGAGGTGGGCGCGCTCAAGCGTCTGGTGGCCGACTACGCCACGCGCGAGGACGCGCTCGACGAGCTGCTGCGCCGCGAGGTCTTCGTGGACCTCTACCAGGTGGTGCGCCAGTCGCTGCGCCTGTCGCACAGCAGCTACTCGATCAAGAAGGTGCGCACCTTCTTCATGCCGGAGGCGGGGCAGGGGGCGGTGACGGCGGGCGACGACTCGATCCTGGCGTTCGAGCGCTGGCGGGTGGAACAGGCCCCGGCGATCCTCGAGGCGATCGTGGCCTACAACGAGGAGGACTGCGTCTCGACGCTCCGCCTGCGCGACTGGCTGCTCGAGCGCCGCGGAGAGGTGGAGCTGCGCGACGGCGTCACGCTGCCGTGGAAGGCGGTGGAGGCGCCGCGGGAGAACGAGCGGCGCGACGCGGAGGACGCGGAGACGGCCCGCCGCCGCGAGGCGCTGCTGGCGCTGGGTGACCGAGGTGAGAGGGACACGCCGGAGGCGCGGCTGCTGGCGGACCTGGTGGGCTACCACCGCCGCGAGGGCAAGCCGGCGTGGTGGGCGTTCTTCGACCGGCGCAAGAAGTCGCTCGACCAGTTGCTGGAGGACACGGAGGCGATCGCGCTGCTCGAGCCGGTGCCGGTGCCCCCGGAGCACGACAAGAAGTCGCTGGTCCACACGCTGGTCTTCCCGGAGCAGGAGCACAAGCTCAGGGCGGGGCAGGACGTCGAGGATCCGATCCGCGGCGTCAGCGCGGGCAGGATCGTGGAGGTGGACGACCGCGCGCGCAGAGTCCGCTTGAAGCGCGGCCCGGGCCTGGCGGACGTTCCGCTCCCGCGCGCGATCTCGGCGGGCAAGCCGCTCGACGACCGCGTGCAGCGCGAGGCGATCGGCCGTGTGGCGGACGCGCTCATCAACGACGACGACACGTACGCGGCCACGAGGGCGCTGCTGGCGCGTGACGTACCCCGCATTTCAACGCGCCTGCGGGGCTCGACGCTGCAGACGATGGACCTGGAGGATCAGCGCGAGCTGGTGGCGGGCCTGGACAACAGCTATCTCTTCATCCAGGGCCCGCCGGGCTCGGGCAAGACGTACACGGGCGCGCGCCTCATCACGCACCTGATCCGCAGTGCTGGTCCAGATCGCAAGCGCGTGGGCGTGGCGGCCTTGAGCCACAAGGCGATCAACAACCTGCTGGCGGAAGTGGAGCGCGTCGCGCGGGCGGAAGGACTGCAGTTCACGGGGCTCAAGAAGAACACCGACGAGGACGACTTCCTCGGCGGCCAGCTCATCGGTGATACGACAAAGAACGAGGACTGCGAAGCGGGTTCGGTTACCCTCGTCGCGGGCACGTCCTGGCTCTTCGCGCGTCAGGGCATGGATAGCTCGCTGGACTACCTTTTCATCGACGAGGCGGGGCAGTTGTCCTTGGCGGACACGGTGGCGATGGGCACGTGCGCCCGCAACCTGGTGCTGCTGGGCGACCCGCAGCAGCTCCCGCAGATCCGCCAGGGCACGCACCCGGAGGGCGCGGGCGTCTCGTCACTCGAACATCTACTGGGCGACCACCAGACGGTGCCCGAGGACCACGGCATCTTCCAGGAGCGCACCTGGCGCATGCACCCGGACATCTGCCGCTTCGTCTCGGAGCTGGCCTACGACGGCCGCCTCGGGAGCGCCGAGGGCCTGGAGCGCCAGCAGATCGACTCGCGCGGCCTGTCGGGCGCGGGCCTGCGTTACGTCCCGGTGACGCACACGGGCAACGCGCAGCAGTCCACGGAGGAGGCCGAGGCGATCGCGGCCCACGTGCGGACGCTCCTCGACGGCGGCACGTTCACGGACCAGGAAGGCAACACCCGCCCGCTCACGCCGCAGGACATCCTGGTGGTGGCGCCTTACAACATGCAGGTGGCCAGACTGCGCGACGCGCTGCCGGAGGGCGTGGAGGCGGGGACGGTCCACAAGTTCCAGGGCAGGGAAGCCCCGGTCCTGTTCTTCTCGATGGCCTCGTCGAGCGGCGAAGACGTGCCCCGCGGCCTCGAGTTCCTCTTCAACCGCAACGCCCTGAACGTCGCCATCTCCAGAGCCAGGGCCCTGGCCGTCGTCGTGTGCAGCCCGAGCCTCCTCGACGCCAGATGCAGCAGCGTGGAGCAGATGCGCCTGACCAACAACCTGTGCAGGTTCACCGAGCAGGCCCTGTGCGTCCAGTGACGACAGCCCACCGGGGCTGGCCACGGGTGCCGGGCCGCGGTCGCGGACGCTGCGGCCGGGAACCCGTCCTCCGCTCCCGACCCGCCCCGGCCACGCTCGCTGGCGCGAGCGAAAGCGGGGCGCCCGCCGCGCGTGTAGGAGCTGACGCGCTGCGACATGTGCCGCTGGCTCAAAACGTCCGAGCTGACGCCCACAACTCGAACACATGGCCGGAACACGCGCGGGAAGAGTCGCTCCGGCCGCGTTCCTGCTCCCAGAGGCGCCAGGCTCCGCCCCAGCGCCCACAGTCGCCGCGAGCTCGGCCTTGCGTACGCGACCGCAACCCGGCACCCGTGGCCAGCCTCGCGAGCGGACCCTCTCGATCCTGCCTACACATCTGGCATCTCGAGAATCGGCCAAGCTCCGACCTTCCGCACGGATCGCTCAAGAGATGCCAGCGACTGCACGCCCCGGCGGAGTTCGCACGAGAACCAGAGCCCGAGCGAGCCGGTCACGTGGCTGGATTCTTAGCCTGATGCTTCGATACCATCTTGATGATCTCGGATGGTACCAGTTTGAATGGCTGGTTCAGTCCATCCTCAAGGCCGACCTCGGGCTCGGGGTCGAATCCTGGTCTTCACCCCGCGGAGACCATGGACGCGATGCCTATTTCGATGGTGAGTTGGCCTTCCCCGCCAAGGTCGCGACACACGGTCCATTCGTCTTTCAGGTCAAGTTCGTCGAGAACGCGAACGCCAAGGGGAGTGACCCCGTCCCGGCATTGATCGCGGCCGTTCGCAAAGAGGCCGGCCGAATCAGGAAGCGGCGATCGAGCCTGTTGAGCAGCTGGGAGACGCCTGCGCACTACGCCTTGGTTACGAATGCACCTCTCGAAGTTTCCACCCGAGAGGCGATCGCTGCGCTTCTTGCCGACGCCATGCCTGGAACGACCGTGACCACCCTTGGGGCTGCGGACGTTGGTAGCCTCCTTGACCTTCATCCAACGCTCCGAAGGTCGTTTCCACAGATCCTCAGCCTCCGCGATCTGGACACTCTGCTGGCAGAGGCCGTATCCCACGAATTGATCGAGCGAAGTCGGGCCGCGATCGACGCGAGTAGGGACCTCGTGAGGGTTTTCGTTCCGACAGCGTCGCCCTGCCCGAGCACGGCGACACGCTCTCGCCCACCTACGCGATCCCGGACCTGGCGCTGATCTCGATCGTCCAGACCGGCGCAGAGCTCGACCGGCCGCTGCCCGACCAGAAGGAGGGCTGGCGCGCCTCGCCGCACGCGCGTCTGGAGCGGCTGCTGCGCGAGACCGGAGTGCCCGTTGGCCTCCTCTTCAACCACACGCACCTGCGGCTGCTGTACGCGCCGCAAAGGGAGTCGTCGGGCCACCTCACGTTCCGGTTCCGGCATCTGCTCGAGACGCTCGGCCGGCCGATGGTCGGCGCGCTCGACGCCCTGCTCGGCGTGGACCGGGTCACCGACGTGCTGCCCGACGCGCAGCGGCTGCCCGCGCTGCTGCAGGAGAGCCGCAAGTACCAGAACGTCGTCTCGACGAAGCTGGCTGGCCAGGTGCTGGAGGCGCTCTGGGAACTGCTCCGCGGGTTCCAGCGGGCGAATGACGATACCTCGGGCACGCTGCTGGCGGAGGCCCTGCGCGGGAGCCCGCAGGAGGTCTACGGCGGCCTGCTCTCCACGCTGATGCGCCTCGTGTTCGTGCTCTACGCCGAGGACCGCGGTCTGATGCCGGCGGGCGACGTCTATCAGAAGCACTACAGCGTGTCGGGCCTCTTCGAGCGGCTCCGCGAGGACGCGTCGCGGTACCCGGACACGATGGACGCCCGCTTCGGCGCGTGGGCCCAGCTCCTGGCGCTGTTCCGCCTGATCCACGACGGCGGCCGCCACGGCGGGCTCCGGTTTCGTCCGCAACGGCCTCTCGCTGTGCAGCCTCCACCACGCCGCCTACGACCGGGACATCCTGCGAATCAGCGCCGACTACGTAATCAAGGTGGAGTCAGAGTGGATCGTCCCCGGGGATCGATTCGGGCGGGTGGCCCTTACGGAGTTCGACGGCGAGGCAATCACCGTTCCACGGAATCCAGAACATCGGCCGAACAGAGACTTCCTTGCCCGGCGATTCGAAGCCTGAAGCTGTCGCAGATGCCCCAAGCCCCGGGCGGCATGGCAGGCTGACGCCGCCTGCGCAAGCGGCAGCTCACGGCGACGGGGCTGCGGGGGCGTCAGGGGCGCAGCGGGGGAGCGGGAAATCGTCTGGAGCGAGGGTTCCGCGGCGAGTTCCGCCAGCGCGTTCTCGTTGCGGCGGGGCAGGCTGTCGTTTTGAGCCGCGTGACAGATGTCGTGGCGAGGTACGGACTACTCGCCGCGCGAGCGCCCCGCCTCGGCTCGCCGGGATTCTCGCGAGCGCCGGCGGGGCGAGCTGCGAGCGGCGGACGATTTCCGGCGCGAAGCGCCGAAGGCGTGAGCCTGCCATGCCGCCCGGGGCGCTGCGGCTCAACGGCAAGCCTGGCCTGCCGGCGTGCGACGGCCGAGAGTATTACTGGTGTTGTAATATTCAACCATGACAGGGACGGGAGGGGTCACTGGAGGCCAGCTTCGAGCGGCCCGTCTCAGACGCGGGTGGAACCAGCACCAGCTTGCGAGCAAGCTTGGGGTGTCGCAGGGCTACGTCTCGCTGCTCGAGCGGGGGAAGCGGTCCGTGCCTCGTGGCCTGGCGGCACGGCTCGCTCGGCTCCTCGACCTGTCGGCAGGAAGGTCCCGTGATCTGTTCGCCAGGTCGCTCGACGCCGCGCGTGCCGCGGCAGCGCTCGGTCGCCTGGGGCACCCGGGGTTCGCCCACCTGCGCTCTCGACGTACGCTGGCTCCGGAGGAAGTGCTCGTCGGCACGTTGCTCTCCGACCGCGCGGACGCACGAGTGCTGGAGGCTCTCCCGTGGCTCGCCCTGACCCATCCCGGGCTCGACTGGGACTGGGTCGTGGGGCAGGTGAAGCAGCACGATCAGCAGAATCGGCTCGGCTTCGTCCTCACCGTTGCCGCCGAACTGGCCCGCGCGCGCGCAGACGTCACGGCGGCCGGCGGACTGACCGCGCGTGCGCACCGGCTCGAACGATCCCGCCTCGCGCGGGAAGACACGCTGACGGGCGGAACCGTGACCGAAGCCGAGAGGCTCTGGCTCCGCGAGCACCGGTCCCCCGAGGCACGGCGGTGGAACCTGCTGACGAGCCTGAGCGCGGCCACGCTGCGTGATGCCGGGTAGCCGCCTCGTCGAGCCGTGGACGTCGTTCCTGTCCGGGATCGACGCGCAGCTCCCCGGTCCGACCGAGCTCCATTGCCTCGGAGGGTTCGCCATCGCCGCCCTGTACGGGCTCGAGCGTTCGACGGGCGATGTCGACATCATTCAGGCGCGGGTCCGCTACGCTGGAGACGCTGGTGCGGATCGGAGGCCGCGGCAGCACGCTCGCCGCCCGGCATCGTGTGTACCTCGATATCGTCCCCGCCGCCGACGTCCCGGATGACTACGAGCAGCGGCTCGTCGATGTGTTCCCCGGGCGCTTCGACCGACTGCGCCTCCTGGCACTCGAGGCGCACGACCTTGCGCTCTCCAAGCTGTCTCGCAACCAGGACCATGACCGTCAGGACGTCCGAAGCCTGGCTCGTACGCCCGGCCTCGACGTCGCGACCCTTCAGAAGCGATACACAGAGGAGCTGCGCTGGAAGCTGGGAAGCCCCGCGCGAGGCGACCTCACGATCGAGCTGTGGGTCGACATGATTCGCGAAGTTCGAAGCTAGGCGAGGCTCCGGTGCGGGGAACGACCTTTCGATGGCGTGAAGCGGATACTTTCGTGGCACGGGATGCAGCGAATCGCGAGCTGGGCCGGCGGGGTGAGGAGTTCGGGACAGACCGCCTCATCGAGGTGAAGACGACGGGCCTCGAGGTCCGGTGCTCGGAGGCAGTGTTCAGCTTCGGACCGGCGCCGCGTCTCTACATGCTGCCGGGCGCGCTCTCGGGGTCGTGTCACCTGGACCCGGCGCCGTATCGCGCCTTCGTGCAGGCGGCGCGGCAGCAGGACTCGGGCTGACGCGCCCAGAGCCCAAAGCCCCGGGCGGCATGGCAGGGTGACGCCGCCTGCGCAAGCGGCACCTCGGGGCGACGGGGCTGCAGGGGCGTCAGGGGCGCAGCGGGGGAGCAGGAAATCGGCCACAGCGAGGCTTCCGCGGCGAGTTCCGCCAGCGCGTTCTGGTTGCGGCGGGGCAGGCTGTCGCTTTGAGCCGCGTGACAGATGTCGTGGCGAGGCACGGACTACTCGCCGCGCGGGCGACAGCTTCGGCGAGCGGCGGACGATTTCCGGCGCGCGGCGCCGAAGGCGTGGGCCTGCCATGCCGCCCGGGGCGTTGCCGCTCAGCGGGCAGGGGGATCTTCGACAACGGTACCTGGTGGCACCTGTTGCAGGAACTGCGCCTGGTTCCGGGACGCTCGAGCGTCGCGTGCCCTTCCTGGGCGGCGGAATTCCGATCTGGAGAAGGAGCGCCGGCTGGCATTCCGCATGCTCCTCGACGTCCACGTCGTCCGTTGAGCAACGGCTCGACGGGCGGTATGCTGAGGAGGCCGTGTCCTGTCCACGCTCGAGGGACGCGTCGCGTATCTGGAAGGTCAAGTGAGCGAGCAGTCGCACGGGCTCGTCGATGTTCGCGACGCGATCCGTCGCCTCGAGGAGCGGATGGATGCGCGGTTCGACGCCATCGAGCGGCGCTTCGAGACGACCGACAGACGCATCGA
>Ga0299906_10003132_pt1 | contig 13645 bp, 9 predicted proteins | sample RVTome_14_FD_200259 | JGI IMG/M metagenome (GOLD analysis project Ga0299906, IMG submission 200259) | Soil microbial communities from uranium-contaminated site in the Upper Colorado River Basin, Wyoming, United States - RVT145D125 (version 2) ...
CCACCCACTTCCCCGGCGGCACGCGCATGATCGTGCACGGCATCTTCACCTATGCGGTGGACGAGGCGGGCAAGATCCGCGCGCTGCGCGGCTACTGGTCGCTGGCGGGGGCGCGCATCGAGAAGCCGGTGGCCCGGGCTTCCTGAGTCCTCGAGGAGTCCCCGAGTCCGGACCAGCTCGAGGGGTCGCGCGCGCCGGCGGCCGGGCGCACCTCCACCAGGATGCCCGTGAGCTGCGCCATCCCCGAGAGGGGCTCGAGCCCGTCGGGGCCGTCGGCGGCCAGCAGGTTCGCGTTGACGCCGCTGGTCTTGGAGGCCACCGAGAGACCCGGAGCCGCCTGGTGCCCCCAGCCGTGGGGCAGGGCGCAGGTGCCGGGCTGGAGGTCGGGCAGCAGGCTCACCGGCACGCGCACGCTGGCCGTCGCCGACGACACGTCCGCCAGGTCGCCCTCGCCGAGGCCGCGCTCTCCCGCGTCGTCCGGGTGCAGGTACAGGTAGTTCGTGCGGCGCCGGCCCGACACGAAATCCTCGTGGTTGTGGGTCCAGGAGTTGTGGGTCTTCACCTGCCGCCGGGTGATGAGCTTGAGGCGGTGCTGGGCTCCGACCTCGCGCTCCCAGGCGGCGTCGAGGCGGCGGGCCTGCTCGAGGAGGGGTGCCGGGGCCAGGTCGATGCGCCCGTCGTCGCTGGGGACGCGCCGGCCGAGGAAGCTCCCCGCCCGGTGGGCCGGGAGCGGGCGGCCGTGGGGCTCGCGGGCCAGCTTCGCGAAGCTGCCCTGGCGCGTGAGGCGCAGCAGCAGCGACATGAGCGCCTCCTGGGGCAGCGAGGGCTGCGCCTCCGGGTGCCGCCGCGACCGGGCGTCGCGGGCCCACTCGAGGGCGCGCTGGGCCAGCCGCGAGCCGAAGAGCGGCGCGCCGCAGGCCCTGGCCAGGTCCAGGTAGATGCTGGCCTCGTCGCGCTGCTCGCCGCGGGCCGCCACCACCGGCCGGGTGGCCTGGAGGTAGGGCCGCGACTGCATGCCCATCAGCAGCGGGAAGACGAAGGGCAGGTCCGGGCGCTCCAGCGGCGAGGTGGCGGGGAGCACGTAGTGGGCCAGGTGCGCCGTCTCGGTGGGCAGGATGTCGATGGCCACCAGCAGCTCCAGGTCCTCGAAGGCCCGGCGCAGCCGGGCGGCGTTCGGCATGGTGAGAAGCGGATTTCCGCCGGTGCAGAAGAGCGCGCGCACCTGGCGCTCGCCGGGCGTCAGGATCTCGTCGGCCAGCAGGCCGCCGGGGAAGGCGTCGTTCACCGCCGGGAAGCCGCCGATCCGCGAGGTCTCCCGGGACAGGCCGAAGCCGCTCCGCCGCCCGAAGCGCCCGAAGTCGAGGATGCCGCGGCCCACCAGGGTGCCGCCGGCGCGGTCCAGGTTGCCCGAGGCGGCGTTGATCGCCTCCTGGATCCAGAAGCAGAGCGCGCCGTGGCCGCCCATGTTGACGCCGGTCGAGCTGTAGAGGGCGGCGCCGTCGGCGCGCCGGTACTCCTCCACCATGCGCCGCAGGACGCCGGCCGGAATGCGCGTGGCGGCCTCGGAGCGCTCGGGCGTCCAGGGCCGGGCCAGCGCCTCCAGGTGCGGGAAGCCGCGGGTGTGGGCATCGACCCGGGCCCGGTCCACGCCGCCCTGCCGGATCAGCTCGTGCAGGAAGGCCAGGTAGAAGAAGACGTCGGTGCCCGGCCGGATCGGCACGTGCTCGCCGGCGGCCCGGGCCGTCTCGGTGCGGCGCGGGTCCACCACGTAGAGCGCGCCACCCCGCTCGCGGATCGCGCGCAGGCGATCGATCGGGTTCGGCACCTGGAGGAAGCTCCACTTCGAGACGACCGGGTTGGCCCCCACCACGATCAGGCAGCGGGTCCGGTCGACGTCGGGGAAGGGCTGGGTGAAGGGGAAGCCGTACATCTCGCGCGCCACCGCGAACTTGTTCGAGCAGTCCTGGGTGGCCGAGGCGTACAGGCTGCGGGAGCCGAGCCCGGTCATGAAGCCCTGGGCGAAGATCGGGTGCAGCAGGCTGAAGCCGGCTGCGGTGCCCACGTACATGGCGACGGCGTCGGCGCCGCGCTCGGCCCGGATGCGCTTCACCCGCTCGCCGATGCCCGCGAGCGCCTCGTCCCAGGAGACCCGGTGGAAGGTCGCCCCGCGGCGTTCGAGCGGGTGCTGGACCCGATCCGGCGAGTCGAAGAGCTCGTGCTGCCGCAAGCCCTTCACGCAGCCGAAGCCGAGGGTGGCCACGTGGCGCGGGTCGGGAGCGATCTCGAGCACCCGGTCGTCCTCGACGCGCACCTCGAGCCCGCACAGCGACTCGCAGATGCGGCAGAAGGTGTGCTTCGTCTCGGCCACGCCCCGAGTGCGTAGACCAGGAGCCCGCGCGGGGCAAGCAGGGCCCGTCCTGTGGCATCATGCGGCGGCGGGAGGAGCGGTGGCCGACGGGAGCGACGGAGAGCGCCAGCGAGAGGAGGCGCTTGCCCGCGTCATGGACGGCAGCACCTGGAGGCGCTTCTGCCGCGGCCTCGAGGAGGCCGGCGCGGTGATCCTCTCTCCCGAGGCTCCGGGGGATCCGCTGGACCGGGCGGAGGGCTGGCGCTACCTCACGCGCCTCACCCGCGCGGCCCTGGAGACCTTCGTCGAGGCCTCCGACCCGAGCGCCCCGGTCTTCCGGCGCACCGCCCACGAGACCATCAAGCTCGGCATGGACAACCCGGACAACGTCTACCTCTCGGCGCCGGTGCGCGGCACCTGGGACTACCGGATCCGCGGACGCCGGGGCAGCGTCCACTACCTGGGCTTCGGCTCCCAGGCCGGCAACTACGGCTCCACCGGCAGCCTGGACACCACGGGCTACCTGGAGGCGAAGGACATGCAGATCGCTCGGGACGGGAGCTTCGAGATCGTCGCCAGCGCGGCGGAGCAGCCGGGCAACTGGCTGCCGATGCGGCCCGAGACCCGCCTGATCCAGATCCGCCAGACGCGCCTCGATCACGAGCACGAGGAGCTCGCCCAGGTGACGATCGAGCGCATCGACGGTCGCGCCGAGCCCGGTCCCCTCGATCCGGCCCGCCTGGACCGCATGCTGATGGGCGCCGCGGCCTTCGTGAAGGGAACCTCCGGTCTCTTCCACCAGTGGGCCGCCGGCTTCCAGCAGCACCCGAACGAGCTGCCGCGCTTCGATCCGGAGCGGGCCACCCGGGCCGGCGGCGATCCGAACATCGCCTACTACCACGGCTACTGGCGGCTGGCCCCCGACGAGGCCCTGGTGGTGGAGGCGACGCCGCCGGAGTGCGAGTACTGGAACTTCCAGCTGGCCAATCACTGGCTCGAATCCCTCGACTACCGCTACTTCCGCGTCCACCTGAACCCGCGCACCGCCGTCCCCGGGTCGGACGGCTCGCTGCGGATCGTCGTGGCCCACCGCGACCCGGGCGTTCCCAACTGGCTCGACACCTGCGGGCACCGGCAGGGCGCCATGTGCTGGCGCTGGGTCCGCGCCGCCGAGTACCCGCAGCCCCGCACGCGGGTGGTGAAGCTCCCGGAGCCCGGCGGTGCCTGAGCGCCTCGAGTTCACGGAGGAGTCGGTGCTCGGGACCGCCCGCGAGGCGGCCGGCGGGCCCTCGGATTTCGGCGGCGAGGGCTTCCGCGAGGGCCTGCGCGTCCTGCTCGAGACCTACGAGCGCACGGCGAACTTCAGCGAGGCGGGGCGGCGCCGCAACCACCGGCGCGTGGTGCAGCTGCTGGCGAACCGCCTGCGGATCCAGCAGGCGCTGGAGCGCCACCCGGAGATCCTCGCGCGCGAGGTCCGGCGCCCGCTCGTGATGACGGGCCTGCCGCGCTCGGGCACCTCCGCCCTCTTCAACCTGCTGGCGGCGGATCCGGCCGCGCGCCCCCTGCGCCTGTGGGAGGCCCTGTTCCCGTGGCCGCTGGACGAGCCTCCGCCCGACGGCCGCGATCCGCGCCGCGACGCGGTGGAGGCCCACTACGCCCGGGGCCGGGAGCGGAACCCGGAGTTCACGAAGATCCACTACCTGTCGGCGGACACCCCGGAGGAGTGCGTGCTGCTCCTGTCCCACGACTTCTGCGACGCGCAGATGGGGATCGAGGTGGTGATGGAGCCCTACGGCTCCTGGTTCCAGAAGCAGGACCTGCGCCGCACCTACGCCTACTACCGGCAGCTGCTCAAGCTGCTCGACTGGCAGCGCCCGGGGGAGCGCTGGACGCTCAAGACCCCGGCCCACCTGTGGGCGATCGATCCGCTGATCGAGCTCTTCCCGGACGTCTGCCTGGTCTGGACCCACCGCAACCCGCTCGAGTCGACGGCCTCGATCTGCAGCATGACCGCCGCCCTGATGGCGGCGCGGGAGGGCTTCGACCCCCGGGAGCTCGGCCCGCCGCTGCTGGAGTACTACGCCGCCTCCCTGGAGCGCGGCCTGGCCGCCCGCGCGCGCCGCGACTCCGCCCGCTTCTTCGACGCGGACTACCGGCGCTTCCTGGCCGATCCGGTGGGCGTCGCCGAGAGCATCTACGCCCACTTCGGGCTGCCGCTCGGCCCGGGCGTGATCGCGGCCCTGCGCCGACACGCGCGGGAGAATCCCCAGGGCCGGCACGGCGCCCACGAGTACTCGCTCGCGGACTACGGCCTCACGCCGGGGCGCGTGCGCGAGCGGTTCGCCGACTACATCCGGCGCTACGATCTGCCCGCGGACTGAGCGGGGGGAGGGGATGCGGGCGACTCGCGGCGGCCGGTTCGCCGCCATCGCCGCGGCGGTGGCCGCGCTCGCGGCGCCGGCGGCCGGCGAGCCCCTGTCGCGGCGGCAGGTCCCGGCGCCCCTGGAGCCCTGGGTGGACTGGGTGCTGCGCGGGCACGAGTCCGAGCTCTGCCCGTTCCTGCACGGCCAGCCGGGGGCGCGGGCCTGCGTGTGGCCCTCGCGGGTGGACCTCGACCTGCGCGAGCGGGGCGGCAGCTTCGCCCAGGAGTGGCTGGTGCTCGAGGACGCCTGGGTTTCGCTTCCCGGCGACACCCGGCTCTGGCCCCTGGAGGTGCGGGCGGGCGGCGCGCCGCTGCCCGTGGTGGAGCGCGAGGGCCGGCCCGCGGCCCGGCTGACGCGCGGGTGGCACAGCCTCGGCGGCAGCTTCGCGTGGGACGCCATGCCCGAGCTGATCCAGGTGCCGCCCGAGACGGGGATCGTGCGCCTGCGGCTCGGCGGCAGGGAGGTGGCGTTCCCGAACCGCGACGCCCAGGGCCGGCTGTGGCTCCAGCCGCGCGAGGCCGAGCAGGGCGCCGAGGAGCGCCTGGTCATCCGCGTCAACCGGCGCGTCGTCGACGAGGTGCCGCTCCTGCTCGAGACGCGGCTCGAGCTCCAGGTGGCGGGGCGGAGCCGCGAGGTGGTGCTGGGCCGGGCGCTTCCCGACGGCTTCGTGCCGCTCTCGCTCTCGAGCCCGCTGCCGGCACGGCTCGACCCGGACGGGCGCCTGCGCGTCCAGGCGCGACCCGGCCGCCATCCCATCGCCCTCGTCGCCCGGCACCGGGGCCCCGTCGCCTCGCTGGCGCTGCCCGAGCCCGGCGGGCCCTGGGCGCAGGGCGAGGTCTGGGTCTTCGAGGCGCGGCCCGAGCTGCGCCTGGTCAGCGTCGAGGACGGCGTGGCCGTCGATCCGACCCAGACCACGCTGCCCGACGAGTGGCGGCGGCTGCCGGCCTACCGGATGGAGCCGGGTCGCGGCCTGCGCCTCGCGGAGAAGCGCCGGGGCGACTCGGACCCGGCTCCGGACCGCCTGGCGCTCTCGCGCGTCTGGTGGCTCGACTTCGACGGCGCCGGCTACACGCTCTCCGACCGCATCGAGGGCGAGGTGAGCCGCAGCAGCCGCCTGGAGATGGGGCCGGGCACCCACCTCGGCCGCGTCGCGCTCGGCGGTCGCGACCAGCTCATCACCCGGCTCGGCGACTCGGACCTGACCGGCGTGGAGGTGCCCCGCGGCGCCATCGATCTGGTGGCCGACAGCCGCGTGCCGTGGAAGGGCGCGGGCCTCGTGGCCCGCGAGCTCCCGGCGGTGGGATGGGATCACGACTTCCAGCAGCTCCAGGGACGCCTGCAGCTGCCGCCCGGCTGGCGCCTGCTCCACGCGTCGGGGGTGGATCGGGCCGCCACCACCTGGATCGAGCGCTGGACGCTCCTCGACCTCTTCGCGGTGCTGGTGCTGGGGGCCGCCTTCCTGCGGCTGTGGGGAGGGCGCTGGGGCGCGCTGGCCTTCCTGGGCCTCGGCCTCTCGTGGACCGAGCCCGGGGCGCCCCACTGGGCGTGGGCCGCGGTCCTGTCCGCCGAGGCGCTCCGGCGCGTGCTGCCGGCGGCGCGCTTTCCGCGCTTCGGCTGGGGCCTGTGGCTGACCCACGCCGCGTCGCTGGCCGCCCTGATCCTGATCGCCATTCCCTTCGCCGTCGGGCAGCTGCGAAGCGGCCTCTACCCGGCCCTCGAGCGGCCGCACGCCGCGGTCGGGGCGCGGCAGGCGGTCGAGGAGGTCCGCATCCTCGGGATGGAGGCCCCGGCCGACGCCGAGCTCGCCATGGAGCCCTCGCCGGGCGCGCTCGGGAAGGCCCGGGAGCTGGCCTCGGCCGAGCGGGTGGCCTCCAGCGCCGAGGCGAAGCGCGGGTATCTCGACTACGCCCCCGACCCCGACGCGAAGATCACCACCGGCCCCGGAGTCCCGGGCTGGCGGTGGACCGAGGTGACGCTCGTCTGGAGCGGTCCCGTGGGCCGGGAGCAGAAGCTGCGCCTGCTGCTCGTGCCTCCCGCGGCGAACGGCGCGCTCGCCCTGGTGCGGGTAGGGCTGCTGGCGGCGCTGGTGCTCTGCGCCCTGGGAGCCGGCGCGCGACCGGGCGGCGGGATGCGGCGAGCGGGCGGCGGGATGCGGCGGGCGGGCGGGATGGGAATGCTGCGCCCCGCCGGGGCGCTCCTGCCGCTGCTGCTCGCCGCCGGTGCCGGCGACGCGCGCGCCGAGCTGCCGTCCCAGGAGATGCTCGACGAGCTGCGCCGCCGCCTGCTCGAGGCACCCGAGTGCCATCCGAGCTGCGCGTCGAGCCCGCGCCTGATCCTCGAGGTGGAGCCCGGATCGCTTCGCGCCCGCTTCGAGGTGGACGTGCAGGCCGAGACCGCCGTGCCGCTTCCCGGCGGGGCCCGCAGCTTCGAGCCGAGCCAGGTGCTGGTCGACGGGCGCCCGGCCCGGGGACTGCTGCGCGCCGCGGACGGCGCGCTCTTCGCCGAGCTCCCGCCGGGGCGGCACCAGCTCTGGGTCGAGGGACCGCTGCCGGAGCGGGACTCGGTGGAGCTGCCCCTGCCGCTGCGGCCCCGACGGGTCGAGGCCCGCGTGCGGGGCTGGACGCTCCACGGGCTCCACGAGGAGGGTCAGGCCGAGGCGAGCCTCCAGCTGACGCGGCTGCGCGCCGTGGACGCCGGCCGCAGCCTCGAGCCCGCCGAGCTGCCCCCCTTCGTCCGGGTCGAGCGCCGGATCGAGCTGGGGCTCGAGTGGCAGGTCTCGACCCGGGTCACCCGGGTCTCGCCCCCCGACGCGGCGCTGGTGCTCGAGGTGCCGCTCGTCGCGGGCGAGTCCGTGACCACGCCGGGCATCCGCGCCAGCGGGGGCAGCGCGCTCGTGAGCCTGGCGCCCGGGGTGCCGGGCGTCGCCTGGGCCTCCGCGCTCGAGCCGCGGGCCGAGCTCTCGCTGGCGGCCAGCCGCGAGCTCCCGATCGCCGAGTCGTGGCAGGTGGACGCGAGCCCGGTGTGGCACCTGGAGGCGGACGGGATCCCCCCGGTGCAGAGCGCCGGACGCCTGCGCGAGTGGCGGCCGTGGCCCGGAGAGGAGCTCACGCTCCGCGTGGGGCGCCCCGAGGCGGTGGAGGGCGAGACCGCCACCATCGACGCGAGCGAGCTCGCGCTCGAACCGGGCCTGCGGGCCACCGACGCCGCGCTGGCCCTCGACGTGCGGACTAGCCGCGGCGGCCCCCACCTCCTCACCCTGCCCGAGGGCGCGGAGGTCTCGCGGGTGGCGATCGACGGCGTCCCGCAGCCGCTGCGCCCCGACGGGCGCGAGCTGCGCGTGCCGCTGCGCCCGGGCGCGCAGCGGATCGAGCTCGCCTGGCGCGAGCCGCGGGGCGCGGGGCGCCTGCTGTTCCGCTCCTCGGAGGTCGATCTCGGCCTGCCGGGCGTCGACGCCGAGATCCGGATCCGACCCTCGGTCGGGCGCTGGATCCTGCTGGTCGGAGGGCCGAGCCTGGGTCCGGCGGTGCTCTTCTGGCCGCTCTGCGCGGTGCTGGCGGCGGTGGCGCTGGCCCTGGGCCGGCTCTCGCTGGTCACGCGCCTCACTCCGCTCGGCTTCTCCGCCTGGCTGCTGCTCGCGGTCGGCCTCAGCCAGGTGCCGGTGGCGGCGGCCGCCCTGGTGGTGGCCTGGCCGCTGGCGCTCGGCTGGCGCGCGCGCCACGGCGTCGAGGTGCCCGGTCGCTGGTTCGATCTCGTGCAGCTCGCGCTGGTGGGGCTCACCCTCGTGGCCCTCGGCGTGCTGTTCTTCGCCATCCAGCAGGGGCTGCTCGGCGAGCCCCGGATGCAGATCGCCGGCAACGGCTCGAGCGGCGGCCTGCTGCGCTGGTATCAGGACCGCTCCGGCGCCGCGCTGCCGCGGCCCTGGGTGCTGAGCGTGCCCCTCTGGGTCTATCGGCTCGCCATGCTGGCCTGGGCCCTGTGGCTGGCGATCGCGCTGGTCGCCTGGCTGCGCTGGGCCTGGACCTGCTTCTCCGCCGGCGAGATCTGGCGACCGCTGCGCCGGGCGCGCGTCGCCGGGACGCCGCCGGGCGCCTGAGACGCGGCGCGGGGTCAGTCCAGGTCGACGACGACCGGCGCGTGGTCCGAGGGGACGAGTCCCTGGTGCTTCTTGCGCCAGTCGCGGTCGATGCGGGCGTCCTGGGCCCGGGCCCGCGCGCTCCCGGTGGCCAGCACCAGGTCGATGCGCAGGCCGTGCCCGCGGTGGAAGGCGCCGCCGCGGTAGTCCCACCAGGAGAACGCGCGCTCGCCGGGGCGGAGCTCCCGGTACAGGTCGCAGAGGCCCCAGCGCCCGAGCCGCGCCAGGCGCTCGCGCTCGGCGTCGGTGTGGAAGATCTCGCCGGCCAGCTCCGCCTCGCTCCAGCTGTCGATGGCCGCCGGCACGACGTTGAAGTCGCCGCACAGGAGGGCCGGGGCGTCGGGGGAGTGACTCGACTCGAAGTGGGCCGCGAGGGCGTCGAGCCAGGCCAGCTTGCGCGGGAAGTCCTCGTGGTCGACGGACTTCCCGTTCGGCACGTAGACCGTCGTGAACGAGAGGCCCTCGGCCTCCACCGCCAGCAGGCGCGCTCCCAGGGACTCCTGCCCCGGCAGCCCCCTCCCGGTCACCCGGATCGGCTGGCGGCTCAGCACGGCCACGCCGTTCCAGCCCTTCTGGCCCAGGCACTCGGCCCGGTAGCCCAGGGACTCGAAGACCGGGTGGGGGAAGTGCGCGTCGTCGAGCTTCAGCTCCTGGAACCCCACCAGGTCGGGCTGCCGCTCGCGCAGCCACAGCGCGACGAAGTCGAGGCGTGCCCGCAGGCCGTTCACGTTCCAGGTGGCGATGCGCACGGCAGGTGCGATCCTACCCCGCGTGAACCGGATCGTCCCGCTCCTGGCCGCGGCCCTCGCCGCCGGGTCCGCGGCGGCGGAGCCCCTGGTCGTGGGGAGTCCGCTCCCGGCGCTGAGCCTCGAGGACCAGCACGGCGAGCGCCGCGCCCTCGACGCCTCGCTCTCGCTGGTGCTCTTCAGCCGCGACATGGACGCCGGGGCCGCGATCAAGGAGGCGCTCGCCGAGGACGGCCAGGCCTTCCTCGAGCGCCATCGGGCCGTCTACGTGAGCGACGTCTCCGGCATGCCGCGGCTGGTGCTGCGCCTGATGGCGCGTCCCGCCATGCGCAACCGGCCCTACCCGGTGCTCCTCGACGAGGACGGCGCCGCCACGTCGGATTTCCCCAGCCAGGAGGGTCGGGTCACGCTGCTCTTCCTGGAGGGCGGGCGGGTGGCGCGCGTCGCCCACGCCGCCGACGCGGACGAGGTTCGGACCCTGGTCGGCGAGCAGGACGAGCCGACAGAGGAGGGCGCGGAGTGAAGCACGCGGTGCTCGGCGTCCCGCTGGAGCCGCCGTTTCCGGACGGCGTGGAGCGGGCGATCTTCGCAATGGGCTGCTTCTGGGGGGCCGAGCGGAAGTTCTGGGAGGCGCCGGGCGTCCACACCACCGCCGTCGGCTACGCCGGCGGCCACACCTCGAACCCGACCTACGCGGAGGTCTGCTCGGGTCGCACCGGCCACGCCGAGGTGGTGCTCGTGGTCTTCGACCCGTCGCGCACGAGCTACGAGGAGATGCTGCGCATCTTCTGGGAGGACCACGATCCCACCCAGGGCATGCGCCAGGGAAACGACGTGGGCACCCAGTACCGCTCGGCCATCTACGCCGCGTCGGCGCGACAGCGCCGGGCGGCCGAGGCCTCGAGGGAGGCCTACCAGAAGCGCCTCGCCGAGGCGGGCTTCGGCCCGATCACCACCGAGATCGCCGACGCGCCCGGGTTCACCTACGCCGAGGCCTACCACCAGCAGTACCTGGCCAAGAACCCCTCCGGCTACTGCGGCCTCGGCGGCACCGGCGTCTGCCTGGGGGGCGCCGGGGCGGCCTAGGCCCCGGTTCCGGGCGCCAGGGCCTGCAGGCGCTCGGCGGCCTCCAGGTACTGCTCGACCATCCCGTAGATCACCTCGCGCACCGGCTTCTCCTCGTTCATGGTGCCCACGATCTGGCCGACCGGGTTGAAGGCAACCTTCTGGGCCTTCGCCGCGTAGCGGTGCACCCGCGACACCGCGTCGGCGGTGACGAACCACTGCAGCGGCATGCCGAGGGGGCTGGGCGAGTCTTCGCCCTCCCAGGCATCGGTCCAGTCGTTGCGCAGCATCCGGCACGGCTTGCCGGTCCAGGAGCGCGAGCGCACGGTGTCGTGGCTCGTCGCCTTCAGGTACGACTCCTTCTGGGCCGGGGAGGCCTCGGCCTCCTTCACGGTCAGCCAGATCGACCCCGTCCACACCCCCTGGGCCCCGAGGGCCAGGGCCGCGGCCATCTGCCGCCCGTCGCCGATGCCGCCGGCGGCGAGCACGGGCAGCGGGGCCACCGCGTCGATCACCTGGGGCCACAGCACCAGGCTTCCGATCTCGCCGGTGTGGCCCCCGCCCTCGCTGCCCTGGGCGATCACGAAGTCCACGCCGGCATCCCGGTGGGCCAGCGCGTGGCGCACGCTGCCGCAGAGCGCCCCCACCAGGCGTCCGGAGTCCTGGATCTCCTTCACCACGTCGGTGGGCGGCGTGCCGAGGGCGTTCGCGATGACGCGCACCTTCGGGTGGGAGAGGGCGGCCTCGAGCTGGGGGATCGCGGTCTGCTGGGTCCAGCCGAGCAGCTGGCGCGCGTGCTCGCCCTCGGGCAGCTGCGGAACCCCGTGCTCGGCGAGGATGCGCGCGGCGAACGCCATGTGCTCGGGCGGGATCATCGCGCGCAGCTTCTGCTCGAGCTCGGCCGGGTCGAGGTCCTGCCCCTGGCCCTCGTAGTGGCCGGGGATCACGATGTCCACGCCGTAGGGCTTGTCGCCCACGTGCTCGTCGATCCAGCGGCACTCGATCTCCAGCTGCTCCGGGGTGAAGCCCACCGCGCCGAGCACGCCGAAGCCACCGGCCTGGCTCACCGCCGCCACCACGTCCCGGCAGTGGGTGAAGGCGAAGATGGGGAACTCGATGCCTAGACGCCGACACAGCTCGGTCTGCATGCCTTCCTCCGATGCCGACAGGAATAGCGCCTGGGTAGAACGTGTTCCACCCGGCCGCCGGCGGCGACCCGCCGGGGCCCTTCGTGTATGGTGGTGCGCGGAGGACGCAGCATGGCCCCCGACGACCGGGTGGTCGCCGACAGCGACCTGCACGTGATGGAGCCCCCCGACCTGTGGCAGCGCTACATCGACCCGGCCTTCCGCCACGCGGCGCCGGTGGGCCTCAGCGAGTGGAAGCGGGACATGCGCGTGCGCGTGAAGAGCCGGGTGATGCTGCGCGGCGGCGCGGTGCGGCCCATGCGGCGCGAGGCGGTCGAGGGCAAGACGGGCTGGCGCCGGGAGCACGACGCCGTCTACGCCGCCGCCGAGGCCCGGGGCTTCGATCCGGTGAGCCAGCTCGAGGCCATGGACGCCGAGGGGCTCGACATGGCGGTGCTCTTCCCGTCCCGGGGCCTCTTCGTGCTGGGCCTGGACAGCGTGGAGGTGATGGGCAACGACGGCCTCGAGCCCGACTTCGCCGCGGCCATCGCCCGCGCCTACAACGACTGGATGCACGAGTTCTGCGCCGCCGATCCGGAGCGCATGTTCGGCGCCGGGCTGCTGGCGCCCCACGACGTGGACGCGGCCGTGCTCGAGGCGCGCCGTTGCGTCGAGGACTACGGCTTCAAGACCATGCTGCTCTCGCCCGGCTGCATCAACCGCCGGGCCTGGCACCATCCGGCCTACGATCCGCTGTGGGCCGAGTGCGAGCGGCTCGGCATCCCGATCTCCTTCCACGGCGGAGGCCAGACCTACCTCACGCCCGACTTCTCGCTCCAGATCTTCGACCCGCTGATGATGTGGCACACCTTCTCCCAGCCCCTCGGCATCATGGCCACGGCCGTGTCGCTCTGCTCCGGGGGGGTGCTCGAGCGCTTCCCGAAGCTGCGCGTGGCGCTGCTCGAGGGCAACTGCTCCTGGGCGCCCTGGCTCTTCCACCGCCTGGACGAGCACTACGAGTGGATCGGCTGGCACGAGGCTCCGGAGCTGACCCGGAAGCCCTCCGAGTACTTCCGCCGCAACTGCTTCCTCTCCATCGAGGCGGACGAGGAGCCCGCCCGCCACTACCTCGAGTGGTTCGGCGACGAGAACCTGGTCTTCTCGACCGACTACCCCCACGGCGACTCCAAGTACCCCCACGCCGTCGAGACCTTCGCGAAGCTGCCGATCCCCGAGGAGAGCCAGCGCCGCATCCTGGGCGCGAACTGGAGCCGGCTCTACGACGTCCCGCTGCGCAAGCACGCGGGCGCAGCGCCCCGCAAGCGGGCAGGGCGTCACTGACTTCGCTCGGCTTCGCCTCGCTGCGCGCGCCTCCGCTGCGCTACGGCGCTTGCGCGGTGCTCGGCCCCCCGAGCGAGAAGGCCACCAGGCTGTCGCCGAGCGTGCTGCCGAGCCCGGCGTGTCCGCCGGCCGCGATCACCACGTACTGGCGGCCCCCGTCGCGCACCCGGTAGGTCATGGGCGTGGCCTGGCCTCCCGCCGGCAGCCGCGCGCGCCACAGCTCCTCGCCGGTCTCGCTGTCGAAGGCGCGCAGGTAGTCGTCGAGGGCGGCACCGATGAACACGAGCCCGCCGGCCGTCGCCAGCGGGCCGCCCATGCCCGGCACGCCGAGCGGGAGGGGCAGGCCCAGGGGCGCCAGGTCGCGGGTGGTGCCGAGGGGCACCTCCCAGGCCAGCTCCCGCGTCCCCAGGTCGAGGGCGGCCAGGGCTCCCCAGGGCGGCGCGTTGCAGGGCGCGCCGAGGGGC
>Ga0299906_10003133_pt1 | contig 13644 bp, 12 predicted proteins | sample RVTome_14_FD_200259 | JGI IMG/M metagenome (GOLD analysis project Ga0299906, IMG submission 200259) | Soil microbial communities from uranium-contaminated site in the Upper Colorado River Basin, Wyoming, United States - RVT145D125 (version 2) ...
AAGACCGTGATGGGCTGCTACTATGGCAGCGCCAACACTGCCCGTGATTTTCCCATGCTGGTCGATCTCTACTTGAGAGGCCGGCTCGATCTGGCGCGTCTCGTGACCAAAACCTACGCCCTCGATCAAATCAACGAAGCCTACGCCGACATGCTCAACGGCCAGACCGCCCGTGGCGTCATCGTCTTTTGAACGGGTTTAAACATTTAATCACCAATCTCTTATCTCCAATCTCTAATAACCAATTCCCGCCTGTGCATATCGCCCAATATCCAGGCTCAAAGATTGGACCCGGTCTATCTAGCCTTGGCGCTTGATCTTAATTATAATATAGGTTCGATGCCGATGCTTAAGACCAACATCATCCAACTGCTTGACGCCCGCAACATTCCCTATCGTTACTTACCCCACACTGAGCCGGTCTTTACCGTCGAGGCAGCGGCAGCCCAGCGCGGGGTGGTCAAAGAGGAGATGGTCAAATCGATCCTGCTCAGGGAGAAAAAAAGTGAGCGTTTTGTCATGGCCTGTGTGACCGGTGAGGCCCGCCTCGACCCCAAGGCTGTCCGCGCCCAGCTTCCCGCCGATTGGAAGCGGCTCACGTTTGCCACCGCCGAGGAGATTCAAACCGTCACCGGCTGCGTCCAGGGGGCCGTGGCGCCACTATGCCTGCCCGATAATGTGCCCATCATCTTCGACGAAGCCATTGCCCGCTGCCCCAAGGTCAGCATCAGCAGCGGCGATCCGATGGCCGGACTTGAACTGGACCCGCAGGATTTGATCAATCTGGCCGGAGCACAGTTGGCTCCGATAACCGGAGTGGATCGTCATACCTAATGTGTACCACCAAGGAGAATCATTATGGCATTGCCCAAAAAAGTTGAATATCTGATCATCGGGGCCGGAGTACATGGTCTGTCCACGGCCTATCATCTGGCCAAATATCTCAAGGCCAAAGGTCAGGGTCGGGGCGAGGATGTCCTGGTCATCGAAAAAAGCAGCATCGCCGCCGGGGCTTCGGGTGTGGCTTGCGGCAACGTGCGCTGCAACTACTACCAGGAACCGATGACCCATCTGATGATGCACTGTATGGATATCTGGGAGTCGGACCCGGACTATTTTGCCTATAACTCGGTCGGTTATTTGACCGCCTCCTTTGCCCCGATGCGCGCCGGCCTGGAGGCGATCCACGAACGCCACCGGCAGTTTGGTTATCCTTCGACCCTGGTCGTGGGCGAAAAAGAGGTCACGAAATATATGCAGGGTATCTTCCACGACTGGCAGGCCGAGAAGCTGGAAGCTGTCTTGCACGAGCATCGCGGCGGCCACGCTTGGAGCCGCCAGGCCATCCATGGTCTGGCTATCAAGGCCGAGCGCGAAGACGCCGGTCTGCTCATCGGCCCGGCTGTGACCGGCTTTCAATTTAATGGTGATGGGTCCGTGACCGCCGTCGAAACCGATCTTGGCGCCATCGAGGTTGGGCACGTCGTCGTCGCCGTCGGCCCCTGGATCAAAAATCTGTGGCGGATGCTCGACCTGTCGCCGGAGGTGACCGACCCGCGTGACCCCGATAAAACGACCGAGCTATGGCGTTTCCTGGCGCTGCAAGAGGGCGAGATCGAGGTCAACCCCTATATTCATATCACGAATGATGGCCAGCGCCCGCCGCTGGTTCACGTCGACAGTGATGTGCCGCTTTACAGCGAAGATGGCCGTCTGGTCTGGGATCAGCCCTGGGGCATTTACTTCAAGCGGGACAAACACGCAGTGCAGGGCGGCGCGGTTCCGCTCGATGTTGGCGCGGAGTGTGAGATCGATCCCTATGGCACCCGCAGCCCTCATTATTGTGTCGATGACCAATTCTACGATCTGTGGGTGGCTTCACTGGCGCACTGTATGAAGCGATTTGAAGGCCAGCGCCAATTTGCTTCGCCCCGGCCGTCGGGTGGCGTTGGCTGCTTTTCCGCCGATAACTTCCCGGTGTTCGATTTCATGCGGCCCAATGTCTACGTCATCGCCGATTCCAACCACGGTTTCAAAATGATCGGCGTTGGCGAGCAGGTCGCCCGCATCCTGACCGGCGAAACCAGCGACCTCCTGGCGCCTTTCACCTTTGATCGCTTTGCCGAAAACCGGCCCCTGCCTAAATCAAACGCTCCATTCCCATGGATGTAGCGATCACAGGCTTGCAAATTGGCGAATGACGAACATGTCCGGCGTTCGCCATTCACTCCCAAGAAATACACTATTTCTACCGTCTTGAAGACCTGACAGGTCTTGGTTAGCTTCTAAGGAGAATGTCAATGAATGACCCAACATCACCCCTCGATCTAAATGAAATCGCGACGCTCATTCGAGCGACCCCCCAAACGCTGCGCCAGGAACTGAATGGGCTTAGTTCTGAGGTCTGGCAGTGGCGTCCGGCCCCGGACCAGTGGTGCATCAACGAGGTCATCGGCCACCTCATCGAAGCGGATCGCAACGGTTTCGATGGCCGTATCCGAACGATTCTGGCCGAAGATAAACCCGAACTCAAACCCTGGGATATCGGCGGCGTGGTGGCGAAACGTGTTGATTGTGAACGAGACGGTTTAGACCTGGTCGAAGAGCTAACCGTGATGCGTGAGGCCAGCGCCCGAATGGTCGCAGGCTTGACGCCGGACCTGTTGAACCGCGCCGGCCTTCATCCCCAGGTTGGCGAATTACGCGTGGTCGATTTGATCTATGAGTGGGTCCACCACGATCAGAATCACCTCAAGCAAGCCTTGAGCAACATCCAAGCCTTCGTCTGGCCGTACATGGGCAACGCCCAACGCTTCTCTGATCTCGACTAAATTTTAGGCATGCGGTACGGATGACTCGCTTTCGATTTGGACTTCCACTGCGGCTTGATTTACAATCAGGGCCAAACTTGCCACGTGCGATAGGGCATGATTTAGGACCACACCAAAATTTGAGGGGACCAGAATAATCTTATGGGAACTGTCAGTATAAAATGGGTTGAGTCGCAGTTGATGACCGGGGTCGACTCCTTTGGCCATCCGTTGGTGCTTGGAAGCTGGCCGGAGAAAGAACCGGAATGGGCCGGGTTGAAGCCGTCCGACTTACTGCTGCTCTCGGCGGCCGGCTGTTCTTGCTATGACGTGGTCTTGATTTTGACTCGACAGCACGAGCCGCTGGAAGGCATCGAGGTCACATGTGAGGGTGAGCAGGAGGCAGAGGCCCCCTACCGGTTTACCAGCCTGCATCTACACTATACCTTAAAAGGGAATCTCAACCCCAAAAAGGTCGAGCGGGCCATCGAGCTATCCGAAGACAAATATTGCTCCGTGGTCAATACGCTCAAACCAACCGTCAACATCACCAGCGATTTTGAGATCGTGGCTTGACACCTGATACTTCAAAGGAGTCCATCTGTGACCAAAAACCATTCAGCCGATATCATCATCATCGGTGGCGGGTTGTTTGGCTGTAGCACAGCCTACAACCTGGCTAAATATGGCGCAAAAAACGTCGTCGTGCTGGAACGGAAGGCCGTCTGCTCCGGCGGCACGGCCAAATCATGCGCCATCGTGCGGACCCATTACTCCATCGAGACGAACCTGATCCACGCGGTCGAGAGTCTGAAGATCTTCGCCAACTTTGCCGACATTGTTGGCGGTGAGGCCGGCTTTCAGCGGACCGGCTATCTCATCCTCGGTCCGGAGGCCCATCGGGAGCCGATGCTGGCCGTCTTCCGCAGCCAGAATGAGCACGGCATCGACACCGAAGTTTTGACGCCGGCGGAAGCGGCCGAGATCCATCCCTTGCTCCAATTCGATGATGTCGGCGTCATCGGTTACGATACCCAAACCGGCTACGCCGACCCGCACCTGACCACCACGGCCTATGCCCAACGAGCCCGAGACCTCGGCGTGACCATCCACACCGATACCCCGGTCACCGGCCTGTACCTCAACGGCTCGCTCAAGACGGTGACCACCCCGGCCGGTAACTTCGAGAGCCCGGTCGTCATCCTGGCCGCCGGACCCTGGACACACGCCTTCGGGCGCATGATCGGCGTTGAGTTTCCCTATGAGGTCAGCCGTCACAAAGTCATCACGCTGCAGATCGATCAGCCCTACCAGGCCCGCTGGCCCATCGTCAAGGACCTGACCACGCCGGACAAAATCTATTTCCGGCCCGAAACCGGCGGCGTGGTGCTGGTCGGCACCGGCGATCATGGCGACCCCATCGAAGATCCCGACTCGTTGACCGACCAGGTGGAGGTCGATCACATGGATCGGATCGGAACCCTGATCGCGAATCGCATGCCCGCTTTTGCCGGGGCGCGCTGCACGGCCGGCTGGACCGGCCCTTATGACATCACGCCCGACTGGAATCCGCTGGTCGGTCCGGCGCCGGGTGCTGAGGGTCTGTTTGTGGCCGTCGGCTTCAGCGGGCACGGCTTCAAACTTGCGCCGACCATCAGCGAGGCGCTGGCTCAGACTGTGCTGGGACTGGAGCCAAGGGTGCCCATCGAGGTTTACTCGATGAGTCGCTTTGATGCGGGAGAGGCTCTGCATGGCGCCTACGGTATTGGCTCGATTTCGTAACTCGATCAAATTGCTGCCGGGCCAGGCCGGCTCGGAACTCTGGCTCGGCTGGAGCATGGCCGTTTTCTCGACCGTTGCTTTTAGCGTGGCTCCAGCCATTGCCCGGGGAGCGATTGCCGGCGGCATGGACCCGACGACCCTGCTGACGGTCCGGTTGGTCGTATCATCCGTGCTGCTAGGTGGCACCGTTGTGCTGGCCGGGTCTGGCCGCTTGTGGCTCGACCGGCGGGGTCTATTGGTTTGTAGTGCAGCCGGCCTGGCCAACGGCATCGGCATGCTCACCTTTTTTTGGGCGTTGGGCCGGATCGAAGCCTCGATTGCCTCGATGATCTTTTCGCTCAGCCCGCTGGTGGTGCTGGGGTTTCTGGCCTTACGCGGCGAGAAATTGACGCGCCGCCATTTGCTCCGATCCGGGTTGGGCCTGTTAGGCGTGTATCTGCTGCTCAGGCCGGGGAGTGGGGCCGGCGCCGGGGTCGACTGGCTGGGCGTCAGCCTGGTCCTGGTCACCATCTTGACCTTTGCCATCCACCTGATCCTGATCCAATGGTTCTTGCAGGGCTACGATGCTCTGACGGTGACTTTTTATGTGGTGGTGGTTATGACCCTTGTCTCAGGTGTTTGGTGGTTGATCCAGGGGCTTGAGTGGCATGATCCGGGCCGGTCGGGCTGGCTGGCCATCGTAGCCCTGGCCGTGGTCAGCACATATCTGGCCCGGCTGTCTCTATTCGCCGGCGTGCGCAGCCTGGGCAGCGGCCAGGTGGCTCTGCTGGCGCCGCTTGAAACGTTATTGTCGGTGATCTGGTCTATCCTCTTCCTGGTTGAGCGATTGGCTGTCTGGCAATGGCTGGGTGGCATGCTGATATTGGCCAGCACCTTGTTGGCGATCAACCGTCTTAATCGAGCCCGCTGGCAGCCGCGCTGGCGGGTCTGGTCACGGCCCTGACGCATATGGGAGTTCGTGTTTTAACGCGACTTCGAAATTTCGGACAGATGCCCGGCCGCTTGCAGTTCAAAGGGGTCTGGTTGGGTTGGGCGTTGGCGCTTATTTCGACGTTTACCTTCAGCATCGCCACTCCCCTGGGCAAGGCCGGGATCATGCTCGGCCTCGATCCGACGACGATGTTGGTGCTGCGGTTTGGCCTTGCCATCCTGCTGCTGGCCGGGTCCATGGCCCTGACCACCCCGGACCGGCTGCGCATCGACCGTAAGGGGCTGCTGATCGCCACAACCGCCGGCGTGGTGAATGGCATCGGCGCGCTGACCTTCTTCTGGGCGCTGACCCGGATTGACGCTTCGGTGGCGACGATGATATACTCCCTCAATCCGCTGGTAGTGTTGGGCCTGCTGGCCCTGCGAGGCGAGACGCTGACCTATCGCCACCTGATTCGGCTGGCGCTCGGTCTGAGTGGCATCTACCTGCTGATCGGGCCGGGCGCGGCGGCTGTGGGTGGGGTCGATTGGCTGGGCGTCCTGTTGGTGCTTTACAGTGTCTTCGGCGTTGCGGTCGAGTTGACCCTGGTGCAGTGGTTCATGCAGAGTTATGGCACCCGCACGGTGACCCTGTATGTGCTGACCGCGATGTGGGGAGCCATCTTTGTATTTTGGTTAGCCCGTGGGGCCGAGTGGCATGATCCGGGCTGGCAAGGCTGGCTGATAATCGGGGTGCTTGCCCTGGTCTGTACCTACCTGGGCTGGCTGGCCATGTTCACCGGCATCCGCACCATCGGCAGTGGCCAGGTAGCCCTATTGATTCCGTTGGAAACCTGCCTATCCGTGGTATGGGCGTTTCTGTTTTTGCAAGAGCGTCTGACGTTCTGGCAAACTGTCGGCGGTGGCTTGATTTTACTGAGTGCAACCCTGGCCGTCCAACGCCTGAGCCGGGTTCGCTGGCGGCCCCGCTGGCGCGCCCGGCTGCGGGTTTGATGGCTGAATGAAGTGGTTGTTCAAGGGAATAGGGTATGATGAAATCATCCATTTCAAGCTACATCTGGCCCGGCCAGACCCATGTCGGTTTCGGCGCGGTTGATTTAGCCGGTCAAGAAGCCGTTGCCCGCGAGGCGAAGCGGGTGTTCATCATTGCCGATCCCGGCGTTGTAGCCGTCGGGCTGACCGAACCGGTGGTGGCCTCGCTCGATGCGGCGAGGGTGGCCCACCTCATCTACGACCGGGTCGTGCCGAACCCCGATGCCGGGTCGGTAGATGCAGCCGGCGAGGCGTTCCGCCAGAGCGATGCCGATCTGATCATCGGGCTGGGCGGCGGCAGCGGGCTGGATACGGCCAAGGCCGTTCGCCTGCTGGCCGGTGGTCCGCCCGCAGGCCGCATCGCCGAGTATGCCCTGCTGCTGGGCGACCAGGCCCGGCCCACACCCCAGCCACACCGGATGCCGCCCATGATCGCCATCCCGACCACGGCCGGTACCGGCAGCGAGGTCACCCCCTGGGCCGTGATCACCGACCACGCCCGCCGGCTCAAGTTCGGCATCGGCGGCCCGGCCTTGCTCCCGACTGTGGCTCTGGTCGATCCGGCTCTGACCCTGACGCTCCCGGCCACTCTCACGGCGGCCACCGGCATCGATGCTCTGACTCACTGCATCGAAGCCTACGTCTCGACCAACAATCACAACCCGGCCCTGGACCCGCTGATTCTGCACGGCGTTGAGTTGATTGGTCGTAGTCTCAGAGCGGCTGTAGCTCAGGGTGCGAATGAAGCGGCTCGAGCCGACATGGCCCTGGCCGCCGTACTCGGCGGGATCGCCATCAGTTCCAATTGGCTGGGGGCCTGCCATGCCCTGGCCCACCAACTCTCCAGCCTGGCCGAGGTGCAGCACGGGGTAGCCAACGGCCTGATGCTACCCCACCAGATGGCCTACAGCCTGGTCGGCGCGCTCGACCGGTATGCCCGCCTGGCCGAGGCGCTGGATCAACCCCAGCCGGTCGAGGGTACGCCCCGCCGGCGGGCCGAACGAGCCGTCGAAGCGGTGCGCGAACTGATCGCCGATATCGGGCTGCCCACCCGGCTGCGTGACGCCGGCGTCACCGAGGCACTGATCCCGGCCCTGGCCAAAAACGCTATGGTCGATCTCAACTGGATGACCAATCCCCGCGCTATCGACGAAGCGGCCATGGAAGCGTTGTATCGACAGGCTTACTAATACAAATTATACCTATATGCAATATGTCATTCTGAGGAGCGCAGCGACGAAGAATCTCCGTTTCTCAAAAGAATTGCATATCAGTTAAAAATCATCTACAAGTACAAGGAGCTCATAGATTGCATATATGGCCACCAGAGATAAACGTGTCCTCGGACAAACTAATTCCTTTTTGGAGCCGGGGGTGGATTTCAACCGCCTCCGCCGTGAGCGACTGACCAGGGTGCAGGGCGGGATGGCCGCCCGTGACATCGGCGCGCTGCTGTTGACCAATATCATCAACATCCGTTACACGACCGGCATGGCCATTATGCCGCTGTGGTCGGCCGTTAATCTGGCTCATTACGTGCTGGTGCCGGTCAGCGGGGACCCGGTCACGTTCGAGTACAGCCTGGCCCAGTTTCGGGTCGATATGTTTTGGCCCGGCTCACGACCGGCCCACTTTTGGCAAGCCCGTTTTGCCGATCAGTTTGCGGCTGAGCGGTCCCAGGAATGGGCGGCGGAGATCAAGGATGTCCTGCACACCTGGGGCGTGGCCGACGCCAAACTGGGCATCGACGTGCTCGATTACTATGGCTTCAGGGCCCTGGAGGCGCAGGGCCTGACCCTGACCGATGCCGACGAGGTCCTGGAGGCGGCCCGCATCATCAAAACGATGGACGAGATCGAACTGCTGCGCCAGTCGGCGGCCGTGTGCGAGGCGGCCCTGTACGATCTGGAACAGGCCATTCGACCGGGCATCACCGAGAACGAGCTGATGGGCGTGTTTTGGCATAAATTGCTGGCCATGGGCGGGGAATACTGCTTCACCCGGCTGCTGGCTTCTGGCTACAAGACCAATCCCTGGTTCCACGAGGCCGGCAGCAAAATCGTCCGGCCTGGCGATCTGGTGGGCATCGACACCGACATGATCGGCCCGGAGGGTTACGCCTGCGATATCTCCCGCACTTTCCTGTGCGGCGACAAAGCCACGCCGGTGCAGAAAGAGGCCTATCAAGTGGCTCACGATTTTGTCCAGGGGACGATTGAACTGTGCCGGGTGGGTACCAGCTATGCCGAGCTGGCGGCCAATATTCCCAAATATCCGGACGCCTACAAGCAGCAGCGCTACCTGGTCGTCCTGCACGGCATCGGCACCGACGATGAACCGCCGTTTATTCCTTATCCCGACCAGGCCGCCGACGTGATGCCCGACGGCGTATTCCGCGAAAATATGGTCGTCAGCGTCGAGTTCTACGCCGGCAAAGTCGGCGAGCAGGATGGGGTCAAATTGGAAGATGAGGTCTGGATTACAGCCAACGGCCCGGTGGTGCTGTCGCTGTATCCTTATGAAGCGAAGCTGCTTTCTTAGATGTAATTGGTTATTGGTTATTACGTGACACATGACACGTGATACATGACACATATTTTCAGGAGCGTAAGATCATGAGTGACATCCGTATCGATCTCTACAGCGACACCCACACCCGGCCCACCCCGGACATGCGCCGGTTCATGAGCATGGCCGAGGTGGGCGATGAACAACAGCGCGCCGACCCGACCGTCAATCGCTTGCAGGAGATGGTCGCCGCACTGCTGGGTAAGGAAGCGGCGGTCTACCTGCCCTCCGGCACCATGTGCAACCAGATTGCCTTTCGGGTCCACTGCCGGCCCGGCGATGAGATTATCATGGATTGGACCGGCCATCCCCGTAATTCGGAGACCGGGGGTGCGGCGGCTTTGAGCGGCGCTCAGATATATCCCGTCTCCGGCGAACGGGGCATCTTCAGCGCCGCGCAAGTCGAAGCCGCGGTCCGGTACCGGAGCCATCATTCGCCGCGTTCGCGCGTGGTTTCGGTCGAACAGACCAGCAACAGCGGCGGCGGCGCGATCTGGCCGCTGGAGACCATGCGCGAGGTCTGCGCCGTGGCCGAACGACACGGGTTGGCTCGCCATATGGACGGCGCGCGCTTGCTCAATGCCGTGGTCGCCAGCGGCATCCCGGCCAAAGAGTACGCGGCTAGCTTCGACTCGGTCTGGATCGATTTTAGTAAAGGTCTCGGCGCACCGGTTGGGGCGGCCCTGGCCGGATCGAGCGAGTTCATCGAGGAAGCCTGGCGCTGGAAACACCAGTTTGGCGGCGCGATGCGGCAGGCCGGCATCATCGCCGCCGGCGCCATCTACGCCCTGGAGCACCATGTCGAACGCCTGGCCGAGGATCACGCCAACGCTCAGATCCTGGCCCGGGGACTGGTCGAGATCGAGGGCATCGCCGTTGAGCCGGTTGAGACCAACCTGGTCTTTTTCGATGTGGCCGGTTTGGGTACCACGGCTGACAGATTCGTCGAGGCCGCGCGCGAACGTAGCCTTCACATCGGCGCGAACACATCGACCCGCATCCGGGCCGTGACCCATCTGGATGTGTCAGGCGCGCAGATCGAAGAGGCGCTGGAGATTTTGCACAACGTGGCTAATGAGGCAGCGCGCCGCTAGGGAGAGCCGTCATGCCGCGAGGAGATCGCCCCAGACGTCGAGATCGACCGGAGGCCAGACGCCAGCCGGTCAATTCGCTGCCGCCGGGTTTGGAGGGAGGCCGCTACCAGCCGCTCGACCCGGCCGAGGTGCAGCGGATTCATGAGGCCGCCTTGACGGTGCTCGAACGAACGGGCGTGGGCGTGGTTGAGTCCGAGTGCCGCTATATCTTCGAGCAGGCCGGGGCGCGGGTGGACCTGGCCCGTGATCGGGTGTATTTGCCACGTGATTTGGTCGAGGGGGCGCTCAAGACGGTCAACCACGAGGTCGTGCTCTACAGTCAGGACGGGCGGAACGATCTGCATCTGCGCGGCAAGCGGGTGCATCTGGGCACCGGGGGCGCGGCGGTTCAGATCCTCGATATCGAAACGGGCCAGATGCGCGAGACCCGGCTGCGGGACCTGTACGACATCGGGCGTTTGGTCGAAACGCTCGACAATATTCATTTCTATCTGCGTCCGGTGGTCGCTCGTGATCTCTCGAATGACGACATCGACATCAATACCTTCTACGCCTGCCTGAGCGCGACCCATAAACACGTCACCGGCGGCTGCTACTTCCCGGACAAGGTGGCTGAAATCAAAGCAATGGGCGTGATGAATGCCGGGAGCGAAGCGGCATTTCTGGCGCGCCCGTTTCTCTCTTTCAACCTGGGCTACATGATCAGTCCGCTGCGTTTTGCGCCGGAGACGACCGAAACCCTGACGGCGGCGGTCCGGGCCGGCATCCCGGTGGCGCTGGTGGCCGCGCCGTTGTCCGGAGCCACGGCCCCGGCTTCGCTGGTCGGCACGCTGGTGCAGGTCGTGGCCGAGGAACTGGCCGGCATAACCTACGTCCAACTGCTGTGGCCTGGCCATCCGACCCTGCAAGGCGGCATGCCGCTGGTGACGGATTTGCGCACCGGCAGCATGCTGGGCGGCACGGCCGAGCTGGCCCTGATGAATGCGGCCTCGGCCCAGATGGCTCACTTTTACGGGCTGCCGGTCTATAACTCGTGTGGCATCACCGATAGCAAGCTGCCCGACATTCAGGCCGGTTTTGAGAAGGGCCTGACCACGGCCGTCACCGCCCTGGCCGGGGCGCAGTATAATCACCACGCCGCCGGGATGCTGGAGTCGCTCCTGGCCGTGGCTTACGAGCAGTATGTGATCGACGATGACATCAACGGGCAGGTGATGCGCCTGGTCCGCGGCCTGGAGGTCACCAACGAGTCTCTGTCGCTCGATGTCATCCACGACGTGTGCAACGGCGAAGGGCATTACCTGGGCCATCCCCAGACGCTAGCGCTCATGAACAGCGAGTATCACTACCCCCACACCGCCGACCGGGCGACCCGCGCCGATTGGGAAGCCGCCGGCGCTTTGGACATGCGCGAACGCGCCCGCCGCCAGGCCCGCGAGACGCTCAAAACGTTTTTCCCTGACATCATTCCTGATGAGGTCGACCGCCGTCTCCGCGATGAGTTCAATATTCTGCTGCCGCGCGAGGTCATGCGGCCCGGCGGCTATTGATTTGGGTTTTTAATAGCATAGATCGGAGGAGCCCCGATGGAGAAACACTATTCTCAAGCCTATGAGCGCATTCGGACAATGATTGCCGCGGACCAATGTGTGACCCTGGATGGGGGCAATGCGACAGAACTTCAGCGCATGGGGGTCAAGGAGTATCGGCCAGATGATAAAGAGCTGTGGGGGACCTGGGGCCTGTATCACGCGCCCAACGCGGTCCTGGGGGTTCATCAACGCTACGTGGCTGCCGGCTGTGACGTGATCTCGACCGATACCTGGGGCATCGTCAATGCGCCTGAGCGGGAGGCCCGCACGATGACCAGCTCACCCGGCCTGAGCCACTGGATGGATGTTGCCCGTTTGGGCATCCGTCTGGCCCGGCAAGCCATCGAGGAGGCCGGCCTGACCGGGCAGGTGGCCGTCGCCTTTAGCCTCAACGGCGATGTCGACAGCCCGCAGCGGCAGGGGACGCTCGAACTGCTGGCACGCGTCTTTGAAACGGACCCCCCCGATTTGATCTTGATGGAAACTCTGTCGTTGATTCGCGAAAACCTGACCTTTTCGGTGGTGGACATGATGCTGGCGACCGGGCTGCCGGTCTGGCTCAGTTTTCGACGCTGCCGCCACGGTGTCTGCGGGGTGCATGGCCAGCATTGGGGTGGCCCGGAGGGGGACGTGTTTGGCCGGGCGGCCCGCAAATTCGAGAAGATGGGCGTCGAGGCGCTGCTCATCAACTGTCTGCCTATCGACCATGTGCCGGGCATGCTGCCCTGGGTGCGCGATTTTACCGATCTGCCGTTGGGGGTATACCCCAACCTGGGGCGGTATCTCGACCCTGGCTGGAAATTCGATGACACGGTCGGGCCGGCCGAATACGTGGAGTTGGCCCTGGAGTGGCGGGCCGAGGGCGCGCAGATTATCGGCGGTTGCTGTGGCGTTACGCCGGAGCATATCGCCGCAGCGCGTCAGGAACTGCTTGACATTCGAAGTGGCCGGAGGGCTGCGCCCTCGCCTGAGGCGCCGCCGGTGACGACGGTTCAGGATCGATTGGGTAAAGTATCTGAGCCCTGGGTCGACGAACAGGGACGCGATTTATATCCTTTACCTTTTCCCGAAATTGTCACCGATCCGGGCGTTTTTCGACCCACCCAGGGCAGCTTTTTGGTCTGGAAGCATGTGTTCACGGCCGGGGTGGGGCAAGGTAAACGCTGCCTGGATGTGGGCTGCGGCACCGGGGTGCTGACGGTGCAGTTGGCCTTGAACGGGGCCGAGCACGTCCACGCCATCGATCTGCAGAAAGACGCCGTGGGAAATACCCTGGCCAACGCCTTTCGAAACGGTGTGGTCGAGCGGGTCAGTGGGGCCGCCATCGATCTGTATACCTATCTGCCCGAGGAAAAATACGAGGTGGTCGTGGCCAGTCTCTACCAGATGCCGGTCGATCCAATGGGCGCGATGACGGGCCATCGCCCGGCCGATTTTTGGGGCCGTAACATGCTCGATCATCTGATCAGCCTGCTGCCGAATCTGTTGACCGACGATGGCGTGGCCTACCTGATGCAAATCTCGATTCTGGGCCAGCAGCGCACAGCCGAACTGTTGGACGAGGTCCAACTCGAGGCCCGAATCATCGACTTTGGCTTTTTCCATTTTAGTGAGGTCTTTTACGAAAACATCGAGCAAATCCGGCGCGTTGAACAGCTTTCCGATGCCTATCATCTGGCTTTTGGTCAGGATGATGTGATGGTGATGTATTTGCTGGAGGTGAAACGGAGGACATATGACAATGAAAACTAATTATGACACCATCGTACTCGGCTGTGGCGGGATCGGCAGTGGGGCGGCTTACTGGCTGGCCCGGCGAGCGGGGGCCGAGGTCCA
>Ga0299906_10003134_pt1 | contig 13637 bp, 10 predicted proteins | sample RVTome_14_FD_200259 | JGI IMG/M metagenome (GOLD analysis project Ga0299906, IMG submission 200259) | Soil microbial communities from uranium-contaminated site in the Upper Colorado River Basin, Wyoming, United States - RVT145D125 (version 2) ...
ACCCCCAGCGCGGATTCGCGGGCCCTCCCGCCTCTGCCCTTCGGGCTCCGGCGAGGCTCGCCGAAGCCTCCGCGAAGGCGGGGGTCAGAGCAGATACTTCTCGATGGCATAGGCGACGCCGCATTCGTCGTTGGTCCGCGTTTCGGCGAATCCTCGACTCCGAAGCTCGGGGTCGGCGTTCGCCATGAGGACACCGAGTCCCGCGGCCTCGAGCATTTCCAGATCGTTCCAGTTGTCGCCGATGGCCATGGTGCTCGCGAGGTCGATACGAAGGAGCGAGGCGAGAAACTCGAGCGCCCTGGACTTCGTCGCTTCGACGCCGAGAACGTCGAGGAGCGCGAGATCCTCTTCGGGATACTCCGTCCTCGCGAGGCTCGCTCGATGTCCGCTCGACGAGAGGCCGAGCGCGAGCGCCGTCTCGAAGCGCCGCATCTCTCCCACGCCGCCGGTGAAGCCGATCTGAACCGGGGATCGATCCACCCGGAGCGACTCTACCCAGATCGGCGCCGGCGACGTCTGGTTCAGGTAGCGGCCCATGGACAGGACGCTCCGCGCCGAGGTCCTCAAGACGAGATGGCCTTCCGCGTCCGGACCGTCATGGAGCACGGGCTCCATTCCCGCCTCTTCGGCCAGATCGAGGACCCGGTGAGCGCATTCGAGCGGGAGAAGGCTCCTTCTCAGGATCGGACCCTCGAGCCCCTGGCGAACGAGGGCGCCGCTGTTGGCGACGGCGAATGTATCGGAGCCGAGCCGCTCCAGGTAGCGGCGAACGGAGGGGAACCTCCGGCCGGTCACGAGAGCGATGACCACACCCTCGCGGACCGCGGCCTCGATCGCCCGAAGGTTCGCTTCCGGGATCTCGCGCTCCGAGCTCAGAAGGGTACCGTCGAGATCCAGGGCCAGGAGCCGATAATGGGCCACGAGGCTCACCGCTCGTACGGCGAGGTCACCCCGTCCCAGATGGTCACCTCTTCAATGACGTCTTCAGGCTCGAGGCGGTCGACGACCTCCATCCCGGAAGTCACGAGAGCGAAGACCGTGAATCGCCCCTCGAGCCCGGGCTCGGGCAAGTGGGTGATGAGGAACCGGCTCCCGCCGGAATCCCGCCCCTCTTCGATCATCGCCAGAGTGCCGCGGACGATGGGCCTCTCGTTGATCTCGGATCGAATGACGTATCCCGGTCCGCCCCTTCCGTCGCCGCGGGGATCGCCCGAGGCGACGTGTCCGTTCGGCGCCACTTCGTAGAACTTGTTCCCGGCGAAGAATCCCGCGCGCGCCAGGCGGATGAAGTTTCTGACCGTCTGGGGCGCGTCGGCGATGAAGAGCTCGACCTCGATCCTCCCGCGAGAGGTTTTGAGAAAGGCCTGCGGCGAGTAGAGCGCTCCGAGGCTCGCCAGATACTCGTCGAGACCGCGCTCGCTCGAGCGGGGACGCACGCTCGACTCGAGGCCCGATCGCGCCAGGATCGCGGCGGCCGCCCTCCTCAAGAAGTGGCTCCCGTCCTCGAGCGCGCGAGTGGCGACGGGCTGGGCTTTCTCGGGGTCGATCGACGAAAGCGCTCCCAGGAGCGCCGCCCGGATCCGCGGGTCGTCGTCCTTTTCCTCGAGAAACGCCTGTTCGACGGGCGCGAACGCTTCCTTCGATCCGACGGCGGCGAGCGTCTCCGCGGCGGCCACCCGCTCGAAGGGATCCGGCGCCGCGAGGTGACGGATGGAGACGCCCGCAGCGGCTTCGGGCGAGACCGCGCCGAGAGACCTCAACGCCGAAGCGCGAACGCGCGCGTCGGGATCCTCGATCATCTCGCCGAGGAGTTGGCTCGGCCGCTCGCCCTTCATCACCGCGAAGAGCTCGGCCATCCTCCGCCTCACTTCCCAATCCGGATCGGCGCCGATCCCGGAGAGGAGCAGCCAGAAACTCTCGGGGTCCTGTTGGGCGAGGGCTTCGAGCGCGAGGCCCCGAATCCAGGGGCTCGGATCGCCGATGCGATCGATCAACGGCTCGACCGCCGCCCCGCTTCGAAGCACGACCAGGGCCCGAAGGACCTCCGTTTGCACGTAGCGCGTGTCGGCGTCGAGATGGCTGAGGAGATCGGGCACGAGCTCCAGAGCCCCCAGTCGCGCCGCCGCTCGAATCGCTTCGATTCGTACCATTTCGCTCGGGTCGAACACCAGCGAGCGCAGATGGGCGCGGGCCCGCTCGGGGCTGAGATTTCCCAGTCCCCGCGCGCCGTAGAGACGAAATACCGGATCCGGCGAGCCGGCGTAGAAGAGGTGAAGAGGTTCGAGCTCGTCCCCGGAAAGCTGGCTCGTGGTCCAGGCCGCCGGCCACCAGGCGAAACGGGGGGTCGATCCCTCGGTCGCGATGGCGCTCCACGCGAATCGAGAGATCCGAAACCGTCCGAGCGCGATTAACCCGCCTCTCACGTCCGGCTGAGGGAGAGTCACCGACGAGAGGGTGAGCGCCTCTGCCCATTCGTAAGGCTCGGCTCCGCGCGGAACCCACTCCGCGAGTGCCGACCCGATCGACTCGGCGGCGCTCTCGCCCTGGCTGCGGGCGAGTGCCTCCGCGGCCCGCCCGCGGACTCTGGAGCTCTCGTCGCCGAGAGCTTCCGTCAAACCCGCGGCGGCGTCGGGAGAAATCGCTCCGTCGAGAATCCCGAGGGCGAAGGCGGCAGTCGCCCGAACGTAGGCCGAAGGGTCGGAGAGAAGGGGAGCGAGTCGGCTCGACGCCGAAGGGGCGCCGAGACGGCCCAAGGCGAGGGCCGCCCGGGCGCGAACGCGGTCGTCCGGGTCCTGGAGCAGAAGCTCGAGCTCTCCATCGCCCGTGGAACGCTCGTCCTCGAGCTTCATCGCTCGCGCCAGCCTCGTTTCCGTGGACGGCACCTCGGAGACAGGCGCCGGCGACTCGGGGCAACCGGCGAGGACGAGAGCCGAGAGAACGAAAGCGGTAAACCGAGCGTTCTGCATTCCTAAGGCTTCAGCAAGCGCCGGGACACGAGGTGCTTCTCCACCCGATCCATCCGCACCTCGTAGCCGATCCCCGGCCCCTCGGGGACGGCGATGGTGCCGTCCTTCCGCACCTGGACCGTGGGCTCGATGATCTCCTCGACGAAGTAGCGCTTGCTGTCGGCGACGTCGCCGGGGAGGGTGAAGTTCTCGAGGGTCGAAAGGTGCACGTTGTGGGCACGGCCGACGCCGCTCTCGAGCATCCCGCCGCACCAGACGGGGATCCCATGCTCACCCGCGAGCTTCTGGATGTTCCGCGCGCTCGAAAGCCCGCCCACGCGGCCCGCCTTGATATTGATGATGCGGGCCGCACCCATTTCGATGGCCCGGCGCGCGTCCTCCAGGGAATGGATCGATTCGTCCAGGCAGATCGGGGTCTTGATCTGTTTCTGGAGCTTGGCGTGGTCCCACATGTCCTCGTAGTGGAGAGGCTGCTCGATCATCATCAAGTCGTACGCGTCCATCTTCTGGAACAGGGGAACGTCCGCGAGGCTGTAGGCGCTGTTGGCATCGACCATCAGGGGTGTCTCGGGAAAACGCTCCCGCACCTTTTTGACCACGTCGACGTCCCAGCCCGGCTTGATCTTCATCTTGATGCGCCGGTAGCCGTCCGCGAGCTCCCGCTCGATCTTGTCGAGAAGCTGGTCGAGGCTGTCCTGGATACCGATGGAGACTCCCGAGGCGATCTCCCGCCGGGTCCCTCCGAGGGCTTTCGACAGAGACTCGCCCCGCATGCGAGCGTAGGCCTCCCACAGACCCATCTCCACCGCGGCCTTCGCCATGTTGTGTCCCCGGATGTTTCGCATCGACGGGAGGAACTCGTCGGGATGCCCGTACTCGGTCCGGAACGCAATCGGTGCGATGAAATCCTCGAGGAGGTGGAGGGCGGTTTTCACCGTCTCGTACGAGTAGCTCGGTCCCTCATCGGCCACGCATTCGCTGATTCCGACGACGCCGTCCACCTGGACTCGAAGGAGGAGGAACCGCTGGTAGGTGACGCGGGAGAAACTGGTCTCGAAAAAGTGCTTGAGGTCGAGCTTCACCTCGAGGACCTCGATCGATTCAATCTTCATGGACCCTATGTTCCTCGCGGAATACTAGCAGATTCCCCGAGCGCTTCGGCGCTCGGGGCTACCAGGGGAGGTATTTGCCAATGGCCTCGATTTTCGAGAGGTCCACGTAGATGACGGTCACCATGAGGAGAAGCAGCATGACGAGACCGACCTGGAGAATGCGCTCCTTCATCTGCAGGGTGAAGTCGCGGCCCGCGAGCCCCTCGAGGGCGATGATCGCCATGTGCCCTCCGTCGAGAAGCGGAATCGGCAGGAGATTCAGGACCGCCAGGTTCACGCTCAGGACCGCCATGAACCAGAAGTACACCGTCGGACCCTGGCGGGCGGTCTCGCCCGAGGCCTGGGCGATGCCGATAGGCCCCGACATCTGCTTCACCGACGCGCGGCCGGTGAGCATCTTCCCGAGGATGACGAACGTCATCCGGGTGAATCGACCGATCTCTTTCGTTGCCGCCCCGAAAGCTTGAACCGGACTCCCGTAGCGCACGATGGTGGTGGGCGGCGGCTTGAACTCGATCCCGATGAGCCAGCGCCCCTTGTCCTCCCGGGGAGTGAGGTCGAATACCAGCGACTCCTGCCCGCGAAGCACTTCAATCGCGATTTCGCTTCCGGAGCGTTTCTCGATCTCGTCGCTGACCTCGGCCAGGTGGAAGATGGGCTTTCCGCCGACCTTGGTGATCACGTCTCCCGGGCGGATGCCCGTCTGCTCCGCGGGAAAGCCGGGGTAGAGGAGGCCCACCTCGGGCTGAAGCGCGGGAAAGAACCCGGCGAATCCCGCCCCCTCGTCGTCCCGGGCGGCGACCTCGAGCTCGGTCTCGATGCGCTCCCCATTTCGAAGGACTTCGAGCGTGAGCGTGTCGTTGGCGCTCACCAACACGTGATCGAGGACCTCGCTCCAGGTCTCCGTCTCGCTTCCTTCGATCTCGAGGATTTGATCGCCGGGTGCGAGCCCCGCTCTTGCGGCGGGCGAGTCCTGGACCACGTAGCGGATCACCGGAGGATCTTCGAGTCCCGCGTCTCTTTCGAGCCCCACCATGAACAGAACGGTGAGGATCAAGATCGCCAGCACCAGGTTCGCGAACGGGCCCGCGAACAGGATGGCGAGCCGCTCCCATTTGGACCGGCTCAGGAACTCCGCGGGATCGCCGCTCGACTCCGCGGGGTTGTCTCCCGCCATCTTGACGTAGCCCCCCAGGGGCAGCATACCGATCACGTACTCGGTATCGCCCCACTTGCGGCCCAGGAGCTTCGGCGGAAATCCGAGCGAGAACGTCTTGACCCGCACCCCTACCCACTTGGCGGTGAGGAAATGCCCCGACTCGTGGAAGAACACGAGGACGCCGAGGACGAATACGAAGGCGAGTAACGTCGTCATGGTGCTTTAGGAACCCTCACCCGATGGCGACTGGCGCCGTCCGCGCGACGAGACGCTCCGCCTCTTCGCGCGCCCGATGGTCCGCCTCGAGCACCGTCTCCAGATCGGCGGCGGCTCGGGTCTCGAGCCGCGACAGGGTCTCCGCGAGGATCTCCGCTATCGAGAGAAAGCCGATACGGTCCTGAAGAAACGCCTCCACCGCCACTTCGTTCGCGGCGTTGAGCGTCGCCGGCGCGGTCCCTCCCATCGCCAGCGCGCGATAGGCGAGCCCGATTGCAGGAAACCGCTCAAGGTCCGGCGGATGGAAGTCCAGACTCAGAGGGGAATCGAGGTCGAGCGGCGGAAGATCGGTCTCGACGCGCTCGGGATACGTGAGGGCGTACTGGATGGGGAGCCTCATGTCGGTCACCCCGAGCTGGGCCACCAGCGACCCGTCCTCGAACTCCACCATCGAGTGGATCGTGGACTGCGGATGGACCACCACTCGCACCCGATCGGCGGGAACCCCGAACAGCCAGTGCGCCTCGATGATCTCGAGCCCCTTGTTCATCATCGTCGCCGAATCGATGCTGATCTTCCTCCCCATGTTCCAGGTCGGATGCTTCAGCGCTTCCGTCTTCGTGGCGCGGCGCATCGCTTCGAGGGTCGAAAGGCGGAAGGGCCCGCCGGAGGCGGTGAGCCAGATTCGCTTGACGTCATGTTTCCGGCCGTCGAGGCACTGGTGCACGGCGTTGTGCTCGCTGTCGACGGGAAGAAGGGTTCCCCCCGAGGCGGCGACCGCCCGGGTCATGAGGTCTCCCGCCATGACCAGCGTCTCCTTGTTGGCGAGACCCACGTTCTTCCCCGCCTCGATCGCCCGGAGCGTGGGCACGAGCCCCACTGCCCCCACCGTCGCCGACATCACGAAGTCGCATTCGGGATGGGTCGCTACCTCGACCATCCCCTCGATGCCCTGAAGCACCCGGACCTCGGGGAACTCGAAGCGAACGCGCGCGCGGTCTTCTTCGGGGGCGTCGGCCGAGAGACTCACCACGAGCGGGCGGTAACGGGCGATTTGCTCGAGCATCCGATCCGTCTGCCGTCCCGCGGCGAGTCCCACCACCCGGAACCGCTCGGGAAAGCGCTCGACGACCTTCAGGGTGTTGGTTCCGATCGACCCGGTGGAGCCGAGAATGGAAATCCCTCTGGATTGCATGTCGATAGCCTTACTCATTGTAGCCAAAGGCCTGGGACTTCCAAAGAGCCTCTCTCTCTCAAGTGCATTAGTGCCGCGGGGGACCTCCCCCAAGGCCCCGCGGCCCGGCCTTTCGTCGGCGCGCAAGCGCGCTGGCTCGCTTCCGCCTCCGCCCGAAGGGCTTCGGCGGACCCGCCGAAGCATTGCGAAGGCGGGCCGCTCGCGCAGGGTGCAGATGAGTTTTTCAGCGCCCGGCTAGAGCTCGGCCCACCTCAGATAGAGGAAGAGGAGCGGTGCCGCGAACAGCAGGCTGTCGATCCGATCGAGCACTCCACCGTGGCCGGGAAGTAGAGAGGAGGTGTCCTTGATCCCGGCGGAGCGTTTCAAGAGGGACTCGAAGAGATCTCCGACGACCCCCAGGAGCGCCATGGAGAGACCGAGACCAACGGCGGTCGCGAGCGCGAGCTGGGGGAGCGCCGCGTGGCGCAGAAAAACCGCCGTCGCCACGGAGAAGACGATGCCGCCTGCGAGCCCCTCGATGGTTTTCTTCGGGCTGAGGACGGGCGCGAGGGTGCTCCTCCCGAACGCCCGGCCGACGAAGTACGCGCCGGCGTCGCCCATCATCACCACCGCGAGCAGGAAGATGAGCCGAAGCCGCCCGAGCTCCTCGGGCGCCATCATCCGCAGCCCCACCACCGTCCCGAGAAGGGCGCCGGAGTAGAGGATCGCGAACACCGTGGCCACGATCGAGCCGAGAGTCTCTCGACCCGGATCGCGGGTGAAGACCGCCGCGAGCCCGACGACGAGGAGGATCGCGATCCCCGTGTCCTGGAATCCGGGAAAGCCCGGATAGAAAGCCGTCACGGAGAGAGCCACGAGCGGATAGCCGACCGCGAAGAGCTTCCACCCCACCTTCGACGCCAATCGAGAGAGCTCCCAGAAACTCGCGAGCGCGAACGCGACCGTCAAAGCCAGGAAACTCCAGGCGGGGGCCTTCAGGATCAGGAGAAGCAGCAGAGGGATGGCGACGAACGCCGTCAGAATCCGAGGCACGCTGCCTCCGATTCCGTCCAGGCGGAAAACCCGGAATTCGAACGCAAAGACGCAAAGACGCTAGGACGCAAAGAAGAGAAGAAGACCGGAAAGGAGGATTCTTCTTTGCGCCTTTGCCTCTTTGCGTCTTTGCGTTTTTTTCTTGGTTCGGGGCTCAAGTCCGAGGACACGTGCCGTTTCGCCGCGGGGCTACGCCGTGCTGCGGGTGGGGGCGGCCGCGATCCCTCCGTAGCGGCGCTCGCGCTTCTGGAAGGAGAGGATCGCTTCGAAGAGGTCGCGTTTGCGGAAGTCGGGCCACAACGTCTCGGTCACCCAGATCTCGGCGTAGGCGATCTGCCAGAGAAGGAAGTTCGAGATCCGGAGCTCGCCGCTCGTCCGGATCAGGAGGTCCGGGTCCGCCACCCCGGCGGTGTAGAGGTGCCGAGCGAATGCCGCCTCGTCGAGCGGAGGCGCCTCGCCCTTCGCGAGCGCCTCGGTGACGACCGCCCGGCAGGCATCGACGATCTCCGCCCGACCGCCGTAGTTGAGGGCGATGTTGAAGAGAAGCCCGCGATTGCCGCGGGTGCGCTCCATCGCCGCCTCGAGCTCCGACACGACGTCCTTCGGAAGCTCGTGGATGCGGCCGAGGACCTGGAAGCGGATGTCGTTCCGGATGAGGGTCGAGAGCTCCAGGCGAAGGTATTGCTTCAGGAGCTTCATCAGGACGTCGATCTCGCTCTTGGGTCGCTTCCAGTTCTCGACGGAGAAGGCGTAGAGGGTGAGAACGGGGAGATCGAGCCGGGCGCAGGTCTCGACCGCCTCGCGCACGGAGGCGATTCCCGCGCGGTGACCCTCGACCCGGGGAAGCCCCCGCTTTTCGGCCCAGCGGCCGTTTCCGTCCATGATGACGGCGACATGGCGAGGAAGCCGATCGATCTCGATCTGCTCGAAGAGCTCCCGCTCGATCGAGCCCTCGCGGGTGACTTCGAGGATGTCCTGGCGGCTCATGCTGTTCAAATCGTACTGTACCATACCGTTCGCGCGCATCCCATGGTATCGTCCCCGAGGTGAGTCGCTTCGCGAGCGGTCTCGCTGCGGTTTTTTTCCTGCCCCTCGCCCTCTCCTCCGATCGCTTCCTCGAGGACGAGGTGCACAACTTGATCTCGTCTCGCGAGCGCCGGGAGCTCCTCGCTCTCCAGAGCGAAGAGGACCGAGAACGTTTCATCGAGCTCTTCTGGGCGCGCCGCGACCCCACTCCCGGCACTCGCCGCAACGAAGCGCGCGAAGACCAGGAGCGGCGGCTGGCGGAATCCGACGCCCGGTTTCGGGAGGGCGCGCTCCGCGGCCGTCACTCGGAGCGGGGCCGCACCCATCAGCTCCTCGGAGCTCCCCGGTTCCGGGAGAGCTTCGACGCGTCCGCTCTCGTTCCTCTCGAGCTCTGGCACTACTCCGGAGTCGAGAGTCGTTTCCTTCCCGAGTCCTTCTACCTCGTTTTCTTCCGCCCCTCCGGAGACACCCGATACCGCCTCTATCGGCCCGCGATCGATGGAGTCGGGGCGCTCTTTCCTGAGGGCGAGCCGGGGCGGCACCTTCTTCAGTCGGGGCTTCCGGAGGCCGCCCGCATCGATCTCGAGCTCGCGGCGGCGATCGAGGAGCTTGCGCCCGGCGGGGCGCCCGCGAGCGTCCAGTTGCTCGCTACTCTCGACGCCCTTCCCGACCTCCTCGAGGGAGATCGTCGCGAGAGGTTGGCGGTCCACTCCGAAGCGAGCTTCGGGAGAATCGCAGCGCGGCTCGAAGCCGTCCTCCTGTACGACGATGCGGGGGTTCCCGAAATTCACTACGCGCTCGAGATCGCTCCCGAGGCGACCCGAGCTCTCCTCGCGAGCCCTCGGAAGCGATTCACGCTCCAGGGGGCTTTCCTCGGTCCTTCGGGCGAGCTCGATCGGTGGGAGGATACGCTTCGGATCGAGATTGCGTCCGAAGCACTGGCGCCGGGGATCTTGAGCTTTCAGGGTCGCCGCCTGGCGCCGCCTCTCGTCGAGCGCGTGGAGGTCGCCCTCGTCGACGAGCGAGGCGAGAGCGCTCTCGCCTCAGCGGCGCTTAGCCGGCTTCTCCTCGCGCGCGCCGTTCGAAAGCTCGAAGGCTTCGACCAGGACCTCCCGTTTCGCGTGGGAGACCGACTCTTGAGCCCGATCGCGGGCGATGCGATCGCCGCTCCCCGGGTCTTCGCCGCGGCGCCGGTGGAGAACGTCGAACGCGACGTCGTTTGGGAGCTTTGGAAGGAAGAGAGTCGGCTCTGGCACGATCACGGCGAGGCCCTGAAAGAGCTGCCCCTCTCCAACCTCGAGGCCGGCTTCTATCGACTCGTGGCCCGCGCTTCGCCGGGTCGGTTCGAGAGGAGGTTCGAATGGCGTCCCGGCGAAGGTGACGCCTCCCGGATCCGCGTTCTCTCCCGCGACCGCCCCCCTCGGGAGGAGGCCTCGTATCGTCGAGCGCGGGCCTCCTCCTTCTCGCGTCGAGGCGGCGACGCGCGCGTCCTCGCCGAGCTCTCGCTCGCGGCCGAAGCACTCCCGAACGACGTGAGGCTCCAGCTCGAGCTCGCCTCGTTCCGCTACGCCTCGGGGAAACATGGCGAAGTCGTGAAACAGCTGAGCGCCGCGAGAGTCGCTTTTCCGGGTGAGGTCGATGTCCTCGTCCTCCTCGGTGCCTCGTTCGAGGCCCTCGGGCGCATCGACGAGGCCGCGGCGACTTACGAAGAAGCCGTCGCTCTCTCTCCGGAGAACGAGAAGTTGAAGGATTCTCTCGAACGGACGCGAGAGAAGCTCTCCTTCCGCGGGGCCCGTCGGGATCGCTGACAGCACGAATCCGGCCGCGAAATCGTTTGCTAGTAAAGAATTGCGCGGATCCGCCCACGCGCGGGGAATGGAGTCGAGTCGGTTTCGCTTACAGAGAGGAGCGAGGGCCTTGCGACGGGAGTTCGCGTAAGATCCACCAAATCATGCAATTTGCCGGAGGAGACGCGCCTGGCACAGGGGTTGCAATCTGCGGGAACGCGCGATTGGGATACGATAGCAGGGTTTCGAAAGCTCGGACTGATGCCGGTCCTGAGTTGAGTTTTTGCGCGTTGGCGCAGACGGGCCGGCTCCTCCCCGCCTTCCAGCCCTCGCTTCAGCACCCTGACAAAGAACTCGAGTAGCGCACAGTTTCCTCGACCGGGACCAACCTGAACGCCCGGCCCCCTCGGAGGCCCCTCTCCTCTTCGGAGGAGAGGGGCCACCAAACTACGGACTCGCTCTGCCTCCCCGGCCCGCAATTTTCCCGATGGTATAATGTCGCCCGTAATGTGTAGTTTGTTCTTGTCTTTGACGAGCGTTTTCGCTTTTGCCAACGCAAGGTCTACACCTTACCCCCGTCGACATCGACACGGGTGAAATTCGCGAGAGGGAGGTAGATCGGCATGGCCAAAGGAACGGTGAAATGGTTCAACGACTCGAAGGGTTACGGCTTCATCCAGAGTGAAGACGGCCGCGACGTGTTCGTTCACTTTTCCGGGATCGCCGGCAGTGGATTTCGCTCGCTCCGTGAGGGGCAGCAGGTGGAGTTCGAAGTCACCCAGGGTCCCAAGGGCGATCAAGCGTCCAACGTAAAAGCGGTTTGAAACCTGAGCCCTGCTGGTTCCGCGCCGCCGGCAGGGCTTTCGTGTCTCGGAGGGGAAATTAACGCAACATCGCAAAGATCGAACCGGCTGTTCCCTATCCCCCATGAATTTGCATTTCTTCTTTGCGTCCTTGCGCCTTTGCGTTCATTCCCTTCTTTGGCCCAATTCAGCCACGAAGTACTAAGACGCTGCTTCGACCCGAGCCCCCTCGAGGTGGTCGCGCAAGAACTTCCCGGTGAGTGACCGCCGTTGCCGCATCATGGCTGCAGGCGGACCCCAGGACATGAGCCTTCCGCCGCGGTCGCCGCCTTCGGGTCCGAGATCGACGACGCAGTCCGCCTCGGCGACGACGTCCAGGTTGTGCTCGATCACCACCACCGTCGCTCCTGTGTCCACGAGCTCGTGGAGCACCCGGACGAGCTTCTCGATGTCCCCCAGATGGAGTCCGGTCGTGGGCTCGTCCAGCACGTAGAGCGTCCCCGCGCGCGAGGGTTTCGAGAGCTCGTATGCGAGCTTGATGCGCTGCGCCTCGCCTCCGGAGAGAGTGTTCGAGGGCTGGCCCAGAGTAAGGTAGGAGAGGCCGATCCCGTTGAGGAGCGAGAGAGGCCGGTGGATCGCGGGGATCGGACGAAAGAGCTCCTCGGCTTCGGCGAGCGTCATCGACAAGACCTCGTGGATGTTCTTCCCGCGAAAGGTCGAGCGAAGCGTTTCCTCGTTGAAACGCCGGCCGCGGCAGCTCTCGCACCGCACGTAGACGTTCGGTAGGAAGCTCATCTCCATCTTGATCGTGCCCTGGCCGGCGCAGGCCTCGCAGCGCCCGCCGCTCACGTTGAAGGAGAACCGTCCCGGGCTATAGCCCTTCATCCTGGATTCCGTCGTCGACGCAAACAGCCGCCGGATCTCGTCGAAGAAGCCGACGTAGGAGGCGGGAATGGATCGGGGGGTCTTTCCGATTGGCGTCTGATCGACTTCGAGAACGCGCGAGAGACGCTCGACGCCCGAGATGCGATCGTGCTCTCCGGGTAAGGCGCTCCCGCCGAGCGCCCGGTAGACGCCGCGGTAGAGCACGTCGCGCACCAGCGTGCTCTTGCCGGAGCCGGACACTCCGGTGACCACGGTGAGCCGCTCGAGAGGAAACCGCACGTCGAGGTTCCGGAGGTTGTTCTCCCTCGCGCCCTCGACCTCGAGAAACTCGGCGCCCGCAAGCGGGCGCGGCTTTCTCAAGCGCGCCCTCGGTCGGCTCAGGTGCCGTCCGGTGACGGATTCGGGGTTCTGGACGATCGCCGCCGGCGTTCCCTGCGCCACGATACGGCCGCCCTCGCTTCCTCCGCCCGGGCCGAGGTCGATGACGTGATCGGCGCTCCGGATCGTGTCTTCGTCGTGCTCGACGACCAGGACCGAGTTGCCGGCGTCTCTCAGCTCCCGAAGGGTCGCGAGCAGAAGAGCGTGATCCCGCGGGTGGAGCCCGATGGTGGGCTCGTCGAGAACGTAGCAGACTCCGCGGAGGTGCGATCCGAGCTGCGCCGCGAGCCGCACGCGCTGGGCTTCCCCTCCCGAGAGGGTCGTCGCCGGACGGGAGAGCTGCAGGTAGGAGAGCCCGACCTTCAGCAGCAGTTTCAATCGCGACTCGAGCTCTTTCAGGATCGGAGTCGAGACCGCCTCCGAGCGCTCGCCCGCTCGAATCTCCGTCTGCCGGAAGCGGTCCAGAAACGCGAGCGCTTCCCCCGGCGTGAAATCCGCCACCTGGTGGAGCCCGAGCCCACCGATCGCAACCGCGCGGGCGACGTCCCGGAGCCGGGCGCCGCCGCACGAGGCGCAGACTCTTTCCGAGCGGAACTGGAAGAGAAAGTCGTGGATCTCGCCCTGAGAGTCCTGGTAGATGGGCTCGAGCCAGGAGACCAGGTTCGAGAGGAGCGCGGGTTTTTTCTCCGAGGCAATCCGGCGCCACGAGCGCTCGGGATCGACGCCGAGCTGCGGCAAGAGGCGGCGGAGCCGGGTTCCGACGAGCCCGGGAAGCCGCCTGGGCGCATTCGCGAGGACGGCGAGCGCGCCTCCCGCGAGGCTGCGGTCGGGGTCGGCAACGAGAAGCTCTTCGTCGAAGCCCTCCTCCGATCCCATGCCCTCGCAATCGGGGCACGCGCCGTACTTGCTGTTGAAGGAGAAGAGGCGCGGATCCGGCTCCTCGTAGCTCCGCTCGCACCGCGGGCAGGCGCGGTTCTTGTTGTAGTAAGCGCTCTTCTCGCCCGCCACCACGAGAAGGGCCCCGTCTCCGATCGCGAGCACATGCTTCAGGACCTCTCCCGGCATCGTTGCCCGCCTC
>Ga0299906_10003135_pt1 | contig 13635 bp, 12 predicted proteins | sample RVTome_14_FD_200259 | JGI IMG/M metagenome (GOLD analysis project Ga0299906, IMG submission 200259) | Soil microbial communities from uranium-contaminated site in the Upper Colorado River Basin, Wyoming, United States - RVT145D125 (version 2) ...
ATACACCTAACACAGAAATTTTCCGTGATTATATTGAATTGGATGCGACCGGGTACATAAAAGTTAAACCGGGCACAACAAAAACAAACGTTGAGGGTGTATTTGCTACAGGAGATGCCGCTGATAAGGTCTATCGGCAAGCCGTAACTGCTGCAGGTACCGGTTGCATGGGAGCTCTCGAGGCGGAGAAATTTCTGGCTGCCAAAGAAATGGAAGTGGCCTAACCTCAGTACGCATGAAATTAGATATCCTCGTATTTGCTTCTCATCCCGATGATGCCGAACTAGGTTGTGGGGGAACTATTCTTTCGGAAGTTAAAAAGGGAAAAAAGGTTGGAATCGTAGATCTAACACTGGGTGAATTAGGAACTCGAGGAAATCCTGACCTCAGAAAGAAAGAAACAGCAAAATCCAGCAAAGTTCTTGGAATAGCAATACGTGAAAATCTGCAATTCAGAGATGCATTTTTTATCAATGACGAAAGTCATCAATTGGAGATTGTTAAGGTTATTCGAAAATATAAACCGGATATTATCCTTGCGAATGCCATTCAGGACAGACATCCTGATCATCCAAAAGCAGCACAGCTAGTATCGCAATCTGTTTTTGTTTCGGGATTGCTAAAAATTGAAACAGAAATAGATACTGGTAAGCAAGAGGCGTGGCGCCCATCCAAAGTTTATCACTACATTCAAAGCTGGCACATCAAGCCTGATTTCATTATTAATATTAGCGATTTTTGGGAAAAGAAAATGGAAGCGATAAAATGCTTTGAATCGCAGTTCTACTCCAGGGAAAGTGCCGAACCGGAAACTTTTATTTCATCGCCGGAATTTTTGAAACTCCTGGAAGCGAGGGCAAAAGAATATGGATCTTTGATCGGAGTGGAATTTGGCGAAGGGTTTACAGTAGAAAGAACTCCGGGAATATCAGCACTTGAACATTTAATTTGATTTGTCCAGCACCCTGTAGTATTCCAGCAACTCCCTGTTGTCACCTGAAAACTCTCTCTCCATCATTTTCAATAAATTCAATGAAGCTTCATTAACAGGAACCTCGCCACAATGATTATATCTCAGGTGATGAGTTAACTGCAGAACCCGGAGTCCGTTAAACCACCTTAAGAATGCCTTGCCAAATGTGTTTGCGCTTTTTGTATTGCTTTTTATCAATTCGATCTCTTCGATGAAATTTTCTTTCCAGAGAAATTCATGGAACATAGGGGAAATATTTTTTTCAATCCAATTCCGGGTAATTTTCTCTTTATAAAAAGATTGGGACTGTTCAAGGAAATCTTTAATCAGGTCAAATGTTTCAGCTTTGCAGGCCGGCCAGAACCTCATGTTTTTAGATTCCCAGTTCAGCATTGCTTTGCCGGTTCCAAAAGGAACCCGGTTTGAGATTCGTGCTGAAGGAATTACCCGCGTGGTCGTTAAATTCCTGAACCCGGGAATTGGAATTATCTTATGTAAAAAATGAAAATCTTCTGCAGCTTTACGCATATTCATTCCGCCCTGCATCCTGTAACTTTGAGTTCTAACAGCCATTGCTGAACCAACTGTATGGAAGGCATGGGGATAAGTTGAGTATCTCAAACCCTGAACGTAATAGCGGAGATATAATTCATATTCAAGTATTGCAGATGGAATTGAACTTTCTTCCAGGTTATGTTCAAAGTAAATGCTGCAGCCCGGTGAACTCTTATTATTTGCAAAAAAAATTTCCAAAGCGACTAAGTAGTTTTTATCACAAGTACAATCCGCATCGTAAGAAGCTATCACACCTTCCTTGTCGAGAATTGCAAACCTCCTGACAACCTCATCCATTAACAATTTCCGGGCAAGGCCAACGCCCGCATTTTTTTCCGGAAGTTCCTTTTCAATTATATGAATTTTAAGATTTTGGTTGTCGAATTTTTTTGACCAGATTTTTAATTCTTTAGATTGCTTTCGGTGTAACTCTTTATCCGGTTCTTCTAAATTATCAGGAAAGTTGATCAAGACAAGAACTTCAACCCCGCAAGGTGGCGAATCACAATTTATAAGAGATAGAATAGCATCTTTTATTTTCTCTTCTCTGTAAGATGGAATTGTTACTGCAATCCCCAGATTTTCATCAGGTAATTGATGAATTAATTTTTCAGGTGAGCTAAATTTTTCTATGTATGTTACTCCATCCACCTTCAGGGAGCAACCCGGTTAATTAACCAATTGTTATCTTTTTGCAGAGTATATTGAATCCTGTCATGCAAACGGTTTTCTCGTCCTTGCCAAAACTCAAACATATTTGGGACTAAAATATACCCACCCCATTGAGCCGGTCTTGGAACTTCTTTATCATGAAAGCGTTTTTCCATTTCCTGGTTACGCTGCTCCAGAATTTCCCGGTTAGCAATTCGCTGACTCTGTGGTGAAGTCCATGCGCCAATCTGGCTTCCTCTTGGTCGCTCACGAAAATATGCATCACTTTCTTCAAAAGAGATCTTTTCAATAACACCTTCAATGCGCACCTGGCGTTCCAGTGAAACCCAGAAAAAATTTAATGCACCAAAGGGATTCTGTTCAATTTCCAGCCCTTTCTGACTTTGATAGTTTGTGTAGAAAACAAAACCGATGCCGCTTGTTTCTTTTAATAAAACGATTCTGGAAGAAGGTCTCCCATCAATAGTTGCGGTAGCAAGATTCATAGCCGTAGGTTCAATGATGTTGGACTTTATGGCATCCTGCATCCATTCTTTAAATTGTACAAATGGATCTTCAGAAACAGAATTCTCATCTAACCTGCTGGAAGAATATTCTCTTCGAATTTTACCTATGTCTTGTTCGTCCATCAGTTTTTTATCTAAATTAACTCATATATTTTTATGTGATAAAATTTTTATTTGAATTATTATTAGACAATTAAATTTCCCATGAAATTAAGTATCGAATTAGTTGCAGGGAGTAAGAAAGATTGGTTAAAAGCAGTTCTAGATGATTTTGATTCCTTTCTTCAGGATCATGCAAACTGCGAAAGGAAAGCATCTGCCATGGCATTAAGTTTTGTAGCAAAGTATCCGGATAGAAGAGAAATTATTCCCGAATTGATAGAAACGGCGATTGAAGAACTTGAACATTTCCAATCCGTTTATGCAATTATGACAAAAAGAGGGATATCATTACCAGGGGAAATGGGGCAGGATTATTATATAAGAAAATTATTGGAATATTGCCGTAATGGGAGAAATGAAAGGTTTTTAGACAGACTCTTGCTAGCATCCATAGTTGAATGCAGAGGGGCTGAGAGGTTTAGACTGATATATGAAAATATTGAGGATCCTGATTTGAAAGACTTTTACCATAATCTTTGGGCCTCCGAAGCAAAACATGGCAATATTTTTGTAAAAATGTCATTGCTTTATTTCAATAAAAGTGAGGTTTATGCACGACTTGGGGAATTAAACGAAATAGAATCTCAGGTTTTGGATACTTTACCCGTAAAAGCTGCTTTACATTGATTATGAATGAATATTTTGATTATAAGAATAATGTATTACCACAAAAAGGGAGATTATTGATTTCAGAACCCTATTTATTGGATCCTAATTTTGAAAGAACTGTTATTCTATTGTGCGAACATAATGAAGAGGGTTCATTTGGATTTGTAATAAACAAGCCAAGCTCACTAAAATTTGAAGAAGTGGTAGAAGGAGTGTCCGGTTTTAATGAGAATCTTTATGTTGGCGGACCCGTTCAACAGGATACATTGCACTTTATTCATTGTGAACCTGAATTGGTTGAAGGTGGGATCGAAATTGATAAAGGGCTATTTTGGGGAGGAGATTTTGAAAAAATATTAACTCTTATTGATATAAAAAAGGTTGATTCAGAGCGATTTAGATTTTTTATAGGTTATTCAGGATGGTCACCCGGGCAACTCGAAAAGGAAATTGAAGAGAATTCCTGGATAGTATCTCCTGGCTTGAAAGCTGATTTATTGTTTACAGCAAATTCGGATGATCTTTGGAAATTAGCATTAAATCAACTTGGTGGGAGGTTTAAAATATATTCAAACTACCCTGTTAACCCCAGGCTTAATTAATATTTTTGAATATTGAATGGTTGCAAACCAGAAGACATGAATAGCGAGCGTAACATTATAGAGGAACTGGATAAGTCAGAAACCGGTGAATCTGTTCAGTCCGAAAATTCGGATCAAGGAAAGGAAGCTGAATCCAATCCCAATGCCCATCAACCGGTAATGGAAAAAGGCGGTAGTGAAAATTCCAAAAAAGATGACACTGCCCCTGAATTGGATAATCAGGTTAACTCAGATGAACGTCCTGAAGAGGACCATGAGGAGCATGACGAATATGCTCATGATGATCATGAATCGGAGAGTATAAATTACAGTAAACTTACCAAGCCTGAGATATTACAGCTTCTTGAAGACCTTGAAAAATCTCCTGATCTTATGGCGGCGGATAAAGTTGCCAATTTCCTCAAATCCAGAATGGGTGATATTATTGATCGCGAACGGTCGGACGCCCTGGAAAAATTTATTGATGAAGAAGGTTCGGAATCAGAATTTGAATTTCCTCAGGATAAAGTATCCATAAAATTTGAAGCCACATACCGGCTGCTGAAAGACCGCAAGCGGAAATATCTGCGTGAGTTGGATCAGGTTAAAGAAAAGAATCATGAGAAAGCAATTCAAACCCTGGAAAAGCTCAGGCAATTTGTTGATTCTGATGAAAGCAGTTCAAGCTTCAGCGCGTTTAAGGATATTCAAAAAGTGTGGAAAGAAATTGGTCCATTACCAAAAGGCCAGGTTAAGAATTTATGGGCGAACTATAATGCTTTGGTTAATTTATTTTATGATAAGCGAAGCATTTACTTTGAATTAAAGGAGCTTGACAGGAAGAAAAATCTGGAAGCTAAACTGGAACTGTGCCAAAAAGCCACGCAACTTGCCAAAGACGGGAACCTCAAAAAAGCCATTATTGAATTAAATGATCTCCACAACGAATTCAAGCATATTGGCCCGGTTCCCCCGGAGGAACAGGAAAGTTTGTGGAAAAGATTTAAATCTGCATCGGATGAAATCTATGCAAGAAGGAAAGAGCATTACCAGCAATTTAAGGCAGTCCAGAAAGATAACCTGGTAAAGAAAGATCAGCTAATTGAAAAAATGAAATCCTTTACGGAGTTTTCATCTGAATTAATCAAGGACTGGAACCATAAGACGAAGGAAATCCTGCAAATTCAAAAAGAGTGGGAAGCGACAGGGGGAGTGCCCAGGGAAAATTCCAAAGATATTAATAAACACTTTTGGTCACATTTTAAAGAATTTTTCAAGAACAAGAATAGATTCTTTAAAGAGCTTGAGGATAAGAGGGAAGAAAATCTTAAGGCAAAGGAAGATTTGGTTGGTAAAGTTCAGGAATTAATTTCATCAAAGGATTTGGAGAAAACTGCTGATCAGATAAAATCATTTCAGAAAAAATGGAAAGAAGTAGGGCCGGTCCCAGAGAAGAAGCGGCAGCAGGTTTTTGATAAATTTAAAGCGGCTTGCGATGAGTTTTTTGATAAAAGAAGGTCCAGTCATAAGGAAGCCTTAAAACAATATGAAGCCAATCTGGAAAGGAAAAAAGAAATAATTTCAGAAATAAAACGAATGGCAGCTGAGAAATCTTCAGACCTTACAAAACTTGACCAACTTAAGCAGGAGTTTGATCAGATAGGATTTGTTCCCCGGAATGCAATAAACTCAACGAAGTCTGAATTTTCAAAGGCTGTAGAAAATTTTATCAGGAATGCTAATATTGAAGATGATAAGAAAGAAGAAATTCTTATTGAAGCGGAATTTTCACAAATCAAGAATGATCCTCAATCGGTCAGGAAGCTTCATCAAAAAGAGCAGTCTTTGCGCCGGCAAATATATCAGGTTGAAAATGACATTAACCTCATGAAAACCAATATGGAATATTTTGCTGAATCCAGGAACGCTCGTTTACTCAAAGATCAGTTCAATGAGAAGATAACTACAGCTACTGATGAACTTACCAGATTGAAGAAGCAACTCCGGATACTTCGTTCATAGAAGTAGCCGCAATTATCTCACGGCAAAATTATCGTAGAAATATTCAGCGCGCAGCAGCGGGTTATTACGGGCAGTGTCTGTCACAAAGTGGCTATATCTGTGATGTGGAAAGACCAAATCCATTGTGCTGTCATAGGATTCATTTCGGATATAACTTATCCTTCCCTGGTGATCCACCAGGTATCCGGAAAGAAGTGAAGTTTCTTCGTCAAAATAAAACCACCAGATATCATGCTCTGCACCAGGTTCGACTCCTATGTTGAAAGTAACTTTTACTACATCTACCACTGTGGTGTCGTCTAGTTGGTCTTTCCCTACATAACGTAAATTAGCTCCCGGATCAAATAGTCTCCAGGGCTGAAAAAGGACATAATGAGAGGACAGATAAGTGACGCTGGCTTCAAATATCGATGCGCTGTCAAGCTGAGGTACGTTATCTACAATTTTCAATGCACCAACATCATCGTAGGTGATCCTGTAAATGTGGTCGGTGGACCAGGTAATATTGCCACCAAACTCCGGTTTAAACCTGTAATTATGAATTTGAATTATTTTTGATTCTACCTCGCCGGAAGAATCATACATTATAATACTCTTGTCATAATCAAGTTCTTCCATTTGAATCCAAAGGTCATAACCTCCATGTGCGATAATGGAATTCCGGATTATGGTAACAGCGGGGTTTTCATCTTTTTTAGTTTGAACCTTAGAGTCGCACTCAATTAAGGCAAATACTAGGCAAAGCAGAAAAATGTTTTTTAGTTTTCTCATGGCCCAAAAATAGTTTTCGATCTTTAAATAAACAATTAGTGCATAGCAGCTTTATAGAATCAACAATTAAGAAGTCTTTTGCTTAATTCACCTGACGTTTCTGAAACTGGATCATAATCATTTCCAATCAGGCGACGTCAAACTGTTAATCAGATGCTATGCTATAATTTGAACTTCATGACCAATAATAGCCAGATACTTTCTAAACATAGCATTTGAAATCTCCAGCGATGCCGTATTCCGGTTAGGATGAAACTTTATTATTGCTGCATCAAATATTTTTTTATGAATGTACAATTCAACGATTTTATCCTGATCATTTATAAGCCCGAAAGGTGAAACCGAGCCAGGTTCAAGTCCAAGTAAGTCCACCAGATTTTTCGAATTAGCAAAACTTAGCCTTTTCTCACCGACTTTCGATGCGAATTCTTTCAAATCAGCCTTTTCTGAAGCCGGAAGAATTAGCAGAAAAAATCGTTTGTCTTTCTGATCTTTAACCAGTAAATTCTTGCAATCCAATCCGGGAATGTGAGAAGTGTGAACAGTTGCTTCTTCAGTAGTATATACGGCAGGGTGTTCATGCAGCTTAAATTCTATCTGATGTTTATTCAGAAATTCATCAATACTAACACCGGGCATTATTCATAATTTAGTACTCATAACCGGATTCTAATTTTCTTTCAAAATTGGATCCTCACGGATAGTCAGAATTTTTCTTTCTTCCTTGCCGTCAACTTTTAATACCACCTCATAAGTTCCCGCTTCTCCGGTGGGTATGCCATAAGAATCATCAATTCCCAAATTAAAAATTCTGTTAATAAACTGAACGTTCGCTCTTTTCTGACGATAGTTTTGCGCATTCAGATATCGCTGGTAAATGTTGTTATTAGCCATTCCCGGATTTGTTTGAATTAAGACTTCAAAAATTGCATCTAAAGTTTTTTGCTGTTCCTCAGTATATGGTTCTGAATCAAATTCCCGATCCCACTTAAATTTATTTATCCCACGAACTACTTTCACCGGCCGGGTAATTTTTTGACCCTTTACATTTGAAATAATAATTTCAGCCTTTGCAGACGTATCAATATCACCCAAATAATAATACAGTAAAGCATCAACCTCATACCGGGCCCGGGGCAAAGAAGAAGTGGGTCTGATTTCTTCCGGGTTTTCACCACCATACCAAAAGTGTCCGCGCTGCCCACCACGACTTGTATTCTCCCAAAGGGTGGCAACCGGTTGATCGAAAAGGTAAAATTCTTTCTGTTGAACTTCTGCAGTTAGTTGTTCAAGGGCGTGCATGTTATCCATGATCCATAAACTTCGGCCATGAGTTCCAGCGATTAAGTCATGATCTCTGGGATGGAAAGCCAAATCATAAACTGAAACGGTGGGCATACCGGGCATAAACCGGAACCAATTCTTACCACGATCAATAGTGGCCCAAATGCCGGTTTCCGTTCCAATTACTAATAAATTTTCATTCACCGGATTTTCCCTCACAACACGGATAACTTCTGTCTGAGGTAAATTTGCAGTAATGCTTGTCCAGTTCTTTCCGCCATTTTCAGTGACAAATAGATAGGGTTTGTTGTGGTCACTTCTATGACCATCAAATGAAAGATATGCTCTTTCCTTTTTAAATTGTGAAGCCTCAATTCGACTTACCCAGATTCCTTCCGGAACTCCCTTAAAATTCTTACGAAGCGAAGTCCATGATTTTCCGCCATCCCTGGTTATGTGCACTAGTCCGTCGTCCGTCCCGGCCCATAAAATGTTTTCATCCAAAGGTGAAATTGCCAGTGTAACAACTGTACAATGAGTTTCGGCTCCGGAATTGTCAGGAGTTAAGCCGCCACTAGCTCCAACTTTCGTCTTTTCCGGATCATTCGTGGTTAAATCCGGGCTAATAATTTCCCAGCTTTCTCCCCAGTTCGTTGATTTCAATATATGATTTCCAGCCAGGTACAAAATCTTTGATTTATGATCCATTTGAATTGGAGCGGACCAATTGAAACGAAAGGGGTTTCGGTTCGTCATCTGTTCAGCATTTAAAAACTGACTTGCATTGGTCACGTTCAATGGTGTTGGTCGCAGGCTTTCTATCCTGTGGGTTACCGGATCGTATTTATTAATGCCGCCATTTTCGGAGGAGGTAATTACCCTTCGCCAGTCATCAGGATCCACTTCAGTAAACATACCATCGCCCCAATGCACTTTCCAGTTACTATCATTAAGGATTCCTCGAATATCCCTGGAAAAGCTTGCAGTTGCATAGAACCCGTTATCTTGCAGCCCACCATATACATAATAGGGATCGCGGTAATCGAAGGAGATGCGATAATATTGAGCAATGGGCAGGTTATCGAATAAAATAAATTTCTTGCCATGATCATGAGTCATAGAGAATCCTTTATCAGCGCCTAAATAATACCTGTCAGCATGTGTGGGATCAAGCCATAAGGCATGGAAGTCTCCGTGCACTTCTTCATCTGCACTTCCGTTTCTGAGATTCTTACCTCCATCGTCAGAAACCATGAAACGTGTAGTGAGTAAATATACCCTTAGGTCATTGAGAGGATTTATGCGGATTTGGCTGTAATAAAATGGCCGGTTGTTATAGGTATTTACGTATTTCCACGACTCGCCGCCATCTTCCGATCGGTATACTCCTGAACCTGGTATTGCCAATGTGTCGGTACGTTTTGCTTCAACCAGGGCCATTACAATTTTTGGGTTCTGCTGATAGATGGCTAATCCGATTCTGCCTGTACTGTCGGCAGGTAATCCGTTGGTTAATTTTTTCCAGGATTTACCTCCGTCAGTAGTTTTGAAAATACCTCCATTGGGTCCGCCACTATGAAAAGTCCAGGGTCTTCGAAGACGTTGGTAAAAAGAAACATACATAATCTGCGGATTGGCGGGATCGATAACCAGATCATTGCAGCCGGTTTTATTGTCAGCCGGCAAACCATTGGTGAGTTTAGACCAGGTCTTTCCGCCGTCAGCAGTTTTGAACAGTCCTCTATCCCCCGATTCACCCCATAAATGACCGATAGCGCAAACACAAACTTCATCCGGTTTGTCCGGAATAGTAATTACCCTGGCAATCTGATGAGTCGAGTTTAGTCCCATGTTCTGAAATGATTTACCACCATCAATAGATTTGAAAATGCCATCACCCCAGGAAACGCTGTTGCGATTATTGGCTTCCCCGGTTCCTATCCAGATAATAGATGGATCTTGCTGGTAAATAGCAATATCGCCTATAGAAGCGGTGGAATAATTATCAAATATGGGTGTCCAGGTAGTGCCCGCGTTGTCAGAATACCAAACACCGCCCGAGCCGGTGGCAACATACACTTTCTGGAAATCATTTTCGATTGCTTCAATATCAACCACGCGTCCTCCCTGGTTAGCGGGTCCCACATTGCGCCAACTATAAACATTTGATAGGTTCTCCGGGGATTTTTGAGAAACACAAGGAATGGCAATAAAAAGTAGAATAACAGAAAACAGGTTTTTCATACGTCTTGAAGTTAATTAGGAGAGAAGGTAAGTAATATCCGGCAAGGAATCAATTGAAATTTTATAAGCAGCGTCTTCTTTATTCTCGAAATCCAAGTTCAGCTTTTATTTTATTCTTTAAAGAAATACCTTACATCGGCATGAAAATTATTCAGGAAAGGATTCTCAAGTTATCCATGTTTGCATTCAATAATTTCATTTTAAGTAAAGGTTTTAAAAAATTAATAACTTGTCCCTATGAATGAACAACTAGCTGCCGCAATTAATGGATTTGGTGTATTTACGAGTAGTGAAATTACTCAGGTGTTGGATAGAATGCATTTATTCCCGGTTGAAAGAAATGCAATCCTCCTGGAACTGGGGCAGACCTGCCAGGCTTTTCATTTTATTCAGTCAGGTAGTTTCCGCCATTATTGCCCTGAGGATGGAGGTGACACCACGTTAAATCTCTGGACAGAACAACAATGGGCGTTAGACTATCAGAGTTTTGCAGCGCAAAAACCCTCAAGGAACATTATCCGGGCCATGGAAGATAGCGAAGTTTATGAGTTAAGCGTTTATCAGCTTCATCATTTAATAGAACTTTCGCCGGCTTTTTTTCAATTGGGTAAAATTATGGGAAGTGCCATCCCTGATGATGAAATTCTAAATGTAAAATTGAGCCCGGTAGACAAATACCGGGCTTTGCTGGGCAAAAATCCTAAACTCCTGCAGCGATTTGCCCTAAAGCATATTGCTTCTTATCTGGGGATAACCCCGGAAACGCTTAGCCGGGTGCGGAAAAAAATGATTGAGCAGATTTCTTGATTTCGATCAAAACATATCAAAGACAATCTTTACTATGTTTGATGCTTAAACGGTTGAACCCAAAATGCCAGCCCAACACTATAAAGCTTCCGGAATTTCGTTAATTATTGGCTCATTATTGATGGTTGTAACCATGATTTTACATCCCTCAGGGGGTAGTATTGAACAAATTCTTCGAATAATCAACCTTGCTATCATCTCTCATTCCTTAGCAATCCTTAGTACTCCTTTCTTATTACTCGGATTCTGGGGCCTTACGAATAAACTGAAAGAGTCGTATTTTTTCGCCATGTCGGCATTTATGGCAATGGCTACCGGACTAATAGCTGTAATGATCGCTGCTGCGGTAAATGGAATCGCACTTCCGCTGTATGCGCAGCATTATGCCGGAGCTCCGGAGAAAACTCTGGAGATCGTTAGGCATATAATGGCTTACGGAACTGTATTTAATCACGCTTTTGATTATATATTTATCGGAGCCACTTGTCTGGCCGTACTTTTCTGGTCCATATCCATTTTAGATACTAAAGCCTTGCCCCAATGGTTAGCATATTTAGGTATCATTTATTTTTTGGTGTGCGGAGTAATGTTTTTTATGGGTTTCTCATTCCTTTATCTTCACAGTTTCACTGTGTATATTTTTGGATCAGTGGTTTGGATTTTACTGGCCGCATTTTCACTGTTGAAAATGAAAAGCAATTCAGTTTAGAATACAAATCATTTCTTTCCTCAATCTTAATTTAACTGCATAAATGGAGGTCCTTTGAAGGCTGTTCTGCTAAAGATTTAATTTTCAATTCTGGAAAATCTTGTCGATTTGAAAACTAATCCCATACACTTTGAACTGAAATTTGCCATAAACTATAGAAATAAAAATAGTAAAAAAATAAGTGGAATCACGGTCTTGCGTGACTATAAGGTACTCTGAATGGTAATAATTCAATAGTTCTGAGACTCTCGTTTAAAACTGGTATAGAATTTTAGTTATCTGGGAGAAATACTTTCAACCTTAAAATAATTTAATTATGAAAATGTGGAGATGCAAAGTGGCTAATCAATTAATGGGTATTCTGTCAGTGTCGGGGATGTTGTTATTTTTCACATCTTGTGATTACCTGAAAGATTCAAAAGAACCGCGGGGCGTGGCAACGTTAGAGATTACGGACGCACCGGTGGATGACGCCAATGTAAATGGTGTTTACATTACTATCTCGGAAATCAAAGTGGATGGAAAAGTTTTCGCCGGATTTGAAAACAAAATGACCATCAACCTTTTGGATTATCAAAATGGGAGCACAAAGTTACTGGGAACAGGCAACGTGGACGCTGGAAACCATAAGACTATTACTCTTGTAATTGATACTGAGGTGGATGAAAATGGCGATTCACCTGGAAGTTTTGTTTTGACTAATGATCTTACAAAACATAAACTGATCAGCAATGCTCAAAACGACATTGAAATTGATTTGCAGAAAGAATTTGTCATTGATGCTTCAGGCTCTTCCAAAATTGTCATTGATTTCGACTTAAGGAAAACCATCAGGCATACCCTGAGCAATGAATCAAGTGACTTCGAGTTTGTGTCAGAAGTTGAATTGGAGAATTCCATTCGGGTGATTAATCATTTGAATTCAGGTACAATCCGGGGAACTTATGATGGCGGTGTATTTCAGACTTCAGGTAAAGTAGTGGCTTATGTATATAAGAAAGGCGAGTGGAATCCGGAATCTGAAATTTTTATACAATCTGCCAATGAGCTGCGATTTAAAAAAGCAGTGAATAGTTCAGCGGTTGATGCCTCAGGAAATTACCGGTTACCATTTCTTGATGCCGGGGAGTATGAGATCCATTTTGTTTCGTACGAAAAAAATGGCGCTGATGATAGGATGAATTTCAGCTCTTTATTTGAAGTTTCCAGTTTAACCCAGGGTATCTCACCGACCAGCGTTACCGTGGATGCTCAGTCTGAAGCAACCCTCAATGTAATAGTGATTGGAAAAATTATCTAACGATTTTTCTTGCCTGTTACTATATAGAACGTCCTTGTTATGAGCATGGACGTTCGTTTTTTAACATAAACTTGATAGGTTGTATATTGAATCACAACCTGTCAGGTCTACTGTTTTTCAGTTTGTAATCCATAGACCAATTACCACTCCCTTTAATTAACAGAAAAATACTTCCAAGCAACATAGACCAATCTGTTCGACTTGCGTGAAACATTTCCCAAAACCCCTGGTTGGCTAAAATTTCTATTTTAGTTGTCGCGATCGCTACCAATATAATGATGATTAATGGAATACTGGCTAACCGGGTGATAAGACCAATCAGCAAAAGTACACCGCAAATAATTTCAAATGTGCCTACAAACGTTCCCAAAAATTCCGGTGCCGGGAGTCCAATTTTCTCAAACCTCCCCGCTCCACGGCTGGCGGGAAATAAAAATTTT
>Ga0299906_10003136_pt1 | contig 13635 bp, 12 predicted proteins | sample RVTome_14_FD_200259 | JGI IMG/M metagenome (GOLD analysis project Ga0299906, IMG submission 200259) | Soil microbial communities from uranium-contaminated site in the Upper Colorado River Basin, Wyoming, United States - RVT145D125 (version 2) ...
CGCCCGACGTGATCCACATGAGTCGAAGCCCGGAAAGAATGGTGAGGAGCGCGACCGTCGGCATGAACGCGGCCATACCGCGCGCGCGTAAGCCGGCCATCACGGGTCCCGCAGCCGGCCCGAGACACGCGAGAACGGGCATGAGAATGACGGACCCGAAGACGGCGCTGCCCACCCACACCGTGGCGCCCAGGATGTGGACGAGCCGGAGGAGCACGATCTCGATCATGGGGGTGGAGCTCGATCTTGTGGTGGGCACGATGAGAGGGAACCGCGCGGCAACCTACAATCTAAAGTGAACTTGAAGTCAAGGGTCGACACGACGCGCAAGCGCACGTGCTCATGGTGCGCTCGAGCACCATCGCGAGCAGCGGTTGGCCAAGCTGCCCGAGCGCGTCGACCACCTCGTGCCATCAACCCTTCGCCCCCCTCTGCCACGCTGACGTCACGCCCATCTGGGGCGCTCGTGGAGAAAATGGTCCATAAGACGCTCGTCCACGGCCCGGAGTGGACCGCGCGCGAGGGTGCGGCGTACGACCACCTGAGAAGCAAGTGCAGACCCAGCGATGGAGTTCGTTGAAGGGCGTCACTCCGGTACGTCCCGGTATGTCGACGCCCCGCGCCGAGGAGGCCATTGGATGAGCGTGCGTGAGCTGCTGAAGCAGAAGCGAAAGGAGGTCATCTCGGTGGCGCCGACCGCCACCGTGGCTGAGGCCGTCCGCCTCTTGATGGAGCACGGGATCGGTGGGCTTCCCGTCGTCGACGGCAACGCGGCTCTCGTGGGCTTCGTTTCGGAACGAGAAGTCGTCAACGCCGTGGACCGCCACTCCGCCAATGTGCGCGACGTCGACATCGCTTCGATCATGCGGCGGCCGGCACCCACTTGCAGCTCCGCCGAGCCCATCCGTGAAGTGATGAAGCGCATGACGCGGGAGCGGCTTCGCCACCTCGTCGTTCTTGACCAGGACCGAATCGTGGGCATGGTCTCCGTCGGCGATCTGGTCAAGCACCGCCTCGAGCAGCTCGAGACCGAGGCCGGCGTGCTGCGCGACTACGTGGCGGCCCAGCGCGCGACGCGGTAGGCGTCTCGGCTCCGTGGCGAGGACGTGGTCATCGCCGTTCAGGGTGTACGTGAACGGGTCGGCCTCGATCTCGACCTGGGCCGCGGCCGCGCGCGGCCAGCAGGACCGTCACCGCGCTGTCGGGGGCGAGCTGAGGACCGGGTGCCGCCGGCTCGATGCACGACGGGGCCATTCACGCGGCGCTAGTGGTGGTGGCCCCCATGCCCACCCTCTCCATCGGGGGTCCCCTGCCCGTTCTCCCCGAGCCGCCCTGGCAACGCCGACAAGTCGAGCCTGACCCATTCGCTGTCGGGGTCGAGCGCGGGCCAGAGGGACATGTCGTCCGGCGCGAAGATGCCCACGATGTGCGCCATCGCCCCGTCCACGACCGTCTCCTCGAGCGGGCTGTCGTAGACACCCACGATGCGGTACGGGCGGCCGGCCTCGAGCCGCAGCGGGTTCGACCTCAGCCCGAGCCACTTCCGGAAGATGCGCGTCTCGACGGCCTCGAGGCGCCCCGCTTCGTCCCGCCGTCCGTCGAGCTTCACGAGCACCCGGCCAGTCGCCGCGTCCTCGATGCGCACGTGCTCGCCGTAGTCGTGGAGGTGCCCGGTCACGCCCAGCAGCCCGCCGCTCACCGGCACCGTGAACTCCCAGGCCCTCTCCGACCTACCGGGGTGCACGTCCCACATGTTGCTGTCCCCGATCCGGTTGTCGGTGTCGAAGTAGACGGGGAGCACCTCCGTCACCTCATCACGCGACGCGCGAGGCGTGTAGTCCATGGCCACGCGCACATACACGCGGTGGAGGTCCACACCGGTGTCGTTGTGCAGCGAAGCGTAAAAGGCGAGCTGCTGGCCCTCGGCCATCGGCACGCCTATGGAGGAGGGAAGCTCCACGTCCTCCGTCTCGGTGCCGATACCGAAGAAGCGCTCGAGCGCCGGATACGCGAGCTGCCTCCTGTCGAAGTTGACGCCGATCAAGTGGTGGAGGATGCGGCGCGGGAGCTCGTTCCCTTCCGCATCCGTCACCCTCACCTGAAACCCCCGCAGCCACCCCTCCACCGGCCACTCGAACGGCATGAGCGGACCCGCGTGCCCGTGCGTGGCGGGTGTGCCGTCGGGCATCACCCCCGACCCCCCCGCGTGCGCGGCGTATCCCATGTCCGGCACCTCGAAGGGCCCCATGTCCACGACCACCTCGCGCGCCGCCTCGTCTACCGCGAGGCGTAGACCCGGCGCCTCGGCGCGGGCGAGCAGCGCATGCGGCGGCGCGACCGACGTCGACATCCTCGGACCGGCGCAGCCGCCCACGCCGAACAACGCGAGCACGACGTACGCGCGCATGCTCACGCGCCCGCTCCCCCCAAGCCATCTTCCCCGCTTCCCCATCGTCGTCCTCCCCATTAGTTCCGCCCTCTTGATGTTCATTCCTCCCACCGTCCTGCACGCGCCTCGTAGAGCGCGACGTACGCCTCCGCCGCCGCCGTGCGCGCCTGCACGAGCTGATCCTGCGCGACCAGGAGCGTGCGCTCCGCGTCGAGCACCTGAAGGAAGTCCGCGACGCCACCCTCGTAACGGAGCATCGCCAGCGCGGCCGCGCGCGCGCTCGCCGCAGCCGATTGTTCGAGATGTCCGAGGCGCGTGCGAGCCCGGTCGTAACGAACCGACGCCGCGTCGAGCTCTTCCTGAGCCCGGAGAACGCTGTGCTCGTAGTACGCCCTGGCCTCGATCTCCCGCGCCCGCGCCTCGTCGACCCTCGCCTTCACGCGGCCCATGTCGAAGGCGGCCCACGAGATGACCGGGCCCACGGCATAATTGAACGTGCCCGTGTTGCCGAAGGCATCGACCGCGTGCGCCGTGTAACCGGCACCGGCCGTGAGACTGAGGCGCGGCAGATAATCCGCCTGGGCGGATCCCACCAACGCCCGACTGGCCGCGAGCCTACCCTCGGCGCTCATCACGTCCGGCCGCCCCCTCACGACGTCGGTCGTCCGGATCGGCGGCACCACCTCGGGCAGCTCGGGAAGCCCACCGGACTCGGGGACGTCGAGCTCGTGCGGCGCGCCACCCACGAGCACCGCGATCCGGTACCGCGCTGCCGCGACCTCCGCTTCGAGGGCCGGGACCGCGGCCAGCGTGAAGCTGAGCTGGGCCCGCGCGCGCTCCGCGTCGAAGTCCGTGCCGCGGCCCGCCGCCAGACGCATCTCCGTCAGGGCCAAAGTGCGGGTCTGGTTCTCCGCGTTGCGCTCCGCGACGGCGAGCTGCTCCTGCGCGCCGCGGAGCTCGAAGTAGGCGCGCGCCACACCTGCGGTGACGGCGATCGTCGCGTCCTTCACGTCCTCGACCGCCGCATCCGCGAGTGCCCCGCGAGCCCGCACGCCCCCGCGCAGCCGACCGAAGACGTCGATCTCCCATGAAGCGCGTAGCCCCGAGTCCCACACGTTCTCATCCGGTAGGGCTCCGGCGCCCGCACCCGGGAACGCGGACGTCGCGAAGCGCCGCCTCATGTACCCGGCGTCCGCCGTGACGATGGGGGCGAGCTCGAGCGCCGCGTGCAAGCGCGAGGCCTCCGCTCCCTCCACGCGAGCCTCGGCCGCGCGCAGCTCGTAGTTGCCGCTGAGCGCCTCGCCGATCAGGCGCCCGAGCGCCGGGTCACCCAGGGGCTCCCAGAACCTCCCGCCCAACGTCCCCTCTGCCCCTCCGGACCACGACGCCCGTGCATACGACGAACCGGCCGCGCCGTCCCCTTCACCCACCTGCGCCGACGCCGGCGACGTCGCTGCCACGAGCCCTGCCGCGACGCCCAGCAACCACCTTTGAGCCCTATGCATGTGCCAACTCCTCTATGCCTGTCAGGGGCAGCGTGCGCTGACCCGCGTGAGCGACCGACGGGACCGTCGCCCGCTCGGCCGCGATGAGCCCGTAGAAGACGGGAACCACGAAGAGTGTGAACAGCGTGCCGATGACCATGCCGGTGACGAGCACCATGCCGATGCTGTTCCTCGCCGCGGACCCCGGGCCGGACACGAACACCAGCGGCATGTGACCGAACACGGTGGCCGCGGTTGTCATCAGGACCGGCCGCAGACGGGTCAGGGCTGCCTCGCGCACGGCTTCCAACTTGGACAGCCCGCGCTCCTGCAGCGTGTTCGCGAACTGCACGATCAGGATGCCGTTCTTGGCGACCAGCCCGACCAGCGTGATCAGCCCCACCTGCGAGTAGATGTTGATCGTGGTGAGATCGAGGAAGCTGAACAGCAGCGCCCCCGAGATCGCGAGGGGCACCGAACCGAGCAGGACGATCAGCGGGTCGCGGAAGCTCCTGAACTGCGCCGCGAGCACCAGATAGATCAGGACCAGCGCGAAGCCGAGCGTCACAGTGAGGGCCGGTCCCTCCGTCCTGATCTGCCGGGACTCGCCGCCGTAGTCGAGGATCACCCCGCCCTGCGGCCCACCGGCCGCGCGCGCGGCAGCCTCGAGCACCTGCAGTCCTTCCTCCTTGGTCACTCCCGGATTCACGCCGCCGTAGATCCGCACGGCGTTGCGCTGCTGGAATCGGTTCAGCACGCGAGGAGCGGTGCTCGTCTCGATGTGCGTGAACGTCGACACCGGCACCAGCTCCCCGCTCGGAGTCTTGATCTTGAGATCGAGCAGAGGAGCCACCGTCGCCCGGTCGGCCTCCGCGATCTGCGGGATGACCTTGTAGCTCCTGTCGAAGTAGTTGAAGCGATTCACGTAGCCGCCGCCCAGGAGCGTTCCGAGCTCCTGCCCCACGCTCGCCAGGTCGAGACCCAGGTCGGCGACCTTGTCGCGGTCCAGCACCACGTTGGCCTGCGGCAGGTCGAGCTTCAGATCGGTGTCCACGTAGAGGAACTTGCCGCTCTGCCAGCCGGCGCCGACCACCGCGCCCGCGGTCTCGAGCATCTGCTCGAGCGGGGCGTCGCTCTGCAGCAGCAGCTCGACGTCGTACAGACCCGGTGTCGGAAGCGGAGGATCGAGCCTCGGCAGCACGCGCACGCCCGGCACCTGGGACACCGCGCCGTACACGGGCCCGTACAGCTCCTCGCTGGAGCGCTCACGCTCCTTCCAGTTCTTCATGACCATGCCGCCGAAGCCGCCCCAGTTGGCGGTCAGCGACCACATGAACTCCGCCTCGGGGAACGCCGTGATCACGTCGACCACCTGGCGCGTCGCGGCGTTGGTCCCCACAAGCGACGCATCGGGGGCCGCCTCGAGGTAGAGGAACAGGTGACTCTGGTCCTCGATGGGCGCGAGCTCGCGGCGCGAGTTCGAGTACAGCGGCCACGCCCCCACCATCACGAGAAGCGCGCCCGCCACCACGGCCCATCGCATCTGTTGCGCGCCGTCCAGCAACCTCGTGTACCACTTGTCGCGCAACGCATCGAACCCGCGGTTGACGAGCGCGGTCAGTCTGCCCTCGCGGCCGTGCTCGTGAACGAAGCGCGAGCTCATCACCGGAGACAGCGTGACGGCCACGATGCCCGACACGACCACCGCCGCGGCGAGTGTGATCGCGAACTCGAGGAAGAGCGAGCCCGTGAGGCCGCCCTGGAAGCCGATCGGCGTATAGACCGCGGCGAGCGTGATCGTCATGGCCATGATCGGACCCAAGAGCTCGCGCGCGCCGACGAGCGCCGCCTCGATGCGCGACTTACCCATACGCACGTGGCGCTCGACGTTCTCGACCACCACGATCGCGTCGTCGACGACGAGCCCGACCGAGAGCACGATCGCGAGGAGCGTGAGCAGGTTCAGGCTGAATCCGAACGCGTACATGACGACGCCCGCCCCGACGAGCGACACCGGCATCGCCACCAGCGGCACCAAGGCCGTCCGCACGGACCCCATGAACAGGAAGACCACGAGCGCCACGATCAGCATCGTCTCGATCAGCGTTTTGGTGATCTCGTGCAGCGCCTCCCGCATGAACATCGTGCCGTCCCAGACGAGCCTCATCTCGATGTCCGCCGGCAGGGTCGGACGGATGCGTTCCATCTCGTCGTTGAGTCGCGTGGCGACGTCGATCTCGTTCGCCCCGGGCTGCGGCCAGACGCCGAGGTAGACCCCTTCCTGCTTGTTGTACTTCGCCACCAGGGTCGCCTCTTCGGCTCCCAGCTCCACGCGAGCGACGTCGGCAAGCCGCACGACGGCACCGTCCCGCTCGGCGACGACCAGGTCGTTGAACTCGTCGACCGAGCGGAGGTCCGTGTTCGCGAGCAGATTGATCTGGACGTTGTCGCCCTTGGTCTGGCCGACGGCCGCGAGGTAGTTGTTGCGCCTGAGGGCGGCGTGTACGTCACCCGGCGCGAGGTTGAGCGCCGCGAGCCGCTCGGGATCGATCCACACGCGCATCGCGATAGGCGTCCCGCCCTCGGTGTTGCTCACACGCTGCACGCCCTCGATGGTCGCGAGCTGCGGCTGCAGCGTGCGCTCGAGCCAGTCGGTGATCTCGGCCACGCTCCGCCGGGTCGATGTGAAGCTCAGGTAGAACGAAGCGTAGGGGCGGTCCGTCCTCTGGATCTCGGCCATCGGCGGCTCGGCTTCGGCCGGAAGCTGCGAGCGGACCTGCTGAAGCCGCGCGGTGACCTCTGCCAATGCGGCCGTGCTGCTGTGATTCAGCTTGAGGCGCACGGTGACCGTGCTCACGCCGGCTCGGCTGCTCGACTCGATGTAGTCCACCCCGCCGATCGCCGACACCACCCGCTCGATCGGCGTCGTGAGGAAGCCGCGCACGGTCTCGGCGCTGGCACCGTAGTACACCGTGGTGATGATGACCGCCGAGCTCTCGAGCTGCGGGTACTGCTGGACCGGCAGGCTCGTGAGCGCCCGTACGCCCACGAGCACGATCACGAGGTTGACCACGATCGCGAGCACCGGGTGCTTCACGAACAAGTCCGTGAACGCGCGCTTCGACTCCTGCGGGCCCTGAGGCTGCGCCGGCTGGGCACTCATCGGGCACCTCCCGCGAGCGCGCTGCCGTCCGGGACCATGACTGCAACCGACTCGAACAGCTTGAACGAGCCCCTCGCCGCGACCAGCTCGCCCGCGTCGAGACCCTCGACGATCACGACCTCGTCGCCGACCATCGGGCCGCTCCGGACGTTGCGCACGTGCGCACGCGTCTGACCCTGGTCGTCAGGGGCTAACACGAACACGTGGTCTCCGGCGGGGCCCTTACGCAGCGCCGTAGCCGGCACGAGGACCACCATGCTCGGCTGCCCGAGCGGCACGATCACACGCACGGAGGCCCCCGGAGCGGCCGCATTCGAGGCATCGGCCATCCTGGCGCGGACCATCGCGTTGCGCGTGACGGGATCGATGCGCGCGTCGATGGCCACGATTGTCGCAACGACCGGATCCGCTCCTCCCACCACGACCTCGACCTGCTGTCCCTCCCGCAGGCCGGCGACCACCTGCTGCGCGACGGCGAAGTCGACGTGCGTCGAGTCGCCGACCCCCTGGAGCGTCGTGAGCAGCGTCCCCTCGTTCAGGTACTGGCCGGGATGGACATCCGCGATCCCCACGCGAGCCCGAAACGGCGCCCGAATGGTCTTGCGGGCGATGATCGCCTGCGTGCGAGCGATCTGAGCGAGCGCCACGTCGCGCTCGGCGCGCGCCTGATCCACCTCCTCCTGCGACACCGCGCCGTCCCGATTGAGGCGCTCCAGCCGCCCCAGCGTGGTCTGTGAGAGAGCAGCCTGCGCTTCCAGCGCCTTCAGCTCCGCCTCCTCGACCGACACGTCGAGCGCCACCAACACCTCGCCGGTGTCGACCACCCGCCCCGACGCGAGCGCGACGGTCCGCACCAGCCCAGCCACCTCGTTGCGCAGCGAAATCGAGCGCAACGCGAGCACCGTTCCGATCGAGGTCGTGGTCTCACGATGCATCCGCGCGGACGCGGCCGCCGACGTGACGGACTCCACCAGCTCGGGTTGGTTGGCCGCTGCCGCCTCGGCCTCTCGTATGGCTGCCGACTTCCACGCGGTCAGCCCACCCGCGGATAGGACGATCGCTCCGAGCAGCCCTGCGGAGCCGATCCAACGACGACTTCTGGATTCCACACTCATATCTGTTTTGCACTCCAGCGGGTTCACCGCGCTTTGGTCACTTGCCGCTCGTTTGGTAGTCGCTCGCCATTCGGCGAGCTCGACATCACGGCTCCGGGGCCGTCCGGTGGGTGGACCGGAGTCCACCCACCGTCACGCGCCCCTGCATCACATCGGCGACGCCGTCCCGAAGGGAACGCGGTACGACACGCCCGCGCTCCATGTGATCTCGAACTGCGTCTTGTCGAAGCCGGCGAGACTGCCGTTCAGCTCCGAGAAGTCGTAGAGCCAGCCCTTCCCCTCGACGCCGATGCCGAGGTTGCTGCCAGGAATCGTGTAGCCCAGACCGAGACCGGCCGTGCCGGCCGCCTTCGTCTTGCCGTTCTCCGATCCCGCCGGATCCAGCGTCACAGCACCACCGCCGACGAAGGCGTACGGCGTCCAGCCGTTCGCCGCCGGGTACTGGACCTGGAGCGCGGCGTCGTAGAAGAACCGGTTCAGGTTCGACCCCGTCGCCGCGTCGTTCAGCTCGAGCTCGTTACGCGCGAAGGTGAAATCGCCTCGGAGCGCCACGTAGCGGCTCAAGTCGACGCCGATGGTGCCACCGACGTTGTAGCCGACCTGCTTGAAGTCGGCCGTGCCCGGCTCGTTCAGGCTCGTCAGTCCGTTGAAGCCGCCGCCGCGTATGGTGATTCCCACCGCCTTCTGCTGCGCCTCGACGGGCTGGGCGAGAATCACACCCAACGTCAAGGCGGCAGCAGCCCACTTCATCTTCCCAATCATGCTTCTCTCCTTTGACTCCGTTGACCTCGCCGCCCTCCTGGGCGGGAGCACTTCGTCGCGTGATTCGGCCACGCGCCCGTTCACCGCAGCTTCGCGGCGATCCCTCTTCACTTCTTTATCATTCATCGACTGCACGATACAGTAAATGTACGGTACATATCTTAAGTATAGTCCGAAAAAAAATCAGCCCAGTCTCGACAGCAGCCGGCCCAGCTCCGCCCTTTCGGGCCCGCTGAACGACGCTGCGAACTCCGCGAGGACCAGGTTCAACTGCGTCGTCCCTTCCGCCTCTCGAGCCACCCCCTCCTCGGTCAACTCGGCGCGCACGCCGCGTCGATCGTCCGGATCGGCGACCCGCCGTACCAAGCCCTCGGATTCGAGCCGATCCACGAGCTGGGTGATGTTCGAGCGCGCACAGGACTGATCCTCCGCCAGGCAGCCCAAGCTCACGGCCTCGCTCGCCTCGCGGAGGTGCTTGAGCACTTCGTACTTCGGGTACGAGAGCCCCACGCGGTCCAGGGCGTCGCCGACGCGCTCGTAGAGATGGTCCGCCACGTCGAGGAAGGTGAAGAGCGTGGCTTCCGCCTCCCGTGGCGCGGCCTTCTGCGTCCGGCCGCCCTGTGTGCCGACATCGTTCATGGCTGAACTATAAGGCTGCCCCCGGCTGACGTCAAGCATCATGGGCAAACGTCACCGCGTGACCTTGGCCAGCAGACGACCCAAGGGCCTCACGAAGCCCCCACCGACGCAGGACGGGCGCTTCTCACGCGGGCCGGCGCGGCAGGAAACGCCCCGTCCGCCGCATGTACGCCGCGTAGCGGGCACCGCACGAGCTCGAAGCGAGGAAGCGAGCCTCCTCACGGGCCGCGGTGTCGTTGAGCCGATACGCCACGAAGCCGAGCACGACTGCCGTGGTCGCGTGCGGAGCGGCCAGGACGCAGCCGATCAGCGAGATGAGGTACGACGTGTAGAAGGGGTGGCGGATCCACGCGTACGGACCCTGCTCGACGAGGTGGTCGGGCGCGTCGTCGCGCTGGCGCCAGAGCGCGAGTCTGCGCCGGTGGGTTCCCAGGGTGTAGCCTCCGAGCAAGAGCCCTGCGGCAATGAGGAGCACGGCGGCCACCGCGAGCGCACCACCCGCCGGCGTACTCGGCGCCACGAACGGGGTGAGCCATCCACGGAGCACCGCGAGCATCGCGACGCCGCCGACCGCGAACGGTCCGGTGTTGAGCCACCACTGCAGGTTCCACTCGCCCGGAAGGAAGAAGATGCGGGCCAGCAACGCGATCCAACCGAGGCTCACGATGCCGAGCACGATCGCCGGGGCCGTCACGGGCACGTTCACGATTCCTCCTCAGGCGGCGGTGCGGAAGGAGTATTCGGCGGCGAGCTCACCGTAGATCGCCTCGTCGATCTCCGCGAAGCGCCGCATCGCTTCCGCCACGGCGACGGGACGACTGAGTGCCTCGTCGTCGAGCCAGCGCTTGACCCACGACAGGTGCGACTTCTCCTCTTCGACCATCCTGAGCAGAGTCACGCGCACCGTCGGGTGCGTCGTCGGGATGCGCGCGTGATCGAGGAAGTGACGGTAGACGCGTCGCTCGAAGACCTGTGTGAGTGCGAGGATCTCGAGCACGCCCATCGCGGGGCCCACTCGCTCGGCATAGCGCGCCTGATAAGTGTCGCGCACCGGCCGCGGTCGGCCGCCTACGGCCAGGATCGTCTCCGTCCAGAGCTGCGCGTGCATCACCTCTTCGGCGCTGTGGCGGGTGAGCTCCAGGATGAGCTCGGGATCGCGAACGCGCCGCACGAGCTGGCCGAGTAGGAGCCCTCCGTGGAGCTCGGAGGCTCGGTAGAAGTCCAGGCGCCTGAGCTCCGCTTTCGAGATCTGCATCGTTCCCTCCTGCGGCCGTTTCGGAGGCCGACTTTGGAGTGTCACAGGGAGTTCTTCAGATGGTCGACGAGTCGCACCCCGCATAGCCGCTCGATGCGGCCGGCGAAGGTGCGGATGGCGACCTCGTCGCCACGCATCGCAACAGGCACCTCGGCGACGACCTCGGCCCCGTAGTGCTGAAACGACGCCGCGGCTTCCAGAACCCGGTCCACGACCGCGGCATCCGCCGCGATCCGCTTCGCGAGGAGATCGGAGGCGCTCTGCGCGTGACGGACCTCGTCGGCCGCGATGCGGCGAAGCACATCGGACAGGACCGGCTCCGCCGCCTGCTCCGAGAGCCGCCGGAAGAAGTACGCCGCGAGGTGCTCGGAGAGCATGAACTCCACGAGCGCCTCGATGACCCGTTCGGGCTCGACCACGACGTCCGCGGCGGCCCGCCGAATGTCGATGAGCTCCTCGTCGGAGATGCACGGCTCGTAGCCGACGACGTCGAGGTAGCGGCGCAGCACGTGAAAGTGCTTGAAGCCCTCGAACGCTTCGAGCGAGAGGCACACGCCAGCGTCGATATCGTTCCAGCACGCCTTCATGAGGCGAGCGAGGTTCACGGGATGGAACGATTCGATGAGCGCCGCGTCGCGGAGCTGAGCGAGCAGCTCGGGCTGCTGGCGAGCGAGTGACACGTCGATTTCGTCCCACGCCACGTCGCGCTCGACGGACCAGCTTCCACGATCCGCCGCGGCCGCGTGACGGGCGTACAGGGGTGCGTGTCGGGGCGCCGGTGCCTGGGGGGGTATCTTCGCGTTCATGTTCATGATGCCGAGCTCAGGGACGGAGTGAGAGCGGATTGGATGACGGGCCAGTCGGCCGCGTACGGACCATGGGCCACGAGGAAAGCGAGGAGCCAACGCTCCACGCCGAAGGCGACGCAACCGCTCGCCGCGGCGGTGCCGTCCACGAGGCGGATGTCGAAGGCGTCGCCGAAGAAGCGCTCGTGGTCGTTGAACGACGCGGCGGCGACTTGCCGACCGTCGCCGAGCGGGAGCATCAGCTCGTGCTTGAGGCACTTCACCTTCTGCAGGAGCTCCATGCCTCGCGCGGTCGGCGCGAAGAATGGGTCCGTCGCGATCACGATCTCGGCGTCGAGCCCGAGCGCGCCGGCCAGCTCGGTCGCAAGGGCCATCCCGCGTCGGCGAAACACGTCGACCTCCGAGGGCGAGCCGAGCACGACGAGCTCGCGCATCGTGAAGGCCCAGCCGCGCTCCAACGCCCGCAGCCGGTCGCCTTCGTGCCGCCAGCACGTCCCGTGCGCGGTCATGCGTGCACGCTCCATGGTCGAGCCCGCCAGCCGCGCGTAGGTGTGGTAGCAGAGTGCGGGGGATAGCGCGCATTCGGCCGGCTCGAGAGCCCGTGCAGCCGCGCTCGCCGGATCGTCCGAGCGCGCGACGGACTCGAGGGTCTCGGTGTCGTCGCTCAGGTGTCCGGCAGCGGTCAGCCACTGCGGAAACGATTCGAAGTAACGCGCGCGGGAGAGCGTACGGAGGTCGAGGCCCGGCGCGAGCCGCCATTCGGGGAAGCCCTCTGCGCGGGCGACCGCGGCGAGCAGCGCCTCGATCGCGTGGAGCAACTCGAGCGCGTCGCCTCGCAGGCTCACCAGCCCGGGTCGCGGCTCCCACAGCTCGCCGCGATCGCGCATCACCCCCACGACGTCGGTGCATGTCCACATCGGTCATCGCTCCCCGAAGATCTCGGCGATGCGCCGAGGCGTGGCGAAAAAGTCCATGCGAACCTGCTCGTCGGGGATCGGCCGGCCGGTGGCGCGCTCGGTCCACGCGATCAGGAGCAGGATCCGCACCGAGTCGATGAGCCCGTCGGAGAAGAGCTCGGTGTCTGGCCCGATCACGACACCGGGCGGGGCGAGCCGGCGGTTCAGCCAGCCGACGATGTTCTCTAGAAAGGGCGTGCGGGTCATGGCGCCTCTCAGGCGGCCCGGCGGGACGCGGCGGCCCACTGGCTGTCGACGAGGCACCGGATCATGCGCGGCCAGAAGTCCGCCGGCGCCGGGGCCGGGCGCTCCATGAGGGCGTCCATCACCGTCGTGTCGAAGCGCTTGGGCAGCGCGAGCTGGGGCACGAAGTGCGAGAGCGACCGGGTGATCGCCCGCAGGCGAGCGTCTCCAGTATCCTCGACGGTGCGCTCGAAGAGCTGATAGGTGGCGAGGTCCGTGAGCGCGGGCCGAGGGATCGCGCGCCGCTTCCACTCGGGCGACTCGCACCAGACCGCGTACGCCCGATCGAGCAGCTCGCCGAGGCCGAGCGCGGCGGCCCCGGCGCACGCGTGGAACGTCAGGCCTTCGACATCCGGCGCCGCCACGAGTCGAGTCACGCTGTCCGCGACGTAGTCCGCCGTCACCACGTCCACCGGGTTCGACGCCTCGCCCGGCATCATCGAGGCGAGGCCGTTGTGATAGAGCCGCAGCGCTCGGTGGACGGCGTTGAACTGGCTCACGTGACCGTCGGCGCCGTCGCTGACGATCGCGCTCGGCCGCACGACGACCCAGGGCACCGGCCCGTTGCGCACGAGGGCCTCGGCCTCGTACTTCGACTGCTCGTAACCGTTGACGAAGCCCGCTCCGGCGCCGTTGTCGCGCTCGGGCACGTGCCCGCGCAGGCGCCCGGCGACGAACGCGGTGCTCACCTGGACGAAGCGGCGCACGCCCGGCCACCCGGCCGCCAGCTCGAGCAGATGAGCGGTGCCGGCCGTGTTGACGCTGCGCGCCTCGTCGAGCGGGCGGGAGAAGACGGTGTCAGCCGCGGCGTGCACGATGGTGT
>Ga0299906_10003137_pt1 | contig 13634 bp, 11 predicted proteins | sample RVTome_14_FD_200259 | JGI IMG/M metagenome (GOLD analysis project Ga0299906, IMG submission 200259) | Soil microbial communities from uranium-contaminated site in the Upper Colorado River Basin, Wyoming, United States - RVT145D125 (version 2) ...
GAGGGTCGTCCCGTGCAGCATTGCCGCCGGCAGCTGGTAGCTCAGGCTCTTGCCGCCGCCGGTGGGCGCCACGAGCAGCAGGCGTCCCACCCGCAGCAACGTCTCGATCGACTCCCGCTGCCCGGTGCGGAAACGCTCGAACCCGAGCCGCGCGAGCCCCTCCCCGAGGTCGAGCTCGGGGCCCGCCGCGCGCGATCCGGGTGCAGGCGTCGCCACTTTCCCTCCCGTCGTACCTCCGGGCTCGGCCGGAGTCCCACCTCGAGGGGAGGCAGCGTAGCACGCAGCCCCGAAGCGTCGGGTCCGAGACGGGGCAGCTCCGTTGAACGCGGCGGGAGTCCGCCGTAACATCCGGAGATGCCCAACCCATCCGATCCCATCGGCAAGGTCCTCGCGGACAAGTACCGAATCGACGGCTTCCTCACCCAGGGGGGGATGGGCGCCGTCTACCGCGGCACCCATCTCATGCTCGGGCGCCCGGTAGCGATCAAGCTGATCAAGCCCGAGCTGGTCACCTCCGAGGCCGTGGTGGAGCGCTTCCTCCGGGAGGCGCGCGCGGCGAGCCAGCTGTCCCACCCCAACATCGTCACGGTCCACGACCTGGGCCGGACCGAGGACGGCACGCTGTACATCGCCATGGAGCTGGTCGAGGGGCAGAGCCTCAAGGAGCTGGTCCAGAAGACCGGGCCGCTGGCCCAGGACCGGGCGATCGCCCTGGCCAAGGGGATCTGCGCGGCGCTCGCCCTCGCACACGGCCGGGGCATCGTCCACCGCGACCTCAAGCCCCAGAACGTGATGGTCTGCCCGACCGCGGACGGCGGAGAGATCCCGAAGCTCCTGGACTTCGGGATCGCCAAGACCTTCGAGAGCGACGAGCCGGCGCTCACCGCCACCGGGATGGTGCTGGGCACCCCGCAGTACATGTCCCCGGAGCAGGCTCAGGGCCAGACCGTGGACGCGCGCTCCGACCTGTACGCCCTCGGGATCATGCTCTACGAGATGCTGGGCGGCCACGTGCCGTTCCGGGACACGTCGATCCCGGCGCTCCTCGTCAAGCACATGAAGGAGCCGCCGCCGCCGCTGTCGCAGATCCGGGCCGGACTCCCCCCGGGCCTGGAGACGATCGTGCTGCGATGCCTGGAGAAGGAGCCCGCAGCCCGCTTCCCGAGTGCCGCCGAGCTGTCCAAGGCCCTCGACGCCGGGACCACGTCCGCCCCCGCCGCCATCTCGCCGCCCCCGCCGCCCCCGTCCGAGGAGACGAGGTTGGCGGCGCCGACCGCGGCCCGACCCGCGACCCGGGAAGCGCCGGGAATGACGCGACCCACGGGCCCGGCTCAGCCGGTGTCTCCGCCCCCGCTCCCGACCCGGAGCAGCAGCCGGGGTCCGCTCGTCGCAGTGGCTCTGGCGGTCGTGCTCCTGCTCGCGGCCGCGGGTGGCGCCGCCTTCTGGCTGCTGCGCGGGATGGGATCGTCGGGCTCGCTCGCCGACCAGGCTCTCGAGAGCCCGAGCCCGGGCGAGGATCCGGCGAGCGTACCCGCCACCGGAGCCGACACCGAAGAGCCCCTCGTCGCGGACGCATCCTCCGCTGTCGAGGAGAGCGGTATCGCGGCGGCGCCCGCGACAACGTTGCCGGCCGCGGCGACGTCGCCGCGGCCCACCACCCAGGCGCCGGTGAGCGAGGCGCCGACCCCGCGACCCGCGGCGCCGGCCCCACCGACGCCGAGACCGCTCCCCGCCTCTCCTCCGGTGGCGATCAGCTGCGACGGCGTCCGGGACGCGTGCGCAGCCCTCGTCAGCGCGCTCCACGACTCCTTCGGGAAGGCGGGCCTTCCGGTGGCGCGCCCCGGCGGTGACGAGATCCGTCTCGACATCCAGGCGGAGGAGATCGAGGCCCGGAGCGAGCAGCAGTTCGGGACCACCTTCGTGATCCGGACCTACTCCATCGTGGCCATGGCCGAGGCCACCCGCTCCGGGGACCTGGTCCCGATGCCCGGGCCCGAGACCTTCAGCTTCGACGCCCGGCTGGGCCGGGAGAAGCTCAACGAGCGCTCCCGGGTCGTCGCCGCGGGGATCACGGACAGGATCAAGGAGTACTGGTCGCGCCAGCGCTGAGCAGCTCCAGCAGCGGCGCCACCGAGACCCCCCAGTTCACCCCCGAGGAGACGCGCCCCTCGCCGCCCGCGGTGACGAAGTCGCCGCCCACCACGAGACCGATCACCGTCGCGTCCCGGGTGAAGATCGGGCTCCCGCTCATTCCCGGCGCGATCCGCAGCCCCACCTCGAGGAGCCGGCCCTCGCGGACGTCACCCAGCACGTCCTCGCTGAGGCGGGCCCGGGGCCGGCGCGGGTCGGTGGCGGGAGCGGGGAAGCCGAAGGCGGCGACGCGAATCCCGCGCCTGAGGCCCGCCAGATCCTCCCTCCGCGCCAGGCGCAGCGGCGAGACGGCGCCCCGGGCCTCGACGCCGAGGACCGCGACGTCGTAGCGGAGTCCACCCGGCTCGTAGCGGGGGTGGACCCGCACGGACCGTACGGGCCAGCCCTCCCCGGTGGCGTCCGTGGGGATGGCGAGTCCCCGGGCACCGGCCGCCACCCGCCGCTCCAGCTCCCGGGCCACGTGTGCGTTCGTCGCCAGCTCCCCGCTCTCCCCGACTGCGAACGCCGTCCCCAGCGGTACCCGCTCCCCGTCGCGCTCGGCGGCGACCAGGAACAGCGACCCCGACACCCGCTCCGCCGCCGACTCGAAGTCCGCGGGAGGGCGGAGGGAGAGCCAGAGGGCCAGCCCCGACACGACCGTCAGGAGCGCCGCGGCGGCCGCCCACCTCCCGGAAGCGCTCGGGAGCCGGCACTCGAGGAGAGCCGGGCCGCCGAGCCCGATCCGGTCGCCACTGCTGAGTCGGGCTTCGCTCACACGGGCGCCGTTCACGAAGGTGCCGTTCGACGAGCCCAGGTCGCGGATTCGCCAGACCCGGCCCTCCCGGACCAGCTCGGCGTGGTGGCCCGAGGAGGGGGGCGCCTCGGCGTCGTCGGGGAGCACGACGTCGTTGTCCCGACTGCGGCCGACCCGGATCCGCTCCCCCGCGAAGGAGAGCTGCTGACCCTGGCGCGGACCGGCCAGGAAGCGCAGGTGGATCGCGCTCATGGCTCGAGCTGGAAGGCCGGAGCGCGGCCGGGCCGCGCTCCGGCGGGAGCTGCTACTTCTTCCGTACCACGTCCTTGGCGGCGGCCTTGCCGGTGAAGGTCATGATCGAGAAGCGCTCGTCCACCTCCACGATCTGACCCGAGCCGGTCTCCGTCTCGTCCACCCCGAGCACCTGCCCGGTGTCCGGGTCGACCAGCGCCTCTCCCACCGAGAAGACGCCGTAGCTGTCCCCCACGGAGATGCCCGACATCGAGCCCATGTTGATCCAGGCCCGGTTCCCCTCGACCTTGATGATCTTCCCTTCGCCTCCACCCTCCACGCCCGCGCCGGAGAGCCGCTCCCAGTACCGGCCCTTCTCGAACTCCTCCACCACCTTCTCGGCGGCCTTCTCGATCGCCTCGCTGGCGATCCCCCACTCGGCCTCCTGTGAGAGGTTGACGCTCTTGATCTTGATCCCGCCCTTCTTGACGTTCGCCTCGCCGGAGACCGTGGCGATCCGTTCCGCGGTCGTGGTGTCGATCAGGCGGATGTTGATCTCCGCCTCGGCCTTCGTCTGGGCCGCTCCGAAGCCCCCGATCCCGCCCTTGGTGGTGTTGATCGAGAACTTGTCGATGGCCCCGGTCAGGATGTAGCGAATGCCCAGCACCTGCCCGACCTTGGCGGCCGTCTGCTGGTCCAGGGCGCCCGTCGTCCCGAGGCCCTGCTCCTTCATGACGAGGTCGAGCTTGTCGCGCTCGACGACGCTGAAGTGCTTCGACAGCGTGCTGCTCTGGCCGAAAGCCGTGTCGATCTGGTTCCGGGCCGCCGGGCCGAGCTGGTCGGAGAACCACCAGTGATGCTCGGAGTTGTTCTCGAAGTCCCATATGGCGATGCGCACCTTCGCCTGAGCAGCGGCTCCGGCGGGCCAGGCCAGGGCGGCGACTCCGGCCAGCGCGATGGTCGACAAACGCGATCTCATGCCCCTCCTCCTCGAGTACAGGGTGGCTGCGGCGACGTGCCCCACGCCGCTACAGGATACCGGAAGACCTTACACGCTTCGAACCGCCGGGGACAGGACGCAGATCACCGCCTCAGATCCTCAAGCACACCTTCCCCACGTGCTTCCCCGCGGCCAGGTACCGGAACGCCTCCGGAGCCTCCTCGAACCCGAAGACCCGGTCCACGACCGGGCGCAGCCCGGAGGCGCCGATGGCCCGGTTCATCTCCTCGAAGCTCTCCCGGGAGCCCACCAGGACCCCCTGGACCCGCACCTGCTTCATCAGCACCGGGCGCAGGTCCAGCTCCCCGCTGTGGCCGCCCAGGACGCCGATCAGGCAGATCCGCCCGCCCACGCGCACGGCCCGCAGCGAGCGGCCCAGGGTCCCCGCCCCCCCGACCTCGATCACGAGGTCGGCCCCCCGCCCGGCCGTCAGCTCGAAGACCCGGGCGTCCCAATCGGGCTCGGAGACGGAGTTCAGGGCGTGCCGCGCGCCCAGCTCCCGGACCCGGGCCAGCTTCTCGTCCGAGCTGGACGTCACGATCACCTCGGCCCCGACCAGCGCGGCAAACTGGAGCGCGAACAGGGCGACGCCGCCCGTCCCCAGGACCAGCACCGTGTCCCCCGGGCGCGCGCCGCCTTGCGCCACGACGGCGCTCCAGGCGGTCAGGCCGGCGCAGGGGAGCGTGGCGGCCTGCTCGTCGCTGAGGTGGGGCGGAACCGGAACGACCCCCGCCTCGGGCAGCACGACCCACTCGGCCAGGACGCCGTCCAGGGGGCCCCCGAGGGCGGCCCGCACCTTCCGGCGCGTCGGGGGACCGCCGAGCCAGCGCTGGTTCAGGAGCGTGGCCACGCGGTCCCCCGCCTGGAGGCTGCCCACGCCCGGGCCCACGGCGTCCACCTCCCCGGCGGCGTCCGACAGCGGGACGAGCGGCAGCCTCTGCTTCGGATCGTAGCGTCCCTGGAGCATCAGCAGGTCCCGGTAGTTCAGCGAGACCGCCTTCACCCGCAGCCGCACCTCGCCGGGCCCCGGGGTGGGCTCGGGACGTTCCGCGCGCCTCAACCCCTGGAGACCGAAGCTCGCGATCTCGTACACCTTCAACGGCGCGTCCCCTTCCGCTGCCTCTTATAGCACCCGGACCGCGGCCTCACGCCGAGGTGAGCCGCGGCGCGTCCAGGACCGCCGCCAGGTCCGACGCGAACGCCTCGGCTTCCCCGGGAGCGAGCGTCGAGATCGTCACACGGATCGCGGGCCCCGAGCGCAGGCGGTAGCGCTCCCCCTCCCGCACCGCCCAGCCGCGCTCCGCCAGGGCCGCCACCACGGGGACCTCGGCGGGCACCGGAACCCAGACGTTGAACCCCGAGCGCCCGTGGGCCCCGATCCCGCGGCGCTTCAGGGCTTCCAGCAGGCCGCCACGGCGGATCCGGTACGTCTCGGCCGCCGCGCGGAGCTGCCGCTGGACCCCCCGGTCGGACCACAGCGCCGCCACGGCCCGCTGCAGCACGTGGCTGACCCATCCGGTCCCCACGAGCTGCCGGCCCTGGACCCGGGCCACCGTCCCCTCGCTGCCCGCCAGCACCGCCACGCGGAGGTCGGGACCCAGGCTCTTGGACACGGAGCGCACCACCGCCCAGCGTTCCCGGCGGGGATCGGCCAGCAGCACCGCCGGGGCCCCGGAGACGGGGCCGGCGTGGTCGTCCTCGACGAGGAGCAGGTCGCCGTGCCGGTCGAGCACGGCGCGGAGCGCGCGTCCCCGCTCGGGAGTCAGGGCGCTGCCGGTGGGGCTCTGGGCTCTCGGCGTCACGATGGCGGCCCGGGCGCCCGCGCGGATCGCCGCCGCGAGAGCGGCCGGCAGCGGGCCGGCGTCGTCCAGGGCCACAGGCTCCACGACCAGGCCCAGGGCGTTCAGCAGGTCGAGGAGGCCCGCGTGGGCGGGGTCCTCCACAGCCACCACGTCACCCGGTCTGAGGTGGGCCTGCAGGACCCGCTCCACCCCGTCGAGGGCGCCACCCACCACAGCAATCGCGCCCGCGGGGACGCCGTCGCGGTCGAAGTCGCGGCGCGCCAGCTCCACGAGCCGGGGCAGGTCCTGGCTCTCGCCGTACACCCGCACGCCGGGAACGGGCGCGCTCAGGACGCTCGTGAGCGAAGGGAGCAGCTCCTTGTCGGGGTTCCCGTCGGCGAGGTTGCGCAGGTGAGCCGGGAGCGGAGCGTCGGGGACACCCGGTAGCGGCGGCCGCGGGTTCACCCGCGTCCCCCGCCGACCGCGGCCGCTCACGAGCCCTCGCCCCTGGAGCGCCTGGTACGCCGCGGCCACGGTCCCCGGGCTCACTCCCAGCTGGCCCGCCAGCGCGCGCACGGGTGGCAGCGGCGAGCCGGGGGCGAGACCGCCCTCACGGATTCCGTCCTCGACGCTGGAAGCGATCTCGTTTGCAGTCCGGCCCTGGATCGGATATTGTAATGTTACGCTCACTAGTTCGTATCATTACATAAAGGAACCCGCATGTCGAGTCTCCAGAGCCCAAGGGTCACCGTGCGCCGCCTGCCGGAGCGCGGGCACTACGACCGCGCTAGCCTCGACGCGGTCCTCGACGCCGGCTTCGTCTGTCACCTCGGCCTCGCCGTGGAGGGTCAGCCCTACGTGATCCCGACCATCTACGGCCGCTCCGGAGACGACCTCCTGGTCCACGGCTCGGCGGCGAGCCGCACGCTCCGACTGCTCGGAAAGGGCGTCCCGGCCTGCCTCAGCGTGACGCACCTGGACGGCGTCGTCATGGCCCGCTCGACCTTCCACTCCTCCCTGAACTACCGCTCCGCGGTGCTGCTCGGGACGGCACACCCGCTCGAGGAGCGCGCCGCGAAGCGGGAGGCGCTCCGGGCGATCACCGAGCACTTCCTGAAGGGCCGTTGGGACGAGTCGCGGCAGCCGACCGACCGGGAGGTCGACGCCACCAGCGTGCTGCGCCTGCCCATCACCGAGGCCTCGGCCAAGATCCGGGTGGGCCCCCCCTCGGACGACGAGGAGGACTACGCGCTCCCGATCTGGGCGGGTGTGATCCCGCTGCGGCTCGTCGCGGACAGCCCGGTCCCCGATCCCAGGCTGGACCCCGGGCTCCGCCTCCCGCCCAGCGCGCAGAGCTTCCTCGAGAGGCACCGCTGAACGCCGGCAGGTCTCTCCCCCGGACCAGCCCGACGACAGTCCGGTGTCCCGCTCCTGAGAAACCCCCTCGAGGAGCACCCGAAGCCGGCCCGGAAGGGCCGGTAAGCGGGCGGGGCGGGAGGACTCCGCGGAGGACCGCAGCCCCGCCTGTGCCGAGCGAGGACCGCACGGGGAGCGCCGCCCGGTCCGCCAGCCGACAGCCACCGTCGGCAGCGAGCGCACCTCCAGCCTCGCGGGTTTCTCACCCGCCCGGTCCCGACGACAGTCGGGTGGGCCGCTGCTACACTCCGAGCCGGACCGCCTCATGGAAGAAACGGCTGCACCCGGCCTCGACGCGCGGCCGCTCGGTCGCCACATGCTGTGCGACCTCAGCGGATGCGAGCGTTTGCCCGAGAACCCCGAGATCCTGCTCCCGGAGATGGAGCGGGCGGCTCGCATGATGGGGGCAACGGTGGTCGAGTCCGTCTTCCATCGCTTCGACCCGTGGGGGCTATCGGGGGTCGTGATCCTGGCCGAATCCCACCTCGCGGTGCACACCTGGCCGGAGCACGCCTCGGCCTGCGTCGACCTGTTCACCTGCAACGTCGAGATGGACCCCACCCCGGGGTTCGAGCACCTGCGACGGGTGTTCGCCGCCGAGAGGTGGGACGTCACGGAGATCCGCCGAGGCCGCGCCCGGATCGGCTCTCCCCTGGAGGAGACATGCTGACCTCGCTGGCCGTTCCGCCGCGCTCCGTCCCCGCCGCCTGCGTCCTCGCGGCTCTCGCCGCCGTGCCCGCCTTCGCCCAGGCGCCGGAGAGCCTGGACGCGCCGGCCTACCGCGTCGTCCGGCCCACCCTCGCAACGGCGGGCCAGCCCAGCCCCGAGGCGATCGGTAAGCTCGCGGACGTCGGGTTCAAGACCGTGGTCAACCTGCGGATGGAATCCGAGGAAGGCGTTCCCGAGGAGGGACAGGCCGTCCGGGAGCTGGGCCTCGGCTACGTCCACGTCCCCATCTCGCCCGCCACCTTCTCCCTGGAGGACGTCGAGGCCGTCGCGAGCGTCCTCGACGACGCGGGACAGGCCCCGGTCCTGCTCCACTGCGCGTCGGCGAACCGGGTCGGCGGGGTCTGGGCGGTGATGCAGGTTCAGCGGGGCGTGGCTCGGGAGACCGCGATCCAGGAGGGTCGGGAGATCGGGCTGCGCGACGGAGTGATGCTCGAGGCGGTGGAGCGCCTCCTGGACGGCCTGGAGAGCCCTCAGCCCCCCGGTGAGTAGCGCACCGGGTCCTCGACCCCGGCCTCGGCAAAGCCCCTGATCCGGAGCCGGCAGGCGTCGCAGCGGCTGCAGGCGAGCCCTTTCGGCGAGGGTGCGTAGCAGCTGCTCGTGAGCGAGTAGTCGACGCCCAGCTCCAGGCCGCGGCGGATGATCTGGGCCTTCGAGTGCCGGAGCAGCGGGGCGTGGATCCGGACGGGTCGCCCCTCGGCCCCCGAGCGTGTCCCGAGGTTGGCCGTCCGCTCGAAGGCCTGCACGAAGTCCGGCCGGCAGTCCGGGTAGCCGCTGTAGTCCACGGCGTTGACCCCGATGAAGATGTCCCGGGATCCGAGCACCTCGGCCCAGGCCAGGGCCAGCGCCAGGAACACGGTGTTGCGGGCGGGGACGTAGGTGAGCGGGACCCCCTCCCCGATCTCTTCGTCCTCGCGCCCGAGGGGAACCGGGATGTCGTCGTCGGTCAGGGCCGAGCCTCCGAGGCGATCCAGGGGAACGCTCAGCTCCCGGTAGGGGACCCCGGCGCGCTGGGCGACCCGGCGCGCCGCCCGCAGCTCCACCCGGTGACGCTGGCCGTAGCGGAAGCCCAGGGCGTGGGCGGCGAAGCCCTCGGCGGCGGCGATCGCGAGGGTGGTGGTGGAATCGAGCCCCCCGCTGAGCAGGACCACGGCTCGCTGCCGCGCCACCTCGGAGACCTCCCTCCCCCGGGTGATCCCGGGCTCAGATCGACGAGCGGTGAGGCAGGGCCTCGCCCAGCTCTTCGGAGGCGTGGAGCTGCCGCTCCTGCTCCGTGATGTCCCGGGTCACGTAGGTGTAGATCGCGGGCACCACGAACAGGGTGAGCGTCGTCCCCACCAGCAGCCCGCCGATGATCGCGATACCCATCGGGACGCGGCTCTCGGAGCCGGCGCCGAGCGCCAGGGCGATCGGGAGGATGCCGAGCACGGTGGAGAGCGTCGTCATCAGGACCGGCCGCAGCCGCGCCGCGGCGCCCTCGATGGTCGCTTCCAGCACGGGCAGGCCCGCCTCCTTGCGCTGGTTCGCGAACTCGACGAGCAGGATCCCGTTCTTCGTCACCAGCCCGATCAGCATGATCATGCCGATCTGGCTGAACACGTTGAGGGTCTGGTGGAAGTACCAGAGCGAGAACAGCGCCCCCGCCAGGGCCAGGGGCACCGAGAGCATGATCGTGAAGGGATCCCGGAAGCTCTCGAACTGCGCCGCCAGGGTCAGGTAGACGAGGGCCAGCGCCAGCAGGAAGACGAAGAGCAGGCTCCGGGCGCTCTCCGCGTAGTCCCGGGCCTGGCCGCTGAGGGCCGTGGAGAAGGTGTCGTCCAGCACCCGGGCCGCGATCCCCTGCATCGCTGCGATCCCGTCCGCGATGGTCCGCCCTGGCGCGAGGTCGGCCGAGACCGTAGCGGAGAGGTAGCGGTCGTAGCGGTAGAGCTGGGGCGGCCGGCTTTCCTCGCTCACGCTGACCAGCTTGTCGATCTGGACGGGGAGCCCGTCCCGGGTGGTGACGTAGAGGTTCCTCAGGTCCAGGGTCTCGTCGCGGTTCGTGCGCTCCACCTGCCCGATCACCTCGTACTGCTTGCCGTTCATGACGAAGAAGCCGAGCCGCTGCTCCGAGAGGGCCAGCTGTATCGTCTGGGCGATGTCCAGGGTCGAGACACCCAGGTCCTGGGCCCGGGGCCGGTCGATGGTCACGTTCAGCTCGGGCTTGTCGAACACGAGGTCCACGTCGACCACCGAGAAGGTCGGCTCCTCCTCGGCGGCGGCCACGAAGCGGGGCAGCGCCTCCTCGAGCCTGTCCATGTTCGGGGCCTGGAGCACGAACTCGACTGGCAGTCCGCGGCGCCGTCCCACGGCGATCGTGGGCTCCTCGCTCACGAAGGCCCGGGCGCCCCCCAGCTCCCCCATCCGGCCCCGCAGCGCGTTGGCGATCTCCGTCTGGGAGCGCTCACGCTCCTCTGGCTCGAAGAGGTAGAGCCGGGCGAAGGCCGAGTTGACGGCGCTCGACGCGCCGAAACCGGGTGAGGTCACCGTCACGAGCATGCGGATCTCCTCACCCGCCTCGTCCCCCAGCAGCGCGATCATGTCGTCGACGAACCCGTCCATGAAGTCGAAGGTGGCCCCTTCGGCCCCCCGGGCCGTGATCCGCACCGCGCTCCGATCCTCGAGGGGCGCGAGCTCGCCGGGAAGCGTCGAGAACAGGACGGCGATCAGCCCGAGGCAGACCGCCACGATCGGGAAAGCGAGGTAGCGCCGGCGCAGCATCGACTCGAGGACGCGCCGGTAGCCCGCCGCCAGGCCCCTGAAGAAGGGCTCGGTGCGGTCGTAGAAGCGGGAGTGGCCGGTGCGCCCCTGGAGGAGGCGGGTGCTCAGCATCGGGGTGAGGGTCAGGGCGACGAAGGAGGAGATGATCACGGCTCCGGCCAGGGTGACCCCGAACTCGACGAAGAGCTTGCCGGTCAGGCCGCCGAGGAACAGGATCGGCATCAGCACCGCCACCAGCGCGACGGTGGTGGCGATCACGGCGAAGAAGATCTCCCGGGTCCCCTCCATCCCCGCGCTGATGGGCGGGTGGCCCGCCTCGATCTTGGAGTAGATGTTCTCCAGGACGATGATGGCGTCGTCCACGACGAGACCGATGGCCAGAACGATTCCCAGCAGCGTCAGGACGTTCAGCGAGAACCCGGCCAGGTACATCACGAAGAACGAGCCGATCAGGGCCACCGGGATCACCACGATCGGGATGAAGGTCGTGCGCCACTCCCTGAGGAACAGGAAGATCACCAGGATCACCAGGGCGAAGGCCACGGCGATCGTCTGCGCCACCTCGGTGACCGACTTGCGGATGTAGTGGGAAGCGTCGAATCCGAAGTTGAGCTGGATGTCCTCGGGGAGGTCCCTGCGGATCTGCTCGACCCGCTGGTAGTACTCGTCGGCGATGGAGACGTAGTTCGCCCCGGGCAGCGGCCGGAGGACCACCGCCACCATGGGGATCCCCCCGGCCTTGAGGATCGTGCGGTCGTTCAGGGGACCGAGCTCCGCCCGGCCCACGTCGCGGAAGCGAACGATCCGGCCGCCTTCCTCCTTGACGATCAGGTCCTCGAAGTCTTCGGGGGTCACCAGGCGCCCCATGGTCCGGACGGTGAGCTCGACCTCGGCACCCTCGATCCGCCCCGAGGGCAGCTCCACGTTCTCGTCCTGGAGGGCATCGCGGACGTCCATGGGGGAGAGCCGGTAGGCGGCCAGGCGCTGGGGATCGAGCCAGAGCCGCATGGCGTAGGTGCGGTCGCCCCAGATCATCACGTCGCTGACCCCCGGGATCGTCTGGAGCCGCTCCGCGAAGACCTCGTCGGCGATGCGGGTGAGGTCCAGGAGGTCCCGGCGGTCGCTGTAGATCGTGAGCATCACGATCGGGAACGCGTCGGCGTCGGACTTCGCCACCTGGGGCGGGTCGACGTCGGGGGGGAGCTGCGAGAGGGCCCGGTACACCCGGTCGCGGACGTCGTTCGCCGCCTGCTCGAGGTCGGAGCTGAGGTCGAACTCCACCGTGATCGTGCTGCGGCCTTCCCGGCTGACCGAGGTGAGCGAGCTGATCCCGGCGATTCCGTTGATGGAGTCCTCGAGGGGCTCGGTGATCTGCGACTCGATGACGTCCGCGTTGGCGCCCCGGTAGCTCGTCTGGACCGTGATCACCGGGGCGTCGACCGAGGGGAACTCCCTCACCCCGAGCTGGCTGAAGCCGATCAGGCCGAACAGCACGACCGTGGTCGACATGACCGTGGCCAGCACCGGGCGCCGGATGCTGAGGGCGTAGAGGCTCACGGGCCTTCTTCCGCCCGCCGCACCTCGAGCCCCGGGCGCAGCTTCTCGATCCCGGAGACGATCACCTCCTCGTCGGCGTCGAGCCCCCGCACCACCTCGACCTCGTCACCGGTGCGCATGCCCGTCTCGACGGCCCGCGCCTCGGCGCGGCCGTCCTCGAAGACGAAGACCTTCTTCCCGCCGAGCTCCGGGACCACGGCCCGGCTCGGCACGGCGAGCGCCCCCTCGATGCGCCGCACCACGACCTCGACGTCGGCGAAGGATCCCGGAACGAGCTGCCGGTCGGGGTTCGGGCTCGTCGCCCGCACGATCAGCGAGCGCGTCTGCAGGTCGACCCTGGGCTCGATGGCGTGGATCGTCCCCACGTGGGCCTCCTCCGAGCCCCGGGTCCGGAACGAGATCTGGGCGCCCACGTCGAGCTGCCCCACGTACTTCTCCGGTATCGAGAAGTCGACTTTCACCGGCTCCACGTCCTGGAGCGTCGCGATCCGCGTCTGGGGGGTCAGGTAGCTCCCGGGGCTCACGTCCCGGAGCCCGATGATCCCACCGAAGGGGGCGCGGATCTCGGCCTTGAGCAGGCGTGCCTCGGCCAGGGCCAGCTCGGCCCGCAGCACGTTCAACTCGTTGAGGGCGAAGTCGTACTCCTCCTGGCTGACGAGGCCCTCGTCCAGCAGCCGCGTCTGGCGCGCCTCGCTCCGCTCGGCGAGGGTGGAGCGATGAACCGCCCGGTCCCGCTCGGCCGTCAGCTGGGTGTCGTCGATCTTGACCAGGAGCGCGCCCTCGGCCACGAGGTGCCCCTCCCGGAAGTGGACCCCGGCCACCTTCCCGGCGATCTCGCTGACGATCTCGATCTCCTCGTTGGCCCGCACGGTTCCCGTGGTGGCCAGCCGCTCGACCAGGGTCCGCGGCGCGAGAGTCAGCGTCTCGACCCGGGGCGGCGGCGGGGCCGGCGCGGGGCCGGTGGCCCCCTCGGTCGACAGCAGCCGCGGGACGAGCGCCCCGAGAGCGAGCGCGACGACGATCCCGGCCAGCGCGACCCTTCGTGGTCTTTTCACAGCGGCCTAGAGTACTCCGGGAAGCCCGAGCCCGGGGTAAACGCGATGCAAACTGGCGTTAAACGGCGCTACTTCCGGCACCGGTAGACGAAGGCCGGGGGCAGGTTCCGCCACACGATCGGGCTCCGCTCCACCTCGGCGAAGGTCCCGGTCAGCAAACGCCGGAAGCGTTGGCCGGCGGGCAACCGGGCGGCGTGGGAGTAGGCGAAGGTGGCGAACCGCCC
>Ga0299906_10003138_pt1 | contig 13625 bp, 31 predicted proteins | sample RVTome_14_FD_200259 | JGI IMG/M metagenome (GOLD analysis project Ga0299906, IMG submission 200259) | Soil microbial communities from uranium-contaminated site in the Upper Colorado River Basin, Wyoming, United States - RVT145D125 (version 2) ...
GCGGATGGAATGCACTCCAATACCAATGAGGTAATTTATCAATTACTTTCCGGTAATCTTCGATTGTCATTTGCTTTTCTTTTTTAGGTGGAAATGACTTATCTACATTTGCAGAAATAACCCACGCTGGATCGTCGGGCTTACCGCATATGTTGCAGCACATGGCCGAGGTCTGTCCTGTCTTAATTTCTTGTGGGCATTGGCAGTTATAATTCATAGCTTGATTATTTTGTAGCCCAACTTTTTTAGATCGTCCTCTACCTCTTTGGCAGACGGATAATAACTTTTGAACGTGAATATATGAGTAACAATAGCGTAATCTTCGTTAGTCATTTCTTGTCTTATTAATTCATGTCTTGCCCCGTCCAAAGTAAACCCTCTAACCTTAACAAGATAGTAAATTTTCTTCACATCATCTATATCCGAAAGGGTATATTTACGGTTCTTGCGCCCTGCCTTGTGGTACCTCCCCGGCTTGATATAATCCGGGAATTCCTGCTCCCAAAACCTGAGCAATGAAGTAGCTACGCCTAACTGCTCCGCTACCTCCCCTATGGTGAAGTACTTCTTTTCTATTTGCTTTTCCTGGTATGGCATTATGTTTTCAGATAATCAAGTAATTTTTTTTCATCTTCCGGCCTAAATAAAAACTCGTCCCATGCTCCAAAGTTGCTTGTATATCCAAATGCATACTTCAAGCCATACCACAAGCGTTTAAAAAAGTTTCTATGCGTAGTTAAATGTATGGTTACATACAATTGTTTATCATCTTCATCTAACCAAAAGGTAGCTTGGTGCTTGAAAGAATAACAATCACAAATGAATATTATTATTGGGTCGGTTTCTGGTTTTATCTTTTTCATCATAATTATTTTTAGTTTTTCAACCAAATTACACTCGACACCCTCCATGCCGTACTTATACTTATACGCTGACCGTAGTAGTCTCTCCAAACTATCCTTAAAAAAAGACTAAGACAATGAATTACTCTCATAATTATTTTTGTTTAGTTTTTCTTCCTCCTTGATTTTTTCAAGCAGATATTTTCTTTGCTGTTCGGCAATCTTGACATATTCAATAGCTGCTAATTTTTGCTTTTCAGATTCGTTAACTTTCTTCTCCGCAATTTCCTTGTTGATTTTCTCCCCCTCCTTGATTGATTGCTCGTAATCTTCTCGGGTCTTCCATCGGTTGTCTTGCTCATGCTTCCAGTTATTATATCTCTTTTCCCGTTCAGCTGCTTTGTCCTCAAGAATCTTTTCCATCCATTCGGAAAATACCCCCAAGTTAAATCTTGTTTTGAAAGTGTTTCCAAAATCTCCCTGCCTGGCGCGGCGGAAACAAATAGCAATATCTTCAATCGTGTCATGATAATATTTGGAAATTAAATCAATCGCCCACAAACTTTTCTGATTTGCACTTGCCTCAATCATCGAAGAAGAAAGAAAGTCCTCTAGCTCTCTTGCAATTAATTGCAAACATTCGGCTCTATCCCGCTGCCGGATTACCACCGCATCCAGGGAATCCTTAACCGTTAAGGTAGTCGGCAATACGCTGGGCTGCTTTTGCGTCGTCGTTAGTTTGTTTTCCATTCTTATCTAATTTGAATAACCCCTTCCATCCATTCGCTATCGAGCGTTCAATGATCCGGATCGCTGTTTGCTCATCTCCGGCAATTAACGATAATTCTTTGAGCGCCCGCTGTTCTGTCTTTTCTGATTTGAACCGGAATCTATGTTCAGATTTTTTGTACAGTTTCCATTCCTTCCAAATCGCTGAAAATTTTTCGGAATTGAACGGGTAAATAATTTCAGTTTCAGTTTCAGCTTTAGTTTTAGTTTCAGTTATAGCTTCAGTTTCCATATGCTTAGCATATGCTTCACCTGTTTTTTTCTTCTTTTTATTGGCTTTTTTGCCACCTAAGGCATTATTTCGGCGTGAATCAGAAAATTTTTTACGGCGGTCAACCTCATCAGATAGCCGCTGCTTCCAAAAATATGTACCATCAGTGCTGAACTTTTGTACAACATTTTCAAATACACTAGTTGAGCATATGCTTAACACTTGCTTAGCTTGTAATTTGGTAAATTTTCCATTGTTGAATTGAAAAATAAGCAACTCCAGGTATGCACCCTTTTCTTCGTAGCTCATGCCCATTGTGCCACTTAGCCAATCGCCAGGATAAAATAAAAATGCCGGGTCTTTAGCCATTGATTCTTTCTTGATATTTGGAAATAAAATCAGATGGGCTTGGAACATTATTCCTCATCTGATTAACCAAATGAAATATTTTTTTGTAAGTTTTTTCCCCGAAATGATCCTTTGATTCAACTAAAAAATCAAATAAGGCAGTCTCATACCCTAATTTATAGGTCTCTATATGTCTTTTTATTTGATTCATAACTCTTCAAAATAAGAAACCCCGGCCAGAGAATTGCACAAAACTCTAGCACGGGGAATCAATGCCTTTCGGCGGTAAACAGTCTTAATCGTGCAATTTTTCATATTTGCAAGTACATCACTTTTTTTCATAACTCCAAACTATTTGTTAGGTTTTTCCCCCAATACACCGCATACCTTGACCCGGTCATTGACCCGGTCAATGACCGGCTCTTGGACTGGGTCATTACAGTATCTATTGCATACCCTTGTTTTCGAAGGTCGTAGATGCGGCGCATGACTGCCATTATGCCGTACTTATTCCATGCCGTTACCCCATCAATCTTGCCGTACTTGATCAGATGCTTAAGAACTTTTCGATTCTGTGATTCTCGTTTCATAGTTTCATGTATTTACTACCCAAAATGGATATTGATTTGTGTATATAGTCTTATTGCCACAATTAGGAACGTATTCCCCACTCTCTTTCTTCATCCAGTCCATTAGAGGTACAAAATGTGTCTTTGTCTCATAACCGAAGCATCCATACTTAAAAAGTATTTGCTTTCTAAAATCTTCATCGTCAGTTATATCTCCCATTGGTGTTACATAAGGAAATGCAACGGTATCGCCAATACACACTTCAATTCCGTATTTGTCAAAAATATAGCTTTTCATCGTTTCAAAATTATAAACTCATCGCTACATTCGTACATTATCAGAGAGTAATGTTTACAACATCCGGACTTTTTGTTTCGTGGAGCATAACCATCACAAAGTTTTCCGCATGTACCCTCTGACTTATCCCCAACGGCACCAAAAAAATGACACCAAAACCACCCGGGAACATAGGAACGCACCGCCTTATAAAGTTTCATTTCTTCCCACTCTCCATCAAGTTCCAAAAGCTCCTTAAAATAACTCAACGGGTAACAAAACTCATCGTATCTACTTGCAAAATAATATTGGTCATTTTTTTTCATCACCAGTCCCAACAATTACAATCATTCTTATACTGAAAATTACCACTACCATCGCAAATTTTACAATCCGGACTGGGCAAATACTTCCTTCCCATCATGGAACTCCTCGATAGCTAATTTGCACGCCTCAATAGTGTCCTCCTCGAATATCCGGTGATCTTCGTTGCCATCGTAATCCTTGTGAACGGCCCTAAATTTCCTCCATGGATTATCACTAGTTTCAATCCAGTAGCCTTTGTAAAATTCTTGGTAAAATGATTTCATTTGTGTTCGCTGTCAAAGTGTACTTGTTGCTCTTCGGAAAATTCCCCAGGCTCCGGCAAGTCAATTCCCAACTCCGTGCTTGCCCATATTCTTATCTGTTCCAAGTACTCACCAAATTCCTTTGTGTTTAACTTAGTAGTTGTACGCCCCTGCCTGTAATGTTTTCCTTTAACTTCAAGAAATTCAGAGTTGAACAAAAAACATAATTTCAAATGCACCTCATCGGAATTATATCCGGTATGATCGCTAATCATCTTAACCACCACGCCCCAATAATAAGCGTTCTGCTTCAGTGACCGTTGGCGCTTGTCATCACAGACGTACACCCGGTAACTGCCGGCCGGAAGTTTCAATAATTTTTCCCTGACCTGCTCCAGGCTGGATTCACTGTTATTATCAATATGTAACTTGCTGATTATCAATTAGTTAAAAGGGGAGATCGTCGTCCTCCTGTTCAATTTCTGCCGGTTGTTCTACAATAGGTTTCTTTGCATCAAGTAATTTTTTGGCAATCTCAAGGGCATCCAGCATAGTATGATAATAACTTTTTTTTCTTCCACCTTCCCCGTCATCAACTATCTTAGGAGCAGTTATACCCTCCCAATTATCTTGCTTCCATTTCTGCGATATAGGCATCAGCTTTCCGGTTTCATCTTCCTGTGAGAAGAATACGGACGTAGTTTCAATAATCTGGTTGCGCTCGTTTTTGAAACTTGAAGCCTGAACATTGATAATCAAAAGTTTGTCCAACTCAAAATTTGGAAATGAAAGTAAAAACCTCTTTGCAAAAACACTTTTCATGGGAATATCTAAGATCCTTTTTTCCCCGTTGGTCTTGGTTAGAAAATGTATTTTCAATTGCGGCCCGAACTCCAGAGGCTTTTCGTCTTTGTCTTTGTCGGTGAAAACAACATCATCAATGTAACCTTCGAGCGTATCAAAAATTAATTCATGTACTGTCTTGCCTACTTTGTTCTCACGGGTTCGGGTTTTGTCTGTTGGCTCCTTGAGTGCAACCGCAAAATTTCCGTTCACAATCTTGATGAATGTTCCTGTTTGTCTATTCGATAATCCTTCCATTAGTTTTTTTGTTTAAGTTCAATTAATTTTTTCGTTTCCTCAATAGATAATTCCATCGGGTAGGTTAGGTTTTTGGGCTGATAGTTTGGATTATCATCAATCCAACAATTTTGTATATTTTGAAATCGCCTGAATTTATCTGCAATTTCAGTAATTTCTATAACTTGCCAACCATAGCCCTGCATGAATTTCTCCGTTCGGGTCTTGGCGTTAAGATGCAAGATTCCTACCCTGTCAATTTTAATTTCTTTTTCTTCTGCTAGTTTCCAGTAAGCAGCGGCCTGTAACCCGGCCTCGTCCCACACGTTATTACCCGACTTATGATCTATATACCAGGTATCAATTTGCTCTGGGTCTTTTTCATTGGGAATCCGGCAAATCAAATCTAACGTACCTCCGAATCGTAACGTGTCCGAAACCAGTACCTGCTCAATGCCAAGAATTTCCGGCTGATAAATCTCATACCACCTGTGAAATTTGCAAATCATTTTCCACTCTTCAAAATTTTCAAACCCCTTTAGGTTGCCCGATTCATCCATGCAAGAAATTATTTCACCCTTACAAAATTGCTCGATAGCACTGTGGATTCTGGAACCCTTCGCCCCTGCTTGAGCAAGAATTATGTCAGCATTAAATCCAACCTCCTTAAACCATCGTATCAAGCCTGGCTTGTGCCTGATGCTTAGTATCGTAGTTGCACCCGGATAGTATAGTAGTTCGTTGGTTTCGGACTTATAAAATCTCTCGTCCAACACCTGGATTCTGTTTTCTTCTAAGTTGGGAAATATTTTCATGATCGTTTGATAAAAAGTATAGCGATTCCACCAAGTAAAAATAACATTAAACACGTTGATAACCAAACAGTTACAACAGTTTCCCAAAAGGGATTACCCAGCCAGATATAAACAATTGAAGCCAGGAACAGAGCGAATAACAAAGTAGTTATCAGCACGATAAAAAATAAGTCTCTGAGTTTCATTTGTTTTGTTCTATAAGTTTTCGTTGTCTCCAAAATTCCACCCAGCTTTACTAATCTGATCAAACTTTTCCAATAATTCTCCCCGCCGAGTTTTTAAATGTTCATAAGCAATACAATCATCAAAACTGTGACCTCCGTAAGTTGTCCAATCAAGACCACCAATATTTGACAACTCTGTAAGTTCAATCAACTCAGCTAAAATATTAATAATTTTTTTTGAGTCCTTATTGTCAAATATGTTCTTTGCTATCGCTAAATATTGTTCTTTGCGTTTGGTTGTTTTCATTTCAATTTATATTTATGTTTTCAAATTCTATCCGGTACACCGGCTCCAGGTACTGCACCAATGTTTCTTTTACCTTCCCTGGATGTACGAGTACTTTTACCCTGCCGAACTTTTCTATGTAGTCCGTACTGGTAATATTTGCCCCTAAATCTTCCAGCAGGTTCATGGTTTTGAACCGCCGGCATCCGGTCATGGTGAAGTTAGCTCTCATACCCACAATCATAACAATATTGTCCATTGAAGGCATAGTATCCACAAGAAGGACACCTGTATAGCTTTTTCATAATAATTACCCTTATTGGTTTTGTTTTCATTTCTCTACAATTATGACCCGCCTTGCAGGGTCGTTGCTCTTATAGTGCGGGTGCGTAGTCCTAAGCAGTTCGGAAAATACGCTTTCACTAGCTCCCGGATTCCAGTAGAACCGGTCGCCCTCTTTCAGCTCCCGCAAGAACTTGAAAGAATAGGCTTGTGAAGTTTTCATGTGTATCATTTCAGTCTTTTACTCGCCTTATGATTTTTTCAAATGGATCAAATTCAATTTGTGGAACATACTTGTATGTTTTCTCAGCGATTTTTTCTAAGCCGACATCACCATGCCGACACCCTATTTGGCCAATCTCAATCTCTGAATCAATCTGAGATAAATTAATATCATTATGCTCTTTAGTCCAGGATTCCCTGCCTTCCATCCATTCGCTCTCAAAGATGTGCTTTAATACACATCCTTCATTTCCAATTTCGATGATTATTTCACCTTTTGAGTTACGCTCTACTTTTGCATCGCCTGTAATTACGTGAGCATGGTTACTGCCTTCACCGCGCGCAATAATTCTGTTTTGTCGTTCTTGATTTTTCATTATGTTTCTATTATTGGTTTAAATTCTTTAATTGATTTATCGAAAGTTGAGGCCTTTGCTTCCCAAACATTTTTACTCCTTTGATTGGGGGGGTACAAATTATAAATCCTAGTAGTCGAAGGGCATCTTACCTCTAAGCACTGAATATTTTCTCCCTCAAAGTTAAACTCAATAAGACTCATTTTATTTCCCTGATTATCAATATCGTTGTCAATATTTCTAATGCCATTACCGTTTGATAATATATCAAAATATCTCTTAACTCCCAAAACATCAATAAATGCCCTTCTTTGTTCAGCATTTTCTGTGTGTTTTTTGATGTCCTCTTTATTAATCTTTTCTGGAGTCATAATTAACTTTTTGGGAACTCTACCTCCTTTCCAATAATACATTTCGTATCCTGGATATTTTATGGCCGGCCCATTAGAACAATGAAGTATATTGTTCTCAAAATTTACCTTGTCTGGAATTTTCAGTGACAATACATACAGGGTTGTGAAATAAGATTGTGAACCTGATGATTTTAAATTTACTCTGTACAATAGATTTAGTAAATCTTTAGATTTATGCTTGATTTGAAATTCTTGAGAAATAAATCTATACCACGCCAAGTAACATCGAGTGTACAAATCGTGTAGATACAGCCAATGATTTCTAGTTTTTAACTTGTTCAATTCGCTGTTCAATTCGCTGTACAATTCGCTGTACAATTCGCTGTACAATTCGCTGTCCAATTCGCTGTCCAATTCGCTGTCCAATTCCCTGTACAATTCGCTGTCCAATTCCCTGTACAATTCCCTGTTCAATTCGCTGTCCAATTCGCTGTCCAATTCCCTGTACAATTCGCTGTCCAATTCGCTGTTCAATTCCCTGTACAATTCGCTGTTCAATTCGCTGTCCAATTCCCTGTACAATTCGCTGTCCAATTCGCTGTTTTTATCCAACTTCACTTTATTTTTTAGAAAATATATCAACCCTACTTTTTCAATTATTGCTTTTTTATTTAATAATTCATAATATATTTTATATTGAATTGGGTTTTTAGCAAAAATCACAACTGGTCTTTTTTTCTTAGCAATTTGATAGATTAACTCAATGTAACCTGCTGACAGTTTCCGATTAAATGGTAACCCATTATAGAATGCTCTTGCCCTATTTTTATATTCTGATATTTTAGATTTTATCTCAGGTGTAAGGTCTTTTAATGTTTTCATGCGTTTTCTTTTGCTTCCTTTTCAATTTCAATTTTGTAGTCGCTCCAATTCCGATCACTACTCAGTCCCCCGGAGTCGTTAATCTCTACCCCGCCAAACTGGTTAACGTAGCAGTCAACGGTAACAACTTCATCGGTTTCGGTCTGAAAGTCGAAATAGTTATAATCAAAAATTACCCGTCTGGGTTCTTGTATGTGTTCAGGATTCATGTTTCTTTTTTCTTTTGTCGAAGTATTCATCAATTTGCTCAATCATTTCTTTTGGTAATACTATGCTCTTTCATTGCTTCAGTTTTTTACTTCCCAGTGCGGTTAAAATATTAACCGCAAATAGCTCCAGGTCTTTGTCAGCTATCACGCCAGCAGTGTAATTATCATGATTCACCCTTATCACCACATAGGGGAAATCCTGATTTTTTTCATCGCCAATAATTTCTATTTCAATGCTATCTCTGCTCTGGCCGGCAAGTTCACAAACAAATTTTGTTTTCATTTCTTTGGGATTTTCATGTTCTCAAGAGCCCGTTCGTTCAGCCACTTGTATATATATTTTTTTCTGCTCTTGCCGTTCAAAAGATTATGAACCGTATTTGCAGAACATCTCAACTTCCTGGCACATTCCGCAATGTCCCCGTAGTTCAGATTATTTTTTATTTGTTTAAGGGTCAATTTTTTCATTAGAGCATAATTTTTAAAAATCAGTTGTCCAGGTAAATTTTGCTTTAAGAGAATCCAAAACTCTACGATTGACTATTTGAGTTTTACCACTCTTCCAAAATAGGGTGAATTTACTATTGTCAACATAAACTATTCTAAAATCAACCCTCTCTTTTAATTCATCAATTGAAGTTCTCATGATTTTTTGGTTTTCGTTGTTTGTTAAGAGTTTGGTTTTCGTTGTTTGTTAGGGGTGCCCGCCGGGGAGAGGCTTAACGAAATGTATTATTTATCTTTCAGATATACTTTCAGATTAGCAAACGAACAATCAAAAGGAGCAAAATCGATTATCTCTTGCAATTGCCTGATTGCATCTTTTTTATTTTCGGCGCTACCCCCAAAAGCCTCAACTTCACGATAACCATACTGATTATTTTGTCCTTCCTGAAAAGTTCCATCGACATGCAAGTAGACGTACCCGGTTTCTTTATTTTCAATATTGATTTTGGCCTCAATTAATTCATCCAAATTTTCTTTGATGAATTGAAAAAGAGTTTTTTCAGTTGTCGTTTTCATAATTTTTTGGTTTTCGTTAATCATGTATCTAAGGTATAACATCCTTTTCAAACTACCAAGCAAACGCCAAAGAAATAACAAGCAAATATCAAAGATTCTTGATATAGTGCAATTATATCTTAGAATAAAGAAAGAGGGCAGCCCCATGAGAAACCGCCCCCCGAAAACCAAACCTAAATTCTTTCTAATTGAAAATGCGGGTAGTCCATGAAAATATGATCCGTGAAATCCCGGTCATCGTCCCAGTCCGCACCCCAAACCAGTTTATGAGTTATCAATTTTTTCTCTACCATTTCGGCGGCAACCTGTTGAACCAACCCGGCAAGATAATAGAACCTGTTCAGGTCTTTCCAGTTGATCGGGTAAGGAGCAATATCAACCGCCTTGGACGGTGAATAATTATGCATAGACTTTTTGATTGTGCCGTCCTTGAAAGTTACAATTTCCGATTTGTTTGAAATTTCGTAATTGTTAGGATCGCTTCCGTCACCTATAATTACTTTGCGGCCTTTCTTGAAAAGTTCAAATTGCTCGGCTGGAGTTCTTGTCCCGTGCAAAACAGAAAAGTCATAGTACTTTATCGCCTTGTTCATTATTGCCTGGATGTCCCGGTGACAGGTCATAAGGCGGTTCATTGATGATTGTCCGAATGTTGCCATAGTTTATTTCATTTTTTCAGTTTTCTAATGTAAGCCCACCAGAGATTTGATCCAATTTTCATCAAGTAAATTATCTGAAAGTCCCTGGCAAAATGGGGGTTATGTTTTCCGGTTGTCATTTGTTATTTACATTTTTTTGCCGTCCATTCGTGAAATTTATCCGCCCATTTTGTCCCTGAAATTAAAAAAGGGTGAGCAAAAAAATTGTGAACAAATAACCAGAATTTATATTTCAGATGATAATGATAAATAAATTTGAACCAATTCATCTTAACCTTAGACTCGAACACGTTTTTTTTGTATTCAACTTTCATGTTTTCCGATTGTCATGTTTCAATTTTTTCGTCTCGTACTAAAGTACCCTTCAATAACTCGTGCAAATCTTTTATGCTTTCAAATTCTGCCAACTTTTCATCCTTCCAAAATCCCCGGATTTCTCCAGAGCCATCACCGGTAAACTTAATGACTATGGCTTTATTATTTCTCTTCTCGAATTTTCGTATCAGCTTTAAGGTCTTTTTCATTTTATAAATTTCTCCTGTATGTCTTGCAAGCATCTTCTGTATGCTCTGATAGAAATAGGATCATCTTCAGTGTTGCGCCCCAGTAATTTATCTGCTAGCATTATCTGATCTTCCAGATATTTTTCTAAGTCACTTAATTTTATTGTTTTGTGTAATCTTCTTTTGTGTGATTTTCGTACAGTAGGCATTTGCAATGTTCCATCATCTCTAAGTAACATGCTGCGTAAAATTGTCGCCGCTAACTGTTCTAAGTCTTTTTTCATTTCACTACAAGATAAGTAATTCCCCCAATTATCACACCACCAATTATTCTGTCTCTCCATCCCCGCCGCCGGTATTTTCTTGCCTTCCCCTCCATGAACTTTTGTCCTGCTCGGAATACTTCTGCCTCCATAGTTTTGCTTTCCAATGCCGTCCGAAAATCTGCTTCATTTTCCTTGTACGCTCCTATCTGCAATTCAAATTCCGCCCCCTTCAATTCCCAAATTCTTATTATAGAATCCGCCACCTGGTTCTGAATGAGTAGAAATTCCTTGTGCCTCCGTTCGTAGATATGCCAAGTAGCCACCTGTGAAGGGATTTGGACATTTCCTGTCAAGGCATTTTTTGTCAAGACATTTTTTGAATAATCATTAATCATCGTGTCCGCAAGCTGCTGATCGCTGACCTCTGACAAGTCCTTAACCGGAACATATACAACCTTTTTCTTGCTCTGCTCGGTTAATTTGACCCGCAAATCCCGTTCCCGTTCCTCTGAGCGCTTGATTATTACGTCTGATCGGGTTTTTATGCCCTGTATGGAACGATCGTACACCGCTTGGAGGCTGTCTACCTTTTGTTCTTGCTCCTTCTTATAAGCCCTCATTGAGGCTTCCTTGCCCCGGCTCCCACACTGGTAAGCTCCTATAATCAGAACCAGACAGATAGCGAAAATCGTGATTTCGCCCTTAAGGTCTCGCAATATGTATCTAATCTGTTTCATAACTACGCCAAATTAAATCTAATTTCTTGTATCAATTTTGTATTAATATTTTTTCTTATTTTGTCCTGAATTTGTTGTATAGTGAACGTATAATATCATTTCAGTACGATGAACTTATCTCCTGCGGCTTTTGGGCAATATCCCAAATCCATGCATTCTGCTGAAATTGGGCAACCCACACACAGGAATTTTTCAACATCCCTTTGAATTTTTTTCTTCTCAACAATCACCCAATCATCCTCGAAATTAACCTTTTTCCTACTTATAAAATGCTCAATGTTACTTTTCTTGTCCGCATATTGAGGGTTCAGCCGCAAGAAATCCGGGAGCGTTTTATACAATTCCGTCCGGTCAATTACGTAATCAACCTGCTTGAACTCCTTTTGGTAGGTGATTGTCTTACCCGGTTTCTTGAAGTGTGCTAGTATCATTTAAGAAAATTTTCTATGTGAGTTCTGATTAATGGATGCCAGCAGGGAAGGGATAATATATACTCCCGCTCTTTTTTGAGGGCTTCTCTAATATTATCCCAGCATTTTTCTTGATCTTCAATTATTGATGCGAATTTCTCCATTCCGGGCATTTGTGAATAATAATTACGGGAAAAAGGCATTCTGGAAGTTATCATTTTTTCGCATGTTACCGAAAAAATTAAAGACAAAATATATCCGGCCTCGATGGAACTTCTGCTCTTAATGTAACCTCCGCTCTCGATGGAATCTCCGCTCTTAATGTAACCTCCGCTCTCGATGAAACTTCCGCTCTTAATGTAATCTCCGCTCTCGATGGAATCTCCGCTCTCGATGTAATCTCCGCTCTCGATGAAACTTCCGCTCTTAATGTAATCTCCGCTCTCGATGGAATCTCCGCTCTCGATGTAATCTCCGCTCTCGATGAAACTTCCGCTCTTAATGTAATCTCCGCTCTTAATGGAATCTCCGCTCTCGATGGAATTTCTGCTCTCGATGTAACCTCCGCTCTCGATGAAATTTCTGCTCTCGATGTAATCTCCGCTCTCGATGAAACTTCCGCTCTTAATGTAATCTCCGCTCTCGATGAAATTTCTGCTCTCGATGAAACCTCCGCTCTCGATGAAACTTCTGCTCTTAATGTAACCTCCGCTCTCGATGGAACCGGGCACTGAAATGCTAATGGTGGCTACCAGGTCACCATCTACTATCAAGTTTCCAGATTCGTCAAGCAGAGAATCTAACTCCGCCTGGGTGTTAATTGTTGTGGTTTTCATGATATAAAATTACAAAACGATATTGTAATTTACAACCATTATTTACAATTTTTCCCGTCTTTTTTTGTAAAAACGGCTCGTTTTAAGCCTCTCTAAGCCACGATCTCATACCTGGACTACTTCTAATACCCTCTATTGAATTGTACTTTTGATTGAATTATGTTGTTATTCTAATATTTCAGTCTTTAGGACAAGACTATATTGATAACAAATTGAACTAATTGTATGTTTTTAGGCAAATTCCGCACTTGCTAATAAGTTTTGGGAACCTGAACCGCTCGAAGTATTCTATCCTTACCACCACCCGCCCGCAGGTGCAATACAGATAGTGGACGTTCATTTTTTCCTGATCAAATATTGAAGTATAGGAACCCCGGCGCCCATGATCCAGTAAACCGCCGAGGTAAATTTCCAGTCTTTGCCGGCAAGCTGCATCGCATAATACCACACATCATCAGCAGTAAAAGTACCCACCACGATAAACATGGCCGTAAACAGCAGCTGCCAGAACTGCTTGCGGTAGTATAAGTTAAGTTCGTCCCAGCTTATCCAGCCGTCCCGGTTCAGATCTATGCGCTTTTGGTTTCTGGCTATTTGGTACACGTTATACCCCAGCCAGCCCCATACTACCATTCCGAAATGCAAGAGTGTTTCCATCATTTTCTTAATTTATAAATCTGAAAATACAAAAATGCCAGTGCCAGGGTATGTACTACAAGGCTGGCCATCCTTAACGTAAACATCGGTACATCAATGCCGGCAACTCTGATTAACGGCAAAATAAATAACAGTATGCACGAACTGAAAAAAGTAACTAATGCTATCCTAAAGTAACCACCTGCCTTAGCCTTAATCCAAGCCCGGACAATTAAGATATATAGAACCACGTCAATGGTCATCAGTCCTACCGCTATCGGTATTATCCACTTCATCTTTT
>Ga0299906_10003139_pt1 | contig 13623 bp, 8 predicted proteins | sample RVTome_14_FD_200259 | JGI IMG/M metagenome (GOLD analysis project Ga0299906, IMG submission 200259) | Soil microbial communities from uranium-contaminated site in the Upper Colorado River Basin, Wyoming, United States - RVT145D125 (version 2) ...
CGCCCGCCCACGACGGCGATCTGGTCGAGCCGCTCGCCGGGCAGGCCGGAGGTCTCGTCCCACTGACGCCAGCTGCCGCTGCGCGGGTCGTGGCGCAGCAGGCCGAGGCTCGTGCCCACCCAGACGGCGTCCATGCCGAGGTCCAGGTCCAGCGGCTGCACTCGCGCGAGCGGCCCGCCGAAGCGGTAGACCGTGAAGCCCGCCCGCTCCTCGACGCTCACGTGCGCCGCGACGTCCTTGCCTTCGGGCAATCCCTCGCGCGGGAGCGGCCCCTGCTCGACGGGCAGCCGTGGCAGCGGCGTGGGCGTGGGCAATGGCGTCGGAGACGGCAAGGCCACGGCCCGCGCCAGCCCTGCGGCCACCGCCATCTCGTCGTCGCTCAGGGCCCGGTCGTAGATGGCCAGCTCGTCGATCGCCCCGGCGAACGGAGACCACAGGGCGCTGCGAGCGAGCGTCAGCTCTCCGACGCGATCCGCGTACATGGTTCTTCCCGGACCGTCGCCGCACACGCCGTCGACGCAGACACGAACGATCCCGTCCGCTCTTCGCGAGGAGACGGCGACGTGGTACCAGCGTCCTGGCTGGACACGGCCGATCCACCGCTCGAGATCCAGGGAGGCGTGCCCTCCCTGGCGGATGAAATGGAGAAACAGCAGCGCCTTGCCGCCGTCGCGCACGTCGAGGGTGACGAGCTCGGACGAGAGGATGCTCTGGTTGGGCGAGTCGGAACGCAGGCCTTCGGCCGTCATCTGGAACGCCACGGACACGGTGAACGCGTCGCCCAGCACCAGCCCGCGTGCTTCCGGGAGGACGAGCGCCGCGCCCGGTCGGAGCGCCTGTCCCCTGTATCCCGGGACCAATTGCAGCGGCGAGTCCGCGGGGACGCGCACTGCCGTCACGCCCGGTCCCTCGATCGCGCCGTCGAAGCTCAGCTGCAGGCGAGGCCGCTGCCCGGGCACGCGCGGGGGCGGCGCCTCGGCCGGGGAGCCGAGCGCGGCGACGTCCCACAGCAGAACGCTGCTGTCGGCCCCACCGGAGGCGAGCGTGCGCGAGTCGGGCGCGAAGGCGAGCGACCTGACGGGACCGCGATGGCCGGCGAGCGTCGCCACGTGACGGAGCTCGGGCCGGCTCGAGGCTCCCTGCACGCGCTCGCGGATGTCGATCGTGTCCGGCTCGTCGCGGGGAAGCGCGACGAAACGACCGTCCGGCGAGACGGCGCAGGGCCCGGCGGCCCGACCCGGCCAGCCGTGGGCCACGAGGCGGGACTGCGGGTCGCTGCTGAGCCGCCAGAGCCCGGCGTTGAATCCGAAGTAGCTCCCGTCGTCCGAGCGACAGCGGAAGGGGAACGGCCCTCCGCGATTGTGCGGCACCGTGGCCAGCTCCCGGCCCGTGGCCGTGTCGCGCAGCACCAGTGGGCGCCCGGCCAGCCGCTCGGATGGGTCGCGAAGCGTGGCGAGGACGCGACCATCGGGTGAGAAGGCCAGCACCTCCTCGCGCCGGGGCACCGGAAACGACCGGCGCTCGCCAGTCGTGAGGTTCACCATCCGGACCGCCGAGGTGTCGCCCACCGCCAGCAGCCCCGCCTTCGTGGCGACGGCGACGCCTTGTCGCCGCGAGAAGGCCGGCAACGCAGCGCCCGTCACCTCCCAGCCGCTCGCCACGTCGTAGACGTGCACGCGTCCCTCCTCGACGACCACGACGCGGGGAGCCGTGAGCGAGAAGAGTGCCGCCACCGGTCGCTCCAGGGAACGGACGCTCACGGGCCGCCCCGCGCGGTCCCAGCGGCGGACGCTGGCGTCGCTCGCCCCGGAGAGCAGCGCGTCGCCCGCACGCGAAAAGTCGACGGCGTCGACGCTGCCGCCGTGCGCGGCTTGGGTCGGGACGCGCTCCTCGCCCGTCGCGACGTCGACGAGGCGCAGCGTGTGACTGGCACCCCCTGCCGCGAGCGTCCGGCCGTCGGGGGAGAGCGCCAGCGCCAGCACCGGCCCGGACTGTGCTTCGAGCACACGAAGCTGGGCGCGGGTCGCCAGGTCGAAGAGCACGACCTGGCCTGTCTGCGTTCCGATCGCGAGCGTGCGCGAGTCGGGTGCGAAGGTGAGCGAGGCGACGCCGCCCGCGCCGAGCTCGGGCCCACCGAGTACCGCCGCCGCGGTGCCGGTCGCGAGGTCGAGCAGCTCGACGCGGCTGCGGCTCGCCGCGGCCAGCCATCGCTCGTCCGGCGACACGCGCAGCGGCAGGTCGCTCGCGATCTTCACCCTGCGTCGCTCGGCGCCGCTCGAGACGTCGAGGACGCGCGCGAATCCGTCCCGGCAATCCACGAGCAGCGCCGTGCCCTGGTCGACGGGCGCCAGGCTTCGGCCGGCGCCACAGGACGGCAGGCGACGCAGGTGCCGGCCGTCCTCGGCCGACCAGAGGTCGATCGCCGCGTCGGTGCGGGTGGCCGCGCACGCCGGGCCGCGCAGCCAGGCGACGTTCGAGACCTCGGTTCGCGGCTGCTGCGCGAGGGGCAGCAGGCGCGCCACCGCCCGCCCGGCCGCCAGGTCCAGGAGCCACGCGGTCCATTGCCGTTCGCCGCCCACCAGCAGCCGCGAGCCGTCGGGCGCGATCGCGAGCGACGTGGCGCTCATGCCGAGATCGAAGCGATGCTGCTCCTCCCCGGTCGTGGCGCTCCACACGCTGGCGGTGCCGTCTTCGCTCGCCGAGACGATCGCGGCCGCGTCGGTCGTGAAGACCAGCGCCCGAACCGGGCCGCCGTGTCGCAAGCGCACGGTCCCGAGTCGCCGCAAGGCGCTCGCTGGAAGCGGGTCGCCGAACGCGTCGCGCCTCGTCGGAGGGCCCAGCAGCCGCTCGAACCAGGGTCTGCGTGCCGACGCCGGCTGGGTCTGCCAGCCCGCGGAACCGCCGGCTGCCGAAGGCGTGAGCGGCGGAGGTCGCGAGCTCAGCACGGCGATGCCGAGCCCCGCGGCGGCGACGAGCGCCGCGAGCGCGATGAGCCAGGGCCTGGTGGGGCGTGAACGAGGTTGCGGGCGCGACGCCTGCGCGCCGAGCCGCTCCAGCTCCACCCGCAGCTCGGTCGCCGACAGCGGGCGCTCGCGCCAGTCGGGCTCGAGCAGCCGGGCGAGGAGACGCGACAGCTGCTGCGAGACCGAAAGGTGCGGTGCGACGTCGAGCCGCAGCCCTCGCTTCCCGAGCTCCGCGGGCTCCTTGCCCGAGAGCGCGAAGACGAGCGTCGCGCCGAGCGCGTAGAGGTCCGAGCCGGGAACCGCCTGCCCCTCGAACTGCTCGATCGGCATGTAGCCGCGGGTCCCGACGATCGTCGGGCCGCTCGGGTGCAGCATCTCGTGGGGCAGGTGGTCGCGGACGGCGCCGAAGTCGACGAGGTACACGCGCTCGCCCGCCGTCACGAGCACGTTCGCGGGCTTCAGGTCGCGGTGCAGGATCGGCGGCTCGAAGCCGTGGAGGTACTCGAGGACGCGCGCGAGCTTGACGCCGAGTGCGATCGCCTCGCTCTCGCCGAAGCGGCGGCCCGCGCGAACCAGCTCGTGGAGGCTCTTCCCCTCGACGTGCTGCTGGACGAGGCAGACGCGCGTGTCGGGCCCGTCCTCCTCGGTGAAGAAGTCGACGAGCCGCGGGATGCGCGGGTGGTCGAGGCGCTGCAGCACGCGCGCCTCGCGCGTCAGCAGCTCGTGGGCCTTCAGGGCATCGGCCGAGGCGAGCGAGAGCACCTTCACGACCGAGCGCGCGCCCGTCTCGTGGTCGAGCGCCAGGTGCGTGGTGGTGGCGAGACCCCGGCCGAGAATGGACTGGAGCTGGTACCGGCCCTTCAGCCGCCGCTCGGCCATGCGCGGGCGCCCCCTCCCCGGCGCCGGGAGTATCGCACGCGGGGGCGACCGCCCCCCGGGGCTCGAGCTCCGGCGGCTACTCGACGCGCAAGGCGGCGACCGGATCGACGCGCGCGGCACGCCGCGCCGGAGCGTCGCTCGCCACGGCGGCGAGTGCTATGAGGAGCGCCGCGGCGCCGGCCAGCGTCAGCGGGTCGAAGGGTCGCACGCCGAAAAACAGGCCGCCGATGCCGCTCGCGAGCCCGACCGCCCCCAGGATGCCGGTGCCAGCGCCGAGCGCCGCGGGCACGAGCGCCTGGCGCACCACGAGCCCACGCACCTGAAGCACCGTGGCGCCGAGCGCCATGCGCACGCCGATCTCCCGCGTGCGCGAGGCGGCCACGTGCGACACGACCGCGAAGATGCCCGTGCCGGCCAGCACCAGCGCGACGGCGGTCAGCACCAGCAGCAGCGAGGAGGCGACGCGCCGCGGCAGCCCCTGCGCCTCGAGCGCCTGGCGCACGGTTTGCACCGCGTAGATCGGCTGCTGCGGGTCGAGCGCCGCGACGCGCGCCCGCAGCGCCCTTACCAGCGAGAGCGGATCGACGCGCGCGCGCACCAGCACGAAGTACTGGTTCGCCGGTCCTTGGTCCTGGTGCAGGTGGTAGAAGAGCTCGGGACCGGCCGGCCGGTCGAGGCCGCGGTTCCTGGCGTCGGACACGACGCCCACGATCTCGATCCGGCGCGCGCGCTCGCCGGAGCCGATCTCGAAGCTCTTTCCCACGGCGGCCGGGCCGCCGAAGTAACGGCGGGCCGCGGTCTCGTTCGCGACCGCGACGAACGGCCGGCCGGGCCGGTCGTCCTCGCTCAGGAAGCGCCCGGCGCGCAGGCTGACCCCCGTCGTCCGCAGGTACGAGGCCGTGACGCTCGTGAGCAGCGCCGAAGGCAGCTCGTCGTCGCTGCGCGGCTCGGCGCCCGTCACGCGGAAGCGCGCGCGCGAGAAGCCGATCGGCGGGTACTGGTCGGTGACGGTCGCCGACACGGCGCCGGGCACCGCCGCCGACTGCTCCTCGAGCTCGCGGAAGAAGCGCAGGATCGCGGCCGCGTCGTAGCGCTCGACAGGAAGCGTGACGCGGAAGCCGACGAGCTCGGACGCGGCGACGCCCGGGTCGACGTGGTTGAGCTGGTCGAGGCTGCGCAGCAGCAGCCCGCAGCCCACGAGCAGCACGGCGGCCCCGGCCACCTCCACCGCGACCAGCAGCCGCTCGGCGCGCAGCCGCGAGACGGCGCCCGCCGTGGTGCCGGCAAAGGCGCGGAGCGCGGGGCTCGGATCGCGGCGCGAGGCCGAGATCGCTGGCACGAGCCCGAACGCGAGGCCCGCGGCGAGCGAGGCCAGGAGCGCGTAGCCGAGCGCGCGGGCGCTGAGCGCCACCTCACCGGGGAGCGTGATCGGCAGCGGCAGCGTCGCGAGCGCCGTCCCCAGGCTGCGCGCCGCGAGCGCCGCGAGCCCGACGCCCACCAGGCCCCCCGCGAGCGACAGCAGCAGGCTCTCGCAAAGGAGCTGGCGCGCGAGCGCGCCACGCCCGGCACCGAGCGCACTCCGCACCGCCAGCTCGCGGCCGCGCGCCGCGGCGCGGGCGAGCAGCAGGCTCGCGACGTTGGCGCAGGCGAGCAGCAGCACGAAAACGGAAGCGCCGGTGAGCAGCAGCGCCGCGGGCTTCAGCGTGCGCACGTTGGCCTCGTTCCAGGTGTGCGCCAGGAAGCGGATGCCGTCGTACTCCGGGACCTGGGCGGCGTGAGCGGCCGCGAGGCGCGCCGTGAGGGCCCGCAGCTCGGCGTTCACGTCGTCGAGCGTCCGGCCCGGCGCGATGCGCGCGAGAACCTGGAACTGCCGCCGCTGGCGCGGGAACACCTCGGGGCCGACCTCCATCGGCAGCCACAGCTCGGTGCCGTAGAGGACGGCGTTTCGCGGCATCACGCCCACGAGCGTGTAGGGTGCGCCGTTCACGAGGATACGCCCGCCCACGAGACCCGGGTCGGCGCCGAGCCGCGTCGACCAGTAGCGGTGGCTGACGATCGCGACCTTCTCGCCCCGCCGGATCTCGTCGGCGGTGAAGCCGCGCCCGAGCGCGGGAGCCATGCCGAGCGTCGTGAAGGCGTCGCCCCAGAAGAACGACGAGAACAGGTTCTCCGGCGCTCCCGCGTGAGCGACCTGGCGGTTGCCCATGTCCCAGGCCACCACGCGCTCGAGCGTGCGGCACTCTCGCGCGATGTCGAGGTACTCGGCGGGCGACAGGTTCTCGAAGAAGCTCAGCTCCTGCCGCAGCTTCGGGATCACGGTGCCCACGGTGACCAGGCGCTCCGGCTCGGGGAACGGGAACGGCCGCAGCACCACGGCGTCGACCACGGCGAAGACGGCGGTATTCGCCGCGACGCCCACGGCGATCGTGAGCACGACCGTGGCCGAGAGCCGGGGATGGCGCAGCAGCGTGCGCGCCGCGAGCTTCAGGTCCAGACGGACGGCGTCGAGCATGGAGCCTCCTCGCCCCGGCAGCGGCCCGTGGGGCACGGCGTCGGCGGCGAATCCCGCGCGCAGTCGGCGCGTGAGCCCCGGCCCCAGCGCGCGTAGGGCTTCGAGCCTGTAGAAGCGGCGGGCGGACGCGGGACCCTCCTCCGCCAGGAGCCGCTGGTACTCCTCCTCCAGGTCTCCGAGCAGCGGCTCGCGGTCCTCCGCGGGTGTCGCCCGGCTCACGAGCCACGTCGCCAGCCGGGGAGGCCGTCCGCTCGTCACGGCTCTCGACTCGCCCGGCCGAGGTCGAGGCCTTCCCAGAGTCGCTCCTGCGCCTCGCGCGACGCGCGGAGCGTGCTCGCGCCGAGCGACGTGAGCGCGAAGTGCCGCCGCGCGCGCCCGCCGCGCATCGGGGTCTTCTCGCCCTCGCGCGAGCGGACGCAGCCCTTCTGCTCGAGGCGGGCGAGCGTCGCATACACGGCGCCGAGCGCCGGCGCACGGCCGGCGCGCTTCTCGATCTCGCGCCTCACGCTCACGCCGTAGCCCACGCCCTCGAGCCGAGCCACGGCCAGCAGCACGAGCTCTTCGAACTCGCCCAGGTGCTCTCCGCGGGGCATGAGAAATACTTCTACAAATAGAGAAGAAATGCAATGGCTCCGGCTCGGGCCACACGCGAGGTCGCTCGCGGCGCGTGCCGCTCGCCGCTCGTCACCCGCTTGTGGCCCACGCGGGACGCATGCTGTACTGCCGGTGTGACGAGACCTCTGGCTCCGCGTCGCGCCGCGCCCGTGCTCATACCGCTCGTCCTCGCGGCGAGCGGTGCGATCGCCCAGAACCTCCCGCTGCACACCGAGCCGGCGCTCGCGGCGCACGCGGGAACGCTGGTCTTCGAGACGGGCCTGGAGGCGATCGCCTCCGAGCCGAGCTACGTCACGGGCGCCCCGCGCAAGCGCTGGGACGGCCCGCTGCTGCGGCTCGTGTACTCGCCCGCGGACAATGTCGAGCTGGACCTCGAGTGGGTGGTCCGCGTCGGCGTGTGGGACGAGGCGGGCCGCGAAGTCCAGGGCTCCTACTGGGGCGACGTGAGCGTGCGCGCGAAGTGGCGGATCGTGTCGGGCCGTCCCGGCCGCCCCACGCTCGGGGCGCGTTTCGGCGTCGTGCTGCCGCAGACCGAGTTCGAGGACGAGCAGTTTCGGCCTCTGGGCCTCGGCCCCAACAGCCTGCGGGCGTTCGCCGAGGCGCTCTTGAGCCAGCCCATCGGCTCGCTGCGGCTCGACGTCAACGCCGGTCTGCTGCTGCACGACGAGGTGCTGCGCCCGCACGAGCAGCGTGACTTCCTCGTCTACGGCATGGCGCTCGAATGGGCCGCACGGCCGGCCCTGGCGCTCGTGGCGGAGCTGGCCGGGCGACTGGGCGACGGCATGCCGGGCGCCGAGCAGCGCTCCGAAGCGCGGCTGGGCCTGCGGCTCGGGCGTGGCCGGGTGCGGGGCGACGCCGCGCTGCGTCGCGGACTCGCTGCCGCCGACGGCACATGGGGCGCGACGCTCGGCCTCGCGTGGACCGCGCGGGAATAGTATCGCCGCGGTGGATCCTGCTAACCTTGTGCCTCGAGGGATAGCTCGCGGTTCGGGGGCGAGGTCATGACGAGCGAGTCCGGGGTCGGCAAGGCGCGCTGCGTGAACTGCCGGGAGGAGATTTCGATCGCCGAGCGCTACGCGCACGGCGATCACATCAAGTGCGGCGTGTGCAGCACCAAGCACAAGGTCGTGCGCGGCGATCGCCTGCGGCTCGTGATCGCCGACGTCGGACCGCTGCGCGACGCGCTGGCGCAGAACGAGAAGCTCGTCGAGCGGCTCGAGGCCGAGCTCGCCCACGCCCGGGCCAGCCTCGGGATCGGCGCCAACGGGCTTGGGATCGGCGTGATCTACGCGCTCTACCAGGTGGGTGTGAACGGCGCCCCGATCGGCAAGGGCCTGTTGTGGACGTCCCTGGGGATCGCGATCTTCGCGGGCGTGCTGCTCGAAGCGGCGAACTGGTCGTTCCTGGCGAAGCGCAGCGCGATGACGCGCCTGGGCGGCGAGCTCGAGGAGGCGCGCTCCGAGAGCCAGAAGCTGCGCCAGCAGATCCGCGAGGCGAGTCGGATTTAGTTATTCGATCTGCTCGTCCTCCAGCAGGGTGGCGACCGTGCGGTAGAGCGAGTAGGTCGAGCGCGGGACGTCGCGCTGCAGCTCGGCGAGGCTCGCGCCCTTCTTGAGGCGCGACCACACCGCTGCCGCCAGCTCGATCGACTCCGGTTCGTCCCAGGCGAGCTGGGCCGCTTTCTGGCGGAAGACGCGCTCGGCGTCGGGCAGGCGCTGCTTGAGCATCGGCAGCTCGTCCTGCATCCGCACCGATTCCATGAGCAGGGAGATCGCGGGCATCGAGACCTCGCTCTGCACCTCTTCCTCGCGCACGTCGCGGCCGGTGAACGAGAAGTCGCCCTCGACCGTGCTCTGGAACAGCTGGAACACGGCGTCGTCGCCCACCAGCTGGCGGTAGCGCGCCCGCGCGATGTTGCCGTGGTAGAAGAACATCTCGGCCAGCTTGTGCTTGTCCTGGGTCACGACCAGCGCCCCCGTCTGGTGCGAGCCGATCAGCGTCTGGATCACCGTCGCGAGGTCGAAGTAGCGCAGGTTGCCCTGGAGCTGCTTGCCCGAGGCGCGCGGCACCTTCAGCGTCGTGGTCTCGAGCCGCTTCGCCAGCACCACGCACAGGTTGCGGGAGAACGCGGGCAGCACGTCCATCAGGTCGAGGAACACCGCCTTGTCCACGGCGAAGAGCACGGCGTGCTCCGGGGAGCGGACCGTGGCGCTGCGCGGCGAGCCCGTGATCAGCGCCAGCTCGCCGATCACCTCGCCGGTCCCGAGGTAGGCGACCACCGTCGCCTCCGAGCCGTCCGTGGGCGTCGCCACGACCTCCAGCACCCCGCTCTTGACCACGAACAGCCGGTCGCCCTCCTCGCCCTGGCGGAAAACGACCTCCCCCGGGCCGAACTCGAGGAGCTGGCCCTGGGCGAGAACGGCCCGGATCACCTCGGCCGACTGGTTCTCGAATAGGTCGGAATCGCGGAGAAAGGCGGGATCGATCGGCTCGTCCATGACCGGGCAGAGCGGATTATAGCCTTCGCGCGGCCCCGGCAGCGGCCCTAAACCTGTGCTAACATTGGACAAAACGCGGGGCCGGATGTCCCCGACCGGGCGGTCCGTCGTGGCTAAGTCTCTGAATCGAGAGCTCTTGTCGCAATACGACCGTGGGATGACGTAGAGCGGGGGTTCTCTGCCCACCCTTCTCGACCATGGCATGCGACAAGGAGCCCCGGACATGACCGTTTCGACGCTCGGCCTCATCTCTCCCGTAGACGTTCACTCGGTGCTCGCGCGGCACACCCTGGCGGACGGCTACGACCTCGTCGTCGACTTCGAGAAGAGCCACGGCGCGTGGCTCCACGACGCGCGCGGCGGTCGGGACTACCTCGACTTCTGCATGTTCTTCGCGTCCAACCCGATCGGCTACAACCACCCGAAGCTGAAGGACCCCGAGTTCCTGGAGGTCCTGCACCGTGTGGCGCAGTTGAAGCCGGCGCTCTCCGATTTGTACAGCGTCGAGTACGCGTGGTTCGTCGACGTGTTCGGTCGGCTCGCGATGCCCGCGCACATGCGCTACGCCTTCTTCATCGAAGGCGGGGCCCTCGGCGTCGAGAACGCGCTCAAGACCGCGTTCGACTGGAAGGTGCGCCGCAACCGCGCGAAGGGCATCCCGGGCGAGAAGGGCCAGCAGGTGGTGCACTTCCGGCAGGCCTTCCACGGCCGCACCGGCTACACGATGTCGCTCACCAACACCGACCCGCGCAAGACCGACTTCTTCCCGAAGTTCCCGTGGCCGCGGATCGAGAACCCGGGCGTGCGCTTCCCCGTCACGCCGGAGGGCGAGCGCGACACCGTCGCCGCCGAGGAGCGAGCGCTCGAGCAGATCGACGAGGCCTTCGCCCGCAACCCCGACGACATCGCGGCGATCCTGATCGAGCCGATCCAGGCCGAGGGCGGCGACGTCCACTTCCGTCCTGCGTTCCTGCGCGCCCTCGAGCAGAAGGCGCGCGAGCACGACGTGTTCTTCATCGTCGACGAGGTGCAGACGGGCGTCGGCATCACCGGGAAGATGTGGGCGCACGAGCACTTCGGCCTCCGGCCCGACGCGATCGCGTTCGGCAAGAAGATGCAGGTGTGCGGCTGCATGGTCGGGCCGCGCGTGGACGAGGCGCCTGACAACGTGTTCAAGGTCTCCTCGCGCGTCAACTCGACCTGGGGCGGCGGGCTCACCGACATGGTGCGCGGCGCGCGCTTCCTCGAGATCATCCACGAGGACGCGCTCCTCGAGAACACCCGCGCGGTCGGCGAGCGGCTGCTCGCGGGCCTCGTGACGCTCGAGCGCGAGACGGGCGGCAAGCTGCGGGCCGCGCGCGGGCTCGGCCTGATGCTCGCCTTCGACCTCGAGACGCCCGAGCTGCGCGACCGCGCCCAGGAGCGGATGCTCGCGAACGGCCTGCTGCTGCTCGGCTGCGGGGTCCGCTCGATCCGCTTTCGCCCACCCCTCAACCTCACACCCGCCGAGGCCGACACGGCCCTCGACCTCGTGCGGAAGAGCCTGAAGGAGCTTTAGATGATCGAGCGCGAGGCGACGGTCAAGATCAGCAGCGAGCTGCTCGCCAACCTGCTGGGCGGGGCCAAGGCCGCGAACGGCCGTCTGGTCCGGATCTCCGACGACGGTTACTACGAGGTCATCCTGGCCCTCCAGGGCGGCAGCTACACCACACTGCTCCCGATCGCCAGCACGGTGATCATCGCGACACAACCCGAGTCCGCGGTCGCTGCGATCGAGGTGGAACGGTAACAGGCAGCGGGGACACGCGGATGGCGCGCACGGTCAAGGTCGCGATCGCGGGGCTCGGGCCGGTGGGCCAGGCCGTGGCCCGGGCTGTCATCGCGACCCCGGGCCTGAAGCTGGTGGCCGCCACCGACCCGTCGCCGCTCATCGCCGGGCGCGATCTCGGCGTGGTGCTGGGCCTGCCGCGCAAGCTGAAGGTGAAGGTCGAGGGCCGGCCCGAGCGCTTCTTCAAGAAGGTCCGCGCCGACGTGGCCTTCGTGTGCACCTCCTCGCACCTCAAGGAGACGAAGCCGCAGGTGGCGGCGCTGCTCGCCCGGCGCATCAACGTGCTCACCACCTGCGAGGAGCTAATTCACCCGGTCCCGGCGCGCGCCGCGGCGTTCAAGGAGCTCGACCGGCTGGCGAAGCGCAAGAAGGTTTCGCTGCTCGCGACCGGCGTCAACCCCGGCTTCGCGATGGACGCGCTGGCGCTCGCGCTGACGGCCCCCTGCGCACGCGTCCGCCGCGTCTCGGTGACGCGCATCGTCGACGCGGCGGCGCGCAAGCTGGCGCTGCAGCGCCGCGTCGGGGCCGGGCTCAACCTCAACCAGTTCCGGCGCGCCGTCACCGACGGCACGGTCCGGCACGTGGGCCTGGTGGAGTCGGCCCACCTGATCGCGGCCGCGCTCGGCTGGAAGCTCGACCGCGTCGACGAGACGCTCGAGCCCGCGATCGCGCCGCGCGACCTCGACACCCAGGAGCTGCGGATCCCGGCAGGCGCCGCCACGGGCATCCGCCAGGCCGTGCGCGCCTACCGCTCCGGCGAGCTCGCGATCAGTCTCGACCTCCAGGTCTACGTGGGCGCCGAGTCCCCACGCGACCACATCCTGATCGACGGCGACCCTTCCCTCGACGCGACGCTCGCCGGTGGGATCAACGGCGAGACCGCGACCGCGGCCGTCCTGCTCAACAGCCTGCCCCGATTGCTCGCTGCTCCCGCGGGGCTCCTCACGGTGCGGGACCTGCCGCTGGTCCACGCCCTCAACCCCCAGGACCTGGCCCTTCCCGTCCCGCGAAAGCGCTGAGCGTGGGCGCGCCGGTCGAAGGCGGGACGAGCGGCGAGATCGCCGAGGGCGTCCTGCCCGAGCTCCTGCGCACGATGTACGTCGGCCGGCGCAGCGGGATGCTGCACCTCGTGCGCGGCGACGAGGAGCAGAGCCTGCGCTTCCGTGCCGGCCACATCGTCAACGCGCACACGAACGTGGTCGAGGACCGCCTCGGGGAGATGCTCGTCAGGCGCAAGCTGCTGAGCGAGGCCGACCTGGCGCGCGCCACCGAGGTGGTGGTGCGCGAGAAGCGCCGCCTGGGCGAGGTGCTGAGCGGGCTCGGGCTGCTGGAGGCGGGCGGGCTCGAGGACGCGATCGCGCTCCACGTCCACGAGATGCTGGCGCGGCTCTTCGCCTGGCCGGACGGGCACTACGTCTTCAAGGACGAGACCGCAGAGCCCGCCACGGGCGAGGTCACGCTCAGGCTGTCGACGGGCGAGCTGATCCTCGAAGCGGTGCGCGCGGTGCGCGACCCCGACGTCGTGCGCTACGCGCTCGGCGACATCGACCGCGTGCTGGCGCTGTCGGGCGATCCCTTGCTGCGCTTCCAGAAGTTGACGCTGTCGCCCACCGACGGCTTCGTGCTGTCACGCATCGACGGTGTCGCGAGCGCGCGCGAGATCCTGCAGATGATCCCGCTGCCGGAAGAGGAAACCCAGAAGAGCCTGTTCGGCCTGCTCTCGACCGGAGTCATCGAGTACGCCATCGGGCAGCGGCGCAAGCGCGATGCGGCCGCGCCCGCCGTTGCGCCCCGCGAGGCACAACGGGCGGCCTCGGCCGAGCCTTTGCCCGCGCTCCCCCCGCAGGCGCCGCCTTTGGCTCCAGCGCCCGAGCCGCCACCCGCGCCGGCCAGAGCACCCGATCCGGTGACGCCGCCGCCACAGCCGCCCCCCTCGGCGACCGCGGCGGCCCCGCTCGACCAGAAAGCCGAAGAGCGGCGGCTCGAGATCACGGCCGCGTGGGAGGGACTCGCGACGCGCAACCACTTCGAGGTGCTGGGCCTGGAGCGCGCGGTGGGCGAGGCCGAGGTGAAGGAGGCCTACTTCGGCCTCGCCAAGCGCTTCCACCCCGACGTCCACCACGGCGCCTCGCTCGGCGACCTGCGCGACAAGCTCGAGGCCGTGTTCATCCGCCTGGGCGAGGCGTACGACACGCTGCGCGATCCGAAGCGACGGGGCGAGTACGAGGAGCGTCTCGGCCGCTTCAAGTCCCGCCCGGCTCAGATCCTCCCGCCGGGCCAGGCCTCGAGCCCCGCCGCGGCGCCCGAGGCGCCGGCGCCGCCGCGCGA
>Ga0299906_10003140_pt1 | contig 13621 bp, 10 predicted proteins | sample RVTome_14_FD_200259 | JGI IMG/M metagenome (GOLD analysis project Ga0299906, IMG submission 200259) | Soil microbial communities from uranium-contaminated site in the Upper Colorado River Basin, Wyoming, United States - RVT145D125 (version 2) ...
CCGTGGGCTCCGCGAGCTCGGCGTTCCGTTCGCGGTCGTGGGGGCTCTGGTCCCGGAGCTGCTTCTGGACGCTCGCCCGGCACGGATCACCAACGATGCCGACGTCGCCGTCGTCATGGCCAGTCTCGACGACTTCGAGTCGCTCAAGGATCGGCTCGCCGAGTACGGCTTCGCTCGCACGCGCCTGCCACATCGGATGCAACACCGCTCCGGCGGTCTGGTCGACCTGCTTCCGTTCAGCGAGTCCATCGCGCCCCGGGGCCGCCTCCAACTACAGGAAGGCTTCGTCCTCAACATGGCCGGTTTCCGCCACGTCGTCTCGAATGCCGTCGCCACGGCCATCGACGGTGGTCCGACGCTGCCACTGGCGCCGTTGGCGCTCTACGCGCTTCTGAAACTGGTGGCGTTCGACGATCGGAAAGCTCCGAAGGATCTGGCCGGAGTCTTCCACTGCCTCGAGCATTACCTCGAAGAGGACGAACGTCGGTACGGCGCCGAGCACGACGGTGAGGGCGTGCCCTACGAGTACACCGGGGCGTATCTACTTGGCGTCGATGGACGACCGTTCCTGGATGCCCAGCTCGCCGGCACGGTTGTCAAGGTCCTCGATCGCTTCGCTGGTCCCGACGCCGACGTCGTCGGCCTCGTCGCCAGAGAGCGCGGACGGACTCCCCCGACCGATGAGGAACGGGCGATCATCTTCGAGCACTTTCACTGGTATCGTCGTGCAGCCGGGCTGTAGCGGGCGTGCGCAGCGGCGAGCGAACGGCGGAGAGCGATGGGCACACTGGTCGTCGTCGACTGCGAAGCACCGTTTGGGGTTGGAGCGCCGTCCGTCGGCGACATGGCCGAGTTCGGTGCGGTTGACGTCAACGCGCTCCGCGAAGGGCGAGAGGAGACCTTCCACGGCACGGATTGTTCCGAGGACACGTTTCGCCGGTTCCGCGACTGGCTGGCGCCTCGCGCGCCCGTCGTCTTCGTCTCGGACAACCCCGCGTACGACTTTCAGTGGATCAACTTCTACTTCTGGAAGTACCTCGGCGAGAACCCGTTCGGGCACTCCGGGCGGCGCATCGCCGACTTCTACGCTGGTCTGGTCGGCGATTTCCGCGGCACGCAGCGGTGGAAGCGCCTGCGGCGGACGAAGCACGATCACCATCCGGTCCATGACGCCCTCGGGAACGCCGAGGCGCTGATTCGGATTCTCGACGGCGAACGGTGATCTCCGATCTGCGCTCCAGATCGCCGGGGTATCCGATGGCCGACTGATGGGGTGGCGCAGCCCGGAGGCTAAAGAGCGTACGAACGACATCGGCCAGGAGGCTCACTCCACGATGCCGCGCATCACCCCGGAAGGCGTACGGCCGGACTGAGCCGCTCGCTCGAGGCACCGGCGCGCCTCGCGCTCGTCCACCCCGTGCGCTGCGGCGTACGCGGCGATGGCGCGGCGTCCCAGCGCGAGGGCCTCCGCAAGCCGCTCCTCGGCGGTCATCCGGCTCTGACGCGCTCGCGCGCCCTGGCGGAGCGCCCGGGCAACGGCACTCATTGGAGGAGTATACGTCCCCGAACCGGGGGCGTGCAGCCCGGCAGCTCCTTCGAGAGGGCGCTGCGGCTGGCGGCCGGCCTCGGCGACCCGGTCCTCGCGGCCGGGGTGCTCCAGCCCTTCGAGATCGAGGCCCGGCCGCCGCGTCCGAGGAAGCGGTGGTTCGCGGCGCTCGCCGAACAGGCTACGCCAAGATGTCACGTGACGATGGTCGCGCCCGGGATCGCCTCCGGCTCACGGGCGTCGCGGCGGTGTCGGAGCCACTCGACAGCTCTAGAGCGGAATACAGCAGGAAGCGGACGTGGGGACTCGGAACCCGCTGCAGGAAGCCCTCTCGGAAGAGGAGCTGCAGGAGCTGCGCGCTCTCCTCGAGGAGTCGGCAGATTGTCTGCCACTGGCAGGCCGACAACGACGCCATCGCACGGCTCTTCCCGATCGGGGTTCTCGCCGGCGAGATGGACCTCGTCGGCGCGCAGGCGGCGGACGGGAGCATCATCGAGGATCCCACTCCCTTCGGCTCCGGCGCGGATTCTCGGCGTCGCGTCCGGGCATGGGTCGACAGGCCGCAGGCGTGGTCCAGGAGCACGCACTCCGCCACGGCTTGCTCCAGCGCCCATCCTCGCTCACGAGTCACCGGGTTTCGGCGCAGCGATCACGTCGAAGGCATGTCCTGGCGCTGAAGGCCCCGCCGGTGAACCCGGCGGCAGTTGCGGCGACGGGCACGGGCCGCCCGCGGGCAGAGCCGCCCGATCAGCGCGGTCGATCGCCAGGCGCCGCGGCAGGGCGCCCGAGCCATCGAAGCGGCGGCAGCCGGGCCAACCCGATCCTCAGCGCCCGCGGCGTCGCCGCCGCGGCGTCCGCTCGTAGCGTCCGCGCTTCTCACCGGTGACGAGGGGACCGCCCGCCTCGACCCCGGTGACGAAGTAGTCGAGCCCTCTCTCGTACAGCCGCGCGAACTCCAACAGCTCCAACACGTCCACACGTCTCTCCCCCGTTTCGCATTTCGAAACGAAGGACTGTGGACGCCCGAGCGCCCGGGCCGCCTCCACCTGGGTGATTCCGGCGGTCAGCCGGGCCCCGCGCAGTCTCCGCAGCAAACTGCGGTAGCCCGAGGAGTGGAGGCTCTTCATGTTTCGCGTGCCGAAGCACAGGCTTGAACCCCGAGATGGAATATCCCAAAATAGGATCCTGCACGCATCGTCATCGATGAGGACAGGCGGGAAGGGATGTCGGAGAGGAAGCGCGTCCTGGTGGCCGACGACGATCCCGGTCTGCGCCTGCTGGCGCTCGAGGTTCTCACCGAGATGGGCCACGAGGTCGTGGTGGCCACCGATGGGCTGGAGGCGTGGAGGCAGCTCGAAGCCGGACGTTTCGACCTGATCCTCGTGGACGAGGCGATGCCGGGACTCGCCGGAACCGAGGTCGTCGCCCGAGCGCGATCTGGAGGCACACGGACTCCGGCCGTCTTGTGGAGCGGGCACGCGATGCTCAGCGTCCGGGAGAGATCCGAGCTGGGTATCGTCGCGGTGCTGCGCAAGCCGGTCCGGATCGAGCGCCTCGCGCAGACTCTCCACGCCGCGTTGCGCCAGGATGAGCCGTGATCGGAACGGCCAACTCGCGAACGGCCTCACTCGGTCTGGACAGAGTCCGAGGTCGGGCTTTGGAGGATGGCCAACGCGGCTGATCGCCGCCCCATGTGGCGGCCGAGTGGGCCTGGTGCTGGCGGACTCGGCCCCTCGCGGATGGCGGTCAGGAAGGTCGCCTCGCTTCCCGGGCTGTGCACGGAGCCCTTCGCCGGGGTGGGGAACCCGCTCGCGATCGCCCCGCTCGAGCCCGGCGCGACGGTCGTGGAGGTGGGGAGCGGGGCGGGCAGGGAGGTGCTCCAGGACCAGCGGTTCCCGCTCGCAGCGCGGTGGCTCACCCGCCGGATCCGCGCGCGGACGGGGGCTTCGTGCGCCGCCCCGCCGCGTAGCGCGGGGTGCCTCCGCCCGCGAGCGTCGCGGCGCGCTTGCGCAGACCATGCAGAGCCTGCATCTCGGGGTGCAGCTTCGCGGCCTCCTCGACGAGCCGCGCGTACGGGCCGAAGTCGCCGCGTTCCCGGCACAGCGCCTCGAGCGAGCTGCGCGTGTAGGGGTTGGCCGGGTCGGCGAGGAAGGCCCGGCCCAGGGCCTCCAGGGCCGGCTCCGCCTCACCCAGCCGGCGCAGGCAGAAGCCGAGCTGGGCGTGCGCGTAGGCATTGCCGGGCTCGAGCTCCGCGGCCGCCCGGTACTCGGCGGCGGCCTCGGACACCCGCCCCGCGCCCCGGAGGCGGTCGCCCGTGAGGATGCGCAGCCGGGGGTCGCGGTCCCGACCTCCCACCCGCTGCAGGCCCTTCAAGGCCGCGGCGGCCTCCGCCGCCGGGGTGGCGGCGGTGCGCAGGCGCATGAGCTGCGCGTAGGCGAAGCGGTCACCGGGGCGCAGCGAGAGTACCTTCTCGTAGAGCGCGACCGCCTCCTCGCGCCGGCCCCCGCCGGCCTCCGCCGCCGCGAGCCCGCTCAACAGCCAGGGATCCTCGGGCCTGCTCTCGAGCGCCTGCCGCGCGACCTGCGCCGCCCGCTCGTGCCGCCGCAGCCGGTTCAGCGTCTGCACGAGCCGCGAGGCCAGGTAGGCGGTGGGGCGCTGTTCGAAGGCCCGCTCGAACAGCTCGGCCGCCTCTTCGAGGCGCCGCTGCTGGAGCGCCAGCTCGGCGCCCGTCCGCACGACGAGCGGGTCGCCCGGGTCGAGCTGGCGCGCCGCGGCGAGCTGCGCCTCGGCCTCCGCCAGGCGCCCGCGCTTGCGCCACAGTTCCGCGCGCAGCGCGACGAGCGGCGGGCTCTGCGGGCGGCCCTCGAGGGCGCGGTCCAGCACCGCCTCGGCCTGGTCGAGGTCGCCGTCCCGGATCAGGGCGATCACGCGCGGCTGCGTGTCTGGCTCGTATGAGTCTTCGGGCATCGGGCGGCGGCGGCCTCGGACGCAGCGCGCGCGCCCGGGGTCGATCTCGCGTAACTCCACCACGGCTGCGGCCCCCATGCAAGGCCGCCTGCCCCCACGAGGCACCGCCTCCTATCCGCTCCGGTCGACCTCCGCCGGTCCATTCACCGCCTCGACCTCTCGCCCCTTCCACACCGCGAAGATCGCGGGGTAGATGAGCAGCTCGAGCAGGAACGAGGTCGCCAGGCCCCCGACCATGGGAGCGGCAATGCGCTTCATCACGTCGGATCCCGTTCCGGCGCTCCACATGATGGGGACGAGACCCATGAAGGTGGACAGCACCGTCATCAGCTTGGGCCGGATGCGCTGCGCCGCACCCTCCACGATGACCTGCTCGAGGTCCGCCGCCGTGCGCAGCCGCCCCTCGCCGGCCCAGCGCGCGTGGGCGAGCTTCAGGTACAGAAGCATCACCACCCCGGTCTCGGCGTCCAGCCCGGCCAGCGCGATGAGGCCCACCCAGACCGCGACGCTCAGGTTGTAGTCGAGGGCGTAAAGCAACCACACCGCGCCGATCAGCGAGAACGGCACGGCCAGGAGCACGATGAGCGTCTCGACGAGAGAGCCCGTGTTGAGATAGAGCAGCAGCATCACGAGGAGAACCGTCACCGGCACCGCGACCAGCAGGCGTTCCTTCGCCCGCTCCAGGTACCGGAACTGCCCCGCCCACTCCAGCCGCGTGCCGGGCGCCAGCGTCACGCTCTCGGCCACGGCGCGGCGTGCGTCCGCCACGAACTCGGCGATGGGGCGGCCCACCACGTCCACGAAGACGAAGCCCACGAGCCTGCCGTCCTCGCTGCGGATCATCTCGGGACCCGTGGAGAAGCTCAGCGAGGCAAGCTGGGACAGCGGGACCTGCGGCCCCGCCGGCGTCGAGACGATCACCCGCTTCAGTGCCTCGGGGTTGTCGCGGAACTCCCGCGCGTAGCGGACGCTGATGGCGTAGCGCTCCCGCCCCTCGACGGTCTCCGAGACCTCGACACCGCCCACGCCGGCCAGGATCACGTCGTTCAGCTCGGCGACGCTCAGCCCGTAGCGGGCGGCCTCGCGCCGGTCGACGCTGAAGTCGGCGAAGAAGCCGCCCGTGGAGCGCTCCGCGTACGCGCTCCGGGTGCCCGCGACGGCCTTCACGGCCCGCTCGATGGCCACGGCGGTGCGCTCGATCTCGCCCGGGTCGTCCCCGAAGACCTTGATCCCGAGCTGGCTCCGGATCCCGGTGGAGAGCATCTCGGTCCGCGTCTGGATCGGCATCCACCAGACGTTCGGCATGCCCGGGTAGGCGAGCTTCCGGTCCATCTCGGCGATCAGGCCGTCCCAGGTGAGGCCCGGGCGCCACTGCTCCCGGGGCTCGAGCACCACAACGGTCTCCACCATGCCGATCGGCGCCGGGTCGGTCGCGGACTCCGCCCGGCCGATCTTTCCGAAGACGCGCGCCACCTCGGGGAAGCTGCGGAGCTGGCGGTCCATCGACTGTAGCACCCGCGACGCCTCCGTGACCGACATTCCCGGCGGCGCCGTGGGCATGTAGAGGAGCGCGCCCTCGTTGAGCGGCGGCATGAACTCGGTGCCGAGCTGGAGGAACGGCCAGGCGGTCGCCGACGTGAGCAGCGCGCCGGCTACGATCACGCTCCTCCGGTGGCGCACCACGAAGCGCACGACCGGGCCGTACCCCGCTACCAGCCAGCGGTTCAACGGGTTCGCCTCCTCGCCGCGCAGCCGGCCCCGGATCACCAGGGCCGCGATGGCGGGGGTGAGGGTCACGGCCAGGATCGACGCCAGGCCCATGGAGTACGTCTTCGTGAAGGCCAGGGGGCGGAACAGCCGGCCCGAGACGCCTTCCAGCGTGAACACGGGCAGGAACGATATGGTGATCACCAGCAGGGCGAAGAACAGGCTGGGACCGACCTCCTGCATCGCTTCGATGACCAGCTCTCGCCGGCGCTTTGCGTCGGCGTGGTCCGGCGCGTGCTCGAGCTTCTTGTGGACGTTCTCGATCAGGATCACAGACGCGTCGACCATGGCGCCGATCGCGACGGCGATGCCGCCCAGGGACATGATGTTGATCGTGAGGTCCTGGTAGAACATCGGCACGAAGGCGAGCAGCACGGCCACGGGGAGCGTGACCACCGGCACCAGGGCGCTGCGCGCGTGCAGCAGGAACGCGAAGATGACCAGGCTGACGATGGCCATCTCCTCGAGGAGCGTGTGCCGGAGCGTGTCGATCGAGGCCTCGATCAGCCCGGAGCGGTCGTAGGCGGTGACGATCTCCACGCCCTCGGGCAGCGTGCGCTGGATCTCCTCGAGGCGAGCCTTGACGGCGCGGATCACGTTCAGGGCGTTCTCGCCGTAGCGCATCACGACGATCCCCCCCACGACCTCGCCCTTGCCGTCCAGCTCCGCGATTCCACGCCCCATCCCGGAGCCCAGGGTCACCTCCGCGACGTCGCCGATGGAAACCGGCGTGCCGTTGGGGCCGACCTTCACGGGCGCGTTGCGGAGGTCGTCCAGGCTGCGCACGTAGCCCATGCCCCGCACCATGTGCTCGTGTCCCGAGATCTCCAGGACGCGCCCGCCGACCTGCTGGTTCGCCTCGCGCGCCGCCCTGACCACGTCGCGCAGGGGGACATCGCGGGCGAGCAGCTTCACGGGGTCCACGTGGACCTGGTACTCCTTGACGTAGCCGCCCACGGAAGCGACCTCGGCCACGCCGGGAACGCTCTCCAGGGCGTAGCGGAGGTTCCAATCCTGGAGGCTCCGGAGCTGCTGCAGGTCGAGGGTGCCGGTCTCGTCGACGAGTGCGTACTGGAAGACCCACCCGACACCGGTCGCGTCGGGCCCGAGGGTGGGCGTGACACCCTCGGGGAGCTGAGCCTGGATCTCGTTCATGTACTCCAGGACCCGCGAGCGAGCCCAGTACATGTCGGTTCCGTCCTCGAAGATCACGTAGACGAAGGAGAGGCCGAAGACGGACTGGCCCCGGACGAACTGCACGCCGGGCGCCGCGAGCAGCGAGGACGAGATCGGGTACGTGATCTGGTCCTCGACGATGTCGGGGCTCTGGCCGGGCCACTCGGTGAACACGATGACCTGCACGTCCGAGAGGTCCGGGATGGCGTCGAGGGGTCCCCGGGTCATGGCGTACCAGCCCCAGATCGTCAGCGCCCCGACCAGGAGGATCGTGAGGACCGGGTTGCGGGCGCTGCCTCCGATGACCCTGGCGATGAGGCCCTGATTCGGGCGCGCCATCACCACGAGCCCGTCGCCGACTTCAGCCGGCTCTCCGCCGCCACCAGGAAATTGCCCGAGGTCACCACGCGGTCGCCTTCCGACAGCCCGGACAGGACCTCGTAGCGGTCAGCCGACCTGACCCCCACCTCGATCTCCTGCGGGCGCAGGCGTCCCTCGCCGAGGTCGAGAAACACGAGACGGCGCGGCCCGGCGTAGAGGACCGCCTCCTCGGGCACCACCAGCCGAACGCCCCGATCGGCGCGGAGCGTGACCTCGGCGTACATCTCGGGTTTCAGCTCGAGCCTCGGGTTCGCGAGCGAGACCCGCACGCGCGCCGTCCGGCTGCTCCCCTCCAGGTAGGGGTAGACGAACGAGACTCTCCCGCTGAAGCGGGTGCCGGGCAGGTACGAGAGCGAGACCTCCGCCTCCTGACCGACGGACACGAGCGGCAGCTCGGACTCGTAGACCTCGGCCTCGACCCAGACCCGGTCGAGGGCCGCGATCCGGTAGAGCCTCATCCCCGGCTCCACGGCGGCCCCGGCGAAGACGTCCTTCTCGACGACGTGGCCCGTGACCGGCGAGGCGATCGGCAGGTACTGCGCGGCGCTCCCGCGCTCCGCCAGGCGGTCGATCTCGGCGTCCTCGAGGTCCCAGAGCTGGAGCCGGCGTCGGGCCGCGTCGACCAGGTAGTCTGCGCGGTCCGGGGCGCCCGTGTCGCGCGCCCGCCTCTGGCTCGCGAGCGCCGCCAGCAGCTCCTCCTGGGCGGAGTACAGCTCCGGGCTGTAGAGCGTGAACAGAGGTTCGCCTCTACGCACGTGTTGTCCCGGGGTATCGGCGTGGAGCGACCCGATCCAGCCCCGGTACTTCACCGAGACGTCGGAGACGCGCCCTTCGTCGTAGGTGACCTTCCCCACGGCCCGGATCGTGGTCCCGATCGGCTCGCGGCCCACCAACGCCGTCCGCACCCCGATGAGCTGTCGCCGCTGCGCGTCCAGCGTGATGACCCCCGTTTCCACTTCGGAGCGCGAGACCGGCGTCAGGTCCATCGAGCAGATCGGGCAGGTGCCGGGCTCGTGGCTCTGGACCGACGAGTGCATCGAGCAGGTGTAGTACGCCACCTCGTCCCCGGCGTCCCCGGGATGGGTGTGTGGCGCGGCCTCCGGGGCGGCTGCTCCCGTGGCGACCAGGCCGCGGCTCCCGACGGTGACCCGATAGCTCACCCGGGCCGACGCCCCTGCCGAAGCCACGTCGACGTCGAGGGTCCACGACCCGTCCATCGGCAGGTCGAAGCGCACGCGGTAGCGTCCAGCGCCGGCCGGTTGCACCTCGCCCTGCCCGCGCATCTCGGGCATCGCGCCCATCGCGGGCATGGCGTAGCGCAGGGCGACCTCGGCGCCGTCCAGGGGAGCGCCGCTCCGGCCCGTCACCTGGAGGATCAGGGAGTTGCCCTTCTGCCGGGGAGGGTCCGGATCGAGGGCCGCCTCGATCTCGAGACCGCCCGCCCGCGTCACGACGCCCGCGGGCCCGTCCCGGCGGCAGGCCGCGGCCGCCGCCACGGCGGCAGCCAGCAGCGCCGCCAGCGCCTGGGACCGACGAACCTGTCCGCGCATCACTCCACCTCCTGGCCGCCGGCCTCGGCCGGCAGTTCATCCGCGGGTACGTCCGAGCCGGGAGCCCGCCCCAGGGCCCGGTCCAGGTCCGCGCGGGCGCGGTCCTGGCCGGCGAGCGCCTCCTCGAGACCCAGGCGCGTCGTCCTCTGGTTGCGCTCAGCCTCGATGAGCGCGAGAAAGCTGTTCTGGCCCGACCGGAACCCGGCCAGGGCCGCCTGCACCTGGTCCCGGGCCGTCGGGAGCAGCCGGTCCAGATGCAACTGGACCACGTGGTGGGCCTCGAGGAGCCGCGTGTGGGCCTGCAGGACCTCAGAGCGCACCTCGTCCTCCAGGCTCAGCTCCTCGCTCCGCGCCTGGGCGAGCAGGGCTTCGGACTCGGCCACTGCGGCCCGTACGCGGCCGCGGCGGATCGGGAGCCGGACGCCGACCCCGACCATGAAGCGGTGCGCGTTCATGTCCCACATGGAGTTGAACGAGCCCATCAGCTCGAAGTCGGGCCGGAAGCCCCGTTCGCTCAGCTCGACGCCCGCCGCCCGTGCTCGAGTCGCGGCAGCGGCCGCTCCCAGCTCGGGTCGCCCCCGTACCGCAAGCTCCTGGAGCGCCGCGGCCGCGGGCGGATCGGAGTCCGGCACGGCCAGGCCCCGCGGGGGCGGGGGCAGGGGGAGCTCCGGCCGCCGATGGAGCAGGGCGTTGATCTGGGCGGCGGCCACCTGGCGCGCGGACTCCAGCGTCACGCGCCGGTGCAGCAGGTGAGCCACCTCCACCTCGGCCTGCAACGGGTCCTGCTGCGCCGCGGTGCCCGAGGCGTACTGGGCCGTGGCGATGCGCTTGAAGTCCTCGAGCAGCGCGAGCTGCTCGCCGTTGATCTCGATCGCCCGGTGGACGAGGTAGTAGTCGCTGAAGAGCAGGGCGGCCAGGTGAGCCAGGGCGAGTCGCGCACCGGCGTGCTCGTGGCGGGCGACATCCGCCTCGGCGCGCGCCACCTCGGCACGCAGCCGCAGCGTCCCCGCAGCGGGGAAGTGCTGGGCGACCTCGATCACCTGGCCGAAACGCTCGCCGGAGCCGACGCTGAGGGGACCCAGGCCGTAGGAGACGCGCGGGTCGTCGAGGGACCGCGCCTGCGGGACCCGGTGCAGAGCAGCCTGCCAGGCCTGGCGCGCGGCCTCGATGCTCGGGTTCCGCACCAGGACGGCCTCGATCAACGCGTCGCGCTCGAGGGTCGCGCCGAGGAAGCTCGCCTCGCCGTTTCCCTGGGCGCCGGCGAGGCGCGGGCCGCCTACCGCCGCAGCGGCGGCGATGCCGAGGGCGAGGGCGAGCGGCCTCACCTGCGTGGACCGGCGACGGTCACGTGGGGTTGCGGACATGAGTTGTGGACCTCCTGCCTTTGCGTCGACGTAGCTGTCGACGGACGGGACTTCGAGCGGAACGCCCGGGCGCCGCCCGCTCCGCGAGGTGCTCACCTCGCGCCGGCGATACGGTCAGGGGAGGTTCAGATTCGCAGGACGGAAAGCGCGGCTGGGGGGAGGTCGAGCGGAGATGCGAGCCACCAGGCATACCTGGCGGCCCGCTCCCGTGCGGCGTCGCGGATAGCCCGCGTCGCCTCGAGCGTCGGGGCGTGAGCCGGAGCCCCGACCTGGACGACGATCGTCACGGACGGCGTAGTGTGCTCCGGCGTGTCGCGGCAACAAGCGCTGTCGCGAGCCGCGGGCTGGTTGCAGTCATTCGGGCGCTCGCGGCAGCAGGCCGCGGCCGCAGCTTCGTCGGCGTTGCAGGTGAGGGGCGCCAGCGGTACCGATGCGACGGCGGCGACCACCACGAGGATTGCGAACTGGGACGCCCGCATGCCCCAAGTATGGATCGTCCCCGTCGGCGCTGCAATCCCTATCGCGTACCGCTACCCCGGTCGGTCATGAAGCGCACTGAACAGCAGCATCAGCGCCGGCAGGATCGACAGCGCCCAGCCCGCCCAGAACGCCTTCTCCCTGCTCGCCATGCCACCTCCTCCACGCGAAGCCGGGCGCTCATTGCAGGGCTCCGCTCGCCCGTGACGGCCATCTGCTGTCAGCTCGGCGAGGGACAGGAGGCCCGCTGAACGAACCCCCGTGACCCGGCCAGCCCGAGGCGGCGGCCGCGCGGGCGGCCTCCGGACCTTGCCGGGGTCGCGCCGGCGCCGCGCCCGCGTAGACTCCGGCTCGTGTCCCGCCCCGCTCCGAGCGTCGGCGACCTCGTCGAGTTGCCCCCCGTCCGTACCGTCGTCCAGCTCGGCGACGCGGCGGACCCCGGCCTGGCCGCGCGGCTCGTCGACGACTTCGTCCTCACCGCCGACTGCGACGTGGCGCTCGGGGCGGTGCTGCGCAGCCTCGCTGGCGAGCGCGGCGAGGGGATCTTCCTCCAGGGCAGCTTCGGCTCGGGGAAGTCCCACCTGCTCGCGCTGCTGCGCCTGCTCCTCGCGTCGGAGGGCGCCTGGGCGGCCGTCGAGGGCGGGCCGCAGGCCGCGGCGTACCGCGAGCTGCGACGCCGGCTGGCCCCAGGGACCCGGCCGGTGGCGGTGGCGGCGGTCTCCCTCGTCGACCACTCCGGCTCGGTCCCGCTGGAGGACGTCTGCCTGCCCGCCCTCGAGGCGGCGCTCGGCGCCGGCGCCGGCTTCGCGGCGGCGCCCCGCGCCGTGGAGGAGATCCGGGCCGCGCTCGAGGCGCGCCACCGCGACGCCCTCGAGCGCTACCTGGAGGAGCGCGAGCTCGAGCGGGAGCGGCTCTTCGACCCGCGCCGCCCGAGCCCGCTCGACGAGCTGGTGCGGCGCCTGGACCTGCCCTTCCGGGTGCGGCGCGAGCGGGGGGCGGTCCTCGAGGCGCTCGCGCCGCGACCCGGCGCGCCGCGGGCGCTGCTGATCGCCGACGAGCTGTCGGAGTTCCTCCGCTCCAAGCCCGACGCGCGCGCCTTCAACGAGGACGTGCGCTTCCTGCAGTTCCTGGGCGAGGCGAGCCGGCGCGCGCCGCTGTGGATCGTGGCCTCGCTCCAGGAGCAGATCGAGGCGACGGGGGAGATCGACCAGGCCACCTTCAACAAGATCAAGGACCGCTACCCGCTGCGGCTGTCGCTCACCGGGCGCCACCTGCGCGAGCTGCTGAGCGGGCGGCTGGTGCGCCCGCGCCCCGGCGCGGAGCCGCGCATCGCCGCGGTCTGCCGCGAGCTGCGCGAGGCGTTCCCGGGGCTGTCGGTGCCGGAGCGGGAGCTGGCGGCCCTCTACCCGGTCCACCCGGCCACCGTGGAGATGCTCGACGACCTGCTGCCGCTGTTCAGCCGCCACCGCGGCGCCGTCGACTTCCTCCACCACCAGCTCGCCGGCGACCCGGCCCGGGGCATCCCGGGGCGGCTCGGGCTGCCGGCCGCGACGCTGCTCGGCCCCGACTCGATCCTCGACCACTTCGAGGTGCGCCTGCGCGAGACGCTGGAGACGGCGCCGCTGCTGAGCGTCGCGCTCGGCTACTTCGACAAGGAGCTCCCCCGGCTGTTCCCCGAGCCCGACGACCGGGGGCTGGCGCTGCGCCTGCTGAAGGTACTGGTACTGACCGCGGTCTCGCCGATCCGGAGGAAGCGCAGCGTGCGCCAGCTCGCCGAGATGCTGCTCGAGCCGGTGACCCGGCTCGACCCCGCCGCCAACTACGACCACGTGCGCGACCTGCTCGATACGATGATGGTGCGCGGCGCCTACCTCGCCGCGGAGCGCGCCGCCCACCCCCACGACGACGTCTACGCGATCGACCTGTCGGCGGACGTGCGCCTGATCGTCGAGCGCCGCGTCGACTCGCTGCTGGGCGACCCCGGCCTCACGCTGGGGCGCGCCCTGGAGCGGCTGCTCCCCGGCTTCCGCAGCCCGCTGCTGCCGCTCGCCTCGCTGGCGGCGGCGCCGCGCGGCCCGCGCCGCGTCCAGTGGCAGCAGACGCGGCGCGAGGGGGTGCTGCTGTTCTGCCGCGGCGCCGGGGACCCCCTCGTCTCGCCGACGGCCCTCGCCGAGCTGGAGAAGGAGCTGGCGGAGACCGAGCTGGACTTCGTGGTCGTGCTGCTGGCGCCGGGCGCGGAGCCCGGCGGGGCGGCGGCGCTCCTGGAGCGGGCGGGCGCCGCGACGGACGCGCTCCTCGTCTGGGAACCCGGCCCGCTCGAGGGCGACGCGGAGCGCCTCGTCCGCCGCGCGGCGGCGCGGGCCCTGGTGCGTGAGCACTACGCCGCCGAGGCC